>Ga0335077_10000220_pt1 | contig 60505 bp, 65 predicted proteins | sample Lox_Sample_31_FD_207151 | JGI IMG/M metagenome (GOLD analysis project Ga0335077, IMG submission 207151) | Soil microbial communities from Loxahatchee National Wildlife Refuge, Florida, United States - Lox_Sample_3.1 | ecosystem: Environmental > Terrestrial > Soil > Wetlands | place: USA... | reverse complement strand
CTCCGCCGGCCGGGAGCCCCGTCCAAACCCTTATGCCTCGGGGCCGGGTCGGACCGCTCGCCGATGGGAGACCAGGACCTGTCGACCGAGCTGGTCGGCCAGGGGTATCAGCTCGTGGGCCGGCACAGCGCGGTCAAGCTCTGCTACTGGACCCGCGAGTCTCTCACGCGCGGCCGGGACTGCTACAAGGGACGGTTCTACGGGATCGAGAGCCACCGGTGCCTCCAGATGTCGCCGGCGATCGACTCGTGCAACCTGCACTGTCGGTTCTGCTGGCGGAACCAGGGGTGGGAGAACGACGCCGTGATGCCGGAGTACGACGACCCGGAGTCGCTCCTCGACCGCTCGGTCGATGCCCAGCGGAGGATCCTCTCCGGTTTCAAGGGCGACCCCGCGGTCCGGCTCGAGCGGTGGGACGAGGCCCAATCCCCCCGGCACATCGCGATCTCCCTCACGGGCGAGCCGACCCTCTACCCGAAGATGAACCGGTTCCTCGAGCTGGCCCACGCGCGGGGGATCACGACGTTCCTGGTGACGAACGGCACGAACCCGGACGCGCTGCGCGCGCTCGACCCGCTCCCGACGCAGCTGTACGTCTCGGTGACCGCTCCCAACGCGGAGGTGTTTCGCCGGCTCACTCTGCCCGCCCACGACGACGCGTTCGACCGTCTGCGCGAGTCGCTGGCGATCGTTCGGGACCTGAAGACCCGAAGGGTCGTCCGGCACACCCTGGTCCGGGGCTGGAACCTCGGCTGGGTCGACCAGTACGCCGAGCTCGACCAGCTCGCCCGCCCGGACTTCATCGAGCCCAAGGGATACGTCTACATGGGGAGGTCCCGCCAGCGCCTCGGGAAGGACCACGTGCCGACCCACGCCGAGATCGGGGAGTTCGCGCACCGGCTCGCGTCGAGGACCGGCTACCTCGAGCTCGATGAGTCGCCCGACTCGAAGGTGTTCCTGCTGGGCCGCACCGCGAACGGACGGTATCTTCCGGGGCACGAACCTGCGCCGCAGGCGCTCGCGGCTACGTGAGACGCCAGTTCAGCACTTCGACCAGGACCGCGGCGGCCAGCCCGAGGCCGATCACGAGGTACGGGTTGATCTTGAGCGCCCGCGTCTCCTCCATGTCGTAGTACTGGATGAGGCCGGCGGCGCTGGAGAATCCGGAGCGGCGACTGTCGGGCATCGGCACCCCTCGACGCCCGTGGGGGTATATATCGGGTGACTCGCGGCGGCCGTCCCGCGGCCCGGCGCCTTAGCGGCGGAGCCCGAGGCCCGTCAGGTCGAGGACCGCGTCCTCGACCGCGTCGTGCAAGCGGTCGGCGAGCCCGCCCCCGAGACCGGGGCCCCGCCCGTTGATCAGGCGGTCGAGGAACGGACGGGGCGGCCCCAGGCGGACGGTCTTCCCCAGCGGGACCCCTGTGGCGGTCGAGAGCGCGGTCAGCGCCTCCTCGCGGTCGGCGAGCGCGTCGACCAGCCCGAGCTCGAGGGCCTTGCGGCCAGTCCAGACCTCCCCGGTGGCGAGCGCCCGGATCTCCTCGACGGGCCGCTCGCGCTCTCGGGCCACGAGCCCCACGAACTCCTCGTAGCCCTCCTGGACGATCGCCTGCATCTTCGAGCGCTCGACGTCGGTCAGGGGGCGGTAGCCCTGGAAGGCGTCCTTGTGCTCCCCGGCGTGCAGCAGCTCGACCGAGACGCCCACGCGCTGCAACAGCTCCCGGACCGCGAGGTGAGGCAGGACGACGCCGATCGACCCGACGGCCGACTCGGGGTAGGCGAAGACCTTGCGGGCCCCGAGGGCGGCCATGTAAGCGCCGGAGGCGGCCATCGACCCGATGGCTGCGAAGACCGGCTTGACCTGGTCCAACCGCTTCACCGCGAGGTAGAGGTCCATCGAGGCGATCGACTCCCCCCCTCCGCTCGAGATGTCGAGGAGGACCCCCTTGTATCGGGGACGTCGGCGCAGCTCCCGGAACATCTGGAGGTACGGTTGGACCGACCTCTCTCGGATCGTGCCCCGGAAGGGGACGTGGGCTAGCCGCTCGCGCATCGGACCCGGGTCTCGGAGGTCGGGGGCGGATATATCCTCCCGCCCGGCGCCCCGCGCCCGCAATTGGTGAGGGCCCGCGGGTCAGCCCCGGCGACGCAGGAACTCGTCCACCGCCGCCATGTAGCGGGACCGTTCTTCCCAGAACGCTGTGTGAGAGCTCTCCTCGAACAGTTGAAGTTCTGAGCCCCGGATCCCGGCGTGCATCGACTCGGCCACCTTCGGGGTGACCTCGTCGTACCGTCCCACGGTGATCAGCGTCGGCACGGTGATCTCACCGAGCCGCGCGGTAGCGTCCCAGGAGGCGATGGTCCCCGTGATCGTGAACTCGTTCGGCCCGTTCATGGTCCCGTACTTCGGGAGGCTGACGTGCTCGAGCGTGTAGGTGAGCTCGGGCGGCCACGGGTCCAGGCGACAGAGGTGTCGACGGTAGAACTCGTTCACCGCCCGCAAGTACTCGGGGTCCTGGAACTCCCCCCGCGCCTCGTGGCGCTCGAGAGCGTCCCGAACCTCGGGGGGGAGCTCGCGCTTGAGCCGCTGCATCTCCCGGACCGCGAGCGGAACGTCCGCCAGCCCGCTCGCGCTGACCAGGGAGCGAACCCCCTCCGGGTGCGCAAGCGTGTAGGCGATGGCCAGGAGGCCCCCATAGCTCGAGCCGAGAAGATGCACGCGACCTAGGTGCAGGCCCCGACGCAGGCGGTCGAGGTCCTGGACGTCGCGGTCGACCGAATACTCGGAGACGTCCCGAGCCAGCTCCGAGCGTCCGCACCCGAGCTGGTCGTAGTAGACTACGTGGTACCCGAACCGAGCGAGATCGTCGAACGCGCGCAGGTAGTCGTGACTCATTCCCGGTCCTCCGTGGACGGTCAGGACCGTCGGACGGGAACTCGGCTCGCCAATGCTGCGCCAGTAGAGGCGGTACCCCTGAACCGAGAGTTCGCCCTCCCGGACCCCGGAGTCAGATGGTAGCACGAGCGGCACAGCGTGGGCCCCTATTTTGGCGTCGCGCTCAGTGCGAGCCCACGGGGGCATTCGCGGGGGACGCACGAGGGGCCCACCACCGTCGCTTGGGCTCGGGCGCGGGGCCGGGGCCGTTCGTGGGCATCTGTTGGGTCGTTCGGTACAGTCGGGCTGCTTCCGCGGGCTCGTGGACGACGATCGCGTTCATTGAGCGGAGGAGGGCGAGGGGGGAGATTCCCCGGACGCACCGAGAACGCACACGACCGGTGAGCGCGGGATGTTTACCTCGGAAGCGATATCGCCGCCAGCGGGTTCGCAGGACGTGCCCTGGCCTCGGCCCATGGTCGACATCCGTGCTCCGCCCACGGACCTGGACGCGCTCGTCGACTGGTTCGACCGGCTCAGCTACTCCCTCGTCCTTCTCGAGGAGTACCCGCCGTCGGAGCTGGCCGCAGCGGTCGAGCGGATCGATAGGGCGGTGCGCGAGCACGTTCGGCGGGTCGAAGCGACGTGGGGCTCGGCCGAAGCCGTCGACCGAACCGGGAGGGAGTTGCGTCGGCTCCTCGCGAGCGACCATCTCCGCTTCGCGGCCTCCCTCGAGCAGCTCGCCTGGTTCCTGCACCGCGTGACCGACGACTCCCTCGGCGGGCACGGGCAGGCCCTGGGTCAGTACGGCCGGGTCTTCGCCGAGGCGCTCCGGCGGCACCGGGAGGACGAGCGGGGCGACCCCCCGGCCCGGTCGAGCGCTCCGGGGGACCCGCCCCGCGAGAAACCCTAAAGAGCCGTCGCCGGAAGCCCGAGGAGGAACGTCAATGGCCGGGCGCGCGACCGAGGCGGTCTGGGTCGAGAGGTACCGGCCCACCTCCCTGCGGGACATGCTGGGCCAGGAGCAGGTCGTTCCCCTCTTGCGCTCGTACGCGGAGAAGCGCTCGATGCCCCACCTGATGTTCGCCGGACCGCCGGGAACGGGCAAGACGACCGCCGCGCTGGCCCTCGCCCGCGACATGTTCGGCTCGGCCTGGCACCAGAACTTCCTGGAACTGAACGCCAGCGACGAGCGAGGGATCGACACCGTCCGGACGACCATCAAGCAGTACGCGCGAACCTCCCCGATGGGGGAGGTGCCGTTCAAGCTCCTCTTCCTGGACGAGGCCGACAACCTGACGGCGGAGGCCCAGGCGTCGCTGCGTCGGTTGATGGAGCGGTACTCCGGCTCCTGCCGGTTCATCCTCTCGTGCAACTACTCTTCTCGGATCATCGACCCGATCCAGTCGCGCTGCGCGGTCTTCCGCTTCCGCTCCTACTCGAGCGAGGCGATCCGGGCCCAGCTCGAGCGGATCGCCCAGGCCGAGGGGAAGAAGGTCGACCCGGAAGCCTACGAGGCGATCCTCACGGCGGCCGCGGGAGACATGCGCCGCGCGATCAACCTGCTGCAGCTGACCGCGACGCACACGAGCCACGTCACCGCCCAGACCGTGCAGGAGAACGCGTCGGCCCCGCTCCGACGCGAGGTGGAGGGGATGCTCTCCGCGGCGTTCAGCGGGGAGTTCCGCGAGGCGCGGAGCCGACTCTACGCGCTCCTCGGCGACCGCGGGGCCTCGGGCGAGGACGTCCTTCGCGCCGTCCACAGCTACCTTCCGGACATCAGCGACCAGGTCCTGCCCCCGCGGGAGAAGATCCGTCTCGTGGAGTACCTCGGCGAGGTCGACTTCCGCCTGGCCCAGGGGGCGTCGGACCGTGTCCAGCTGGAGGCGCTGCTCGCCCATCTGGCGGCCTCGGCACCGCCGAGGAAGTGAGCGTCGTGGCGCGTCAGCGGGACGTCGGGGGGAAACCGCGGCTCGCCCGTCGGGCGGTGGTTGTGGGGGAGCTGTCCGTAAGCCCATCCACCCGTTCGGCGATCCGGGCCCGCCGGGTAGAGAAGGGCGACCCCGTGAGCACGGGCGAGCTCGCCGGTCTCTTGGCCATGAAGCGGACCCCGGAGCTCATCCCCCATTGTCACTCGGTTCCCCTGACGTCCAGCTCGGTGGACGTGCGGGTCTCTCGGCGCGGGGTCCGCGTCCAGGCGGAGGCCGAGGCGGTCGACCGAACTGGGGTGGAGATGGAAGCGCTGGTCGGCGCCACGGTCGCCCTCCTGACCGTATGGGACATGGTCAAGTACCTCGAGAAAGATGGCCGCGGGCTCTATCCGCACACCTCCCTCGGCCCGGTCCGGGTGGTCGTGAAGCGGAAAGGCAAGGGGAACGTCCCGTGACCGAGCCGCACTCCGTCGCGTCGGCCGCGAGCCGGCATCACCTCGGCGGGAGCCGTAGCCTCTCCTTCGGGGTCCTGTCGGTGTCGGACACCCACACGGAACACGACGACCCCTCGGGCCACCTCGCCCGCGAGCTCGTCTCGACCGCGGGGCACAAGGTCCTCCACTACGCCCTGGTCGCGAACTCGGTCGCCGACGTGCGGGACGCCCTTGAGCCCTGGCTTGCCGAGATCCCGCTCGAGGTCGCGGTGACCGTCGGGGGCACCGGCGTCAGCTCGCGCGACCTCACCGTCAACGCGCTCGAGGCGATGGGGGGGAGGAAGCTCGAGGGGTTCGGCGAGCTGTACCGGTCGATCAGCTTCCAGGAGGTCGGTCCGCTCGCCCTGATCAGCCGGGCCGCTCTCTACCTCGTGAAGGGAAAGCCGGTGTTCGCTCTTCCCGGGAGCGAGCGGGCCGTTCGGACCGCGCTCGACAAGCTGATCCTACCGGCCGTGATCCACCTGGTCGAGGAGCTCGAGCGCTAGCGTCCCAGGCCGCCGCGGAGGGCGAGCGCGCCCATCGGCGGGGGACCCGGGTCCAGAATCTGGGGCGGGAGTCCCTGGCTCCGGCAGAACGCCTCCCAGGCCGGGCTCGCGTCGACGTGGTGGCAGAGCAGGATCCCCCGGGGAGTGAGCCGTTCCCAGGCCGCGTGCAGCTCGAACCGGGCCCGGGCCGCCACGGGCCCGTTGTCGTAGAAAAAGAGGTCGACGCTGCCCGAACGGGCCAGGATCTCTCGCAGTCGATCCTCCGTATTGCCGAGGGCGAGCGTCCAGCGGGAACGCAGCGGGGGCGGAACGAACTGCCCGACCGCGACCTCGTGCACCCCGGCCGAGCGCCCGGCCGTGGGTCCCGGGCCGAGGGAGGTCAGCTCGCCGGAGCCGTTCGCGTCGAGGGCGGCGAGGATCCAGGCCGTCGAGTACCCCGGGCGCACCCCCGTCTCGACCACGACCGCGGGGCGCTGGGCGCGGACGATGAGGTACAGGAGGGCGCCCTGGGGAAGCTCGTGGGTGAAGGCCATCCCGGCCCCCCGCTCGAGCAAGAGGTCCGGCAGGTCGCTCTCGCGGAGTTCCCGTCGGAACCGCTGGAGCTCGGTCTCCGGTCCCCCGGTGAGCGCCACGATCCGGTCGAGAGCGGCCTGACGGAACAGGAGCATGCGCTGGCGGATCCCGCGGCGGGCCGCCGGCGAGACGAGGGAGTGGCGGCGCGGGGCCCGGTCGACGTACGGCACGGCCTCCCCCGACACCGAATCCGTTCCCAGGTGCATGACGTGGCCTAGCCCGGACTTCCCCGAGCGGTCCTAGTGGTCGATGGGCCTCATCCTACAAATGGTGTGTGGCAGGGCGCGCGCGTCGACAGGTGACGTCCTCGCCAGCGCACGATTTAATATTCCGGCCGCCCTGAAGGAACCACCAGGTGCTGCATGCCCGTTCAGGAAATCGGCGGAGTCAATTACGACAAGTTCGCCCAGGACAACGGCGCGGTCGTCGTGGACGTCTGGGCCCCGTGGTGCGGGCCCTGCCGAATGGTCTCGCCCATCGTCGACCGCCTCAGCGAGAAGTACCGCGGCAAGGTCGCCTTCGGGAAGATGAACTCCGACGAGAACGGAGAGAAGGCCGGGGCGCTCGGGATCATGAGCATCCCGACGTTGCTGTTCTACAAGCAGGGCAAGCTCGTCGACCGGATCGTGGGAGCCTACCCCGAAGAGGTCATCGACGAGCACATTCGCCGCCTCCTGTGACTGTCCCGCCCCGGGAACGGGCGCTCCCCCGTCGGGGCCGGCGGTCCGTCGGCTGAGCCCTCCCGACGGGCCCTGATCCCCCCGGAGGGGTCGGTATGAGCACCGCTCCCTCGGACCCCCAGCTCGCGCGCTATACGTTCCAGCGGAAGCTGGACGAGATCGCCCAGTGCCGGGGCCGGGCCACCGAGCTGATCTCGCTCTACGTCTCGCCGGGCAAGCAGATCTCCGACGTCATGGCCTACCTGCGCAACGAGTACGCGCAGAGCTCCAACATCAAGAGCCGAACGACGCGGAAGAATGTGATGTGGGCGATCGAGTCGCTCATGGGGCGGGTCCGGGGGTTCAAGGAGCCCCCGGCGAACGGCGTCGCCTTCTTCGTCGGCAGCAAGGCGATCGGGGCCGACAAGTCCGAGCCCGTGACGTTCATCGTCGAACCGCCGGAGCCGCTCCACACCTACCTCTACCGCTGCGACTCGACGTTCTTCCTCGACCCGCTGCTGTCGATGGTCCACGAGCCCGACCTCTGGGGGCTCATCGTCATGGACCGCGCCGAGGTCACGATCGGCCTCCTCCGCGGGAAGCGGACCGAGACGCTCCGCAACCGCCAGTCGATGGTCCCGAGCAAGCACGGGCGCGGCGGGCAGTCCCAGCACCGGTTCGAGCGGATCATCGAGCACGCCGCCCACGACTTCTTCGTGAAGATCGCCGAGATGGCGGCTGAGATCTTCCTGCCCAAGAAGGACCAGCTGAAGGGGATCCTCCTCGGTGGGCCCGGGGCGACGAAGGAGTACTTCTACAAGGAGGCCTACCTCCACTACGAGCTCCAGCAGAAGGTCGTCCAGCCGCTCTTCGACACCGGCTACACCGACGAGTACGGCCTCAAGGAGCTGGTCGAGAAGGCGACCCAGACCCTGCACGGCCTCGAGCTCACCGAGGAGAAGCGGCTCATCCAGCGGCTGCTGGGCGAGGTCCGGAAGGCCGAGAGCGGACTCGCGGCCTACGGCGAGGCCGACGTGAACCGCGCGCTCGACCTCGGCGCGGTCGACATCCTGCTCATCTCCGAGGGGCTCCGACGGCAGCGGGTGACCTTCCGCTGCACGGCGTGCTCGACCGAGTTCACCCGGACCCTTCCGGACGAGGAGGTCGACGCCGTCCTGGACGCCCCGTGCCCCCACTGCGGCCAGCGACAGGTCACCGAGGCGACGAACGAGGACTTCGTGGAGGGCCTTTTCCGCCGAGCCTCGGAGTCGGGGGCGGTGGCCCGGCTCATCTCCGGCGAGAGCGAGGAGGGGGAGATGCTCACGAAGGGGTTCGGCGGGATCGGCGCGATCCTGCGGTACCCGCTCCCGCCGGGGACGGTCGGAAGGGTTCGACCTTCCCCCAGCTAGGCGTACCCCATCGCTCCGGGCACCGGGCCCGGTGACCTACCAGAGGTTGCCCAGCGGGTCCTCGTCGGGCGGCGAGGGAGGCGGAGGGCTGGGTCCCGTCGGCCCCGCCCGAGGCGTTCCGTTGGCTCCCGGAGGGTAGAGCGCGGCGTTGGGGTAGGTCGGCGGGGGCATGCGTCGCCGCTCGACGACCACCACCGCGACGATCAACGCCGCGGCCGCGACCCCACCGAGCGCGACGAGTCCCAGGAGGCCCCGCAGAGGGCCGGGGCCACCGCCGGAAGAGCAGGCGCCCGAGACCAGGCAGCTCTGGGTCGACTGGGCTTGAGCGACGCTCTCCGGTTGTCCTTGGACGACCGTCGCCGGTGCCGCGTCGGGCGCACCGCTTCCCGCCAGGTCGGTCACTCCGTCGGAGGAAGCGGGAGCGATCGTGGTCGGCTCCAGGGTCTGAGAGTCGTAGAGCCACCGAGAGGCGCCGAGGCCGAAGTGGCCGGCCGCCGACGCCGAACGAAGGTCGACGAAGGAGGGGCTCGCCGTCGCGACGCCCGACTCGTTGCCGGACCACGGCTCGCTAGAGCCCTGGAAGAGGTCCGAGGCGACCGGGACCAGGAGCAGGCCGTCCCGGAGCGTGAACGGTCCCTGGATCGAGAGCGCTACCTCGGCGAAATGGGCGCCGTCGAGCGCGATCGTGTCGGCCGGGGCATAGCTGCCCGAAAGGTTCAGCGTCCCCGCGCCCTGCACGGGGATCGTCCCGTTCCCCTGGTCGGTGCCGCGGACCAGCGGTCCGGCCCAGGAGGTGAAGTAGGAGTACGCGGCCTCAAGGCTCGACTGGAACGCCGCGGTGGAGTTCCACGACTGGGCCGTCGACAGGTTGGTCGGATACAGCCCGAGGGGGGTCGCGAAACTGACCGAGCCCGTCGTCCGCAGCTGGACGCCCAGATAGCCGGCGCGGCTCACCCCGCCCACTCCGGAGGCCGCCGGGAGGTAGGAGGAGGTGGACTCCGAGATGTTGTCGACCTGGACGGTGCTCGCGTTCTGGAGAGCGAAGGCAGTGACGGGGCCGGCCGGCTCGTTGACCGTTCCGTTATCGAGGAGGAAGGCGGTGGAGTTGATCGACTCCCAGACCCGCGCGGAGAGCCCCGCGAAGTAGGTGGGCTTGTGGCAGTTGGGGAGACAGTACTGGACCGCGAACGAGGCCCCCATCGTGCGCCCGACCGTGAGCTCAAAGTCGTTCGGCAGGATCGTCGAGTTGGTCTGGGTGATCAGCACGCTGAACCCGTAGGTCGCGTTCCCCACGTACGGCACGCCGGACGACGAAGTGCCCGAGAACGAGATCGTGCTCAACCCCCCGTATGCCCACGACACGGCACCCGAGGAGTCCGAGGCCGTTGTGGGGGCCGCGGAGGCGAGGCCCGACGGGACCACAAACACCATGAGCGCCGCGACGACTACCGCACCGAGGAGCGCGCCCTGCCCAGCACGCCCGCCCCGAGGAAGAATCCCCACCGTCCGTCACCTGTGCGAAAGATGCGGGGCGCCACTCTTAAGCGGTTGTGCCGAACGAGAGACCTCGATTTGGACAGCGTGCTAGACCCTAGCAGTACCCCGGAGAAGCTCAGGTGAGAGCGCTCACGGAGTCGGAGGCGCGCGTCATCGCGGTGATGCTCGCGGCCCGCCCCGACCGGGAGCGCGAGCGCCTGCATCAGGTTCAGGTACCCCGCTCGACGTACCACGCGGTTCGCCGCCGTGCCTACGAGGAGTCCTGGCTACGGGACCGGTACATCCCGCACCCGGTGCCCATCGGCCGACCGTACGTGACCTTCATCCTGCTCCGGCCGTACGCGGACCGCTTCGAGGAGTTCGCCGCCCTCGCCGCCGCCGACCCGGGCAATGTTGCCCTGTGGACCGGCACCCAAGTCGCCCTGGCAATCTTCTTCCAGGCCAAACCGACCGAGGCGAAGGCGTGGACCACCCGGATCGCGGCCCAGCGACTCGGGGCCAACCCGTTGATGATCTCGGTCCGGGGGGACGGGCCGACGGTGCCGGTCTACTTCGACTTCGAGGGGCTCTGGTGCCACCTGGTCGGGCTCTCGGGGACCCTAGCGTACCCGCACGGCCTGGGAGGCCCGATCCCGGAGGAGGAGGCGGGTCCCCTCCTCACTCCCCACCGGCGCTGGGCGATCTCCGAGCTGCTGAACCGCCCGTTCCTGGCGGCCGAGGACGGGCGGGGCTCGCACCTTGTCGGGCCGTTCGGACTGCCGTTCGCGCAACGCCGGATGCTTGCGCGCGGCTGGGTCGACCACCGGACCCTCCTGGACCCCTCCCGGCTACCCGCTTACCAGGGGAAGAGCCCGGACCAGGTGGTCCTCCTCTCCGGGGCCCCCCGGGCCGGGGCGCGACCGGAGGTCCTGTTCTCCACCCTCACTCGCGAGTGTAGGGTCTACCCCTTTCTCCTCGTGGTCGGCGACGACCGCTGGCTCGTCGGGGCGCTCGGGGCGGCCAGCCCACCGCCCGAATCGACCGCTAGCCGGCGCCCCGTGCTCGCAACATTCCGGGAGTATCTCGAGGGGATCGAGGTCATCCAAGAGCCGGCCGACCGGTTCGTCGCGCGGGTCGATCACCGGTACGACCGGCTGCTCCCGCCGAAGGCCGACGGTGCGTCGGCGAAGGCCTGATATCTCGGGTCCCGTGGGGGCGCAATGGGGCGCGTCGCTCAGCTTGGATAGGGCACCGGGTTCCTAACCCGGGGGTCGAGGGTTCAAATCCCTCCGCGCCCGGTACGCCCGGGGTTACGAGTCCTTAATAGGGGGCGACGCCTGCGTACCCTGCCATGACGGCAGCGCGAGGAGAGCAGGGCGAGGTGCGACAGACCCGCGAGGAGTTGCTTTCCAACCCCCGGGTCAGGTCCTGGTACGAGGCTCGGTGCCTGAAGAGCAAGCTCAGCGCCGATACCGACCTCCGAAAGGTGGCGCTGGCCTTGCAGCGCCTCGGGCTGGACCCTGACTCGGTCGTGGCGATGGCGACCGAGAACCCCGACGAGCTCCGTGACCGCTTAGTGCGCTACGCTTCCGAGCTGAAGCGCGAGCAGCTCACCGACGCCTACATCAGCAAGACGTTCTCCGGTCTTCGGAACTACCTCAAGTTCCGGCGGGCAAAATACGACGACTTCCCGAGTCTCGAGCCGATCAAGGGCTCAACACTCGCTAGGGAGCGCGTGCCAAGCCCAGAAGAGCTCGGCAGGATCCTCGACCGCTTGTCGCTAAGGTCGAGGGTGGCAGCGCTGTTCATGGCCCACACCGGGGTGAGGCCCCAGGTCCTCGGGAGTTACGAGGGCGAGCGTGGACTCACTCTGTCCGACCTCCCGGAACTAGAGCTCCGGCCGACGCCCAGGTTCCGCGATGTCCCATTCGTTGTCAGAGTCCCGGCCCAACTGAGCAAGACCCGGGCGAGCTACGTCACCTTCGGCACCGGCCAGCTCGCGCAGACCTTCTTGGCGTACCTGGACGAGCGGGCAGAAGCCGGGGAGAAACTCGGACCAGCGTCGCCGGTTGTGTCTCGAACTTCCGGGCCCGCACTTCGCGGTGTGGCCAAGACATCCGCCGAGAGCGCCGGGCGTTTCATGGTGACCGCTGGCGTAATGAAGGAGATTCGGAGGGCTATTCACGCCGCCGCCCCCGAGGGTGTAACATGGCGCCCCTACGTTCTCCGGAGTTACTGCTCGACCCGGCTGCTGCTCGGGCCGATGTCTAGGGACCTGCGCGAGTCCATGCTCGGGCATGACACCGGAATCGCGGGAAGGTACACAGTCGGGAAGCGATGGGGGCCTGAACTCCTCGCAGAGGCCAGGGTAGAGTACGCGAACTCGGCGCACCTCCTGGAGACAACTGCCGCGACCAAAGGTGATACCAAGCAAGTGCTCCTTGCGTCCCTGATCTCCGCCGTGGAACGGGCCACGGGCAAGGATGCGCCCGGACCGGTCACGCAAGAGTCCCTGAAGGCGATACTTCGGGATGCTCTCGGCGCCGGGTCTCCACTAGAACCGGTTGCGGTCCAGGCCGCTTCGATTCCGCCACCCAGGCGAGCATGCGAAGAGCGCGCCGTGGATGCAGAACTGGTCGGCCGGTACCTCGACCTAGGTTGGGTCTTCAGAAGTCCGTTGAACTCACATCTCGCGGTCGTCAGGTGGGACGGCGCTCCTGGGACGCAGTGAGCTCGCATGACGCCGGTGCGGCGGGAGATCGAAAGGGCAGACCGCCGCGCGCTACGGCAGGAGCTCCGACTCCTGCAGGCTATAGCGGCGAAGGAAACGGACCGGCCCGCCCTGCGAAGAGCCGTGAAGGATGGGAGGCCCGGTGCCTTGCCAGCTCTCTTGCTTTGCTGGCAGCGCGCCGGCCGCAAGGGGCTTCTCCTCACAGACAGCAAGTGGACCTACGAGGACATCGCCCGGGAGGTCGACAGTATCGAGGAGGGCTTCTCGGAACTCGGGCGTCGCCCGCCCGCCGTTATCCGCGCTTCACCCCCGACAGCCCTGCGCGGCGGAGTGCCGGCGTACGGCACCGGGAGGGGCAGGCGGGTCAAGAACCCAGAGGCAGAATGGATAGCTAAGGTAGCGAAGAGGGTCGGTCTCCTGGGCCGGGCCGACCTCAGTAAGGAGGATTTCGCTCGCGACCTGAGAGCGCACTTCATGCGCAACCGCGCTCGCGAGGTCAGGTGGGTGATGGACCGCATTCAACGCCTAGTCGTCGTGGGTGAGCGGGAACTAGAGCGGCACGATCGGGACTGGGTCCGCTTTCTGAAGCGGAGCGGGCTCTCTGAGGAAAAAGCCACCCAGATCATCGTCGGCCGGCTACACCAGTGGCAGGACGCACTGGAACCGGTGCGTAGGGCAGCGCTCGTGATCCTGACCAAGGGGGCCGCGCGAAGCTGACCGAAGAGGGCCATCAACCAGGTCCAAGGCACCCGGCCGATTCCACCGAATAATGGCGGGGCGGCACCGGGCTTAAGACCCAGTTTGACCGGCGCTTTCCACCAAATTGTGGCCGCAGCTGAGCGTGTTTAAGAACCGACCATGCGGTTGTTCGGTAGGGTTGGAATGCCGCCGAAAGGTCACCAAGAGAGGCAGACGGCGGTCCGAGTTCGCCTACGTGACTTCAAGGACGCCTGCCGGCGCGTTCTGCCCCCCGGCCACCCGCTGAGAAAGATTCTGGACGAGACACCGGACTCAATCACCCTGGCGGAGCTCGAGGTGCGTGCCGCGGACTGGCTTGTCTTGATCGATTCCTCGAAGGACTGAACGCCCGTGACGCCCGACGTCGTGGTCGAGACCCACGGGGTCAAGTCGGCCGCCGACCTAGTCGCCCGAGCCGTCGACCGACGGCGGTCTGAGGGCGCCCCCCTGAGGAGGTCGCAAGCATGCGGGAGGACAAGGTACTCCGGCGCTCGTCTGAAAAATCGTTCGCCCGACTGGAGAAATCCCGGCGGAAGGGCGATGCAACGCCGGGGCGCCTGAAACTCGCCTTCCGGTCGGCCGACGGAGACCGGCCGACGCCGACGAACGCGCCGACGGAGCCAACTGATGCCGATGGCGGAAAGTAGCCGATTCGGAGTCCTCGGCCGCGTCACTGTCAGCGGCGCAGTAGTCGTCCGCGGCTCCGGCGACGCAGTCGCCCGTTTCATCGAGGAGGTCGAGACACGCGCCGACCCCGAGCTTCGGATAGTGTACCTTCGCGTCCAGGCGAGACCAATGAGGATCGTTGCGGAGGGGCGGTGACGGAAATTCCCCGGCGCGTGGGGGCGCTCGAGGAGAGCGCCCGCCTCGCCGCCGAGGCAGCGCGTCGGGCCGGCCTGGCCCTGGAGGACCACGAGGATCGACTCATTCGAATCGAGCGCCAGCTCCAAATCTCACGGCACATCCGACGCGCGGAGGAGGCGGCGAGAGGTCCGGATCCCTCCCTGTGGCGTGCCAGGGACCGGCAGCGCCGGCTCAATGTCGAGGGGCGAGGGTGACCGGTTACGCCGGATGAGCCCGCCACGCCAGGTGAACCCGCCGCGGGGGGGTCGGCCCCCCAGGAGGCGGAGCGCCGCCAGCGACAAGACGCGATCACCAGACAGGGACAGGAGGAGCTCGGGGCCTTCGCCGGCTGGCTCGTTCTCGGGGCTTACGATGTCGTCCCGCCACACTCAGCGGATGCGGTCGCAGCAGCGGCCAAGAAGCTCCTCGCACAGGTCGCGGCTCTAACTGCCTGTGGCGAGCCGGAGCACGTGGCTATCGACGCGGTCAAGTCGAGATACACTCGCATCTCCACTCTGGCGGACCTCATGGTGCAGGTCGAGTCCCACTTCCGGCTCACCGACCCCTACGTAATCGAGGTGGTCTTTGCGGTCCTGGCCACTGTCACCATGCCGGGTGACCCGGCTTGGACATTCCTGGTCGGGCCCCCGAGCAGTCTGAAGACGGAGATAGTGCGCTGGTTCAGGGGCCTTCCCAAAGTCTACACGACCTCCCGGTTGACGCCGCACAGTCTCGTCTCCGGCCTGAAGGGTGGTGACAGCCTTCTCCCGCAGCTCGACGGGAAGGTCCTGATGATCAAGGACTTCACGGCAATCCTCGAGATGGACCGAAAGGCACGAGAGGAGATTTTCGCGCAGCTTCGCGATGCGTTTGACGGGTACTACGAAGGGCACTTCGGGTCGATAGGAAAGCTCTCCTTCGTGAGCCACTTCAGCGTGCTTGCCGCAGTGACTTCGGCCATCGAGGAGTACTACTCAGTTCAGTCCTTTCTTGGTCCGCGCTTCTTGAAGGCCCGCGTCCCGGCCCTCGATGGGTTCGACAAGTCCGTGGAGGAGGGTGGCCGGGAGGACGAGCTCAGGAGACTGTTCTCCGGCCTGGTAGAGAAGATCGCCGCATCCATTGGGCCCGACGACTGGAGGCGCGTCTCGTTTTCCCGTGTGCTTGACCTCAAGCCCATCGTCCAACACCTAGCGCTGGGCCGTACGCACGTCAGCCGGTCTGATGGATTCATCTCCCAGGTGCCTGAGCCGGAGATGCTCCCTCGCCTCACGAAGCAACTGAAGAAACTGGCAATCGGAAGGGCCGTACTCTACGGGCGCACCGAGGTCGACGAGTCGGACATCGCCTTCCTCCGCCGGATTGCCCACGACACGCTCCCAAGGAACCGAGCAGCGATTATCGACGCGCTCGGGACACCATGCCGCGTCGAGTCCTTGGTGCGGGACGTTCACCTGCCAAAGTCAACCCTCTACCGTCACCTCGAGGAGCTGATGGCACTCGGGCTGGTCGACACAGATGGCGCCGCGGCAGCAACATACTCCTGCCCCGCTACCCCCCACTTCTATGGGAAAGGAGGCCCGTCCATTCCCAAAGAAGTGGGGGGGGCAGGCGTCCCCCCCCGAGACCAGCTCCAGGTCCGGCTGAGCTGGCTGAGGTCGATGGGGTTCGATGACTCAGACCCTGCAGTCTCTAGGCTCAGGCAGCTCCTCTCGGGGCCTGGGGGATGACCGAGCTCTCCGGTCGGAGGGACCCGGACGGCGCGTCCGCAGCACCCCCCTTGCCCGGCTCCGTGCGGGCGTCTGAGTACCGTCCCCCCCTCTCCTCGAGCGCTGTCATCGATGCGGCCGAACAGTCGACCCGTGTGGTCCGTCGTGGCGAGGCCGGGAGGGACGAGTGCTGTGCCTCATGTGAGGCAACGGCGAGATCCTGATCGCCGTTGGGCTAAGGTTTGACCGCGGGAGGAAATGGAAGTGAACGAGGACCTGAACACCAAGATAGCGGCCGCGTTCGGCGGGACCAGCCAAGGACGGCCACGCGAGGAAGCGCCCCGTGCTCCGGAATCCTCCCGGCAATGTGGTTGCTGTGGCCGGCGCGTTGACCTCCGTCGGACTCTCTACCTCAAGCTGCGCCCCGACGGCAGCGGAGGTACGCCCTGGTGCACTCGATGCGCTGACGACCTGCTCCGAAAGGCCGGGTTGATTCGCATCCCTGGCGGCATCGCGCCAGGTGGCGCGAATGGGGAGGGCCGACCGTGAGCGCGGGGCCGCGCCGGCAGGGCCATCCGAGCCCCTTGTTGCTCGCGCTCGGTGCGCTGGTAGCGCTCCTCCTCCTGCTCCGTCTGATGAGGCTCGGAAGATGAGCCGGCCCGACGCGCCCGCAATCCCCCGGGGGTTCGTGCGGGTCCTCGCTGTGTTGGGCATCCTCGCTGTGCTGGTCGTCTTCGTGTTCTCCGGGGGGCGCTACCCGTGATGGGTGCCCCGCCGACGAAACTACCCCGCAGGCAGGCCAAGATCATGAGGGAGGCAGACCCATGCCTCCTGCCGTACTACTGGCGAGACAACCCGGGCGAGCCGCTCGACAGAGCTCGTCGCCGTGTCCTTGAGCTCCGGCTGGCGCGGGTCATCCTCAAGGCGCTCGGGCCGGGGTTCGACCCGGCGCTTCTGCCCCTGGAGGGCCGCCGTTACAACCTGAGCGCGCGGACCATGGCCGAGGCCCGGCGGCGGCTCAACCGTCGCTGTGCTCCCGATGCTGGCACCACGGACGGAGTCTCGCAATGAGGGGGCACGCGAGGGCCACGTCGAAGCTCCCGTTAGAGGACCTCGCACCTGTGCTTGGGCCGTACTACCGCATCGGCGTCGTGCCGGGGAAGGAGGGTCCCTGGTTCTTCCCGGTCTGGCTGGCGACGGCGACCGCCGAGGACCTACTCAAGACCTGGGACTGGGACCAGGTCGTCCCTCTCCTCCGGGAGAATGGCCTCACCGTAGGGATCGACACGAACGGGTACGCGCACATCCGGCACCCTGACAACGCCTCCCGGGGGGCCTCCCAGTGGGCCCGGCGGTTCCTTCGTGACCGAATGCTCAGGGGGGGATGTGAGCTCCCGTAGCTGGGTCGCATACGCGCGCGACCGGGAACTAATGGACCAAGCGGCCGGTCGTCCCCCCCGCCGGCTGGGCGGTCGGCCGCTGATTGCGCGCTCACTCGAGGCCGACGAATGAGCGAAAGGGCCGTCCTCTACTCCCGGGTCAGTGACCCGGGGAGTCAGGAAGAGGGTCGCCAGGTCGAGGACCTCCGGCGCCTCGCGACCGAGAGCGGCTGGACCGTCGTCGCGGAGGTCCGCGAGAGGATGTCGGGAACCAAGAGGGAGAGACCCGGTTTATCGCGGGTCCTCGAGCTCGCCGGCGCGCGGGCGGTCGACGTTGTCGCCGTGTCGGAACTGTCCCGCCTGACGCGCCGGGGGATAGGAGACCTCTTCGACCTTGTCCGTGCCCTCACCTCCGAGGGCGTCCGCGTGCACTCGCTCTCCGAACCTTGGGCGAATGGCGACGGCGCGCTCCGGGACCTGCTACTCTCGGTTGCAGGGACGTTCGCCCGAATGGAGAGGGAGGCACTGGTCCAACGGACCAAATCCGGAATGGAGCATGCCAAGGCTCAGGGAAAGAGGGTTGGCCGACCCCCAAAGCTCACCTCGGATCTTCTCCGACGGATCGTTGAGCTGCGGGAGGCTCCAGGGCCAGACGGGAGCCGGAGGACCTGGAACCAAATCGCCCAGTCAGTCCATTCTCCCGCGGGATCCTGCAAGAAATGGTACTCCGCTTCCCGGAGACCGGGGCCCACCGTGATAAACGGTCCGCAAGGGATTGGTTCCACGAGGGACGACCCATGAGGCATTTCTCGGGTCGAAACCGACCCCTTTCTAACGCGCGGAGCGGTCACTGCCGGGACCGGGGCTTGCGGAGGAGGCACGTTTCTATATGCGGACATGCCATCGCTCACACCATGCGCGGCGCCCGTGGAAGCCCAGCGGACGAGCCGACGCTTATCGCTCAGGCGGGACCAATTGCCAAGGCTCTCAACTCCGTGTTCGCTGAAGCGGGGGAGGCTCCAACCATGGGCTCCAAGGTTCAGCGGCTAAAGCTCCAGAAGGCCGTCTACCTGCTCAAGAGACTCGGCTACCCGTCTGCGCGCCGCTGGTCGTTCGGGACGTACCTGAATGGCCCTTACTCGCCGGAACTCGCGAAGGCATACTACGCCCTGGGGGACTCTGGGATCCGTCAAGCCGGAGGTGCGTCTGATATCCCGGCCGCGACTTTGAGGACAGTAGCGGACGCCATCCGGAAGGGCCCAGACTTCATGGAGGCCCTGGCGACGCTTCTAGATGGGGCCTCGCAATACCCCAACCTGCCCGCCGCCCTCGCGTGGGCCCGTGACCTCAAGCCGCAGATTCCCGGGTCGACATGGACGGAGGTGCGAGGATTCCTGACGAGCCACACCGACCTCATACCGCGCACCTAGACACCTGCTACCTTCGGCCCATTCTCCTCCGGGACGACGAAGACCAAGACCTTCTCGAGAGCGCGCTTCGCACGGTTTACGCCCCCGAACCGCACCCGCAGGCCTCTGTTTCGATTCCGGTTCTGGGTGAGTTCTACCTGACCCTGGCCACGGATGTTCAGACCGGGGAAGTGGATGGCAGTCGTGCGGTTGGGGCCACGGCGACATTGCTCGATCTCCTTGGTGCCGGTAAGCTCAGCCTGTGCGGGACGGGTGCCCATGGAGGGCAGTGTGACCCGATTCCGGTCGCAGCAGAGATTCGTGAGGTAGACTATGAGCTTGGGACTGCGGATGTCCTAGCACTCGCTGCGGCTTTCGCGTGCGACGAGTGTGAACTGTTCTACACTAGCGACTTCGACGTACTCAAGAGTCAAGCATTGGGCACTGTTTCAGAAAAGTACCGCACCAAGATTCGGCCCGCGCCCGACTGAGTCGCCGGACTGAGCCTATCGCCACAACACCGCTCTAGTACCGCGGCTCGTGGGCTCTCCGGACGACCTCGTTGGTGATGTCACACCCCTCCTCGAAGTTGTAGACGCGCTCCACCCATTCGCCGCCTTGGATCGGCACCCAGCGCCAATGCCACCGGGCGTAGGGTAGCGGTTGCCCTTTGTGGTCCTTGGGCCGGTTGCACGTAATCCCTTTGGTCCCGTTGCGGTCGGTAAAGGGTTCCAAGCACTCGGCAGTCGACATGCCCGACGGGACCGGACTCCCGAGCTTAATCCCGCTGCCCTGCGACCAGGGGCTGGCCCCCATGAATCGGGGAAAAGAGTGGGGGCTCCCGAGGGCCACCCCGTAGGGGGTCGGGGATGTCCGGGCTGCGCCTACTCCTCCTCGAGGCCGTTGACGCTCGCGGCTCACCAGGTCGGCGGAGCGGTACTCCGCTAGTCCACGACGAGGTTGAGAGTTGGGCCGCCCCCGAGACTCGTCGTCCGCGCCGTGACGGTCAGTGTGATCGAATGGGCGTGCGTTGCGACTCGACTCCCTTGGTGCGGAGCCCCAGCACCGATTGGACCGGGTTGTGGCATTGCTGCCAGAAAGAGGAGCGGTCGTGGAGTCGAGTCCCTCGTTTATCCGCCGAGGTAGTCTTCTTCTCGACCTTTAGGTGTTAAGTAACGGTAGGTCGAGAGTCCTTCCGTGCCCGGCGCGACCTGCCCGAAGTGTGGCGCTGAAACTGCATCGGACGATACATTCTGTGCAAAGTGTGGCGCGACACTCCACCCAACACAACCCTCAACAACACCCTCTCAGGCTGCCGGGGCGCGAACCCCTTACCAACCAATGTTAGTCCCTTCCTGGTTCACCCTCGGGATCGTACTGGTCATCGTCGGCGGCCTTCTAGTGATGGTGGGGTTCTTTGTGGACCTGGTCGGGATTGCCTCGCTTAACTCGAATAGCACTCTTTCCTCTATCCAGAGCTACGACGAAGCCCAAGACGCGCTGATTGGGATCGGGTTTTTCTTGGCCGTGCTCGGCTGGGTCTTCCACCAAGCCGCCATCGGGCACCGGAGGTAGGAGCTGAGTGATGCCTGGAGAAACCTGCCCTCACTGCGGTAGCCGCCTCCGAGAGGATTCGGCATTCTGCCCGAAGTGCGGGAAGGCCCTTTTCAGCGCCGGTCAGGGCGAGCCAGCTAGAACTTCCCCGCCCGCCCGGGGCGGGTTCATCCGGCGAGTCGTTACGATCGTGGTCATCGTCCTCGTGATGACCGCGGTGGGGCTCGTGTACTTCTTCGACTTCTATGTACCTCAGCACAACGTGGTGACGACCCAGGGCGGCTCTTGGATTATCAATGGGGCGTCCAGTTCGCTCGGAATCAGTGCGGGCTGCTCCAACTGCGGCCAGAAACCCGTCCCCGGCAGCCAGTTCACCATAGACGTGAACATTGGCGTGTCGTCTCAGTCCTGCATCATCTTTTGCAGCAGCTACACGATAGAGAGCATCTCTGTCAATGGTCCATACACCCTCGATGGCATATCTCCGAACAACCTCCCCTACAGCGAGAGCGAGGGAAGTTTCAACACTTGGGCGCTAACTATCACAGCACCAGGGTCCTCAGGACACTTTCCTTTGGGCGGAGTCGTTGGCGTCTCCTACGACTAAGGGGCCGACTGTAGGCTCAGGCCTGTCCCCCGCAAGCCCGTGGAGCGTCCCGATTTTCCGGCACTGACTGGAAGCGGAAGACGACGAGGCCATGATCCGTCCGATAACGAAAGCTGCAAGGAAGCGTAGGGAGAGCCTCGCGTGCGGGACAACCTGGATGGGGCCGGCCGAAGGGCGGCCGTCATGGGGTCTTCGTCGCAAGGGGGAAGCCAGCCCTGGACAGCGCTTCGCGGCGTGATGAGCCGCCCAACCGTGCCTTCACGAAGCTCCAAAGCCGTGGCCTCCATTCGTCGTTCACCTCCACTAACATAGTGATCGAGTAGGGCGTGTAGAGCGCCCCCTCATCCAATATGCGGTTAGGCCCTCGAAGGTTCCGCTTGAACGGCAGCAGCGCATCGCTCAACTCGCGCGAGGGATTGTCTCGATGGAACTCGCTCAGTATCTGCAACCATCCTACCCGGCCACTCCCTCCTCGACCCCCATAGAGCGGTACGCGCACTCCGGTTTCCCGCTCAAACCGCTCCTTCAGGCGCCAAACCCGGATCCTGTAAGCAAGGTGGGCACTGGAACGCGCCATTCTCGCGTCGTGTTGGTTGGCCTGAGCTTCGGCGAGGCTGCGACGGTAACCTCGATGTCCAGGCCGGAGCCAGGCAACATCGTAGACATAAGTGGCCCTCCCTCGAATGCGACTCCGGCGCCTCACAGACTGAAAGGGTCGTCGCTGTTCGTCGCGCGGATAGACTCCTTTAGATGACTTGGAGGAGTTGCACGCTCGACAGAGGACCGTGTAGCCATCAGGATACCCTTCCCGTTTCAAGCGCACCCAGAGCCGATGGCCCACGTCCTTCGAGATCCCTGGCTGGGGGGTAAGCCGCCGCGGAAGGATGTGGTCTATGGAGAGATCATCGGTTCTGCCGCACTCCGCGCAGGCCATCATTCCACCGGAGTAATGACGGATTACTTCGTTTCGCAGCCGCGAGTGAGAAGGGGTCGGGGACATCGGCGCCCCCGTGATTAGATCCAAGAATTTGTGCTTGCTCCAGAGGTGTCCCCGCCGGAGCCACTTGTACTGGCTTCCCGAGAGGGGTGACGATCTCACATCCGCTTCAAAGTGGGCCGAGGTGAGTGCTGCTCCGGCTACATTGAACAAGCAGTCATGATCGTTTCTGCCGCAGAAGAGAACGCACGTCCGCGCGATTCCCCCTCACAGCACCTGCTCTTGTGCTCCGGGCAGCCCTATTTAGGGCGACCCACCAGGGCGAGCCTTAAGTGTCGACCGCGATGAATCGGCCTGATGGCCGTTGCGGGGGATGCGGACTGGGATGGACTAAAGATCCGGGTCAGGCTCCTCGAGCCCAAACGTCCGATTGTTGCCGGTGAGAGTCGTCGCCTTGTCATCGAAGTGGAAAACCCGTCTATCCACGACCGCACCGGGAAGCTCGTTCATGGATCGGTCCTCCCCGAGGCAGATGACCTATGGATAGTTCCTGAACGGTTTACGGTGCTTGCGGGGCGGACTTACACATTCGAGGTGGCAGACTTTCGGCCTGTCATCGCCGGGCGCTATTATTGGAGCCTCTTCACATCCGGTTCCTTTGAAGGGAACGAAACAGTAGGTGACGCGGATTTGCGGCGGATGGGCACGCTGAAGGGCACGCAATATCGCCCTGTCTTCTCATTCCGTGTGCACGACAAAGACGAGCTCGAAGAGAAGCGCAGTTCAGCGAGGTGGGAGTGGCTCCGCTGGGCCATACTCATAGCAATCACACTCGCCGGTACCGTCGCGGCCTATCTATTGTTGGACCGATAGGGGACCAGTCTCGGGCTCCGTGGCCCTCCCTCGCCGGATTCGAACCCATGGGAACATGGGTGTGCCTGCCCCACCTGGCCAATAGACTCGTAACCCCGGGGGTATCCAATCCCTCCGCGCCCGACCCCGCGCCGACTATGACCGTCTGGCGATGACGATCCCCACCGGGGGATGGTCCTCCCCGTACTGACGCCGCACCCTGTCCGCCTCGTCCCAGCGACGCAGCAGCTCCTCGCGACGAGTTCCCTGGGGGATCGATTCGACAAGACTCCGGGGAAAGTAGGCCAGGAAGTGAGGGAGGTCGACCTCCAACGTCTCCGTCTTCTCCACGACACCCCCCGCGCTCTCCACCAACGATGCGAGGCGGTCGAGTGGGAGGTAGTGCAGGTCGTCCCGGGATCCCATCGTGCTCGAAAACACGTCCTCGCGGAGCTCGTACATCATGAGATGGGCCCTCTGCCCCTCCGTGCGGGCGATCGGCAGCGACTCGGCGAGAAAGATACGCGGGGAGGCGCGAAGCATCTCGCGAAAGGTTCGTACCATCGCCTCCTCTCCGTGGAGCGAGCGAATCCCGTGAAGGCACACCGCGAGCTCCGCCGAGTCGCCGCGGAGCGGCAATCGGCGAGCATCGGCAACGAGGGGCCGGATCCGGTCCTGCATGCCGCCGGACGCGACGATTCCTCGGAACTGTCCCCACCGGGAGAGTTCCACCGCGACGAGCCGGCCGGCCCGACCGGCCCGGTAGGCCAGGGGGACGGTAGCTATGGCGTGCGGACCCGAGCCGATCTCCAGAACTGTCGAGCCCGCCGCGAGCGACGCCCGCCGTAGTACCGCATCCCGCTCCAGCATCTCCCAGCGCAGCCAATCCGGGGGGAGTGGGGGAGTCGCCTGCAATTGGATCCGGCCGAGCAGCTCCCGGAACCCTGGCTCCGTGGCGCGTAGCCGAGTCTCGAAGCGCTCCATCAAGTGGGGTCCCGGCAAGCGGCGCTAGCTTGAGGGATTGTCGGTTCGGGCCGGACGCAAGCAGCTCGGGTTGTTCGGGACCCCCAGAGCGTCCAGTCCCTTCGCGACGGGGGTCAACCGTGGTCGAAACCCCCCGTCAAATATTTCCATCCGCCCCGTGCAGCCCCCGCCGGAAGGGTGGTCCCCTGCGCTCGCCGGGCTCTCCCACCTCGCGATCCGAAATCCGCTTCGCGGGCGCTGTGCGCCCCAGGTAAATGCGGCTCGGGCCGACACCCCCGAGCGAAGTCGCGTCCCCGCTCGGACCTACTTCATCGCCCGAAGGGCACTTTCGTCGAGATAGTACCTTCCGTTGACCTCGACGAAGACCTTGGTCTTCCCCCTCCGTCGTTTCATGATCCGCACGAAGATTCGAGACAGGCCGAGCTCTTGGGCCGTAAGGGCCGACTCCGGACTCAGGGCCCCCTTAGCTTGGAATGTCTGGATGATTTCGCGGATCCTCTCTCCTAGGAAGCCCTCCTCCTCTTCGGGTGCCGAGGGAGGGGGTCTGGTCACGGATGGGGCGACCGGCGGGGGGGGTGTCGGCGGGAGTGGTACGACCAGGCCCCGACCAAGCTCTGGCGATAAGCGGGACGGTTCCGCGGAGGGAGTCGGACCGACCACCGCCACCGGGGCGGGAAGTGTGCTCGAGTTCAGTCTCACCGTGTGCGCCGCAGCCCTCCCCACGGGAATCGTCAGTGGGGAAGGGGAGATGTATCCCGGGGCATCGGCTCGGACCGCGTAATCGCCGGCTTTCACACCGCCGAAGACGACCCTTCCGTTCGTTCCCGTGCTGCCGGAGAAGCTCATCGGACCGTCGGCCGAGACGGCGGCTCCCTGGATGGGCGAGAGCGCATCGGAGTCCAGCACGGTGACGGTCAACCCACGTCCGCGACGGCTCCGGGCGACTGCGAGGACGAGCAGAGCGACGATCACCACGATGGCAATGAGGAGCCACTCAATCGATGAGACCCCCGGCGAGGAGCTGGAAGACGGCGGCCCGAGGGTCGCGGACGGCGACAAGCCAACGGACATCCAGACCGCGCTGTTGGGTCCGGGGCCGGGAACGACGGATCCTTCAGACTGCGCTATGATGAGGTAGAACGGACCGGCTCCGACCTGAGCCGTCGCCTGCCCCAAGGCCTGGCCTCCCGCACTGACATCGTACTGCGCGGTTCCCGAATTACTCACGGCGATCGTTAGGGTGTAGACGACTTGCACGGCGGGAGTCAAGTTCAACTCCGGTGTCCTTGTCCAGTTGCCGCCGCTCGATCCGACTCGCGCGTAGATGCCATAGAAGCACTGGTTCGACCCGATGTTGGAGTTGGCCGGAGTGCCGCACGTGGAGGGGTTTCCGCAGTTATTCTCCGCGCTGCAGTCATGCGAGTTCAGGTTGCCGGTGAGCTGAACGCCGACCGAGGCGTTCTGCGAGCTGATCCCAAACACGAAGGTATGCCCGTTCGATACGAGCCCCTTGACGAGGGCCGTTACCGTGAACGGAGGAGTGAAGTTCTGGACGCTCTGGATCGCGCCAATCACCAAGGCCGCATTCGCGCTTGCAATTTCCATCCCTGCCGAGGAGAAACTGGGGGTCAGGGAAATGCCGGAGCAAAAGAGACAGTTGTGGTCCGAGAAGTTCAGCGCGACCGGTCCACCGTTCGCCCATAGATTGGTATTCAGGCTGGTATCGTGTGTGAAATCGTCCGAAAGCGCGGATGCGAGCGGAGCCGGGGAAGCTGCCGCGGCCGCTCCCAACGCGGTAAGAACCACCACCAACACGACGGCCAGCGAGGTCAGCTTTGGACCTGCGGCAAGGATCGTCGAGTCGCTCTTGGAACAAATCATCAGAACCTAACCCAACGGCCCTTTCTTAGACCTCAGGTCAACTTCAGTTGACGGCCGGTCCAGCTGCCTCACCTCGGCCGCGACTCCAATCTCTGGGAGTCCGCTGGGCCGGCCCCTCGAACCTTCGGGCGAGGTACCCACGTTGGTTGGGGCCCCCGGGATTCGGCCACGAGTCGCGCTGAGTCAGCTGAGTCGCCCTACTTTCCTCGGATCCAGTCCATGTGCATGCCCAAGGAGGCGACGCTGGCCCCTCCGTCGATCGGGAGGCAAGCACCCGTGAGGAAGCCACTGCTCATCGAAAGGAGGAAGCCGATGACCTCGGAGACCTCCTCCGGCGCCGCGAGCCGCCCGTCCGGCGCGACGCCCCGTACGAGATCCTTGTGCGTTTCGTGATACTTGGTGCCGACGAACCCCGGCAGGACCGCGTTCACCTGGATCGTGGGGGCCAACCTCGCCGCGCACGATCGGGTCAAGCCGAGCAGCCCGGCCTTGCTCGCGCTGTAGGCCGGGTCGCAATCCCCACTGAGTTCGCAGATGGAGGAGACGTTCACGATCCGTCCCCCGCCCTGCTGGAGCATCCCGGGCACGAAGGCCTTGGTGCACAGGAAGGCGGCGGTGAGGTTGGTCGCAATCACCCGGTTCCACTCGTCCAGGGTCAGGTCCTCCACCTGGTTGTGCTCGGCGCCAAAGCCGGCATTGTTGACCAGCAGGGTCACGGGGCCGAGGGCCGACCGGACCCGGGCGTCCATCTCCGCGACGTCACGCTCAGTTCCCACGTCGCCGCGGAGAAGAACCGCCTTCCCCCCACTCCCCTCGATCGCTTGGAGGGCGCGGGCCGCGCCCGACTCGTTCGTCCAATAGTTCGGGCCGACACTCGCGCCGAGCTCGGCCAGCCGTCGCGCGGTCGCCCCACCGATGTCCCCCGACGCCCCGGTGACGACTGCGATCTTCCCGGCCAGGGGTCGGGTCAGCTCGGCGCCGGGAACCGACCGCACTACGCTCCCCCACGGGGGAAGGGCGGAGAGGGATTAGGAAGTTGGCTTAGCGTTCCGCTGGGGATTCATAGGTCAGGCGGACGTCGGTGGCCCATCGCGCACAACATCGCATGGGCCGGAAGACCGAGTCCGAACGGGAATCGTTCGGGCGGATCTACCGGGTTGGAGTCCTGGGTGCTGGGTGCGATCGACCCCTCCGTCCCCATCATGGGCCCCCAGGGAGCCGCGGGGGCGACGGTCGGCCCCTTCCTGGTCTAACCGTGGCGACGCTGGTCCGGCTCGCCACCTGAAGCGTGGTATGCCTCTACGCTGACCCCGGGAACGTCGCTCCCCTTCCAGGGAGATGAGGGCCAGGCCAGGGAGGGCTGGGTCGCGAGCCGGATGGCGGTCCGGGAGACTCCGGAGATCCAGGTGGCTCCCTCCGCCTCCGCGACCGAGACCTCCCGGACCTCTGCGATCTCCGGTGGTCGAGCAGTGGGCTGGCCCGCCAGGTGGTCGAGAGCGAACGCGAAGTAGACGTCGCTCTCCTGCGCGTTCAGGACCTTGTGATAGGTCAGGAGCAGCCTCCCTACCCGGACGGTGACCCCGGTCTCCTCTTCGAACTCCCGGGCCAGCGCTCCGACGAGGCTCTCGCCGGCCTCGACGTACCCGCCGGGGATCGTGAACCGGGTTCGGTAGACGGCACGGTTGACCAGGGCGCGGCCGCTCTGGAGCAAGACGCCGCCGACGCCCAGCCGGACGTGGGGAGGGGGAAGCGGGGGGAATTCTGCGGTCGACATGACCGGTGCGGGTGGAGGGAACCCTTCAGCCTTTCGGATGACCCGCTCCCTGCGGACCTCCGCGATGTCGGTTCTTCCCTCGAGTCGGCCCTCTGCGGGCCGGCGGGACCCCTAGATCCCTCCTCGAACGGAGGATCGCTCGACCCCCTCGCGGCCCGGGGCACTCGCGCCCTCCAACGGATCGTGTGACTACGGGGACGGGCGTCGGTCCGATGTGGCCGGCGCGGGAGAAGGACTCGGCGTGACGCGGCCGAGAAGGCCGGTCCACCCGAAGGCCCAGATCTTCACCCGGTCCACGACCAGCGCGGCGCCGGCCACGATACCCAGAACTTCGAGCACCAGCACGGCGGGTATCGCCGCCATCAGCGTGCCCGAGATGGCCAAGCCCGAGACGGCCAGGCCGACCCCGACCGACGCCACGACAAGGTGTTCGCTCGGCCGGTACGACCAGAACGGGCCGCGGACGCGTGCGATGTAGACCGTCGCTTGGCTCGAGAAGACCAGGTAGACGAACACGAGCGTCTGGACCTCGGCGAGGGGTAGGCCCAGCACGACCCACCCGAGCCAGAACACCGTCAGCGAGAGGACGAGCCAGGCCGAACCGAGGAAGGCGGCGACCGTGACGATCTCACGGACGTTCCACCGGTCCGGGACCGAGGAGATGCGCGCTCGGTCGGTGCCGACGGTGATGGTGACGAAATCGTTCGAGAAGATCAGCAGGATGATCAGGAACGGGGTCGTCGCGAACAGGCCCGTGGCGATGAAGACGATCGACAGCAGGAGGACGAACTCGATGTTCTTCGAAATCTTCGTGATCGTCCAGGTCAGCATACGTCGGTAGACCCGTCTCCCGCCCGTCACCGCGGAGACCAGGTCCCGGAGGCCCGGGCGCGTCAGCACGAGCTTCGCGGCCGACTTCGCGACGTCGGTGGCCGAAGCTACGGCGACTCCGACCTCGGCCTGCTTGAGCGCGGGGGCGTCGTTCACGCCGTCGCCGGTCATCCCGACGACCTTCCCCGCGCGCTGGAGGGCCCGCACCAGGTCGAACTTGTCCTCGGGGTACACCCCCGCGAACCCGTCGTACTGCAGCGGGTCCTCGGTCGCCACCGTGCGGTCCCCGATCCGGTCCCCGATGCCGACCTGTCGCCCGACGGCCCTCGCGGTCGCTGCGGTGTCGCCGGTGAGCATGAGGACCCGCACGCCGAGGTCGTGAAGTGAGCGGACCAGCTCCGCGGCGTCCTCGCGCGGCGGGTCCGCCAGCGCGACCAGGCCGAGGACGGAGAGAGAGCCTCCGGACCCCGCCGCGACGCTCAGGATCCGGGCTCCCGACGCGGCGAGGCGGTCGATCTGCTCCTGGGACCCGGCGGGAAGTCCGGCGAGCTGGCCGACGACCAGGGGGGACCCCAGGACGACCCGGAGCACGCGGTCGCCCGAGCGGACCTCCGCCTCGGAGCGCTTGGTGGCCGGGTCGAAGGGAACGAATCTCTGCCGTGGAAGGGGGGAAGCGTGGCGCTCCCGCATCGCCCCGAGTATGGCCAGGTCGATGGGGTCCTGGGTGGACTCGTCGCACGCGGCACCGGCGAACGCGAGGAGCTCCTCGTTCGAGGTGGTCCCGAACGGGAGGATGTCGCCCACGACCTCCCGGTTCTGGGTAAGGGTTCCGGTCTTGTCGACGCACACCACGTCGACCGATGCGGCTTCCTGGATGGCCGATAGGCCCGTCACCAGGACCCCCTCCTCCGCCAGCTCCCGTGCCTCGATCGCGTTGGCCACGGTGAAGGTCGCGGGGAGGGCCACCGGGACGGAGGCAATCAGCAGGATCAGGACGAAGGGAATGAAGGAGAGGAGGGGTACCCCGCGGTACAACGCGACCGCGAGCACCGTGACCGCGAGGACCGAGTCGATCGTGACCAGGTACCGCACGATCGTGAACAGCAGCCGCTCGAGGTGCCCGGACGATTTCGCAGTGCGAACCAGCTCGGCGGTCCGGCCGAAATAGCTGTGGCCGCCGGTCGCAGTGACGGTCCCGGAGGCTTCGCCGCGACGGACGATCGACCCCGAGTAGACCGTCTCCGGTTTCGCCCGCGTGACGGTCGCCGACTCGCCCGTGAGCGCGGATTGGTCCACCTCTACCGACCCCTCGCCCACGGTGCAGTCGGCGGGGACGATGTCGCCCATCCGGACGTGGATCCAGTCCCCCGGGACAAGCTCCCGTGCGGGCAGGGACCTCCAGCCCCCATCCCGCCGGACCCGAGCGGTCACATGAAGCCGGGCGCGGAGGAGGTCGAGAGCTGTCTGCGCGCGTGCGTCCTGGATCTCTCCGAGCACGGCGTTGAAGACGAGGAGCCCGGCGATGATCGCGGTCTCGGGCAGCTTCCCGAGCAGGAGCTCGAGCCCCGTGGCGGCCTCGAGCATCCACGGCACCGGGCCCCAGAATCGGGCCAGAAATTCCCGGAACGGATGACGAGGAGCGTCCTCGACCTCGTTGTACCCATACTGGGCGAGGCGGGCGGTCGCGACGGCCTCGGAGAGACCGTCCGCACTTGGGGAGGCCGCCATCCCGGACAACGACCCAACCCTCACGCAGGTGAATCGGGTTGGCTGGACGGCGGGTCGCGCACGGTGCTCACGGTCCTCGGTCGACCGCGCGAGCCTTTGAAAAGGTTCGGGCGGCAAGCCGAGCGCTCGCGCGCGGGCGGGCCGATGACGGCGGGGCGGTCTGGAGACGTACCACTCTGCACCGACCCGGACGGCAATGGCATGACGGAAACTTCCGCCCGTGGGAGGCCACGGTGGATGCAGAGGAACGGTCCCGCCGGGAGCACGAGCGCGCACTCCTGTCCCGAGATGCCATGGGGTTCCAGGTCTTCACGGCAGTCCGTCCCGTCGTGCGCGGAACCGGGCTCTCCTGGACGGGACTCGCCTCCTCACTCTCGAGCAATGGGGCTTCGTATCCCGTTGTGGAACGGACTCCGGTGACTGGCCCAGCGCGGTGCCAGGTCCAGCGGAGGGCGAGGACGACCCCGGCTCGTTGGCGCGGGGAGGGCGTCCTGCCCAGGCTTCGGAGCGGCTAGGACCCCACCCAGTCTGAATCGGCGCGCTGCCCGGTCTCGGGTCCCCGCCGCCGGGCACGATGGGGCGAGAGTCGCCCCTTCCGCCCGGCCACCGATGCGCCCGGACAGGAGAGGCACCGACCAGGGTCTGGAAACCTTATCGGCCGCGCGAGCCCCTGCGGTCGCTGGAACCTCCCATGGCGAGCGCGCTGAAGGAGAGGCTGACCACCTCCCGAGCCCCCTCGTTCGGAACGTGGGTATCGTCCCCCTCGATCGTGGGCCTGGACGCGCTCCGATCCCTGGACTTCGAGTGGTTCATGCTGGACACCGAGCACGCCCAGCTGAACCCGGAGACCGTCGCGGCGATGGTCGCCCTCTTGGTCAGGGCGGGCCCGGCTCCCTTGATCCGGGTCGGCAACATTGACCAGTACCTCGTGAAGCAGGCGCTGGACTCGGGCGCGCACGGGATCCTCGTCCCGCTCGTGAGCACCGAGGCTCAGGCCCGCATGGTCGTGTCGTATGCGAAGTACCCTCCCGACGGGGTGCGGGGGGCGGCGGCCATGGCGGCCTCACGGTATGGGCTCGAGCTCGCGGCCTATCTCCGACGCGCGAACGCCGACACGCTCGTGGGCGTCCAGATCGAGACCACGGAGGCGCTCGAGAATCTAGAGTCGATCGCCGCGGTACCGGGTGTGGACCTGCTCTTCGTCGGGCCGACCGACATGACGCTGAGCCTGGGATTGGTCGACGACCGATCGAACCCGAAGGTTCGCGCGGCCATGCGACGCGTCGTCGAAGCGTGCGAACGGCACGGCAAGGTGCCGGGGACCCTGGTGCTCAACGCGGAGGAGAAGCGGGCCGCGCTCGAGATCGGGTTCCGTTTCATCGCCCTCGCGTCGGACCTCCGCTTCCTCATCCAGGGAGCCAAGGAGTACCTGGCGGCCTAGGCCCACTGGGGCGAGGGGTGGCCGGTGCTGCCCTCCGGGTCAGAGGATGATCCGCTCCTCCTGGGCCACGCGATGATGCAGGGATAACCGATCGGACCGGTAGGACTCGCCCGAGAACAGACGGGCCTCGGGCTTGCCATCGTACCGCGAGGCGACGAGGCGGCCCATCGAATCGGCCTTCATCACGCCGCTCCCGGAGTCGCCGCCGACAAAGATCACCCCATACGGCTCCTCGATCAGCACGGGCAGCCCGTCGGGGCTGCAGTTGTAGTATCCTCCCCAGGAGTTCTCCAGTCGGGCGCCCGCCGTCTCGAACCGCGGCAGGTAGGGGGTGACCGCGGGCAGCACGTCGGTCGCGAACGCCTCGCGATTCCCCATCGCGGCCATGTCGTAGTCCAGCCGCCCGTCGCGCACCGGGTCCTCCCGGGTTCCGATCGAGTGAGAAACGTTGTCGGCGAACTCGACCCACATATGGCGCTGCGGGAAGATCGGCTTCAGGACGGCGCCGGTCGGGAGGATGAGGAAGGGGAAGCGGGCAGGCCCCCCGGGCGGGTCGACCGGGCGGACCGGGGGCTCCCAGCGCAGGAGCTCTTCGACCAAGGGACCGGAGACCGAGAAGAGCATCTGCGGGCGCGCGCTGCACGCGGTCGCGAAGCCGATCGGGTGGAGCAGCTTGTCGGCCCACGCGCCGGCGGCGACGATCACCCGGTCGGTCGCCACGGACGAACCCCCGCTCAGGATCACGCGCGAGATCCGGAGGCGGTCCTTCATCCGCTCCTGGAAGGCGAACGGCATCTTCGACGGCTCGTGAAGGAGGATTTCCTCCCTCCCCTCGAAGGAGAGTCGCTGGACGCAGGTGTCGAACCGGAACTCGACGCCGCGCCTGCTCGACTCCTCGAAGTAGAAGTTGGCGAGCATCTCGGGGGCCACCGCCCCGCAGTTCCGCCCGAATAGGCCTCCCGTGATCGGCTCCGGAGGCGTGGCCCCGTCCCCTTCGAACCAGCGACCGGGGGAGACCTCCAGCCCAGGGCACGAGCGCAGGTCGTCTAGCTCGACAGGCACCGCGTCCAGGGTCCCCCCGCTGCGGGAGACGATGGCGGAGTACTCCTCTCGACGGCTCTCGGGCAAGAGCCAAAGGTACCCGTAGAGGTCGAGCAGGGGCGAGGGGGCGCGGAGGTCCTCCCGCTCCTCCATCAGGTGTCGGTAGAACAGGATCGAGTTGCGCGCCAGGACCTGGTTGTCGGAGGAGCTGAACACGTCCCGGACCATCGCGTTGCTCGCGCCCATCGAGCCCTCGCCCGGGCGCGATCGGGCGTCGACCACGAGAACGTGGAGCTCGGGGTGTTCGTGGATCAGGTGGTAGGCCGAGGAGAGCCCCATGGCCCCCGCCCCGACGATGACGACGTCGTAGCGCTCTCTCACGTCCTCCTCTCCCGAGCCCGACGGCCTGCGGGTCGAGCGCCGAAGGAACCGACACCTATGAACTCGAGGCCCCTCCGGGCCTCGAACCGGCGGCCCGGGGAGCGGAACGAGCGCTCTCTCGCCCTGCTCTCCCCTCCCGCAGAGGGTAGGTATTTATCCCTATTCATGCGTATTAGCTCCACCGAGCCCTGCTTCGGGCAGGGCTCCACGGCGAGGGAGAACAACCGATGGAGGGACCTTGCACCGCAAGACTCGTCTCCACGGCGGTTCCACTCCCCGTGTATTTTTCGACCGAGATTCCCACGTTGGCTAGCCCCGCCCGGGTCGACGGCTGGCACGAAGCGCGCGAAGGAAACACCGCGCGCGGTGCTCCCACCGGGACCAGGCAGGGCGGACCGTGGGGTTCAACGACCTAGTCCTTCCCGCCGCCGTAGGAGCGGCCATCGCCGGCCTCGGAGCCGGCGTGGCCTGGGCATTGTATTCGCGGTTCATCGTCCGGGTCCCGCCGAACTCGGCGGCCGTCCTCTACGGCCGCAAGGGCGCCCTCCCACGCGATGACCTCCGGGGGGCCGCCTCCTCGACCCAGATCAGCCGGCCCCGGATCGTCGTCGGGGGCCGTGCGTTCATCGCCCCGTGGGACCGGGGGGTCGGCTACCTCTCGCTGCACCCGGTCGCGGTCGAGGTGACCGTGCGGTCCCTGCACTCGCTGGAGGGGAGTCGAGCCTCCGGCTGGGAGGCCCGGGTCAGTGTCCAGGCGAAGATCCCCTCCGACCCCGACCTGCTCGCAGCCGCGGCCGAGAACCTCCTCGGCAAGAGCGAGGAGGAGGTGCGGAGCCTCGTCCGGCGCTCTGTCGAGGGGGCGGTCCCTTCGGTGCTGGCCCGGCTTCGGCCGAGCGACCTGGAGCCGGATTGGGAGCGCCTCGCCGCCGAGATCCAAGCCACCGTGGCGCCCGACCTGGTCGGCTCCGGGTTGGTCGTCCGCTCCCTCTCCGTCACCGAGCTGGTCCGGATCGTCCCCGGCGAGGCCCCGAGCCCGTCGGCCCCGGCCAAGCCGACCCCCTTCGCGGTCGGTCGCGCTCCGTCCGAGGGTCCCGAGCCGGCCCCCGCCTCGTTCGAGGTTCGGCTCTCGCGGGTCGAACGAAGCCTCGGGATCATCGGGGCCGAGATCGTCCGCATGGTGCACGAGGGTCCGACGCCCGTAGACAGCTACGGCTCGGCCTCCGTTCTCGACTACCCCCTCGGGTTCGAGCGCGCGGAGTCCCGCGCTCTCCTCGGTCCCGCGGAGGTCTCCGTTCACGATTCGATGGGGGGCGACCGTCCGCCCCGAACCCGCCCGCTTTCTCGGGAAGGCGTGCCGGGGGAGGGAGGCGGCGCACGTCGGTCCCTGTTGGATGCTGAATCCGAGAGGTAAACAACCATGTGTCCAGCGGCAATTTTGGGCGACCGAGCGTGCGGAAAGACGACGTTCCTGGGACTGCTCTACGCAGCGCAGGTGAAGTACGGTACGCGGGTGACGGACTCGTTCCGGTTCCACGCCCCGCTCCAGTCGCTTCGCCTGATGAGCCAGGTGTACGAGGGGATGAAGGATGCCCGATTCCCGGGCGCGACCCTCAAGGACGAGATGACCGAGATCGGCTTCGTCTTCGGCTACCGTAAGCCGCTCTCCGGCCGGCTCCCCGCCGCGCTCAAGGACAAGAACTGGGTGAACCCGTTCGCCAAGCTCTCCTTCGCCGCGTACGACGTGTCCGGGGAGGACGTCCAGGAGTTCATCGAGACCGGGGTCGCGGCGAGCCCGATCATCCAGCAGCTCCTCAAGAGCCACGTCGTCGTGATCATCGTCGACTGCAGCAAGATGACGACCGAGATCGACTCGCCCGTCTTCCGCCAGATGCTGAAGTACGACAGCGAGGTCGCTTCGCTCCTCGTCTCCCTGCAGACGTACAAGAAGCAGGAGTTCTCGCGGATGAAGACGCAGGGCCTCAGCGTCGGCAACCCCGTGATCTACCCGGCGATCGTCCTCTCGAAGTTCGACAGCATCCGGGACGAGGTCCTGGTGAAGCTCGGCCTGCATCGCGGCGTTCCGCCCGGCGACCAGAAACGGAAGCGCAAGGAGTACGCCGAGGCGCTGCTGCGGGTGTTCATGCCGCAGACGCTCTCCCAGATCCGAGGAGGCAAGGTCGCGGGGGTCAACTTCGACCAGGCGGCCTACTTCTTCAGCTGGGTCCGCACCGAGACGGCCGAGGCCGGCATGCAGCCCGTCGGGGCCCCGCGGATCGTCCGCAAGGGCTTCTCCGCGGACGGGGGAGCCGATCCGGACTTCTCGTACGACGACTACGTGGCGTTTATCGAGCACTTCCGCGACGTGGCGAACAAGGTGCCCGATGAGATCGTCGAGCAGACGACCCTCCAGGCTCCCCCCTCGGCCGCGACCGCCTAGGTACGGGGCGACGGGACGAGGGAATCCAAGGAGGGACACCACCACGATGGAGAGCTCGAACGAAGTCACCCTCGAGCATTGGATCTACGGGGCGAGCCCGGAGAAGGGGTACGGCGTGAAGGCCGAGTCGCATCGGCTGAACGGCCCGCTGTACATGCGGTACCTCGCGAACCACTTCACCCCGGTCCGGGTCGAGAAGACGGCGAACGGCGGGACCCTGATCGACGCCCGCATGATCCACCCGGCCCCGGCGAACGACGAGGTGCTGCTCTCGATCCTGGGTCGGGGCGTGGCGGACGAGTACAACCGGCCGACGATCCAGAACCATACCGTGACCATTCCCGCGGCGCTCCTGCGGTCCGGTCAGCTGACGTTCTTCGACGTCGAGGCGGCGGTCTTCGAGTTCGACCATCGCTTCCCGAAAGCGTCGGGGAAGGTCGACGCGCTCGCGGTCCACGCGCGGCCGAAGGAGGGGGTGCACGCGCCCGCCGGCGGCGGGCTCCGCCGCCTGATCACGAAGGCGGCCGTCGACACGCTCGCGAGCCGGTTCCTGGCCGACCATCAGGGGCGTACCCTCGTCCTGTGCCGCGGGAGCACGAACCAGTACCGCAACGAGCTGCTCTACCGGCTCATCGAGCTGCTGCAGGCGGGAGGGGAGATCCCTCCGTTCCCGGCGATCAGCGACGCCCCCACCCTGAGCGCGATGAATCACTTCCGACTCGCGATCTCCTCGCGCGGGGTGCGCGCCGACGGGACCTGGACGCTGCTGGACGCCAGCATCGACACCGCCGCCCTCCCTCCGCTCCGCGGGAAGAACCCGATGTACACCCGCATCGCGGAAGCGTTCGCGGAGTAGAGGGCGCAACCCGTTCGGTCGCGCCGGGGAGAGGGGAGGCCGCGACCGACCCGATGAGCTCCGCCCTCGTCCTCGGCACGCGCGGCTCCGGCCTCACGACGTTCGTGGGACTCCTCTACACGGCGCAGGTCCGGCTGGGCACCCAGGACTCGGACGAGTTCCGCTTCCACGCGGACCGCGAGTCGATCCGCCAGCTGGAGGCGATCTACGGCGAACTGGGCGCCGGTCGGTTCCCGGTCCGGGACGCGAACTGGGAGGAGCATCCGGTCTCGTTCGTCTTCGCCTTCCGCCACGGAGTGCTCCGCGGCCTCGGACGCAGCGGAGGCCGCTCCGCCGGGGGGTTCGACACCGTGCGGGTCCAGGTCGGAGGGATGCCCACCGACGAGGTCGCCGAGCTCCGGGAGCACGACGCGGTCCTCGAGGAGTCGACCCGGCGGCTTCTGCGCAGCCAGGTGATCCTCCCGCTGATCGACGCGACGTCACTGGACCCAGAGCCCGACCCGTCTCGCTCGCCCCGGCTGAGCCGCGACGACCGCGTCCTCGCGGAGACCCTCGACCTGCTCGGCGGGTTCCTGGCCGCCGAGCCGGAGCGCAGATCGCGGCGGATGTATCCCGTGTTCATCGTGACCAAGGTCGATGAATTCTCCCGAGACACGCTCCGCCAGCTGGAGGCCCCGAGCGGGATCCCGGGCTCCTGGACCCGCGAAGCCCGACGCGCCTTCGGGGGCCGGCTCCTTAACCGGTACTTCCCGCTCACGGCCCGATTCCTCGAGACCCCCCGGGTCCACACCGGCCTGACCGTCGCCCCGTCCGACTGGTTCTTCAGCAGCCTCTCGACGGAGGACTCGGGCGGGGACCTTCGGATCGAGCGGCGGTCGCTCGCCCCCGCGGGGGGATGGGAGCCCGAGTACCCGTTCGAAGAGTACCGCGCACTCATCGGCAAGTTGGGCCAGTTGGCTCACCGTCTGCCCGCCGACGCGGCGGCGTGAGGACCCGGGCGGAGCTCTACGTCGCGCGCTCGGCGCGGTACTTGTAGCCGTCGCGGTGGGACCCTTCCCGGGTGACCCGCCAGCCCGGAATCGTCCAGACCCCCTCGGTCGGCTTCCACTGAGGGTCCCCCTGCGCGAGTTCGCCGAGCTCCGCCTCGAGGTACTCGTGGTCGGTCGCGACCTCGGGCGCGAGCACCCCCTTCTGCAGGAGCGAGACGAGGAGCGGCAGCCCCGACGGCCGGCCCCTCCACTTCACCGAGAGGAACAGCTTGCGGAACTCCGCGTCCTCGAGGACGAGTTCCAGGAGGGGTGGATAGGCCGGATGGGTCCGGTAATCCTTGGGAGGTCCCTCGAGGCGGCGGTGTTCTCGGCGAACCGCCTCCAAGATCCGGGCCCATGACTTCTTGGGGACCGACTCCGCCTCCCAGACGTTCGACTCGTCCAGCTCGCTCTCCGCTTCCTCGGGGCGCAGGCTGTCCGGCCCGCTGGTTCCGTCGTCCGAGCTGTCGGAGCCGCCTCGGGCGCGCGTCGGTCCCTTCCGGAGGGGACGCCCCGGGACGAGGCTGAACGCCAGGGCCGCCCCGGTCGCTCCCGCCGAGGGGGGCCGGATCTGGAGTTCCTCGCAATCCGGGTAGCGGTTCGGGTGCAGGACGACGAAGGGCCCGGTCTCGGGGGCGTTGAAGAGCAAGGCCAGGGCGTCGTTCACGGTGGGAACCTGCCGCCGGACGGCGAGCTCGCTCAACCGGACGAGCGGGAGCGAGGCCCCGGGCTCTCGCCGGCGGGTCGCGAGGTCGTCGAGGATCGCCTGGGCGACCTCGGCGTGGATCTGCTGAGAGGCGGTGCGGCCGGCCGCGGCCTCGGCCCCCTTGTCGCGCAGGATACCTCGGCGGACCTTCTCTCGGAGGCGGCCCGAGCGGAGCGCCGCGTCGCGGACCGCCCATAGCCGCAGGTTGAGCCACGGCTGGAGCCGGCCGCCACTGGCCCGGGAGTCCGAGAAGAGCCCGGCCCAGCGATCGGGCATACGGCTCGCCCAGCCCGCGTCGCCCGGACTCTCGCGGTACCAGTAGAGCACCTGGTCCCGGAGGAACGCCCCGGCGCTCAGCGGGTCGTCCGTCTCCTGCTTGACTCGCATCATCAGTGCCTCGGCCCGCCGGGCGATCACGGCCAGCAGGTTCGCATCCCCATGCGCCGCGTCGATCAGCGGCGGGAGCCGCAGCGTGTTCAGCGTCAGGAGGTCGAACCGCTCCGTCGGGTTCGTCTGCAGGAACTCCTCGACCGAGGGGGCGGGAAGCGTGCCTCCGATATCCCGGAGCTTTCGGCCGCTGGGGGGGGCCTCCGCGGCGGGAGAGCTCCTCGAGCGTTCCTCCTCGGAGGGCTCGGGCTCCTGCCCCGGGATCAGCACGAGGCGAGGGGGCTTCCCTCCCCGGGTCGCCTCGCGGGGGCCGGGGCGGAAGGCATCGATCTCGCGCAGCCGGTCGAGCTCGAACTGACGCTCGCGCCGGGCCTCCTCCATGCGGAGGCGTTCGGCGGCCCGGCGCTGCTCGCGCTCGCGCTGGATGGTCTCTGCGTCCGGGTCGTCTCCCATTCACGTGGGGAGCCCACTCCCTGACGAGAAAAAGTGGTCCCCCTCAGCATTAACCGTTTCGCTTGCGCCGGGCGCTGGGGCCCTCGGTCGGACGGGCTCCAGGGGCGCCGGATCACCCCTTCGACCGCGCGTCGGTCTGGCCGATGGGGGTGGCGCCCCGTGTCCCGAGGGACCCGAAGACCCCGACGATCAGGCCGAGGGCTCCGACCGCGGTCAGCCCTACGAGGGATGCGACCAGGGACCCGTCGGCCCCGAGGGACACGGAAACGCCGACGGCGGTCCAGATGACCGCCGAGACCCCGAGCGCGGTCGCGAGCTCGTACCGCTCGTCCCCCACGGCCACGGCCGTCACGAGGAACAGCAGAAAACCGCCGATGGCGCTCGACGCGCCCAGGCCGGTACCGACCAGCGCCCCGAGGGGTAGGAGGAGCGCACCCCAGGTCGCGAGGGAGGTCCACCACGCGACCGACCTCTCCAGCCGGACGAGCTGGGCGGAGCGGCCGGGGCCTACCTCCTGGATCCCCGCTCGACTCACGATGATGACGCGGTTTGCTGGCTCGCCCATGCTCGTGCCGTACCTACAGCCCCCCGGTCGACATACCCCTGGCGGGCCAAGGTCAGGGAGACCGCTGCCCGGGCCTCACTTCTCGGTGCTTCCCGGGCCCAGCACTCGATCGACCAGGGCCGGAAGCTCCCCCAACAGATGGATCGTGTAATCCGGGCCAGCGGCGGCAGGATCCTTGGTCATCACGACGGTCCGGTAATGCGTCCCGTACCGCGCGAGGCCAGTGTAGAGCACGGAGGCGGCAAACCCGGCCCTCCGGGCCCCCTCGATGTCCCAGATGGCGTCCCCGACATGGAAGGCGCGCGGGGGAGTGCCGCCGAGCTCGCCGAGGCAGTGGAGGAATATCTTCGGGGAGGGTTTGGTCCACGGCAGCTCGTCACTCCAGCTCCAGGCGTCCACAAACCGCCCGAGCCCCTCCCGCTCGCAGATCCGCTGGAGGGCTCGACCGGGCTCGCCGACGGTGTTGGCGACCACCCCGATCCGTACCCCGCGACCCGCGAGGTCGGCCATCACCTCCTGCGCGCCCGGTGCGACGCGGAACGGGCTCGAGGCGACCAGTCGCTCGATCCGTCCGACATACCGGGCCGGTTCCACCGTCCTTCCCGCCAACGCGGCGGCGCGCTCGATCTGCGCAGAGAGGGAGACCGACTCCCCCTGCTCCGAGCGGTCCCCGGCCTCCTGGCTCGCGCGGCGGACCGCCTCGGCCGGGGCGAGTGTCGCCGGACCGGTGACCGGGGCCTCCTGAAGGGTCTCCAGCCCGAGCGCGCCCTGGCTTCGGTTGTACTCGTCCTCGTCGCCGGGTTCGAGGTAGAGCAGGGTATGCCAGAGGTCGAACGTCACCGCCCGGACCGGGGCTGCCCCCGGTGGGGCGGGGGCTCGAGAGCGGGGTGTCTCGCTCACTTCCGGAGAGAGAATTCCCGCAGGCGTTCCCGGTCCTCCTCGAAGAACTGGGCGAACAACCCATACATCATCGGCTTCAGCTGCGCCTCCGGGAACTCGGTGGACGTGAAGTCCCCGACCACCGTGACCCCGGTCTTGTCCCCCTTGGGGGTGTAGTACACGAAGTACTTCGAGCCCGCGAGGTGACCCTCCAGCGTCTCGCTCACCGAACCGAGAGGTCGGACGACGGTGACCCGACCGGTCCCCTTGAACCAGCGCGCGCCGTACTTCTGCTCCATGGTCAAGAGGAACGAGTTCTCGGAGAGCTCCGTGACCTCGTAGTTTCGCGTGTCCGGGTGGGCCTTCCGGTGCTCTCCCGGAGCCTCGAGGTAGTCCCAGAGCACGTCGATCGGAACGTCAAACTCGCTCGTGTCATCGTAGATCCGCAGCATACCACCCCGATACGGCGCCCCGTATTTACGCGGGCCCGCGGGGGTCCAATTCGCCCGACCGATCGGCGCCCTGCGCAGCCCCTCCGGGACCGCGGCCCTCCCGGACCTAGGGTCTTATCCCGAGGGCATCCCTGGGGCTCGGTACCTGAGGAGCGACACATCGAATGACTCGAACCCCCCGTCGCCGGCCCACCCCGAGCGCCCGGAAACGCCACCGTCGCCAGCGCCAGGGACGAATCGCGGCCCGCCGGCGCCAGGCCCCCCTCGGCGGTCGTCGAAGGGGTCGGTAGCGCGCCGGGCCGAGGGCGACCCTCCCCAGCGGGCGACCGGTCAGCGCGAGCTGACGAAAGCGCTTTATATCGAATTCGATACAGAAGCCGATGCTATGCCGCGCGGGATGATTCACCGTCCACTGCCGGGCAGGGTCCTCGGACTCTACGCCCTCGCGACCTTGGACCGGGAGGGCTCGGTCTACGGCTACTCCCTGGCGGACCGGGTCGCGACGAAGACCGAGGGGGCCTGGCGGCCGGGTCCGGGGGCGATCTACCCCGCCCTCCAGGGCCTCGTGGCCCGCGGGGCGGCGCGGGAGGAGAAGGTCGGCGTTCGCCGCGTGTATTCGATCACTCCCGAGGGTCGCTCGCTCCTCCGGCGCATCCGCCGCGAGATGGCCGGCCGGCGCTCGGGAGGACCGGACCTGAGCCTGCTCTGGGCGGAGATCGCAGGGACCACCGACCCCGGCCGGTTCATGTTGCAGCGACTTCGCCGCCAGCTCGACGCCCTCGAGACCTTCCTAACGCGGGAGCCGGGCGCCCCTCTCGGGTCCGGTAGCCTGCGGGAGGCCGCTGTCAGCGAGCTCAGCGGAGCCATCCAGCGTCTGCGCACGACGCCCGGCGTCCGACGGAGGACGTGAGCTCATGGTCGACGGAACCGCCTTTCGTGGGGACAGCTCGATCTCCACCCAGGAGCTCTCGAAGGACTACGGCTCGGGCGAGCGGGCCGTTCACGCCCTCGACCACGTCAACCTCCGCATCCCTGGCGGGACCGTGTTCGGGCTGCTCGGTCCGAACGGGGCGGGGAAGACGACGCTCATCAAGGTCCTGACCGGGATCACGGACGCGACCGGCGGGGATGCGACGGTGGCCGGCTTCGACATCCGGCGCGACCCGATGGAGGTCAAGGCGCGGATCGGGTGGGTCGCGGCGGAGGTCATCCTCGACGACGACTTCACGGCCCGCGAGAACCTGTGGCTCCAGGCCAAGCTCCAGAGCCTGACCGACTGGCAGCCGCGCGCGGAGGACCTGCTGAAGTACTTCTCTCTCCAGGACCGCGCCGACGACAAGGTCAGCCACTTCTCGACCGGGATGCGCAAGAAGCTCGAGATCGCGCTCGCCCTCCTCCACCAACCCACGGTGATCTTCATGGACGAGCCGACGATCGGGCTGGACGTCAGCACCCGTCGCATGCTCTGGGACATCGTCACGGGCGTGCACAAGGAGTTCGGCGTCACGGTGCTGCTGACCACCCACTACATCGAGGAGGCGGACGCGCTCTGCGACCGGATCGCCATCATCGACCAAGGTCGGATCCTCGCCGAGGGGACCCCCTCCGAGCTCAAGAACCGGGTGAAGGCGGACATCGTCCAGCTCACGACGGCCGAGGGGCTCGACCCCTCGCTCGTCTCGGCGATCCCGGGGGTGCAGGACGTCCGTGCCCAGGGGAACGACTGGTTGATCCGGGTGGCGTCGTCGGAGCAGTTCCTTCCCGTGCTGTTCCGGACGATCCATCCGGACCAGATCAAGCGGATCAGCGTCGAGAAGCCGAGCCTGGAGACGGTGTTCCTGGACGTCACCGGCCGACGTCTCGGGGAGGACGAACCGATGCGCGACGTGCGGAAGTTCTACGCCCAGATGCGGAGGGCCCGTCAGTGAACGTGAAGTGGAGCCCGTTCTGGGGCCTGTACTCGCGGGAGCTCCTCCGGACGTTCCGCAACCCGTTCGTCCTCCTCGTCACCGTGGTCCAGCCGTTCATGTGGCTCGCCTTCTTCGGCAGCAGCTTTTCCCTGCTCCCCGCTTCGGAGCTCGAGGCGCTCTTCGGGGCGAGCAACTACATCCAGTTCCTGCTCCCCGGTGTCCTGTCGACCTCGATGCTCAGCGTAGGGATGTTCGGGTCGATGAGCACGATCCAGGACAAGCGGTTCGGATTCATGAAGCGCATCCTGATCACCCCGACGTCGAAGGGCACGGTGTTCCTGACGAAGGCGGTCGGGTCGGCGACCCGCGGCCTGGTCCAGTTCCCGGTGATGGTGGCCGCCGCGCTCGCCTTCGGGGTCCAGTTCCACCTCTCGGCGCTCGACTGGGCCGCCTGGATCGCGACCCTGATGCTGCTCGCGACCGGCTTCTGCAGCATGTTCCTGGCAATCACGGCGCGGTCGACCGACTGGCAGACCCCCGGGGTCGTCTCGAACTTCATCACGATGCCGCTGATGTTCGCGAGCGCGGCGCTGTTCGGGAGCTCGCACTTCCCGACGTGGATGCAGACGATCTCGGAGTACAACCCGATCACCTTCTCCGCGCTGCTCGGGCGGAGCTTCGTCCTCGGGACCGCAACCAACTGGGCGGACCTCGGGTACCTGGCGATCTTCGCCGCGGCCATGATTTCGATCGGCTACTTCGTGTCGAGCCGCTGGCTGGCCGTCGAGTGAGCGGCCGGAGCCCACGCGGCTACGCCACCGCCGTGACGGTGTAGTTTCGGCCCTCCCACCGGTCGTTGATCGGCCAGTGGAACGTGAACTGCCAGGCCTCCCCCGCCCTCGCCAGGGCCGGCAGGTCGACAAAGTGGAGTCCGAACCGGGTCTCCACGGAGGGCCGGTCGGTCGAGCTCGACCAGGCGTCGCGGCTCGCGCGGAGCCGGAACGGTTGGTCCGCCACGATGCGCAGTTCCGCCCCGCGCGGGATGATCGCGGGCTGGCGGTTGAACTTCCATACCTCGAGCGGCCGGTGCGCGCGTCCCGGGTCCTGGTAGCGCTGGACGACCTCGAGCAGCTGGTCGTAGACCCGGCCCTCCGCCGCCGAGCGCAGGAGCTTGATGTACTCGGCGTGGGCCCAGACGAGAGGGACCGCGGACTCGGTGAGATGGCCCCTCGTCAGGTGGAGGGCGGGGTGGTCCTCGCCGTCCCAGACCTGCTCGGGGAGGAGACCGGTCGGGGTCGCGAAGTCCTCCATGGCGCGAAGGTACACGGCTGGGTCGCGGCCCGCGGCGAGCTCGTAGTGGCCCCGCTCCCCGGTCAGGAGCGGCCACGCGCGGCCGACGCCCCAGCCGTCGTAGGCCGAGCCGTCGTCCCGGGTCCCGTAGCCGTCGTGGTTGTACCTTCGCCAGACGGGGCCGAGGGGCGTGTCGACCTTGAGCAGGTCGTCGACGACCCGCAGCGACTCGACGATCAGGGGGTCCTCCGGTGCTCGGACCCCGAGCCGCACGAGGTCGAGGAACCCCGCGTCCACGACCTCGGCGGCGGGGAAGTCGGCCGGAGCCCCCGGCGGCAGGTTCGGAAGGTGCACCCGGCCGAGCTCCGGTCCCTCGTGCGGAGTCGGGTCGCCGACCGCGGCCGGACGGATGCGGACGAAGTGGCGGGGGACGTTCGTACCGGCAGGGCCCGCCCGCGTGGTCGTCCAGGTCTCGAGATGCGACTCGAGGAAGTCCGCATGCTCCTGGACGAAGGCGGCCCCATCCTCGTCGCCCACCCGGCGGGCGAAGGACGCGGCGCAGGTGAGCGCGGCGATCGAGGAGGCCAGGGTGGAGGGCGAGTACCCGCTGACCTCCTCCCATCGGTCCTGCTGGGTCACCGGGCCGTGCTGGACCAGGAACCGGGCCGCCGCGTAGACCATCGGGGTGGGGTCGAACTCCCGGAGGGCGCCGGCGCGGTGCAGGGCGGCCGCGAGGAGGATGGGGAGCGCGACCTCGTCCAGCTGGAGGCCCCTCCAGTACGGCCGGCCGTCGATCCAGAAGTTCTGGGGGAAGCCACCGTCCGGCTGCTGGCGGCTCGCGAGATAGATGAGCGCACGGAGGGCGGCCTCCGGCTCGCCCGCGGCGAGGAGGCCGGTGGCCGCATGGTACAGGTCCCGCACCCAGACGAGGTGGTATCCGCCGCGGTCCTCGTCCCCGCGCGAGGCGCCCCACGGGATCGAGAGGGAGGCGATGAACGCCCCCGGGTAGGTCTTGTCCTCGTGCGCCAGCAGGAGGGACCGGCTGGCCCGGTAGAGCGCGCCCCCATCGGAGGCCAGGGAGGGGGAGTCCTCCTCCGCTCGGCTGGTCCGCCGCCACTGGGTCCGGAAGCGACGCTCGTGGAGCTCGAACGGGGTCCCGAGGGACTGGAGGAGGGTCGTGACGGCCGCGGCGGCCGACTCACCGAAGGCCAGGCCGAGCGTGAACTCCGTGACCCCGTCGTGCACCGGGATCTCCCCCGTCAGCGCGACGTTCCCGTCCGGGGCCTGGTCGAACTCCCACGTCAGCTGGCGGTGCGCATTCAGGTCGGTCCAGCCGTCGCTCGCCCCGACGTACCCGACGGAGCTCCGGAGGAACGGGAGCGTGGCGCCGATCGCTGCCGCGACGTCGTCCTTCTCGGCGAGGAGAACCGTCCGGCCGGGCAGCCGCTGGACCGAGGCCGTGTTGCCCCACCCTCCGACGTTCAGGTGCGGGGCCGCCAGGACGAAGGCACGCAGCCGGTTGTCCAGGCCCGGCGGGGGGACCTCGACCCGGACCCGGCTGAGGAGGCACGGCAGGTGGGGGTCGGAAAGCACGGTCTTACGCAGCCGGTAGCGTCCCTCGGGCTCTTCGGACCGGACCCGGTAGGCGAGCGAGTGCTCGCCGATCCTCTCGGTCCGGGAGGTCAGGTCGCGTTTCTCCTCGTGGAAGAACGACGACCCGTCGGTGAAGAGGAGCTCGAGGTCCCGAAGCTGAGGCCGGTCGAGCGTCGGGAAGTACACCTCGGTGACGATCCCGCGCCACAACGTATACCAGAGGCGGGAGTCCGCGGAGTAGGCGGTCCCGACGCCGTCCTTGTTCGAGTGGGACCACTTGGGGGCCATCCCCGGTCCGCCGAATGCCAGGCGGTCTCCCCGGACCTCCACGCGATTCCTCGGGAGGGCACCGGGCGCGGGATTTTGACATTTGGTGCCCCCGGGGTTCGCCTCGGCCTCGACCCCCAGGGTTTTGACAGCCCGGGCCTCCCTCCGCCGTGAACCTCGACCTCGTGCTCCCCCTCCTGGTGCTCCTGGCGGTCGCCGGAGGACTGGTGGGCTCCCTGACGGGGTTGGGCGGCGCGGTCGTCGTCATCCCAGCCCTCGTCCTGCTCTTCGGGGTGCCGATCCCGGTCGCGATCGGCACGGGGTTCGTCACAATCCTCGCCACGTCAAGCGCGGCGGGCGCGGCCTACGTCCGCGACCACCTGAGCGACCTGCGCATCGGCATGTTCCTCGAGATTGCCACGGTTCCCGGCGCGCTCGTCGGGGCGACCGCGACGGTCCTGCTCACGCACGCGAGCCTTCAGGACGGTCTCCTGGTCGCCCTGGGGATCGTCCTTCTGCTCGTCGTGCCCGGCGCCGTGGCCCGTCGCCATGAGGAACTTCCCGGACCCGTCCATCCCGATGCGCGTTCGCGCGCGTTCGGCCTCTCGGGGTCGTACCAGGACCAGGTGCTGGGCCGGGAAGTCCCCTACCAGGCCGAGAACACGACGCCCGCCCTCGGCGTGATGTTCGGCGCCGGCGTCGTCTCGGGACTGTTCGGGATCGGGGCGGGGGTGTTCAAGGTCCTCGCGCTCGAGCGGTACCTGCGGGTGCCGATGAAGGTCGCCACGGCCACGAGCAACTTCATGATCGGGGTCACCGCCGCGGCGGGCGGGGGGATCCTGTTCGTGGCCGGGTTCATCAACCCCCTGATCGCCGCGCCGGTCGCGCTCGGCACGGCCGCGGGGGCCTGGGGGGGAAGCCGCCTCCTGCCGATGCTCCGAAATCGGACCGTACGCCTCGTGTTCATCCCGTTCATAGTGATCCTGGCCGTCGAGACGATTTTGCGGGGGCTGGGACTCCCATGACCGACCTGCCCCCGACGAGGCTCCCCGACGAGGAGTACCGGTGGATGTCGTGGGTGCTCCGCGGCGGGCTGCTCGCCTCGCTGACCTTGATGTCGGCGGCGCTGGTCGCCTACGCGCTCACGCATCCGGGGCTCAGCCTGGCCGACGCCCTAGCGACCAACCCGATCCTCCAGTTCCTTGGGCTCTCCGGACTCGCCGGCGGGCTGGCGCGCGGAGACCCGGCGGCGTACCTCACGCTCGGGGTCATCGCGCTTGTGGCGACGCCGATCTTGCGGGTCGCCACCGGCTTCTACTATTTCCGCCGCGGCCACGAGCGCGGGATGGAAGCGATCACGCTCACCGTGCTCGTCCTCCTGTTCGTCGGGTTGCTCGTGCTCGGCCCCATCGTCCGATGAGGGGGGCGCCCGACCCCGGAGGGGCCCGTGGGGTGGTTCACGCGGCGCCCTTCGCCTCGGCGATGGCCTGCCGGACCGCCGCGAGGCTCTCGTCGGCGAACCGGCGCGCGCTGGCCGGGTCCTTCGCCTCGGCGAACAGCCTCAGCAGGGGTTCGGTTCCCGAGGGTCGGAGAAGCACCCACCCGCCGTCACGGAACGCCTTGACGCCGTCGATCGTGACGACCCGCTGCCCTGCCTTGCGGAACGCTTCGCCCACCGAGGAGACCACGCGGGTGCGCAGCTCGGAGGGGCATTCGACCTTCTCCTTCACGAGCGAATAGCGCGGCAGCCCAGCGAGGAGGTCCGCCAGGGACCGCTCCTTCCGGGCCATCAGGTCGAGCACCGAGGCGGCGGTCATCCCTCCGTCCCGGGCGACCTGGAAGCGGGGGGTGATGATCCCCCCGTTCTCCTCGCCGCCGAGGACGGCGTGCTGCTCGACCATCGCGTGGGCCACCGCGGGCGAGCCGACCCGGGTGTAGACGACCGACCCTCCGAGCGGCACGACCGTGTCCTCGAGGCTCTGCGACGCCGACACGGGAGAGACGACCACCCCGCCGTGGGCCCGCTCGACCGCGTCGCGCGCGAGCAGGGCGAGGATCTCCTCCCCCGGGACGTATCGCCCCGTGTGGTCGACGAAGACCGCCCGGTCGGCGTCGCCGTCGTGAATGACCCCGAGGTCGGCCCCGAGAGCCGGGACCGTCCGCTGGGCGTCGCGGGTGTTCGCCTCGGTGGGTTCGGAGGGGTGGCCGGGGAAGGTTCCGTCGAGATGGCCGTTGAGGGTGATGACCCGGCATCCGAGACGGCGGAGCAGGTGCGGGCTCGTCTCGACGCTCGCCCCGTTCCCGCAGTCGAGCACGACGGTAAATCGACGTTGGCGGACCCGCTCGAGGTCGACCTGAGCGAGGATCCCTTCCGTGTACCGGTGGGCGCCGTCGGAGACGCTCTGGATGGCGCCGACCGACGCGAAGGGGACGGTCCGAGCGACGCCCTTCTCCGCCCCTTCCTCGATCGCTTCCTCGACGGACCGCTCGACCTCGAGCCCGTCGGCCGCGATGCACTTCAGGCCGTTGAACTCGGGCGGGTTGTGGGAGGCGGTGACGATCACGCCCAGCTGGGCGCCGAGACGCGGGACTAGGTACTGGATCGCCGGAGTCGGAAGGATCCCGACGTCGATGACCCGGTGGCCGGCCAAGGCCAGGGTCCCCTCGACCAGGCGCGTGATCGCAGGGCTGGACGTTCGACCGTCACGACCGACCGCGATCGGGTCCCCGACGGGGAAGGTCGCTCCGATCGCGCCCGCGACCCGGGTGATGAAGGCAGCGGTGAGCTTGTCACCGACCACTTCGCGGATCCCGTTGGTGCCGAACAGACGCATGGGCCCCGAACCCGGGCGCGACAGAAATCTGCCTCTATATGAGCCAAAGCTCTTATCGAGCGGTTCACGGCTCGGTCGCTTGTGCTGCCCCCCCGATGGTTGGCCGACGAGATGCTGGGCCGGCTGGCCCGATACCTCCGGTTCGTGGGGGAGGACACGGCCTGGGTCCGCGACCTGGACGACGAGGAGGTCGTACGACAGGCGGAGCGGGAGGAGCGATTCCTCCTCACCCGCGACCGACGGCTTGCCGAACGGGTGCCGAACTCGCTGCTGCTGTCGAGCCCCGACATCGGGGAGCAATGGAGATCGCTGCGCCATCGTTTCCCGACCCTCCCCTCCGAGGTGAAGTTCGTCCGCTGCAGCCTGTGCAACGGCCGGCTCGCCCCGTACCACCCGTCCGGCGACCGCCCCCTCCCGGCCGGCGTCCCGGAGGACCGGGTCCTCGGGGGGCTCCCGCTCTACCAGTGCGGGTCGTGCGGACACCTCTACTGGGAGGGCTCTCACACGTCCGACATCCGACGGCGGCTTCGTACCTGGAGCACCGAGTCCGTCGCATGAAGCGGGTCTTTGTCGAGCTCTCCGGGGAGAGCCCCGAGCTGGCCCAGGCCGAGGTGGTGGCCACCGCCGAAACGCTCGGAGGTCGCGCGGTCGCAGGGCCGGTCCCGGGCTCGACCCTGGCGCTGGTCGAGGTGCCGGACGGGTCGGTCCGGGCCCTGGCGGAGCGCTTGGCCCTCGCCCGCCGGTGCCTGGTCGAGGTGGAGGAAGGGTCGCTCGCGGCCGTGGCCGCCCGGCGTCCGGACGCGGCCGGTACCTCCGCGGCATTCCGGCGGGTCGGGCGGCCCTCCAGTGGGGGCGGCGACCCCGCGATCCGGGCGGCCGCAACGGCGTGGAAGGCGGCCGGTGGGACGATCGACCTCGACCGTCCCGACCGTCGGTTCTGGCTGGCGGCGCAGGAGCCGTCGACGACTCTTCTCCTCGAAGAATTCGCCGCGGTCGACCGCCGGGCGGTCGCCACCCGTCGCATCTCCGCGCTACCGTTCCACCGGCCGGTCGGACTCGCCCCGCGTTTGGCACGGGCGGCGGCGAACCTTGCGCACGTAGGGACGGGGGACCGGGTGCTCGACCCGTTCCTCGGGACGGGGGCCCTGCTCGCGGAAGCGGCGCTCCTGGGGGCGCGCGTCTACGGGATCGACCGGGAGGCGACCATGGTTCAAGGGGCGCTTCGGAACTTCGCCCACCTCCGGGTGACCGCCCACGAGCTCGTGGTCGGCGACGCCGGGGACGTGGAGTTCCCGGGCTCGGTCGGACCGTTCCAGGCGCTGCTCACCGACCCGCCGTACGGTCGGGCGTCCAGCACGGGCGGCGAAGCCTCGGCCCAGCTCCTCGCCCGCGTGCTCCCTCGGTGGGCGGCCAGGGTCCAGTCGTCCGGTCGCGTGGTCGTCGTGGTCCCCGGAGGACCCGACCCCCTGCCCGAGCCATGGCGCCGGGAGGTCTCGGTCCCGGTGAGGGTCCACCGGAGCTTGACGCGGGAGTTCCGGGTGTACCGGCGGGCCGCCTAGGGCGGGATCAGCAGGACTGACGTTCCGGCAGAGCCCCCGCCGGCCGGTGCGCAGAACTGGTTCGTCGAAAGGTCGATCAGAACCGACGTCGCCTCCCCGGTGTTCGCGAACGCGAGGACAATCGCGGCGGTCGTGTGGCCGCTCGAGCCGCTGAGGGTGAGGTACTGGTCGCTCGGGAGGCTGACGGTCCCCCCGCTCAGACTCACGTTGTGACCGTCCGGGAGGACGAAGACCCACGTGGAGTTCGCGGCCCAATCCGTAAACCCCGTCCCCGTGAGATAGACGGTATTGCCGCCGATGTCCTGCGAGACGTTCGCGACGCTTGCCGACAGCGTGTACCCGTGGGGAACGAGGTCGCCGTTGACGAGGGTGAAGTTCACGTCGGCCTGGACCGGCAGCTGCGAGCTCGAGCCCGGGTAGCTGATGCCTCCGACGTTGAGCGAGACCGCCCCGGCGGGCGTCGCGATCGGCGTGATGACGAAGCCGACGAGGAGGACGGCGACGGCGAACGCCCCGACCAGATACCGCTTCGCGTCGAGGGGCGAGAGGTCGTTGAGCGGTGGGGGATGACGGACCCCGAGGAGCAGGATCAGGATCGCGAAGAACAGCCAGCCGGTGTAGAACAGCCCCAGGGCGAACAGCAGGATGACCGCCCCGTAGCTGACGAAGCGGACCCGGTCCCCGAACAGCGCCCGGAAGACGTGGCCCCCGTCCAACTGACCGGCGGGAAGCAGGTTGATCGCCGTGACGAAGATCCCCACCCAGCCGGCGAGGGCAAGCGGGTGCAGGCTGACCAGCCCCGACGGGAAGAACGAGCTCAGGACGAGCCAGAAGAGCGGCTCGCCGATCTCCAGGTTGCCGTAGCTGACGCCGAAGATCGTCGGGCCGCAGTAGGTCGCGGGAAGCACGGGGGCATGCATGGAAAGGAAGAGCCCGACCAGCGCGATCGGGATCGACGCGGCGAACCCCACGAGCGGGCCGGCGACCCCGATGTCGAAGAGCGCCTTCTTGTCCGGGAACGGTTCGCGGATGCTGATGAACGCCCCGAAGGTACCGAAGAGGAAGGGCGGCGGGATCGGGATGAAGTACGGCAGCGAGGCGTCGATCCGGTGTCGGCGCGCCATGAAGAAGTGCGCGAGCTCGTGGAGGCCCAGGATGGTCAGCACGGGGATCGAGAAGTAGACCGCTCCCCACAGGAAGTCGATCCCCGAGAGCGTCGAGCCGCCGACGTACGTGAGCCAGATCAGCGCCCCGGCGAACGTCGTCGTACCGACCGTGCCCGCCAGGAGGAGGAGGTTGACCCACTGTCGCTTGGTCCCCAGCTTCGGCCGAGGGACCACCTCGACGAAGTACTCGCCCATCTGGTAGCGGAGGATCGGGACGTAGCCGGCGGCCCAGAGCTGGCGCCGGAGGCGGTCGAAGTTCCCCTCCAGGGTCGCCCGCTCGACCTGGACCGCGAGCACCAGCGACTGCGGACCCACCCGCACGTCGTAGACCGGAAACACCGAGTTGACGATGGTCCGGATCCGGTCGAGCTCCGAGCCACCCGCCGAGGGAAGGGGAGCCGCCGGCGCCCCGCCCACGGGTCTAGTCCTCCGCCGCGCCGGCCGCCTTGCGAATGCGCTTGGCGCGCTCCTTCGCGGTGTAGCCGGTGACCTCTTCGAGGAAGCGGTTGTACCGGGCGATGGTCTCGCGCGCGACCTCGTCCGCCACCTGGGGGTTCATCGTTACGTCAACCCTCAATTCCTTGCCCTCCCCTCGCACGGCAAGGTGGCTGATGGCACCCCAGGTCGCGGTCCGGTCCTCCCCGCTGCCGCCGACGCCTTCGAAGTGCGCCGCCAGGATCCGCTCCAGCGCTGCGGGCTGGAGGTTGGTGCGGTGGCTGGTGCGGACCGGGTACTTCTGCACGGCGGATACGGCACCGGACACTCAGTAAAAAGTCTGCGGAGCAGCAGTCGAGGCCCGTGGGTTCCTCGCGGGAGGCCGGCGGGCCCCCGAGGGGTTCCGGAAACGTTCAGACGGTCTCGATCTCGAAGAGGACGCGGTAGCCGCGGAGCCGACGGGTCAGCTCGTCCGACAGGTCGAGGATCTGGTCGTGGGAGGCGCTCCCCTGCCAGTCGTAGACGAAGTCGTAGTTCCCCTGGGTGGGCACGAAGCCGAGGGTCTGCAAGCGCGCCGCGATCTCGGAGGGGCTCGCCCCCTCGCTGTCGAACGTCACCCGGAGGTACGTCTCCATCCTCGCGGTGGAGGGACCTAGCCCCCTTAAGTCGTTGGGTCCGCACGCTAACCGGCCGGTCGGAGGAGGTGTCGCAGCCCCCGCTCGAGCGCGCGGGGTCCCTCCCCGTGGAGGGATCGAGCCCGGAGGGTCGTCCCGGGAATCGCCTCCACGACCATCCACCCGCATCGGGCCTTGCGACGCACGTCGACGCGCAAGCCGGACGGCGGGGTCGAGGGGCGGTTCGGGCGACGCGGGGCGGCGCGCCGCCGGGTCAGGCGCGCTCGCGGGAAGACGGCCCGCACGGCCCGTGCCGCCCATCCGAACGCCGACTCGTCGTCCAGGCGGAGCTCGACCGGGATCGCCGCAAGGACCCGCCCGCGGCGGTCGATCTCCCCGGCCCGGATCCGGCGCGAGCTGACGGGGCGGAGGTCGTCGGCCAGCACGAGCGGGACGACCGCCACCGGGACGCGGCGACGCCCGAGGCGGGCCCGCTCGACGTTGACGGCCGCCGCGCCGGCGGTCGTGTCGGCGGAGACGACCAGCACGCTCACCCCCGGCCCGACCGACCCGCCGAAGCGGTCCTCGAGGGCATGGATCGAGAAGGCGCGGCCGGGGAAGCGGTGCCGCAGCCACCGCGAGAGCGCGCGACGCCGGACGCGGTAGGGGGCGATCCTCCGGGCCTCCGGTTTCGGGTGCGCGGCGAGGTAGGCGTCGGTGGTCACGCCGACGGCGACGGTCCGCCCGAGGCGGAACGCGGTCGAGAGCAGGGCCTCGTGCCCCACATGGAACCGGTCGAACGTCCCCCCGAGGACGGCGCGCGCGTACCGGGGCATCCCGACGCCCCGCTAGACCAGGTAGTGCGAGAAGAGGAGGATGGCGAGCAGGACGATCGACCCGTAGAGGAGGTAGGTGAGGTTCCGGCGGGAGATCTCGGCCCGTTCCCGTTTCGTCTGGCACTCGGCGCTGCACGTGAGCTCGTCCGGGGCGCAGACGCGGCCGCACACCTTGCAGTGCCGGTGGTCGGGTTCCGAGGTCACGGGGAGAACGAGGCGGGGGACCCTGTTAGCGTTACGCCCCGTCCCGCGTGCGGCGGACGGGGGGACGTCGGCCCGCGGTCGGCCGGTCGGAGGGCGGCTCGGGGTCGAGCGGGTTGGCCGGTTCCTCCGAGAAATCCACGTAGGGGGACTCCCGGGAGCGGGGACGGCCGAGAAGGTCCTCGTCCTCCGGGTCGATCGGTCGGGAGCCCTCGCGGCGCAACCGCTCGGACCGGAGGTCGGCCTCGGCTGGCACGTAGCCGGCGCCGGCCTCGGAGAGCTGGCGAATGAGGTTCAGCCAGACCTTGTTCTGGTTGCTCATCGAGCCCTCGACCCGCCGCCGCAGGTGGGTCTGCTCGTCGTGGAGCTCGGTCTCGATCCGTCGCAGCTCGCGCCCCAGGTCCCGGCGGAGCTGGCCGAAGCGGACCTCGGTGTCGTCGGCGCGGCCGAGCTTCTTCTCGAGCTCCTCGATCCGCACCCAGGTCTTCCGGACCAGCGGGACCATCTTGTCCGTGACGACCTGAACGCGGCGGTCCAGGTCCTCGACGTCCTGCTGGACCTTCCGCTCGAGCTCGGCGACCGTCTCCGCCCGCTCCTGCAGCTTCTTCTCGAGCGCGACCAGCCGCTCGGCGCTCCCCGCCCCGCTTCCGGCCTTGAGGCGCGTCTCGAGCTCGGTGAGCGCCCGCGTCGTCTCCCGTCGGTTCTGGTCGACGGCCCGGTCCACCCGGTCGCGCACGGCCTCGTCGAACCGCGTCGAGTCCATCGTCCGACCGAGCGCGTCGTCGACCTCGCCCTTCAGCCGGGCGAGCAGTTCGACGTACTTCGTCCGCTCCCGGTCGGCGTCCTCGCGCATCTTCTGGTCGAGGTAGGCCTGCATACGGACCTGCAGGCCGGCGAGCGACTTTGAATGGGTGTCGGAGATCTCCGAAAGACGCGCCTCCCGGTCGATGTCGAAGCGCTTCGTGAACTGCGTGAGGCGCTCGTCCAGCGCGGCGCGCGTCATCGAGAGCTGGTTGCTGATCCGCGCCTCGAGCTCCTTCGCTCGAGCTTCCAATAGGGCGTTGACCCGCCCCTCCGCCTCCTTCGCCCGGGCGTCGAGGGCACCGGCGAGGCGCAGGTCGGCCTCGCGGCCGCGCCGCTCCTGGAGCTCTCCCGCGCGCGCCTCCAGCTGGCGGGCCACGCGGCTCTCGAGCTCCTTCGTCCGTCCTTCGAGCACGGTCTCGAGCTGGTGGTCGAGCGCCCCGGCCCGAACCTCGAGGAGGGCCGTGACCCGGGATTCGAGGTCCTTCGAGCGGCCCTCCAGCAACAGTCCGAGCCGTTGCTCGAGCTCGCGCACGTCCTTGGTCCGGCGCGCCTCGAGCTCGGTCAACCGGGTGTCGATGAGCGTGCGGACACGGCCCTCGATCGACTCGCGCAGGGCCGAGCCTTGCTCCTTCGCCTCGGCGAGCTCAAGGTCGAGCTGGGCGACGAGGGCCGCCCGCAGCTCCTCCTCGGTCCGCGACGAGTGCGAATCCATCTCCTTCGTGATCCGCTCGATCTCCGAGCGGAACGAGGCCGTCCAGGCGTCCCCCGCGTTCTTGACCGCCCGCTGGACCTCGTTGGGGATCTCGGCCAGACGGGGGTCCATCGCCTGGTGGACCTGCTCCTCGACCGCCTTCGCGACGTCGGCCGGTGCGACGGCCGGGCGCGCCTCGAGGGCGGCCAGGCGCGCGCCGGTCTCCACCCGGGTCTGGGCGATCGCGCGGGCGACGCCTTCGCTTACCTCCTTCAGGCGGGTCTCGAGGGTGGAGCGCACCCGCTCCTCGGCCGCGTCGACCGCGGCGAGTGCGCGCGGGTCCGGCCCGGCGCGCGCCGGGGTCGGTGGCGGCGCGGCGACGGGCGAGGGCAACGTGACGGTCGGGGGAGTGGCGAGCGGCGGGGGGCTGGGGCCCTCGGCCGGCGCGGGAGAGCCGTTCGCGGGAGGAATGGGAGGGGCGGAGGGGGCCGGCGCCGGGGCCTCGGGGGCGGGGGCCAGCGCACCGGTGAGCTCGGGGCCGACCCCGGCCCTGAGGAGTGAGGGGTCGACCTGGACCGACACCGGGACCGCCACCGGCCCGGACGGCGGGAGAGTGACGTCCACCGGACGCATCAGCCACGGGGGCAGCTGGCTGGTCGCCTGGGGCGTCACCTCCGGCATCATGGCGGCGCTCGCTGCGGGCGGGGCCGGTCCGCCCCGGTCGGAGTCGGGGCGTGCTCGAACGTACTGGTTCGCGCGCTTCGCCGCCTCCCCCGAGCTCGAGACGGTTCGGCCCCGGGGGCGAGAGAGCAGGAGCGCGGCGGTCTCCATCGCGGTACCGGTCCGCCACATCTCCTTGCGACGGTCGCGGCCCGACTGGCGGTCGACGTCGTGGAGCAGCGAAGAGAGCCGGGGTCCCTCGACGAGGTCGACCCGGCGACTGACCTCGCCGAGCTTCTCCTCGGCGTGGTCGCGGGCGTACTGCAGGACGAGCGGGAGCGCGTCCTTGGCGGTCCGGCCGGTGGGGGGACGGGTGAGGTCGCGCAGAGTGATGGGGGCGGAGTCCCACCCCTGGACCCGCTTGGCGTGCCGCTCTCCCTGCGCCTCCCCCTTCGGGACGCGCATGACCGCGAGCGCGAGCGGCAGCTGCTCGGTGAACTGGTGCACGTCGACCTTCCCCACGGGAAGGAAGTACGGGAAGACGAGGAAGGCGCCGAGGGCGACGAGCGCGGTCGGGAGGTGGGCGACGAGGTCGAGGGTGACCTGGTTGGCGGCCTCCCACTGCTCGGCGCAGACGAGGAGGACCGGTTCGGTCGAGCCTCGGTGGAAGAGGAATCCCTCCCCGACGTTCTGGTAGACCGACTGGTCGGGCTCCGCGGCCGGACGGTCCGGCGAGGAGCGACCGCCCATCGTCGCGTGGGCCCGGATCACCGCCGAGCCGAACTCGCCGCTGGCGACGAGCGCCGCGGTCTCGAAGACGAGCGTCTTCATGCCGATCCGCGGCCGGTCCTCGGTCGAGAGGAACATCCGGCCGACGCACGTGTACCGTCCGCCGGCCGCGGGGTAGAGGAACAGGTTCGGGTAGTAGGAGAGCGGCTGGGAGGGGTCGGGGTCCCAGTAGTCGTGGGTGTCGGCGACGTTGACCGTCAGGTTCCCGACGATCCGGATCGTCTCGAGGGTCTCCCGCCGGCCGGGAAAGTCGTCCGGGATCGTCGTGTACCCCGGGCTCTCGGCCTCGTTGTCGACCTGGCGGCACCAGACGACGGCGACGGGGGCGTGGGAGACCACCGCCCCCGCCTCCGCCGCGGCCATCACGCCCCCTTGGTCGCGCGGCGCTCGAGCACCCGTTCGCACGCCCGGGCGAGGGGAAGGGTCGTGTTCACCATCACGGGAACCCCCATCGTGGGGACCCCCACGGCCGGGGCCTCCTCTCCCTGGTCACCGACGAGGAGCGGATGCCCGCCCCCCGTCGAGACCGCGCTCGAGATCAGGAAGACGTCCTCCTTGGTCGAGATCCCTCGGCCCTCCTGGGCGACCAGGATCGTCCCCATGCCTCCGCCGTCCCGGCGCAGGATGTAGTCCGTCGTGTCGAACGAGCTTCGGTAGGTCCTCTCGCGCACCGACTGCTCGACCTCGGTGTAGAACTCCTTCAGCTTGTCGGCCTTGGAGATCGCGATCACGAGCGGGAGGTTGCGGGTCCGGACGTACCGGAAGACCCCGCGCGCCAGGTTGACCTGCTGCGCCTGGTCGTGGAGCGAGGGGAGGGCGGGCGAGAGGAGGAGGATGATCGCGTCCGCGCTCTGGACGAACCGGCCGAGCAGCGTCAGGCCCCGGCGCCAGAGGTCGCGCCGGTCCGGCCGCCAGGAGTCGTAGTGGGGGATGACCCGGCAGCTCTTCTCGGTGACCTCCGCCGCCTCGGACTCCAGCCAGAGCCGGTCGTAGGTGAAGTAGTCGGCGATGATCCCGCCGGCCTCGTCGATGGTCTGGAGCTCCATCGGCTTGGAGCCGGCCTCCCCGTCGGGGGCGCCGTAGCGGAATCGCATCTTCATCTCGATGAACTGGTTGAACTTCGTCGGCAGCGGGTACTTGGTGAGGACCCCCTGCTCCTCGCGCCCGGCGGCGAGCTCGACCCAGAGCTTCTTGCGGTCCTCCATCGGCCGGTTCACGTAGAACCGGCTGGTCGTCTCCAGGCTCCCCTCGGGGTCCGTCGGGTCGGTCGTCTCGTACGTCGTCTCCTCGAGCGCGACGTCGTTCTCGAGGTCCCCGAAGATCGGCAGCTGGCCGCCCTCGGTGCGGGCGGGGATGTACAGGATCGGCAGGTTCAGCCCGAAGTGCCCGGCCAGGAAGCGGAAGTAGGTCGTCTTGCCCGACGCGGGGATCCCCACGACCGCGATGCGGGCCGATTCCGGTCCCTTCTTCGCTTCGCGTCGAGCCCCCGGTGCGCGGCGCGTTTTCGTCGTGACCTTGACCTCCCCCATCGAACGGTTCTCCCTTACCTCATCTCCGCTAGGCAGACTTCAATAAAATCCAGCGCCCCCTCAGCCACTGGCCCCGCCGACGCGAGGTCGAGGCGGGCATCCTGCAGTTGGCCGAAGACCTGCTCGACCGCCGCCTCGTGGTTCACCGCGGCGTCCTGGAGGTCACCGCCGCTCGCGATCCGGGTGAGCTGGTACGTCCCCCGGAGCTCCATCAGTTTGGTGAAGAGGTCCACGAGACGGTCCCGGATCTTCGGGTCGGCGCCCGAGAGCCGGTGCTCGGTGTCGTCGATGAACCGTACCAGCGTCTCGGTCTCCTTGTCGTTCTGCATCCGGGCCTGGAGCAGGGCGAGCCGTCGGAGGATCCGGGCCTGCGACGAGGGGGGCAGCTTGTCGACCTCGTTCCACGCCTGGAGGAGAGCCCGGGCCGCCTCGACGATCGCCCGGCGCGCGAACTGGACGCGGGCCTCCCAATACAGACGGGTAACGGGAGGAAGGACGCCGACCGAGCGCTGGACAAGCCCGAGGGCCACGTCGAACTGTCCGGCCAGGTAGGCTTCGACGATCTCCCCGAGGGGGCCGTACCGCTCCTTGAGGTTCGCGGGGGCGACCCCCGTCGCGGAGGCGAGGACGTCGACCTCCAGGTCCGGGGCTTCCGAGTACGGCTCGGAGGCGGCGCCGGCCTTGAGCCGGGAGACGGTGGCGTGCTGCTGCGGCTCCTTCAGCGCGCGGGCCGCGTTCGCCGCATGCTGCGCCAGTTCCTCCGGGTGCAGGTCCTCGATCGGACGGTCGTCCTCGTACCCCACGTCCACGAACGCGTTCACCATCTGGACGAAGAGCGCCGAGCCGGTGGTGACCTCCTGGAAGCTGAACGCCGCCGGAAGGCCGAGCTCGTGGGCGCGACGGGTCATCTGGTTGAGGAGCTCCTGGATCCGGGCCCCGTCGACCCCCTTGTCCCGTTCCATCCCGTTGCCGATCCCGATCACCCGGAGCGTGAGCGCGGACTGGGGCGGGAGCATGTAGGTGACGAGGTCGACCCGTCCCCCGGGGGGTGGGGGCTGGCCCGGGATGTTGACCGCGAACCGGTTGGAGGCGTTGTCCCAGCCGTCGGTCACGAGGACGAGGTTGCCCTGTACGCCGCGCGGACCCATCCGTAGCATGTCGGCGCCGGCCGCGAGCGCGTCCCAGATCGCGGAACGGCCGCTCGGGTGGAGGAGGGAGATCAGGTTCTCGATGTACGAGAGGTTCTCCTTGCGGATCTCCCCGAGCGGGACCGGGGCGCGGACCGTCTCCGTGAACGTCACGAGCCCGAAGAGGGAGCCGGTCGCGCCGGCGTCCTGGAGGATGCGGAACACCGCGGTCCGGGCGACCTCGATCTTCTGCCGCTCGGGCTGCTGCGGCTCGGTGTCCGGGAGCGGCGCGAGCATGCTCTTGGAGAGGTCCAGGACCAGGACGTTGCGCTCGCGCGAGACCGGGGGCGGTGGGGAGTCGGTACCATCTTGCATCTCGGCGGTCTACCCCAAATGCTCGCCCAGTCCGTGAGGCTAGTACGGACGCGTTCCCCGTAGCTGGCCGCGGCTGCGCACAGCTCTATTTACCTAGCGTGGGGTATTTCTTGGTTCCGCCGTAACACCGCCGTATAACCCGGGTTTCGTGGCCGTTCCGGTCGGCGGAGCGGCCCTCCGGAAGGGGCCCGCGGCAGGAATTGCCACGGCCGTCGACAGCTTTATAAAGGGGCGACGGTCGGGGCGCCCCACATGGGCAACATCCGTCAAACGTACATCAAGCGGGTCGCGATCGAGCTGGTCCGAACGCACCCCGACGCGTTTGACGGAGATTTCGCGCACAACAAGCAGAAGGTCCTCGAGCTCACGGACCTTGGCGTCGTCGTGGACGGCCAGATGCAGGTACATTACAAGAAGCTCGCGAACCGCATCGCCGGCTACACGACCCGGTACATCAAGCGGAAGCGCGGGACCTGACGACGCCCCCGGGTTCGGGGCCGCCGGCCTAGTCGAAGAGGGCGAGTCCCTCTTGGAGGTGGACGATCTCGACGGGGGTCGTCGGTCGCCCGACGATCATCCCGCGGCTGTTGGCGACCAGGCACGCCCCGACGATCGGCACTCCGAAGTCGGCGGTGGACCGGTGGATGGGAACCTGAAGGAGCTCCTCGAGCACCTTCGCCTCCCCCTCGGTGGTCCGGGGGTGCACGACCGCGCCCTTGTTGGTCGCGATGCCGGCCATGCCGACCGTGCCCAGCCCGGCGATCGTGCCCCGGCGCGCGGGGACGTGGAGGGCCCGGCCGATCGCCTGGACGGCCGCGTCGGAGAACTCGGGGTGAACTAGCGCGCCCCGGTCGTTCGCCAGGACGTTGTTGCCGGTCGCGTTCTGGCGGCTGTGGATGACCGTCACGGGGGCGACGCTCTCGAGCGCCGCGCGCTCCTCGTCGGAGAGGTCGTCGCCGACCACGACGCCCGAAGAGGTCTGGGCCACGAGCGCCCCGACGACCTCGCTGTCGCTGACGTTCGTGCGGACGACCTCGACGTCGAGCAGGCGCGCGAGGTCCCGGGCCAGCGCGGAGGGGACCGCCGCCGGGGCGATCGCGAACTTCTCGCCGACGCGAAGGTAGACGCCGAGGTAGGGACTGCCCCCGTAGAGGGTTCGACCGACCGGCACGGCGTCGCAGCCCTCGACTACTCGGCCTCGAGAAGGTCGACCTCGATCAGGCCGTCCTCGAAGCGGATCGCCTTGACCCGGACCTGGCTCGGAATGTGCTGGATGCCCCGGGCCCAGATGTGCTCGTTCAGGCGGGGGTCGATCCACACGTCCTCGGGCTCCCCCTTCATGTGGC
>Ga0335077_10000219_pt1 | contig 60705 bp, 50 predicted proteins | sample Lox_Sample_31_FD_207151 | JGI IMG/M metagenome (GOLD analysis project Ga0335077, IMG submission 207151) | Soil microbial communities from Loxahatchee National Wildlife Refuge, Florida, United States - Lox_Sample_3.1 | ecosystem: Environmental > Terrestrial > Soil > Wetlands | place: USA... | reverse complement strand
ACATCGTCATGGTGGTGGCGCTATTTGCCGTGGCCGTGGTGGTGACGGGAATCGTGGTCTTCATCGAGCGCGGCCAGCGCCGGATCACGGTGAATTACGCCCGGCGCCAGTCGGGGCAGCGGATCTACGCGGGCCAGGCCAGCCACCTGCCGCTCAAGATCAACATGTCCGGCGTTATTCCGCCCATATTCGCGTCCAGCATCATCCTGTTCCCGGCCACGATCGGCAGCTGGTTCGGCAGCAACGAAAACATGCACTGGCTGCGGACGATTTCCAATACCATCGCGCCCGGCCAGCCGCTGCACGCGCTGCTCTACGCCATCGCCATCATTTTCTTCTGCTTCTTCTATACGGCGATCGTGTTCAATCCGAAGGACACGGCGGAAAACCTGAAGAAGTCCGGCGCCTTCATCCCCGGCATCCGTCCCGGCGAACAGACCGCCAATTACGTCGACGGCGTCATGACGCGCCTGACCCTGGCCGGCGCGATTTACATCACGCTCGTGTGCCTGCTGCCCGAACTGCTGATCTCGAAGTTTCACGTGCCGTTTTATTTCGGCGGCACATCGCTGCTCATCATTGTCGTGGTGGTCATGGATTTCATGGCCCAGGTGCAGGCGCACATGCTCTCGCATCAGTACTCCGGCCTGCTGAAGAAGGCCAATCTCAAGGGGATCCGGCGTTAGGCGCCGGCCGCGCGGAGAGGAATCATGAAAGTCAGGACATCGGTAAAACCGCTGTGCCGCAACTGCCGCGTCATCGTGCGCAAGCGGGTGGTACGGGTGATCTGCAAGAATCCGAAACACAAGCAGCGGCAGGGTTGAGGCAGGCATGCGCTTGATCCCAGCCCACCATCCGCATAGAATCCCCGCCCCCTTCAGGGCAGGGGGCGTATTTCTGAATTGAGAGGGGTGGACCCATGGCGCGAGTCGCAGGCGTAAACATACCGGTGCAGAAGCACGCGGAGATCGCGTTGCGGTACATCTATGGCATCGGCCCAACGCGTGCGCGGGAGATTTGCAAGACGGTGGGCGTGAATCCGACCACCAAAATCAAGGACTTGAATGACGCGCAGCTCGACGCCATCCGCGCCGAGGTGGCGAAGTTCACCGTCGAGGGCGATCTGCGCCGCGAGATTTCGATGAACATCAAGCGGCTCATGGACCTGGGTTGCTATCGCGGCCTGCGTCACCGCCGCGGGTTGCCGGTGCGCGGACAGCGTACGCGCACCAATGCGCGCACCCGCAAGGGGCCGCGCAAGGCGATAAAGAAATTGAGCACCACTCCCGCCACCTGAATTGAGCGACTTGGAACATGGCTGACACACCAACACCGACACCGGCGACCCCCGCCGCCGCGGCTGCAACGCCCGCCGCCGCGCCGCGCGCCCGCAAACGCACGAAGAAGACCGTCGTGGACGGCATCGCGCACATCCACGCGTCCTTCAACAACACCATCATCACCATCACCGATCGACAGGGCAACGTCATTGCCTGGGCGACGGCGGGCGGCGCCGGTTTCCGCGGTTCGCGCAAGAGCACGCCGTTCGCCGCGCAGGTGGCCGCCGAGAAGGTGACGGCGGCGCTGAAGGAACTGGGCGTGCAGAGCCTCGATGTTTACGTCAAGGGACCGGGACCGGGGCGCGAATCGGCGGTGCGGTCGTTGAACGCCGCCGGCTTCAAGGTGACGAACATCACCGACGTCACGCCCATTCCGCACAACGGCTGCCGTCCGCCTAAGAAACGTCGCGTTTGATTTTTTCACACCACCCCTCGGGACTTTAAAGAATCATGGCAAGGTATATCGGGCCCAAGTGCAAGAAGAGCCGCAGTCACGGCGCCGACCTGAATTTGAAGGGACGCGGGCGCTCGCTGGAGGCGAAGTGCCAGCTCGACAAGCCGCCGGGCCAGCACGGCGACAATCGCCAGCGCCGCACCTCGGACTACGCCCTGCAGCTGCGCGAGAAGCAGAAGCTGCGCTACATGTACGGCGTGCTGGAGCGGCAGTTCCGCAATTACTACGCCGAGGCGGCGCGCCGCAAGGGAGCCACCGGCGACAACCTGTTCAAGCTGCTGGAGTGCCGGCTGGACAACGTGGTGTACCGCATGGGTTTTGGCACCACCCGCGCCGAGGCCCGGCAACTGGTGCGCCACAAGGCGGTCAGCGTGAACGGCCAGACCGTGAACATCCCCTCCTTCAGCGTGCGTCCCCGCGATGTGATCGCCATCCGCGAGCACGCCAGGAAGCAGGCGCGTATCCAGGACGCCCTGACCGTGGCCGAACAGCTCGGCCTGCCGGAATGGGTCGAGGTCGATGCGACCAGGATGGAGGGCACGTTCAAGAGCGTTCCCGACCGCGCCGATCTGCCGCCGGACATCAATGAAGCGCTGGTAGTGGCGTTGTATTCGAAGTAAGGGCACGGCGTGGTTGTAGTCACCCGCTAATGCAGGAGAAATCATGATGCGCGCAACCGAAATCGAATTGCTGAAACCCCGTCTGGTCGACGTCGAGCCGGTGAACGAGCGCTGCGCCAAGATCACGCTCGAACCGCTGGATCGAGGCTTCGGACACACGCTGGGCAACGCCCTGCGCCGCGTGTTGCTGTCCTCGCTGCCGGGCAGCGCGGTGGTGGAGGTGGAGATCAGCGGGGTGCTGCATGAATACACCACCGTCCCCGGCGTGCAGGAGGACGTCATCGACATCCTGCTGAACCTGAAGAGCCTGGCCATCCGCATGCACGCCAAGCGCGAGGCGACGCTGACCCTGAACAAGAAGGGGCCGGGCAAGGTCACGGCCGGCGACATCACCCTCGACCACGACGTGGAAATCGTGAATCCGGAACAGCACATCGCCACGCTGACCGAGGCGGGCGAGCTCAACATGACGCTGAAGGTCATGCGCGGCCGCGGCTATGAGCCGGTCACCGTCCGCGCCCAGCCCGAGGAGACCGGGCAGACCATCGGCCGGCTCAAGCTGGACGCGAGCTTCAGCCCGATCCGGCGCGTGGCCTACGAGGTGCAGAACGCCCGCGTCGAGCAGCGCACCGATCTGGACAAGCTGATCCTGACGGTGGAGACCAACGGCGCCATCGACCCGGAAACGGCGGTGCGCAATGCCGCCCACCTGCTCAAGGATCAATTGTCCGTGTTCGTGGATCTGCAGGGCGCCGAGCAGCCCGAGGCCGCCCATCGTGCTGAGGCGGAGGTCGATCCGATCCTGCTGCGCCCGATCGACGATCTGGAACTGACCGTGCGTTCCGCCAACTGCCTCAAGGCCGAAAGCATCCATTTCATCGGCGATCTGATCCAGCGCACCGAGGTGGAGTTGCTCAAGACCCCCAATCTCGGCAAGAAGTCACTGACCGAGATCAAGGAAGTGCTGGCCGCGCGCGGGTTGTCACTCGGCATGCGCCTGGAAAACTGGCCGCCGGCGTCGCTGGCCGCCAAGGTCTCTGGCTGATTATTGCCACCCGGTCTGGAAGGAATGAGCCATGCGTCATCGTAATGTCGGCCGCCAACTGAGCCGCGACAGTTCCGCCCGCAAGGCGGTGCTGCGCAGCCTGGCGCAGTCTTTGTTCCGCTACGAGTTCATCACCACGACCCTGCCGAAGGCCAAGGAACTGCGCCGCACCGCCGAGCCGCTCATCACGCTGGCCAAGAAGGACAGCCTGGCGCATCGGCGTCTGGCTTTTGACCGTCTGCGCGATCGCGAGATGGTCACGAAGCTGTTCAAGGAACTGGGGCCGCGCTACGCCAAGCGTCCGGGTGGCTACCTGCGCATCCTGAAGCGTGGCTTCCGCCGCGGCGACAGCGCGCCGCTGGCCATCGTCGAGTTGGTGGATCGTCCCGCCGCACCGGCCGCGAAAACCTGATTCAATCCGCCGTCGATCGCCAAAAACCGGGCCGCGCGCCCGGTTTTCATTTTATACTGCCGCGATGATCGTCCTGTTCACCGACTTCGGCTGGGAGGGGCCCTACATCGGGCAGATGCAGGCCAGTATTCACGCCATTGCGCCACAGGCAGCCGTCGTCAACCTCTTTGCCGACGTGCCGGCGCACAATCCGCGCGCGGCGGCCTATCTGCTGGCAGCCTACGCTCCCGCCTTTCCCGCGGGCAGCGTGTTTGTCTGTGTCGTCGATCCGGGGGTCGGCACGGCGCAGCACCAGCCCGGCGTGGTGCGCTGTGACGGCAGGGATTACGTCGGTCCGGATAACGGCCAATTTGAAATGATCCGGCGGCGCGGGAAGAAAGTGGAGAATTACCACATCCTCTGGCGTCCCGAGCGGCTCTCCCACAGTTTTCACGGGCGCGATCTCTACGCGCCGGTCGCCGCCATGCTGGCTCCAGGGCAGCCGGTGGATCTGAAGGCCACGGCGGGCCTGCGTTTCCCGGACTGGCCGGACGATCTGGCGGAGATTATCTACCTCGATCACTTCGGCAACGCCATGACCGGCCTGCAGGCCTCGACCATGCCCGCCGGCGCCGCGCTGCGCGTCAAGGGGCGATCGTTGCCGCGATTGAAGACGTTCGCGGAGGCCGGTTTGGGCGAGGGCTTCTGGTATGAAAATGCCAACGGGCTGGTCGAAATCGCGGTCAACCAGGGCCGCGCCGATCACGTTTATGATCTGTCGGTCGGTGACGCCGTAAAAGTGGAGGCTTCCTGATGAAACGAACCGTAACCGTGTGGCGCAAATGGATGACCATTCTTCTTGGTGTGTCGGCGGCCATGTCCGCCGTTGCAGTCGAGAATAGCCAGCAGGGACTGCCGGTGAATCTGCCGGCACAGGGGCTGCCGCCGCCATTTGCAACGCCCTCGGTGGCCAATCCGGCAAACATCATTCCCCGTCCGCCGGGCGTGGAACTGAAACTGCCGCCGGGATTCAAGGTCGCGGAATGGGCCACCGGCCTGCCGGGGCCGCGCTACATGCTGCTGGGGCCGGGCGGCGAGGTGCTGGTGTCCGCCATGCACGCCGGCGCAATCATGGTGATCCGCGACGGCAGCACCAAGACACTGATCGATGATCTCACCGGGCCGTTCGGTCTGGCCTTCCACGACCGCTGGCTGTACGTCGCCGAGACCACCTCCGTCAAGCGTTATCCCTACGACAGCAATGCCATGACCGTCGGCAAGGGCGAGGAGGTGATCTCGCTTGAAGGCACCGACAGCGGCCATGTCACGCGCACGCTGCTGTTCGATGCCAAGCACGAATATCTGTACGTGAGCGTCGGTTCCGGCTCGAACGTGAACGCTGGCGAGCCCGCGATCCGCGCGGCGATCAACCGCTACCGTCCCGACGGCAGCGGGCACGAGATTTACGCCTCGGGCATACGCAACGCGATGGGGCTGGGCTGGAACCCCGTGACCGGTGAACTGTGGGCGACCTCGCACGAACGCGACGGCTTGGGCGATGACCTGCCGCCGGACTTCCTGACGCGCGTGCAACAGGGCGGCTTCTACGGCTGGCCGTATGCCTATATCGGCCCGCACGAAGACCCGCGCCGCAAGGGCGAGGCACCGGATTTGGTGGCAAAGACGCTCTATCCCAGCGTGTTGCTGGGCGGCCATGCCGGCGCGATGGGTTTGCTGTTCTACACCGGCTCGCAGTTTCCAGAGAAATACCGCAACGGTTGTTTTGTCGCCCTGCACGGTTCGTGGAACCGCGCCAAACATGCAGGTTACCGCGTGGTCTTTGTGCCGTTCAGTCACGGCAAGCCGGTTTCCGGGCCGGAGGATTTCCTGACGGGCTGGATGCTGGGCGAGGACCGGCAGGAAGTCTGGGGCCGGCCGGTCGGCCTGCTGCAACTGCCGGATGGCTCGCTGCTGGTGTCCGATGACGGCGCAGGCAAGATCTGGCGCGTGTCGTACGCGGCAACAAAATAAACCAGGGAGCATTCATGTCAGCGCTGATCTGCGGTTCGTTCGCCTACGACAACATCATGGTCTTTGAAGACCGCTTCAAGAACCACATCCTGCCCGACAAGATACACATCCTGAACGTGTCCTTCCTGGTGCCGCGGATGCGGCGCGAATTCGGCGGCTGCGCCGGCAACATCGCCTACAACCTCAAACTGCTCGGCGGCTGGCCGCTGCCAATGGGCACGGTCGGCGGCGATTTCCGCCCCTACCGGCAGTGGCTGGGAGAGAATCAGATTCCAGACCGGCACGTCACCGAAATTTCCGGCATGCTGACGGCGCAGGCGTTTATCACCACCGATCTCGACGACAACCAGATCACCGCCTTCCATCCCGGCGCGATGAATTTCGCGCACATGAATAAAGTCGCGTCGGCGAACGGCGTGACCATCGGCGTCATCGCCCCCGACGGCCGCGATGGCATGGTCGAACATGCCGCGCAGTTCGCCGCCGCGGGCATCCCCTTCATCTTCGATCCCGGCCAGGGCATGCCGATGTTCAACGGCGATGAACTGCGACGATTCCTCACGCAGGCCGCCTGGGTGACGCTGAACGACTACGAATGGCAGTTGATGCAGGATCGCACGGGCTTGAGCATCGAGCAGATCACGCAGCAGGTGCAGGCGTTGATCGTGACGCGCGGCGCCGATGGCTCCTCGATCCATACCAAGGAGAAAACCTATGATATCCCGATTGCCAAAGCCAAGGAGTTGGTTGATCCTACGGGCTGCGGCGATGCCTATCGGGCGGGTCTTCTATATGGCCTCATGAACAAGCTTGATTGGGAGACCACGGGGCGCATCGCCGCGCTCATGGGCGCCATCAAGATCGAATCCGCCGGCACCCAGAACCACCGTTTCAGCAAGGACGATTTCTGGGCCCGCTTCCGCGAAAGTTTCCAGCGCAACCTTTAGCGTCGTACATCGATATTAATAATTCGAAATTTCTACTAATCAAAATAGCAGGATCAACTGGTTTCAACATGGTTGGGATGGCTGTTTTTTTGCCCTAGTAGCATATACTTGGAGTCCAGGACTGTATAGTTTGGCAACGCGGTAACAAGATTTTTTATGATCAAATTGGATTACACCTATTGCTTGTAAAGTCGAAATTGCTTTATAAGCCTCATCGCCAAAAACGAGAGGCAATTCGTCTTTCGAATATTTCTCCTTATTTCGCTCAAGCTTCCGAATCCAATGCATAAGATGGGAAAATTCTGTTTGAAGAACGGTCTCTTTTCTATTTTTCGAAAGCTCATGATAAGCTTCCTGTATAGCTGTAATGGTCATAAATTCTTTTTTATCAGGATGCTTTTGAAGCCAGAGGGATTGAATGTGCAGAGCTTTCTTAAGCAGGTCAATTAAATCGCGTGGAGTAACAACACCCCGTCCATCCGAAAGAAGAGAAAAGATCCAATCAAACGCCAGCTGTCTGACGTATTTCAGAGCAAAAATCCTCTGAAAGCTTTCGCGCGCATAGTCAACGTCGTCTAATTTATTAGGATTGAGGTTATATTCCTGAGAAAGCCAAGGATCAGCAGCCAGTCTTTTTATGATCATTACGCATAAAGAATCGGACGTCCATTTAAGATTTGGCGCAGACCGTGCAGTGATGTGAGAAACAGCCGCCAGCGGCTCCTCCGAATCTGAACTAATCGCGTCAAGTATGTCATCACGCAAGAATATTTTTAGTCTTATATGGTTTGTAGTAAATGCATATAGCACCTTGAGCAAAGCCCTTAGTGCCTTAGTTTCTTCCGAGGAACGCCTTTTGAAAACAACGTCAAGATGATCAAGAATTATCCAGACTTTATATCCACTTATCTTTACTAAATTTGAAAGTGCGTCGATGCACAAGACCGTGTCCATATTTTCTAAATTTGGCACGACAACTTCCTGATAACCTTCTTCAATCTTTTCGCGGAAATTAAGCCCCCAAACTATTTGGTTCTTGTCGACGTCCCATGCCGCCCTTACACCTTCAATTGCGGCTATTGTAAATGCACATATAAGCTTAAGTAATTTTGTTGGGGAGGTGACTTTTCCGGCATCAATGAGTCCGAGATTCTCGTAGAGTTTTTTGAAATTTTTAAGTTCAGCTTCGTGAGGAATAAATATTGCTTTAATTTTATCATCGTAACATATCCTGTTATATATAAGACTTAAAAGATATGCTTTCCAAAATGTTTCAAATTGTGATTCAGAAAATCTCTGAAAGTGGTTGGCATAAGATTTAAAAATTGGTTCACCTTGGGTTTCGACACCAGAAACAACTATTGTTTTCCAATCCGTGAGAAGTTTATCTTCCAGAATCTCACCAAACATTCGAAAAAGAGAAGATTTCCCCGCCCCCTTGCTTCCTAACACGAGGTCAGCGCGATCATATAGTAAATCGGTGAAATGCTGAGTTTCGACCATGCATTTCCAGAGCAAGTTATCGTGCTCGGCAACTCCGTTCCCGAGGTCAAGATGTTGCAAACGATCATAGAGCGGTTTTTCGTTCATTAGGAGGCAAAAGAAAAAGCCCCGATGTTTATCGTTACATACATATCACATTTGGTGATTCAGATTATTTAAATTTTAAGATCAACCGTCTATTTTCTCTACTAGTTTCTCAAGTTCCCCTGACTTGGATACCGGGGCTTCGCAGTGGGTGCCTTCGCAGACATAAGCCACTGTACCGCTTTTGGAAGGTTCACGCGCGGCCAGCAGCGATGGCAGATTTTGGGCATCGGTGGGAATGGCAAAGACCTGACGGCGGGGGACGTAACCACGCATGGCGATACGCTGCCAGGCGATGAGTTCATCACCAGTGCCGCGCAACACTACGGTCTGTGGCGGTTGTAATAATTCTTCGAGTGCCGAGAGCAGGGTCAGATGCGCGGAGGGATGTTGCAAGATAGCGAGCCAGCAGGATTTGAGCGTGCGTTCGGCAGCCAGCAAATAGCGCTCATTCCCAAGCAAGTGTCCCAATCGTCCCAGCACCAGCGCGGCGATGCCGTTGCCGGCGGGCAGCGCCTCATCGGCGCAGGTCTTGCTGCGCAGGATGAGCTGCTCGTGATCATGCGCGGTGAAATAAAAGCCGCCTTTCTCCTTGTCTTCAAACTGCTCCAACAGCACATCGGCCAGCGCTGTGACCCAGGCCAGGTCCTCATCGCGCCAGTGCACGGAGAGCATCATCAACAGCGCATCAATCAGGAAGGCGTAATCGTCCAGATAGGCATTGAGATGCGCGTGGTTGTCCTTGTATGTCGCAAGCAGGCGATTGCCCTGCCACATGCGCGCGCGCAGAAAATCCAGCGCCCGCCGTGCGCTGTCGAGATAATCCTGGCGATCCAAATGAAATCCCGCCAGCGCCATGGTTTTGATCATCAACGCGTTCCATGAGGTCAAAATCTTCTCGTCGCGTCCGGGCCAGATGCGCTTGTTGCGTACTGTGAGTAGCTTTGCGCGCGCGGAGTTTAGCAATTCGCGTGCTTGTGTGATCTCCAGTTTTGCAGCTGCCGCAACGTCTTCAAGGGATTGCATGACGTGAAAATGCCATTGCCCTTCGAAATTCGGCGCATGGGAAAGACCATAATGTGGTGCGAGGACGGCATATTCGGCATCCGTCAGCAGGGCGCGCACTTCCTCGCGCGACCAAGCGTAAAACTTGCCCTCGTGTCCCTCCGAGTCGGCGTCCAGCGAAGAGTAATAGCCGCCTTCCGGAGATTGCATGTCGCGGGTCACCCAGTCGGCGGTTTCCATCGCAATCTGGCGGAAGCAGGGATCGCCCGTAATTTGCCAAGCCTGCACGTACAGCCCCAGCAACTGCGCATTGTCGTACAGCATCTTCTCGAAGTGCGGGATCATCCAGTGGGCATCGACGGAATAGCGCGCGAAGCCGCCGCCGATCTGGTCGTACATGCCGCCCTCCGCCATTTTCCGCAGGGTGAACACCGCCATATGCAGGGCCGGCGCATCGGACTCACCCGCTGCCACGGATGCGGCGTGATGCCGTAACAGCCGCTCCAGCATGGGTGGATGCGGAAATTTGGGCGCCGCGCCGAAGCCGCCGTCGACCGCGTCGAAACCGTTTTCAATGTCGCGCCGGGCCTTCAGCAGCGGTTCGGAGGAGGGCGCAGGGAGATCTTCGTCGTTTTGCGTGGACATCTGCCCGCGCAGGGCCTCCAGCACGGCCTGGTTCTGCTCACGCAGTTCAGGCAGCCGCTCGCGGTACACCTCGGCGATGTGCCGCAGCAAATCCTTGAACGAGGGCATGCCCCAGCGCGGCTCGCCCGGGAAGTAGGTGCCGCCGTAGAACGGCACATGGTCATCGTGGGTGAGGAACATGGTGAGCGGCCAGCCACCCGAGCGCCGGGTCAGCAGGTATTGCGCCGTCTGGTAGATTTTGTCGAGGTCGGGGCGTTCCTCGCGATCAACCTTGATGTTGACGAAGTGCTCGTTCATCAATGCCGCCGTCTCTTCGTCCTCAAAGGATTCGTGCGCCATGACGTGGCACCAGTGACAGGCCGAGTAGCCCACCGACAGCAGGATGGGCCTGCCCGTCTCGCGCGCGAGCTTGAGCGCCTCATCGCCCCACGGATGCCAGTCCACCGGGTTCCCGGCGTGCTGCAACAAATACGGACTGGTTTCGCCTGCGAGGGCGTTACGGTGAGCCCTTGCGGCGGAGGTCATGACAACAATATGCGGTTGACGGCGAGCGCAATCTGACGCGGCGGCAGTTCTCCGGCAACGGCCATTATCTTGTTGAACAGGCCGGGGATGACGATGGCGCGCCCGGCGTGCAGTCCCTGATAACCGGCCATCGCAACGGTCCGGGCATCCATGGGCCGCATCAGGCGGAACAGGCGGCCCGCCTTCTCACCGGCTCTTTGTTCGAATTCGGTACGCGTCGTGCCGGGGCACAGCGCTGTGACCGTGACGCCGCTGCCGCGCAACTCCACGGTCAGGGCGCGTGAGAACGACAGGACATAACTCTTGGAGGCGTAATACACGGCCATGCCGGGGCCGCCGGGCTGGTAGCCGACCACGGAACCGACATTGAGGATGCGTCCACGACGGCGCTGCAACATGGCCGGCAGCGCGTAGCGCGTCAACATGGTGAGGGCCTCCATGTTGACACGCAGCATGGTTTCCAGGGCGGCCGGATCCGTCGCGACAAAGGCGTCGGTGATGCCCAGACCTGCATTATTGACCAGCACATCGATCTGCAAATTTGCCTTTTCCACCTGGGTCCACAACTCGCGGGCCGCGCCCGGTTGTGAAAGATCAAGGGGGAACACAGTTACAGGCGTACCGTGCGCAGTTTTGAGTTCGTCCGCAAGCTGGTTGAGTTCCGCGGTCCGGCGAGCCGACAGCGCCAGTGCATAGCCGCCGGCGGCAAATAACCGGCTGAGTTCAAGTCCTATCCCGCTGGAGGCGCCGGTAATGAGCGCAATGGGTTTTGAGGTTGATGGGCCGGTCATGACGGTCTCCGATGGATGGATATCCATACATCATACCGCGAGGCCGACCTGATAGAATGAAGGTCTTATTTCAAAATTCCCGCATGCTCGCCTTTCCCAACATCGATCCCGTCGCCGTGCATCTGGGGCCGCTGGCCATACGCTGGTACGGGCTGGCGTATGTCGCCGGTTTTCTCGCGGCGTGGACGCTGTTGAACCAGCGTGCCGCCCGCCCGGGCTCCGGTTGGGACGCGGAGCAGGTGAGCGACCTCGTTTTCTACAGCGCGCTTGCCGTCGTGCTGGGCGGGCGTCTGGGTTACGTGCTGTTCTACAACCTGCCGGTATATCTGGCGCATCCGTTGGATATCTTCAAGGTCTGGCAGGGTGGCATGTCGTTCCACGGCGGCCTCGCTGCTTCGTTGCTGGTGCTGGCCGCTTTCGGGCATTTCACGGGCAGGGGCTTCCGCGCCGTGGCGGATTTCCTGGCGCCGGTTGTTCCCATCGGTCTGTGTCTGGGCCGCATTGCCAACTTCATCAATGGGGAATTATGGGGTGCGCCGACCGATCTGCCGTGGGGCGTGGTGTTTCCCAATCCGGACGCCGGCGGCATCCCGCGCCATCCCTCGCAGCTCTACGAGGCAGGGCTGGAAGGCGTGCTGCTGTTCGTGGTCTTGTGGTGGTACTCACAACGGCCCCGGCCCACGGGTGCGGTGGCCGGCCTGTTCCTGCTGGGTTACGGCACCTTGCGTTTTCTGGTCGAATTCGTACGCCAGCCGGATGCGCAACTCGGTTACCTGGCCTGGGACTGGCTCACCATGGGTCAGTTGCTGTCGCTGCCGGTGATATTGTTCGGCGTCTGGATGTTGTGGACAGCCAATCGCCGCTCTTAATCCATGCAAATCTATCTCGATCTATTGCGCCACATCCGCACGCATGGCGTGCGCAAAGGCGACCGCACCGGCACCGGCACGCTGTCCATATTCGGTCCGCAAATGCGATTCGACCTTGCTGCGGGTTTCCCGCTGCTCACCACCAAGAAGCTGCATATGAAGTCGATCATCTATGAACTGCTGTGGTTTTTGCGCGGCGGCACCAACGTGAAGTGGTTGCAGGAGCACGGTGTGACCATCTGGGACGAATGGGCGGACAAGAACGGCGACCTCGGCCCGGTCTATGGCGCACAGTGGCGCTACTGGCGGGCCGCCGATGGTCGTGTCATCGATCAGATCAGCGATGTCATCGATCGCATCCGCAAGGATCCGGATTCGCGACGTTTGCTTGTGACGGCATGGAATCCGGGTGAAATCGATAAGATGGCGCTGGCGCCGTGCCATGCGCTGTTCCAGTTTTATGTCGCGGATGGCCGACTGTCGTGCCAGCTCTATCAGCGCAGCGCCGATATGTTTCTCGGCGTGCCGTTCAACATTGCCTCCTACGCGTTGCTCGCCATGATGATCGCGCAGGTCACTGGTCTCAAACCCGGTGAGTTCGTACACACATTGGGCGACGCGCACATCTATCTCAATCATCTCGAGCAGGTGGATCTGCAGCTGACGCGCACGCCGCACGCTTTGCCCACCCTGCGCCTTAATCCGGCGGTGAAGGATTTGTTCGCGTTCCGATATGAGGATATCGCGTTGCGAGGGTATGAGCCGCATCCGGCAATTACGGCCCCTATTGCGATATGAGAGTTTCGATCATTGTTGCGGTTGATGAATGGCTTACTATTGGCTGGAGCAATCAATTACCTTGGCGTCTTCCGTCGGATCTTCGCAGATTCAAAAAGATTACCATGGGGAAAGCCATTATCATGGGGCGACGCACCTTCGAATCGCTTGGCAAACCTTTGCCGGGACGTACTAATATCATAGTGACACGAGATCGCAATTTCCTAGCGTCGGGTTGTACGGTTGCTCACTCTGTAGAAAGTGCACTAAATATGGCGAAGAAGTTAGCAACAGAGAAAACAGAAATTATGGTGATCGGTGGAGGTGAAATATATAAAGAGTTTTTTCCGTTTGTGTCTCGGATTTACCTTACACAAATAAAAGGCAGTCGTTTTTTTGGGGATACTACTTTCCCCCCAATTGATATGAATGAGTGGGAAATCATAAAAAAAGATGAGCGCAGGTTAAAACAGCTTAATGCTGATCCTTATAGTTTCCTCGTACTTGAGCGTATTTCTCATCAACGTAAAAGTCGCGCCGGAAAGAAAACAACTAAAAAGTCAGCATCGAATATCGATCGGAGATAGCTATTCTGCAGTGCCTGCCACGCGCGTGCGGCTTTTTATCTGGATTTCGCGGCCATCATTGAGGCACAAAGCCGTCAGAGCACCACCCCAGACGCAGCCGGTATCGATGCCATGGACGTTATGGGCACGGTAATTGATGCCGGTCAAACGCAGTGTTGCCCAATGACCGAAGATCAACGGCTCCTCCGCGCTGCGCCGTTCGGGCACGGTGAACCACGGTAATAGTCCTTTTTTCTGCCGGCCGGGCGCATTTTTCTCCGAGAGATCAACACGTCCTTTTTTGTCGCAGTAGCGCATGCGGGTGAGGCAGTTGGTGATGAAACGCAATCGCTCCCAGCCGTGCAGATTTTTGCGCCAGTGATCCGGTTCGTTGCCGTACATTTCCTCCAGGAACGCGGTAATCTTCTCTGAGCGCAGCACGGCTTCCACCTCCTGCGCCAGTGCCTGCGCCTGCGCGATGTCCCACTGCGGCGGCAGGCCGGCGTGGATGAGCGTGTAGCCCAGCGCGGGGTCCCAATGCAGCAGCGGCAGCCGCCGCAGCCAGTCCAGCAGTTCATCGCGATCCGGCGCGCGCAGCACGTCATCGAGCGTATCCTTACGATGCGGTTTCCGCTTGCCCCAGGCGCAGGCGAGCAGGTGTAGATCATGATTACCCAGCACGGTGATGGCGCGGTCGCCGAGATTGCGCACGAAACGCAGCGCACCGAGCGAATCCGGGCCGCGATTGACCAGATCGCCGGTGAACCACAGTCGATCCCGCGCCGGGTCGAACTTCAGGACATCGAGCAATTCCCGCAGTTCGGCGAAACAGCCTTGGATATCGCCGATGGCATAAACAGACATCAGCTAATGGAAACTCTGGGGAACGGCGAGGCGAAAGGGCGCGATGGGTGCGTCAAAGCGCACGCCATCGTCACCGACCATCTGATAACTGCCCTGCATGCTGCCGATGGGGGTCTCGATGGCGGCGGCGCTGGTGTAGCGGAAGGCCTCGCCGGGCGCGAGGTGCGGTTGCTCGCCGACCACGCCCTCGCCGCGCACCTCCTGCACCCGGCCGTTGGCGTCGGTGATGACCCAATGGCGGGTCAGCAGCTTGGAGCGCACCGAGCCGGCATTGAGGATGGTGATGGTATAGGCAAAGACGTAATGATTCTCCTCCGGCGCCGATTGATCATCGATATAACGGGTCTGTACGGAGACCTGGATGTCATGTGGATGCGGCATGTGCTTTTACGGGCGTGTCGGGTTGATGTTGATGAAAGGCGTGACCCCGCCTGTGACCTGCGGCAGGTGACCGTCCCATTTGTCGATGGCCTTCATCTGTGCTTCGATTTGCCGCAGCTGCACAAGTTCAGCGGTGACGTTTTCCTTCTGCAGGCGCAACGACTCGGCCTCCGCCTGCGCCGAGGCGATCTTCTGCTCCGCCTCGATCTTGATGCGCTCGAGGTCGCGCTGGGCCTTGAGTGCCAGCTGCTCGGCGGTCTGCTTGGCCTCGATGGCCTGGGCAAACTGCGGCGAGAAACGGAAATTCACGATGGAAAAATCATCGACGATGATATGGCGCTGGGCCAGTCGCTCGCGCAGGATGTCCTTGATCTCATCCCGCACCTTCTCGCGCTGGGTGATGAGTTCCACCGCCGTGTAACGCGCGGTCACCGCCTTGACGACTTCCTGCACGTTGGGATCGATGACGCGCTGAATGTATTCCTTGCGTAGCGACTGATAGACGTGATGGGCCTGATCGGGATCGATATGGTAGTTCACGGCGATGGTGCTGTGGGTGTCCTGCAGGTCCTTGGAGGAGGCGTCGGCCTCGGTCTGTTCCTTCTGGATGCTGACGTCCATGATCACCGCCTTGTCCAGGATCGGAATGCGCAGATGCAGACCTTCACCCCATACCGGCTCCTCGATCTTGCCCAGGCGCACCAGCACGCCGCGCTCGCCGGGGCCGACGATAACCACCGGGTTGACGATGCTGAATATAATCAAGGCACCGATGATGACGGCGATGGCGCGAAATACGGTGTTCAGCATGGGATGACCTCCTGAAGTGGATGATTTGACCACGAGGGACTTATGTTTGGGCATGGTTCTTTCGATCAGGTCATTTCCGTGCCCAGTTGCCGGTAGGCCAGCGCCTCACCCATATGCGCTGAGCCGATGTTAGCATCCCCGGCGAGATCGGCAATGGTACGCGAGAGTTTCAACACGCGGTGGGCGGCGCGGGCCGAGAGTTGCAGGCGGCTGATGGCCCGTTGCAGCAGGGTTTGCTCGGCCGTCGCCAGCGTGCAATCGCGCTCCACCTCCTTGGGGCCAAGCCAGGCGTTGGCCTTGCCGGCGCGGTGAAGTTGCCGCTCGCGCGCGCGACATACGCGCTCGCGCACCGTGGCGCTTGTTTCGGCGCTAGGATCGGCATTCAGGAGCGCATCCTGCGGGACATTCGGCACTTCAACCTGCAAGTCAATGCGATCGAGCAGCGGCCCCGACACACGCGCGCGGTAGCGGTGAATTTGATCCAGGGTGCAGTGGCAGCGTCCGCTGGCGTCGCCAAGATATCCGCACGGACATGGGTTCATGGCCGCGATCAACTGAAATCGCGCCGGGAAGCTCGCCTGCCGCGCGGCGCGCGAGATGGTGATGACTCCGCTTTCCAGGGGTTCGCGCAGCACCTCCAGCACCCGCCGGTCGAATTCCGGGAATTCATCGAGGAACAGCACGCCGTGATGCGCCAGCGAGATCTCGCCGGGACGCGGTTCGCTGCCGCCGCCGACCAGGGCCACGGCGGAGGCGGTGTGATGCGGGCTGCGGTAGGGCCGTAGTTTCCATTGCTCCACGCTGAAACCGAGATGGCTCACCGAGGCGATGGCGGCGGCTTCGAGTGCTTCCTCCTCCGTCATCGGCGGCAGCAGGCCGGGCAGACGCACCGCCAGCATGGTCTTGCCCGTCCCGGGCGGGCCCAGCATGAGTAAGTTGTGGCCGCCGGCGGCGGCGACCTCTAATGCGCGCTTGGCGTGCGGTTGGCCCTTGACCTCCGCCAGATCGCGCACGTCGGCCCCTGGTGCCGGTTCATTGTCCGCTTTGTGGGGCGCCAGGGGCGCGCTGCCGCTTAAGTGAGCACACACCGCCAGGAGGTGCGGCGCAGGCAGCACCGTAAGTCCCATGGCCAGCGCGGCTTCCTCGGCATTACCCACGGGCAGCAGCAGGGAACGGCCCGTCTGCCGCGCCGCCAGCGCAACCGGCAGCGTTCCGGAGACCGGTCGTAATTTCCCCGTCAGCGCCAGTTCGCCAATGAATTCATGCTGGCCCAGGGCGTGCGGGCTGATCTGACCGGAGGCCGCGAGGATTCCGAGCGCAATGGGCAGGTCGTAACGCCCACCCTCCTTGGGTAAATCCGCGGGCGCGAGATTGACGGTGATCCGGCGGGTGGGGAACTCGAAGCGGCTGTTCATGATGGCGCTGCGGACGCGATCCTTGCTTTCCTTCACCGCCGTCTCCGGCAGGCCGACGATGGACAGGCTGGGCAGGCCATTGGAGAGATGGACCTCCACGGTGACAGGAGGCGCGGCGATCCCCTCCTGCGCGCGGGTGTGGATGATGGCAACACTCATGAGATGGTGTCCAACTTCCTCTTGTCCCGGGTCGGGATCAAGCGGTGGAGTCGGGATGACGTGCCTGGCCTGCGGCCTCCAAGGCGGCGACCTGCCGCTCCAATTCCTCCAGACGCTGGCGCGTGCGCGAGAGCAGCGCCGTTTGCACGTCGAATTCCTCGCGCGTGACCAATTCCATGCGCGTCAACGTGGCGGAGAGCCAGGTGCGGGCATTCTTTTTCAGCTCCTCGCGGAAAGGGGAACTGGCGTTCGGATAGAAGGCCAGCAGGCCTTGCAGGAGGGAGTCGAGGCGATCTGCAAATAATGGGCGGCTCATGGGGTCGCGGTCGCTGAAGTGTGGTTTGCGCGTTCAGCCTACCATTGAAGGCATTTGCGGAGAATGCAGCTTGCTACGCGCACTACATGAGTGCGTATTGTATTGTGCATGCTTCAAATTGGTGCGACAGTAAAAACCAGTTCACAAAATTTACAAATAACATATTGATCTATAATAGTTTTTATATATGGCACGCACCATGCTAAAGCGGTGTTCAGTTAATAAAAGGGCAAATACCCGAATCGGGTTGCCCACCTAGCCCTAGGGGAGATTCACCATGAAATTGGTCACCGCAATCATCAAGCCTTTCAAGTTGGAAGATGTCCGTGAAGCGTTGACGGCCATCGGCGTCAAGGGAATTACCCTGACTGAAGTCAAGGGTTTCGGCCGGCAGAAGGGTCACACCGAACTCTATCGTGGTGCCGAATATGTCGTCGATTTTTTGCCCAAGGTCAAAGTCGAGGTGGCGGTGGACGAAAAGAATCTTGACGCCGTCATTGAAGCAATCATCAGTTCCACCAAAACCGGCAAGATCGGCGACGGCAAGATTTTTGTCTACAACCTGGATCAAGTGATCCGCATCCGAACCGGTGAAACCGGCCTGCAAGCCCTATAGGAGAGTCCATCATGAGAGTCTTACTTGCTTCATTTTTATTGAGTCTGATGCTGGCCGTCAGCGGTGCGGCTTGGGCCGATGAAGCCCCGGCGGCACCCGCGCCGGCGGCCACCACGGAAGCTGCCCCTGCTCCGGCGCCAGCCGCGGAAACAGCAGCGCCGACAGCGCCTGCAGAAGCGGCGGCACCCGCAGCGCCCGCAGGCCCCCCGCATTGCGGCGACAAGGGTTTTGACTGCAACAAGGGCGACGTGTCCTGGATGATGACCTCCACGGCATTTGTATTGCTGATGACCGTCCCAGGTCTGGCCTTGTTCTACGCCGGCATGGTTCGGACCAAAAACGCGCTGTCCACCGTGATGCAAAGTTTTGCAATCTTTTGCGTGGTTGCGGTGCTGTGGGTGATCTATGGTTACAGCATGGCCTTCACGGCCGGCAGTACGCCTTTCGTCGGATCACTCGATAAATTATTCATGGCAGGCGATGACCCGACTACGGCGGTAGCCGCTACATTCAGCAAGGGACAGTATCTGCCCGACTTTGTGTATTGCATGTTCCAGCTGACCTTTGCGGCCATCACCGTTGCCCTGATCTGCGGCGGCTTCGCAGAACGCTTCAAGTTCTCCGCCATGATCATCTTCAGCATACTGTGGTTTACGTTTGCTTACCTGCCGGTTTCGCACATGGTGTGGTATTGGGACGGCCCGGATGCCTATACCGATGCCAAAGCCGCGGACATCGCCAACAGCCACGCCGGCTTCATTTTCCAAAAGGGCGCGCTGGACTTTGCCGGTGGCACGGTGGTGCATATCAACTCTGGTATTGCAGCGCTGGTCGCGGCGCTCATGCTTGGTAAGCGCAAGGGCTATGGCAAAGTAGCAATGCCACCACATAGTTTGATGATGACCGCGATCGGCACCGGTATGCTGTGGATGGGTTGGTTTGGTTTCAATGCGGGTTCAGCGCTTGAAGCCACCGGCGCGGCAGGCCTCGCGTTCTTCAACACGCTGTTTGGAACGGCCGTGGCGGGTGTCGCCTGGGCGCTCACCGAATGGGTGATGAAGGGCAAGCCCAGCCTGCTCGGCATCTGTTCCGGCATCGTCGCGGGACTGGTCGCCATCACGCCGGCCGCCGGCTTTGTCGGACCCCTGGGCGCGTTCGTTACCTGCGCTGTTGCCGGCGTCGTGTGCTTCTTCGCCGTAACCAAGGTCAAGGCCATGCTCGGTTACGATGACGCATTGGATACCTTCGGTGTTCACTGTATCGGCGGTATCATCGGCTCGCTCGGCACCGGTACATTCGTGAACCCGAAGTTCGGCGGCACGGGCGTGTGGGATTATGTGGCCAACAAGGTCGCCGACTTTGATGCCATGGGACAGATTATTTCCCAGTTGTGGGACATCTGCATCACATTGGTCTGGTCTGGTACCGTCGCCTTTGTCATTCTGCTGGTGCTGAAGCTCACGATCGGCATCCGTTCCAGCGATGAAGATCAGGAAATGGGTCTGGATCTTGCCGACCACGGCGAGAAGGCCTACAGCTACTAATCTACGGGCCAATCATGACTGAGGGGTTGGGGGAGCTTGGGCGGGCTGGCAACAGCCCGCCCTTCACTCTCGGAAAGAAGTTCTGTTCCTCTGGATAGTTGGTAACCCGTGCGGTAAATTGCTCATCATTGCGATTGGGTTCGAGGGAGATTCCGATGAAACTGGTGGTAGCGATTATCAAACCGTTCAAACTGGACGATGTCCGCGAGGCGCTGTCAGAGATCGGGGTGCAGGGCATGACCGCCACCGAGGTCAAGGGTTTTGGCCGGCAGAAGGGGCACACCGAGCTTTACCGTGGCGCTGAATACGTGGTCGATTTCCTGCCCAAGATCAAGATCGAGGTCGCCATTCCTGATGGCCGGCTCGACGACGTTACCGAAGCTATTCGCAAAGCGGCCAATACCGGCGCCATCGGCGATGGCAAAATTTTTGTCCTGCCGTTGGAGCAAGTGATACGTATACGGACGGGCGAGACCGGCGACCAGGCGGTTTAACCGTTTTGATGAACCTTGTTGCAGTTTAGTATCCCTGCGCACCCTCTGGGGTGCGTTTTTTTTACAGATTCTCTACGCCACAGCTGCCGTTTGCCCTTCATCGGATCGCAGCGGCTGAAACGGGCAATCGCCTCACAGAAGGTTTATGCCTGCCGTTGCAATGGGCGCGATATGCGCGTTTGCAGCCGCCCGGCCAGGCGGATTTTTTCTTGGGTTCCAATTAGAGAGGAGGCTTTTTGTGCGCCGGAGCCCTGTTCTCATGGGCACGGAAATTTGGCCACTGGAGAACATCTATTCCGGGTGATGGTTTAAGGCCGCCCGGGTGGGGAGGCTTGAGGCCATGGGCGGGAACCTGTTCAAAAGGCGGGTGTACGCATAAAATGTTAGTTTTGGGAAGAAAAACCACAAAAAAAACGGATAGCGCGTCGAGGAAACTCATGGCCGAACAGAAAATGGTTGACAGGGCGTTGCTCAAAACGCTGGTGCCCCCCAGTGCGTTGAACGCCGAAAATTTCCAGGAATTGGCAGGCAAGGCGATGGTGGAAGAACTTCCGCCAGGGCGCACCCTGTTCAAGACCGGTGAGACGGATCGCAAAACCACCTATTTGCTCGAGGGCGAGGTGGTATTGACCTCCAACAGGGGGCAGACGAGTTCGGTCATCGGCGGCAGCAACCTGGCCAAGCATCCACTGGCGCATCACCAGCCGCGCCAGCATACCGCCGTCACCAAAACACCCTGCAAGGTGACCCGCTTCGACAGTGATCTGCTGGATATCCTGCTGACTTGGGACCAGCTTTCCGGCATCGAGGTCAACGAGCTTCAGAAGGAGGATGACGGCACCGAGGCGGAGGGCGATTGGATGACGCGTATCCTGCAATCGCAGGCCTTTCTGCAAGTGCCACCGGCCAACATCCAGGCGATGTTCATGCGCATGCAGGAGGTGCCCCTGCGCGCCGGCGACACGGTGATCAAGCAGGGCGAGGAAGGGGATTACTATTACATCATCAAGACCGGCAAGGCCAAGGTCACCCGTCCCTCCAAAACCGGCACCGAATTGACGCTGGCGCAGTTGAAGGCCGGAGATGCCTTCGGCGAGGAGGCCTTGATTTCGGAGAACAAGCGGAACGCCAATGTGGTCATGGTGACGGATGGCGTCTTGATGCGCCTGTCCAAGGAGGACTTCAACGCCCTGCTCAAGGAACCCATGCTGAACTGGGTGGAGTGGCCGGAAGCGGAAAAACGGCAGAAGGCGGGGGCGGTGCTCCTCGATGTGCGTTTGGAAAGCGAACACGCCAACTCCGACGTCAAGGGCAGCCTCAATATTCCCCTCTTCATGTTGCGGATGAAGGCCGAAAGCCTGGATCCCAACCGCGAGTATCTGGTGTATTGCGATACGGGCCGGCGCAGTTCGGCGGCCGCCTTCCTGCTCTCCGAGCGCGGCTTCCGGGCCTATGTCTTGAAAGGCGGGTTGCAGAGCCGCCCCACCACCGGCTAATCCCATCGTGCCGACGACCGCACCCTGGCAGCTGCCTGCGGGTGTCGATTGCTACGCGGTGGTCGGCAACCCGGTGGCTCATAGCAAGTCGCCGCGCATCCACCAGGCGTTCGCCAAGCAGACCGGCCAGAGTCTGGTTTACCTCGCCCAGGCGATCGAGCCGGGCGATTTTGTCGCCGCCGTGGCTGAATTTCAGCGCTTGGGCGGCAAGGGCCTCAACGTAACCCTGCCATTCAAACTGGAGGCCCATGCCTTGTGCGCCAGGCGCAGCGAAAGGGCGGAACAATCGGGCGCCGTCAATACTCTCTGGTTCGAACGGGATGGAAGAATTTGTGGCGATAACACGGATGGCATCGGATTGATGCGCGATCTCACCATGAATCACGGGATGGCCGTGGCCGGCCGCAAGGTATTGCTATTGGGGGCGGGAGGCGCCGCACAGGGCATTTTGCCGGCGCTGCTGGCCGAACGGCCCGCCAAACTGACGATTGCCAATCGCACTTTTTCCAGGGCCCGGGCGTTGGCTGGGCGGGTACCCTTGGCCGAGAGGGGCATGATTGATGTCTTGCCGATGGAAGCGCTGGCCGGACGGGCTTTCAATTTGATCATCAACGCCACTGCGGCGAGTCTGGCCGGTGAACTTCCACCGTTGCCGGATGACGTCCTGCACCGTGGCGGCGATTGCTACGACATGATGTACGCCGATGAACCGACGGTATTCATGCAATGGGGGTTGCGGTACGGCGCGGCACGGTCCGTGGACGGTCTCGGCATGCTGGTGGAGCAGGCAGCGGAGTCATTTTATTTGTGGCGGGGGATCAGGCCGGATACCGCCGCAGTGATCAAGGAATTGAGGCAATCTTGAAAATGCGGATGCCATCATATTCCGAAGCGTGCAAGTTCGTTGTTATACACATCGATGATTATCTGCAAATAATCATTGTTTTTTTATGAAAGATCGCCGGCGTATCAACAGTTCGCTTGCAACTTCATGAAAATATGGACTAAATATTTTGGTCATAAAATGACCGTTCTGTTACGTTTATATTTCCAATGCGCGATAGATTCGATGATTAGCAGTTAATTAACAGAGTTATTCACAAAAAATGTGGGTAAATTACAGAGCTGAAATTGATTCAACAGGTTAGCGATAAAAAATCACAAAAAAATGAAATTTTTTCCCTAACTTTTCTTGCACGCGCTGGTACTAAAATTTGCCAGCTTGACATAGTCCCACGCCGTCAAACGTTCCGGGCGAAGCGCCGGATCAATGTCCAGCTTGGAAAAATCTTCAGGCCGCAGGTGGGCACGCAAGGCATTACGCAGCGTTTTGCGGCGGGCCGAGAAGGCTGCGGCCACCAGGCGTTCGAACTGTGGCCAGTCGTGTACGGCGGGTCGCTCGGTCATGGTCCGGGGAACGAGCCGCACCACACTGGAATGCACCTTTGGCGGAGGAGAAAACGCGCCCGGTCCGACGTCGAATAAAATCACCGGGCGCACGTGGTACTGCGCCATTACGCTCAGCCGTCCATACGTCTTGCCGCCGGGCGCGGCATTCAAGCGTTCGGCCACCTCCCGTTGCAGCATTAAGGTCAGGTCTTGGATGACGTCCAGTTGTTCAAAGAGATGAAACAGCAGTGGCGTGGAAATGTTATAGGGCAGGTTGCCCACCACGCGCAGTTTCTTGTCTCCATCAGCCAACGATTTTAAATCGAAATTCAAGGCATCCGCCTGGTGGATGCGCAGGCCGTGCGCCCTCCGCGCGTGGGGTTCCAGCAGCGGAATCAGATCACGATCAATCTCGATGACATCGAGTTGACCTGCGGCGCGCAGCAGTGGAAGCGTCAGGGCAGCCCGCCCGGGGCCTATTTCCACCAAATGCTGGCCGGGCAGGGGATGAATGGCCTCGATCAGCCGCCGGATAATACCGGGGTCATTCAAAAAATGCTGACCGAACCGTTTACGCGGACGCGGAAGAGGCATGCGTTGCGACGCCCGGGCTGCGTGCGCGCGCCGCGCGCGCAAGTGCTGCAGCCATCTCCACGGCCGCTGACAGGCTGCCAGGATCGGCTTGGCCGCTGCCGGCAAGTGAGAACGCGGTGCCATGATCCACGGAAGTGCGCAAAATGGGCAGGCCCAGCGTGATGTTGACGGCCTGACCGAACCCCAGCGCCTTCAACGCGGTCAGGCCCTGATCGTGGTACATGGCCAGGATGGCGTCGTAGTGCTGGCGCCGGAGGGGGGCGAAAATCGTGTCCGCCGGCAGGGGGCCATCCAGTCGCCATCCTTGTTGACGCAACAGTTCCAGTACCGGCGTGATGACCTCGATTTCCTCCCTGCCCAAGTGACCTTCCTCGCCGGCATGTGGGTTGAGGCCGCATATCCCCAGATGCGGAGTGGCGATACCGAACCAACGTTGTAAATCCCGGTACAGAATCTCAATGACTTCGGTGAGACCGGCGCGGTTGATGTGGGCACTCACTTGATTGAGCGGCAAATGGGTGGTGGCGAGTGCCACGCGCAGTCCGGGAGTGGCCAGCATCATCACCGGCCGCGGGCCACCGCAGCGGGCGGCCAGATACTCGGTATGGCCGCTGAAGGCAAAACCGGCGTTGTTGATGATGGCCTTGTGCACGGGGCCGGTGATCATGGCATCGAAAGTGCCGTCGCGGCAGCCGTCACAGGCGCGGTCCAGCGCGGCCAGCACGTACGCGGCATTGGCTGCATCCGGGCGGCCGGAATGCACGGGGACGTGGCAGCGCGTGGGGAGCACCACGATTTGTCCCGGCAGGTGGGCAAGATGCGGCCGCGCGGCATCAAATTCCACTATACGAAGCGGTAGCTGCAGCTGGCGTGCGCGGGCCAGGAGCAAATCCGGATCAGCCAGGATCACCATCTCAGCCGGCAGAGTCGCGCGCTGCGCCAGGCAGATGACGAGATCAGGGCCGATCCCTGCCGGCTCACCGGGTGTGATCGCAAGGCGTGGCGACATAATCGGGGTCGTTGAAGGTAACCGGCGCCGGCTGCTAGCCGGAGGAATGGGTATCCGGCGTCAGGCGGTATTCGATATAGGCCTCATCGCGCAGCCGGCGAATCCACGCCTGGGTCTCCTCCTCGATCTTGCGCCGCAGAATGGCCTCCCGCGCCTGCGCGCGTTTGGCTTCCTCGGTATCGTCATGCTGGCGGCGTTCGAGGACCTGGACGATGTGCACACCAAATTCGGTCTCAAAAGGATCGCTGATCTCGCCTACCTTGAGGCCGTTCATGACCTGCTCGAATTCCGGCACGAGGTCGCCGGGGTTGACCCAGCCCAAATCACCGCCCTTCGCGGCGGTACCACGGTCATCGGAATGCGAGCGTGCAAGTTCTCCAAAATCATCGCCGTCTTGAATGCGGGTCTTGAGTTGCGCCAATTTCTGCATGGCGTCGTTTTTGGACACAAGCTCACTCGGCTTGATGAGTATGTGCCGGGCGTGTGTCTGGGTGACCATGTGCACGGTGTCTGTCGAGCGCATTTCGATCATTTTAATGATGGCGAAACCGCTCGGCCCCCGCAATAAGCCACTGATCTCGCCAGGTTTCAGTTGGTTGGCGGCGTCCATCAAAAGCTGGGGGATCTGGGCCGGCCTGCGCCAGCCGAGGTCACCGCCATCAAGCGCCTGCGCGCCGTCGGAGGACGCAATGGCGGTTTTGGCGAAATCCGCCCCGGCACGCAATTCGCCCAGCAATTTTTCAGCCTTGGCCTTGGCGACGGCGATCTGCTCCGGGCTGGCGCCTTCGGGTGTGGCCACCAGGATGTGCGCAAGATGATATTCGTTTTCGCTGTTGTCGTTTTGTTTTGATTTGTTGGCAAGGTAGTTGTCCACTTCGCGGTCGGAGACCGCGATCCGATTGTCCACCTCGCGCTGTTTCAGGCGGGAAATCGTCATTTCGTCGCGTATATCTTCGCGGAAACGGCCGAAGTCATAGCCTTCCTTTTCCAGCGTCCGCCGGAAGTCCGCCAGCGACATCTTGTTCTGGCTGGCGATGCTCTCGATCGCGTGATTCAGCGACTGATCATCGATCGTGACACCGCTGCGTTTGGCCAGTTGCAATTGCAGTTTCATGACGATCAGCCGGTCGAGGATCTGCTTTTGCATCACTTCCGGCGGCGGCAGCTCGGCGCCCTTGCTCTGCAATTGCTGCATGATGCGGGCCGAAAAGTGATCGAGTTCGCTGCGCATGACGGCCTCGTCGTCCACCACTGCGACGATTTCATCAAGCAACTCGGCAGCTCGTGTCACGGGGATCATTACCGCAAGAGCACACCACAGCAGCGCGTACCCACTGATTATCCGCAATCCGGGCCGGCTGGCGCGGCGCGGAGCCAATGAGCGCCGTGTGAGAAAAAGAGATTGAAACATCATGGTCAAAACGTATAGACCATGTGGACTAGAAGGTGTTCACGTAGCCGGGAATCTCCTTGCGGAGCAGTGAAAGGGCCTGGCCGCCGGTGCCCGCCAGCCCTTTAAGTTCAAGCTCGACAAACACGCCGGTATCATAGGTGCCGGTGGATGTGCGCAGAAAGTGGCGGGCGACGGTGCGTATGCCCCAGCAGCAGCTTTCATATTCAAGGCCGCCGACTATTTCCAGTGTTTTGTTGTCGGGAATCGAATAGTTCCAGCGGCTGAGCACGCTCCACTGCCGGCCCAGAGGCCAGCGCAGCGAAACGTCGGTTTGATTGATGTCGCTCGTCAGGGCGTTTCTGGTCGCGTCGACGAAGCGGTAGTCCAGATTCAGAATCTGATTGGAGTCGCCGCGATAGCGCAGACGGATGGCGCTTTTATCGAATACATTGTCATTGGGATCCCATCCCAGGGTGCCCCCCGCCGTCCAATGGCTGGACAGGCGCGCCGAGAGTTCGGCCACAATCTCCGAGACGGGGTCGGTTTGTTTCGGAGCTCCCGGCAGAGTCACCACTCGATCGGTAAAATGATAGATCTGGCCGATACTGCCACGCAGCCATTCGCTGCCATCCTGGCTGTCGAGCAGTCGTGAAGTGATGGCTGCAGTGACTGAATTTTCATCGCCAAGCCGATCATAGCCGCTAAAGCGGTTGGTATAGAACAGCTCGGCGAATGAAACATCGAACAGACCGCTGTCGAAGACGGGGATGTCGTTCTGATCCACCTTGGGCCGGTAGAGGTAAAACAAACGTGGCTCAAGCGTGTGCGTGAAGGTCTTTGGTCCCAGTGTCACGTCCCTCTCGAAATACAGGCCATTGTCCAGGCTGAATACCGGCACGGTGCGGCTGATGTGGTTGTCGGTGTTGCCGCTGAGCGTGTAGTAGGTTTGATCGAGCGCCAGCCGGGGAATGAAGAAACTACCGGCATTGCGTATGGGATAACTGACGTAAGGCTCGAAGTTGAAACGCCCGCCGTTGACGCTGTTGTCCCGATTGAAATAAGTGGCTTGGGTGGTGACGCCGTAGGTGAGGCTGCGGTTGGCTCCGCGGCCGGCAGAGAGGGTAATCTGCGGCAGTTCGCTGTAGGGGCGGCTGCTCGCCGGCAGGGTGGGGTCCACGGTCTGGTAGCCATTCAACAGGCCGGACATGCTCCACCACCCCCCGCTGTAGGAAAGCAAGGCCTGGCGCTCCAGGAAGCTGGTGCTGGACACGCTCAGGCTGTTGCCGAAATCCTCGAAGTATTTGGAATCGGAAACGTCACTGAAGTCGACGGATAGCGCGCCGCGGCTGTTGAACAGGCTTTGCGTGTGCAGCACATGGATCAGATGACGTTCATCGCCGTTTCGCTCATTGTCGTACGGCAGAAAATCGCCATCGACGCTGCTCATGCTGGTCGGCGAGAGATAACGCACCTCGCCACCCAGCAGGGCCCCGCGTTTGGCCAGAATCTGTGGAGTGAATGTGGCGTCGGCGTTCGGTGCGATGTTCCAGTAATAGGGGATTTTCACCGAGGTGCCGGAGGCGCCGCTCTGGCCAATGGAGGGCGTCAGAAAGCCGGATTTGCGTTTTTTGCTCAAGGGGAAGCTGGTATAGGGCAGGTACATCACCGGTATATCGTGCACGCGCAACACCACATCATTGGCGTTGCCCCATTCCTCATTGTGGTCGAGCGTGATCTTTTTCGCCGACAGCTTCCAGTCGGGGATATCGCCGGGGCAGGTGGTGTAGGTCGCCTCCTTGAGCTTGGAGAGCTTCTTATCGAGGTCGGTCTCGATGACCTTGGCTTCGCCGCGTCCCTGCAATTCCAGCAGGCGGTAATTGCCGCTGTCCAGAATCCCGATCTGATTGCTCCAGTCGACGAATCCATGCTGGCCCTCCCAGTACAGCTTGTCTTTCCAAAGCCGCACATGGTTGTAGAGATCCAGTGTTTGCTTGTCGTCGTTGTAGATCGCGCGGTCTGCGCGCGCTGCGCCATCGTCGCGGATCATCTGCACATCGCCGGTCAGTGTGGAGGTGCCGTGCTTGATGAATTTACCCTCGTCCGCATCCAGCGACAGGAAACCGGACTCAAGATCCGGATTCTCCGGACGGCCCTCCGGCTCCGCCTCGTATGGGCATAAATCCCATTGCGGCACCACGCGTTTGTGTTTATCGCGAGCGTTGACTGCAGGCGCTATGGCCAGCAGGATGATGACGGCAGCGAGCAAAACCCGTTTCACAAGGCCGGAACCTGATATTTGGACATCCCCCGAAAGCCTAAAATCGCACAGAATCGCTTGCGCTTCAAATAGTTCAGCACGATTCAGTGACATTTCAATACGGACATCGGGATGAGGGTTTTGTCAAGGGTCGAATCAGGGCATAGAAACCGAACTTTACTTGCCAGACACAAGCTCATTCTGGCGTAATGTTACTGACGCAACCCACAAATCACACAGGACTTTTCCGTGAAACTGGCCATGTTCACGCATCAGGGGCGCACCCGTATCGGCATCGTAGTGAATGATGGGCTGATCGACACGGCTGGGCAGGCCGGCGTCCCCACCGACCTGCGGGAGGCGCTGGAGGCAGGCGTCCCGGTCATGGATCGCCTGCGCGCGCTGGCCGCTGAGACCCAGCCAACACTGGCTCTGAAGGATGTGCATCTGGAGGCGCCCATCCGCCGGCCCCCCAAATTCCTCGCCATCGCGCTCAACTATGCAGAGCACATCAGCGAAACCGCCCTGCCCAAACCCGAGTTCCCCAAGTTCTTCAACAAGCAGTCCACCTGCGTCAACGGACCCTACGACCCCATACACATGCCGCGAGTGTCGAACAAGCTCGATTACGAAGGCGAATTGGGCGTTGTGATCGGTCGTCGCTGCCGCCACGTGCCGCGCGACCGCGCACAGGAAGTGGTGGCGGGTTATCTGGTCGTGAACGACGTCACCGTGCGCGACTGGCAGGCGAAGTCGGAGACCTTCACGCTCGGCAAATCCTTCGACACCCACGGCCCCATCGGGCCCTGGCTCGTCACGCCGAACGAAATCTCTGATCCGCACAGCTTGGATTTCCGCACCACCGTCAACGGTCAGGAACGCCAACACTCCAACACGCGGCACATGATCTTCAGCATCTGGGAGCAGATTGAAGTGTTGTCCACCGCCTTTACTCTGGAACCGGGTGACATCATCTCCACCGGCACCTGCGCCGGCGTCGGCGTCAAGATGACCCCGCGCGGCTATTTGAAGGTTGACGATGTCGTGCGCGCGGAGATCGAGAAAATCGGTTTCATCGAAAACCGCGTCATCCCCGAACCAGATACTCAGGTGTTATAGAAACGACCGATTAATGTTCCTGCCAGCCACCGCCGAGGGCTTTGTATAAATCAACCGAGGCGGCGAATTGATCGAGCCGGGCCTGAGCCAGCGCGTCTTCCGCTTGTAATTGAGTGGTCTGTGTATTGAGCAGGGTCAGGAAATCGATCGCCCCGGCGAGATAGCGATCGCGGGAAATCTGATAAGCGTCGCGCGCCGCCTCGGCGGCGACAGTCAGTGATTGTACGCGCTGCTGTGCGCTCTTGATGGCGGCGAGTGCGTCTTCCACCTCCTGAAACGACGTCAGGATAATCTGGCGGTAAGTCTCCACCAGTTCCGCCTCCCGCGCCTCCGTGCGCTCGACTTCGCCGCGCAGGCGGCCACCCTCGAAGATCGGCGCGGTGAGCGAGGACGCAAGCGCTACCGCGGCTGTGCCGGGGCTGGCAAAGAGGGTCGGATCCAAGCCTAAATTTAGAGTGGGGAATAAAGCAGCGCGGGCCACGGCGATATCGGCATGGGCGGCGATCAAATCCTGCTCGGCGCGTCGTATGTCCGGGCGGCGCTCCAGCAACGTCGAAGGCTGTCCGGCAGCAATCGCAGGGAGGGCGATGTCTTGCAAAGTGTCGGTGGTGACGGAAAGGTCTGCGGGCGCGCGACCGCGCAGTACCGCAAGACCGTCTTCGGTGACTTGTTCCTGCCGTTCGAGAGCGGTCAAGGCGGCTTCGACATTGGCCACGGCAGTCTTCTGCTGGGCCACCTCCAGCGCCGAGGCCCGGCCTTCACGGTACTGCGTCTCGACGATGTTGAGCACATCGCGCTCGGTCGCGATATTGTCGCGCGCAATCTTCCCCCGCTCGCGCAGATTCAACACCTGAAAGTAGGCCTGTGCGGTGTCCGTCATCACAACCAGCGCCAGGGCATCGCGGTCGTAAGTGCTGGAAGTGGTGCGGGCCTCGGCGGCCTCGACCGCGGATCGATTTCGCCGCCACAAATCCACTTCATAGGCGACACTCAAGAGCCCCTGATAGCTGTCGCTCTGGGTCGGTGTGTGATTGCCGCTGTCGCTGTAGGTGCGGCTGGCGTTGACCGACGCGTCCACGGTCGGCAGCAGGCCGGCGCCCGCAATTTTCGCGCTGGCGCGCGCCTGTTCAATGCGGTGAAGGGCGGCTTGCAGGTCCTTGTTCTGTGCCAGCGCCTCCTGAACTGACTGATTCAGTTCATTGCTGCCATAATGCTGCCACCAATCTGTGGCGACGCCGGCGTCGTTGCCAGGTGTCGCCGCGGTTCCTCCGCGCCAGTGTTCTGGCGCAGGCGCCGATGGTCGCTGGTACGGCGGGATCAAATAACACCCGGAGAGTCCGGCAAGTAGAACTGCCATGGCGGCATGTAATCGGGCGAGGCGCACGGTTTTTACTCGGAGGCGAGTGCGACGACGGGATCGAGGTGCGCCGCCTTGCGCGCCGGCAACCAGCCGAACAGGAGGCCGGTGGCGAAGGCGCAACTGAAAGCGAGCAGCGCCGGCATCACCGAAAAAATGACCGCAATATCAAAGGAACGCAAGACCAGACCGGCCAGCACGCCGATTACGACCCCGAGAATTCCGCCGACGGTGCAGACCACCGACGCCTCGGTGCTGAATTGCAGCATGATGTCGCGCCGCCGCGCGCCGGTGGCCATGCGGAGGCCGATCTCACGGGTGCGTTCGGTGACGCTGACCAGCATGATGTTCATCACGCCGATGCCGCCGACCAGGAGCGAAATCGCCGCCACCGCCCCGAGCAGGATGGTCAGCGTGTTCTGGGTTTCCGTGGCCATGTCCAGGATCGAGGACATGTTGCGGATGTTGAAATCCTCGGTGCGGTGGCGATCCAGCAGCAATGTCGTGATCGCCTGCTGCGTCTCGTCAATTTTTTTGACGTCCTGGACGTTGACCGTGATGCTGTTGACATAGGCGCGCCCGAACAGGCGGATCAGGCCGGTGGTGAGCGGCACGAAAGCGGCGTCATCCTGATCGCTGCCGAACATGGTGGCGCCCTTGGCGGCGAGCACCCCGATGACCTCGAAGGGCACGTTCTTCACCCGCACATACTGGCCGATGGGATCGGAACCGTCTGGAAACAGGTTTTTCACCACCGTCTGGCCAAGCACGATGACCGGGGCGTAACTGCGCAAATCCCGTGCCGAGAAGAAGCTGCCGGAGGCCATCGGCCAGTCGCGGATCAACGGCATTTCAGCCCAGGTGCCCGTCACCGTGGTCTGATAGTCGATATCGCCGTGGCGCAACGTCTGGCGCCCGCCGCGTTCCGGCGTCACCTGCGCGACATTGGCCACGCTCTTGATCGCCTCCCCATCGTCGGGGGTGAGGGTGATGATGTCGCCGCCGCCGCGCATGCCCGCCGCGCCGGGGCGCACCGAAAGGATGTTGGTGCCCATGGCCGAGATCTGATCGAGTACCTTCTGCTTGCTGCCGCTGCCGACCGCCAGCATGGTGACCACCGAGGCCACGCCGATGATGATGCCGAGCAGCGTGAGGACCGTGCGGAAGAGGTTCACGCGCAGGGCGCGCAGCGCCGTTTTCGTCGATTCAAATACCTCGGTGAACAAACCGGCGCCGTCCGCCCGGTCCAGGTGATGCAGGGTATGGTGGGAGGCGGTTTTAGGCGCGGACTCGGCCGTCTCGGCGATGCGGCCGTCGCGGATGCGGATGATCCGTTCGGCGTTGGCGGCGATGCTCTCATCATGGGTGATCAGAATGATGGTCCGCCCCTCGGCGTGGAGCTGGCGCAGTAACCCCAGGACTTCCTGGCCACTCTTGCTGTCAAGCGCGCCGGTCGGTTCGTCGGCCAGGATCACGGGCGGGTCGTTCATGAGTGCCCGGGCAACGGCGACACGTTGCTGCTGGCCGCCGGAAAGCTGCGCGGGGCGGTGCTCACTGCGATCACCCATGCCCAGCCGGGTGAGCAATCTTCGCGCGCGCGCAATGCGCTCGCGTTTCGACACGCCCGCATAGACGGCGGGGATCTCCACATTTTCCGTGGCGGTCGCGGTGGCGAGCAGGTTGTAGCGCTGGAAGATGAAGCCGAAGGTGTGCCGGCGGAGGGCGGCCAGTTCATCCGCATCAAGTATCGAGGTCTCTTGGCCGAGCACCTGATAGCTGCCGCTGGTCGGCTGGTCGAGGCAGCCGATGATATTCATGAGGGTGGATTTTCCGGAACCGGACTGACCCATGATTGCGAGGAATTCTCCGGGCCAGATCGTCAGGGAAGCATCATCGAGCGCACGCACCACGGTGTCACCGCTCTGATAATGCCTGCTGATATGGGAGAGCTTGAGGAGCGGGGCGGCGGGATCAGTGGCCGCCGCCGCCGGGGCCGCGATACTTTCGGCCTTGGCGAGGTTCATAAGTGCGCCGGCATATGGACTGCGCCCGACTTCTGGCTGTCCGTCCCGGTGGTTTCCTGTCGCGCCGCCAACGCCACTTTATCTCCTGTCGTAAGACCGGAGCGGACTTCAGCCACTGTGCGGCTCATCAGTCCGACATGAATGATTTTGCTGGCCAGACGCCCGTCGCCGCCACTGATGCGCACCTGGTAGGCACGGCCCTGATCATTGTCCTGATCCGCCAGGCGTTTGCCGAGAGCGGCCACAGGTATGAGCGGAACATCCTTCGCCTCTCCCAGGACAAAAAACATCTGCGTGCTCATGCCGGTCATCAACTGCCGATCACGGTTGTCCACGTCCACGAGGGCGTCGTAGAGCACCACTTCATTGATGACTTCCGGCGAGGGCTGGATCTGCCGCACGGTGGCATGCCAGCGGCGATCAGTCGAGCCGAGCGTCGTGAAGTAGACCGGTATGCCCGGCTTCAGCCGCATCACGTCCGCCTCCGCGACCTGCGCGCGGACGGTCAGGGTGTCCAGATTGGCAACTTGCACGATGACCGGCGCCGACTGCACGGCATTGAGCGTCTGCCCTTCGCGCGCGGTCTGCGACACGACCGTGCCGTCCATGGGCGCGTAGATCTTGGTGTAACTCAGGTTGGTTTCGTCGCCGTCCAGCGTGGACTGCGCCTGTTCAAGCTGGGCCTTGAGCGAGGCGACGCGGGCCTGGGCAACCTTGAGCGAGGTATCGCTGTCCTCCAGCGTCTCCTGGCTGACGGCATGGGACTGGATCAGCCGCTTATTCCGCTCGTAGACCTGCCGGGCAAGAACGACCTGCGCCTGTTGCTCGGCGATCTGTGCTTGCAGGGTTTTGAGTTGCGCCTTGTCTGCTTCAACCTTGGACTCATACACCCGTGGATCGATCTCGGCGATCAAATCCCCTTTTTTTACCGTGTCGCCGATTTGTACGTGGAGTTTCTTGAGTTGTCCGGAGACCTGCGCGCCGACATCGACGTACTCCTCGGTTTCAAGTTTGCCTTGCGCGGTGACATTTTCCTCAATGCGGCCGGTCTCGACAATGACGAACTGGTACTGGGCAGCCTTGTCGGCGTCATGTTTTTTGTAATACTTGATGTAGCCATAGCCCGCCCCGGCAATCACTGCAAGCAACACCAGCAGACGCACCGTGAATTTGATGACGCGGGGGATCAGGCTGTTTCGGCTCATGGGGTCACCGATGATTAAGCGATGGATGGTGTTAACACGCCTTAGTCCGCGTAGTTGAAAATTGGTCCGAATAGCCGGCTGACCATACTACATGCATCTGAGTGATCAAAATGTATCCGTACGTATCCGTGACGCTGATTATTCCCGCATATGACTTTCGGCCGGGAGATAAGTACGTTTTGTCAGACGCCACCTCGGCGACAGAGAGTGTCCCGTAACTTCTTATACAAGCCGCCGAAATCACCGTTGCTCATGATGAGCACATGATCGCCGGATCGGGCACGGTCGGCGAGATCGTTCACGATTTGATCGACGTTACCGTGAATACGGCGGCGACCGTTCAGTGCCTCTGTGGCGATGAGCAAATCCCATCCCAGATTTTGCGGCTGCAAGATAATCACCTCATCGGCAACGGCCAGCGCCGGCGCCAGATCGGAGCGATGTACCCCCATCTTCATGGTGTTGGAACGTGGTTCCAGCACAGCAAGAATGCGGGCCTGGCCCACGCGCGCGCGCAGTGCTTCCAATGTGAGCTTGATGGCGGTGGGGTGGTGAGCGAAGTCATCGTAGATGGAGACACCGTCGATCTCGGCGATTTTTTCCAGCCGCCGCTTGACGCTCTTGAATTGCGTCAATGCCGCGATCGTGACATCGGGCTTCACCCCGATATGGCACGCTGCCGCGATCGCCGCCAGCGCATTGCGGGCGTTGTGCCGGCCGAGCAGATTCCAGCGCACACGGCCGATGTTTTTACCTTCATGAATCACGTTGAACTCGGTGTAGTCAGGAATATGGGATTGCACGCGCCATTGCGCGGTTTCGCTGTCGCCAAAACTTTCGCACCGTGTCCAGCAACCGCGCTTGAGAACCGCCGCCAGTGCCACATCATCATCCGGTGCGATGATGAGGCCTCCGCCAGGTATCGTGCGCACCAGATGATGAAACTGGGTCTGGATGGCGGACAGATCCGGAAAGATATCGGCGTGATCGTATTCCAGGTTGTTCAGGATCGCGGTACGTGGCCGGTAATGAATGAATTTTGAGCGCTTGTCGAAGAAAGCCGTGTCGTATTCATCAGCCTCGACCACGAAAAACGGCGCCTGGCCCAGGCGGGCGGAAGTGCCGAAATTCTCCGCCACGCCGCCGATGATAAATCCCGGTTTTAAATCCGCATGCTCCAGTATCCATGCCAGTATGCTGGTGGTGGTGGTCTTTCCGTGCGTGCCGGCCACGGCCAGCACATGCCTGTCATGGAGCAGGTAATCGGCCAGCCACTGCGGGCCGGAGGTGTAGGGCAGATTGTGATCAAGCGTGTACTCGATGGCGGGATTGCCGCGCGACAGGGCATTACCGATGATGACGACATCTGGATGCGGCTTGAGGTGCGCTGGCTCGTAGCCGGTACATAGCGCAATGCCGTTGTGTTCCAGCATCGTGCTCATGGGGGGGTACACGTTGGCGTCCGAGCCGCTGACGGCATGTCCCAACTCGCGGGCCAGCAGGGCGATGCCGCCCATGAAGGTGCCGCAGATTCCCAGGATATGAACGCGCATTCCTTGGTTTTGGCGGCCAGCAGGCGGCTGCTGGCCGCGTGCGCGTCAACCGACGGCTTGTGCGCGCCGCGTGTCGATCACTGCCGGTGTCTTGCGTACGTACTTGCGCGCCACGTAATCGTCGATCAATTGGCGGAATTCAGCGGCGATGTTATCGCCGCGCAGCGTCACGGTCTTCTGGCCATCGATGAATACGGGCGCTGACGGCGCCTCGCCCGTGCCGGGCAGCGAAATGCCGATGTTGGCATGCTTGCTCTCGCCCGGACCGTTGACGACGCAGCCCATCACCGCCAGTGTCATGTTTTCCACGCCGTCGTATTGCCCGCGCCATACCGGCATTTGCGCGCGGACATACGTCTGGATGCTGTCGGCCAGTTCCTGGAAGAAGGTGCTGGTGGTGCGCCCGCAGCCCGGGCAGGCGGTGACCAGCGGCGTGAATGATCGCAAACCCATGGTCTGCAGAATTTCCTGCGCCACGATGACCTCGCGCGCGCGATCGCCGCCCGGTTCGGGCGTGAGCGAAATCCGGATCGTGTCGCCAATGCCCTGCTGGAGCAGCACCGCGAGCGCGGCGGTGGAGGCGACGATGCCCTTGGAACCCATGCCGGCCTCGGTCAGGCCGAGGTGCAGCGCGTAGTCGCAGCGCCCGGCCAGATCGGAATACACGGCGATCAAGTCCTGTACGCCGCTGACCTTGCAGGACAGGATGATTTTGTCGCGCGTCAGCCCGATCTCCTCGGCCTTGGCGGCGCTTTGCAGCGCCGAGACGACCAGCGCTTCGCGCGTGACTTCGGAGGCGTCACGCGGTTCAGCGAGTCTGGCATTGTCGTCCATCATCTTGACCACCAGTTCCTGATCGAGGCTGCCCCAGTTCACGCCGATGCGGATGGGCTTGTCGTATTTGATGGCGGTCTCGATCATGGTGGCGAATTGCCGGTCTTTCTTCTTGCCGAAACCGACGTTGCCGGGATTGATGCGGTATTTCGCCAGTGCGCGGGCGCAATCGGGATATTTGGTCAGCAACAAATGGCCGTTGTAATGAAAGTCGCCGATGAGCGGCGCTTGGCAGCCGACGGCGTCCAGCATGTCGCGTATGCGCCCGACCTGCGCGGCGGCTTCCTCCGTATTGACGGTCACGCGCACGAGTTCGGAGCCCGCCTGGGCCAGCTGTTGCACCTGTTTTACCGTCGCCGCGACATCGGCGGTGTCCGTGTTGGTCATAGATTGCACCACCACCGGGGCACCTCCACCGACCAGCACCTTGCCTATTTTGACGCCTATGCTGTGGCGGCGATGAGATAACTGATTGTTTTCCTGCATAAGTTTCGTAACTTGCATCCAGTCTTCGCGATAAATTTGTGCGCTGCAAACAGGCAGTCTAATGACCGCCGCATCTGTGTCAAGTATGCATCATAGCAAATTGATGCAAAACAGATTTTTCATCAAGTGCCGGAGACGGTTCATTAGCTTCTGCAGGCGATGCGTACAAAATCGGGTCTTGTAAATTTGCGGAACGGGTCACGATCATTTTACCGGGCAATGTTGTTTTATGTGATTGCCATCACGGCAATTTACGACGGCCTTTACTATACTAAATTTTAAGAAATGCATTCCTCCTAACTTTAGTTTTTATGTGCCGGGGCCGCTCAACTTCTCCTCCCCCTATCGATGAGCGGCCCCGATTTTCTTCTAGCCCCCGAAGTTTTAAAGTACCCGCGTTTATGTTGTTAATCATGCCGCAGAAATAATGGAAGGACCACTGGCGCAGAAACGATGCGTGCCGTGCGAAGGCGGCATCAAGCCGTTGCCGCGCGATCAATGCCAGTCGTTGCACAAACAAATTCCGGATTGGACGTTGAATGAGACGGCGACTGTATTGAGTCGTGAATTCACCTTCCGCAACTTTCATGAGACGATGGAATTCGTGAACGCCGTGGCCTGGATCGCCCATCACGAGGATCATCACCCTGATCTCGAAGTGCATTGGGGCAGCTGCTTGGTGCGCTACTCCACGCACGCCATCAAGGGGCTGTCCGACAACGATTTCATCTGTGCCGCCAAGGTCGATGCATTGTTTAACTGATCAACCTCGATTCACCCGCTGAACCATTTCAGTTTATCGTGCAGTTTCACCACTTCGCCGATGATGACCATGCTCGGCGGCTGTACATCACTGGCTTTTGCCAGCGCCGGTAGTGATTCAAGCGAGCCAACCAGCACGCGCTGCCGCGGCAGTGTGCCTCGCTCCACCAGCGCGGCAGGCATACCGGCACACATGCCGTGTCCGATCAGTCCGCGGCAGAGCACATCGAGGCCGTGCACGCTCATATACACTGCCAACGTTTGTTGAGGTTGCACCAAGGCCGGCCAGTTCAGGTTCATTTTGTCATTTTTAAGATGGCCGGTGACGAAGACACAGGACTGCGCGTAATCACGGTGGGTCAGTGGAATGCCGGCATAACTGGCGCACCCTGCAGCGGCCGTGATGCCGGGCACGACCTGAAACGGGATCCCTTCACCGGAAAGAGTTTCAATCTCTTCGCCGCCCCGGCCAAAAATGAAGGGATCGCCACCTTTTAATCGCAGTACACGCTTGCCCGCTTTGGCAAGTTGCACTAAAAGCGCATTAATTTCAGGCTGTGGCACGGTGTGCTGATCCCGCTCCTTGCCAACGTAAATCCGTTCGGCGTCCTTGCGTGCCAGCGCCACGATTTCCGGCGCCACCAAACGGTCATAGATCACCACGTCAGCCTGCTGCATCAGCCGCAATGCGCGAAATGTCAACAAGTCCGGATCGCCCGGGCCACCGCCGACCAGATACACCTCGCCATGCGCGGGTGGATGCAGCATGGGATCAGCGATGGTTTGCTCCAGCGCCTGCAGTGCCGCCTGCTCCCGGCCGGCGAACAGCATCTCGGCGATGGGGCCATGCAGTATGTCTTCCCAGAACCGGCGGCGTTGCGTCATGTCGGGCAGGCGCTTGCGCACACGTTTGCGAGAGGCCCCCATCAATGCCGCCAGCCGGCCGTAAGTGGCGGGGATGAAGCTCTCCAGCCGCGCGCGGAGCAGCCGCGCCAGCACCGGGGAGGCGCCGCCGGAGGAAACCGCCACCTGCACCGGGTCGCGTTCGATGATCGACGGCATGATAAACGTGCACAACTCAGGGTCATCGATGACGTTGACCGGCAGCCGCCGGGCCTGCGCCAATTCCGCTATGCGCTTGTTGAGAGTGCGGTCATCGGTTGCGGCAAAAATCAAATCGACGCCGGATAAATCCTCGTCCTTGAACGTTCGTGTCTCATGCCGCAGTTTTCCGGAATCACGCAGGACGGTGATTGCGGGGCAGATATCCGGCGCCACCACGATGACCTGTGCAGCGCGCTTGAGCAGCAGGTCGATTTTGCGCGCAGCAACCTCACCGCCGCCGACCACGAGGCAGCGGCGTCGCGCGACATAAAAAGAAATTGGCAGGTGCTTCATAAGCAGGCACGGCAAATGATGATTTTAGTGTACCATTCATCCCCCGCCGTGCGGCGGATTCGGGAATGTCCGGAGTTTAAGGCGCATGACGCATTACGACGTGGAACTGGACGCTTCGGGTTTGAACTGCCCTTTGCCGGTTCTCAAGACCAAGAAGGCGCTGAGCACGATGAGCAGCGGCCAGTTGCTGCACGTCATTTCGACTGATCCGGCGTCGAGTCTTGATTTCGGCGGATTTTGCGCGCAGTCCGGCAACGTGCTGGTGGAAGAGCGCAAGGAGAACGACAAGTTTTACTTCACCATCCGCAAAAAATAGCGCGCCTCAGGTTTTGGGCAATGTAACTCCACGCTGTCCTTGATATTTACCGCCCCGATCCTTGTATGAAGTTTCACAGGGCTCGTCGGATTCAATGAAAATGACCTGCGCCACGCCTTCGTTGGCGTAAATTTTTGCGGGCAGTGGCGTGGTGTTGGAAAACTCCAGCGTGACATGGCCTTCCCATTCGGGTTCGAGCGGTGTGACGTTGACGATGATGCCGCAGCGCGCGTAGGTGGATTTGCCCAGGCAGATCGTCAGCACGTTGCGCGGGATGCGGAAATATTCCACCGTGCGTGCCAGCGCGAAGGAGTTCGGCGGGATGATGCACACATCGGACTTCATGTCGACGAAGCTGTTGGAGTCGAAAGCCTTGGGGTCAACGATTGTACTGTTGATATTGGTGAAGATCTTGAATTCATTCGCGCAGCGCAGATCGTAGCCGTAGCTGGAGGTGCCGTAAGACACAATGCGCGCGCCCTTTACCTCCCGCACCTGGTTGGGCTCGAACGGCTCGATCATCTTGTGACTTTCCGCCATGCGGCGGATCCATTTATCGGATTTTATGGACATGGTGTTTAAGTGTTTTGAATGACGATTTTGGGGAAGCGGGCGGAAAAATCCTTGGCGCGCATGGCGATCCTGGCCGCGACCTTGCGCGCAATTTCAAAGAACTGTTGCGCCACCGGCGAATCCGGCGCCATCGCCACCGTGGGGCGGCCATTATCCACGCCTTCGCGGATGCGGATGTCGAGCGGCAGGCTGCCCAATAGATCCACATGGTACTGTTTCGCCATCTGGCCGCCACCGCCTTCACCGAAGATGTGCTCTTCATGGCCGCACTTCGAGCAGATATGCGTGCTCATATTCTCGACAATTCCGAGGACGGGCACCTGCACTTTTTCGAACATCTTGAGCGCCTTGCGCGCATCGATTAGGGCGATGTCCTGAGGTGTGGTGACGATGATGGCGCCGCTGACTGGGATCTTCTGGCATAGCGTTAGTTGAATGTCGCCCGTGCCCGGCGGCAGATCGACCACGAGATAATCGACGTCGCGCCAGTTGGTGTCGCGCAGCAGCTGCTCCAGCGCGCCGGTCACCATTGGGCCGCGCCAGATCATCGGCGTTTCCTCATCGATCAAGTGACCGATGGAAATCGATTGCACGCCGTAACTGACCTTGGGTTCCATGCTCTTGCCGTCCTTCGATTCCGGCCTGCCGTGCGCGCCCAGCATGCGCGGCTGGCTGGGGCCATAGATATCGGCGTCGAGGACGGCCGCCGTGGCGCCTTCCGCCTGCAACGCCAGTGCGAGATTCACCGCGACCGTGGACTTGCCCACGCCGCCCTTGCCGGAGGCGACGGCGATGATGTTTTTGACGTTCGGCAGGGGGGTGACACCCTTCTGCACCGCATGGGAAATGATGTGGGATTTTATAATGACCTGGACATCGCTCACACCGGCCAGGGTGCGCAGGGCCTCTTTCAACGCTGTTGACAGTTGCGGCGCATAACGCTTGCTGGGAAAACCGAGTTCGACATCGATTTGAACTTGGCCACCATCAATGCGCACGTCCTTGAGCACCTTGGTGCTGACGATATCCTTGCCGGTATACGGCTCAATGAAGGACGCGAGCGCCCGTTCGACTGCTTCTTTGCTGATTTCCGCCACGGTCGGCTGCATGAATTTGCGCAAGGCGGTAATCTTACACCAAAAGCGCCGGCTTCCGGGCGGCAGCTACCGTGACAGGGTACGGTGGGAATGTTACTTTACGCCCGCTTTCTGAAGCCCAATAAAAACCATGTCCGAACCCAAACGCCGCATCCTCGCAACCAGCGCATTGCCCTATGCCAACGGGCCGATCCATCTCGGCCATCTGGTCGAGTACATCCAGACCGACATCTGGGTGCGCTTCCAGAAGATGCGCGGCCATGAGGTGCATTACGTTTGCGCCGACGATACCCACGGCACGCCGATCATGCTGCGCGCCGACAAGGACGGCATTACGCCGGAGCAATTGATCGCACGTGTCTATGAAGAGCACAAGCGGGATTTCAAGGATTTTCTGGTGGAATTCGACAATTACCACCAGACCCATTCGGACGAAACGCGCCAGTACGCCGAGGACATCTACAAAAAGCTCGACAAGGCAGGCTTGATCGCGCGCCGCACCGTCGAGCAATTTTTCGACCCGGTCAAGAACATGTTCCTGCCGGATCGCTACATCAAGGGCGAGTGCCCGAAGTGCGGTACCAAGGATCAGTACGGTGACTCCTGCGAAAACTGCGGCGCCACCTATGCACCGACTGATCTGAAGAATCCGTACTCGGCCATCTCCGGCGCCACGCCGGTGCGCAAGGAATCCGAGCATTATTTTTTCAAACTCGGCGACTGCGAGAAATTTCTCAAAGAGTGGACCCGTTCCGGCACCCTGCAGGCAGAGGCCGCAAATAAAATGCAGGAATGGTTTGCCGCGGGCCTGAACGACTGGGACATCTCCCGCGATGCACCGTACTTCGGCTTTGAGATTCCCGGCACCAACGGCAAGAAATATTTCTACGTCTGGCTGGACGCGCCCATCGGCTATTTCGGCAGCTTCAAGAATTATTTCGACCGCAACGGCCGCGGCGCAGAGGTAAAGGACTTCATCGACGAGAAGGCGGCGGCGAAGTCAGGCGCGGAGATGATTCACTTCATCGGCAAGGACATCCTCTATTTCCATGCCTTGTTCTGGCCGGCAATGCTGGAAAACTCCGGCTACCGTACGCCGACGAAGATTTACTCGCACGGCTTTCTCACCGTGAATGGCGAGAAGATGTCGAAGTCGCGCGGTACTTTTATCACCGCACGTAGTTATCTGGAGCACATCAAGAACCCCGAATACCTGCGCTACTACTACGCCGCCAAGCTCAACGGCACGATGGAGGATGTCGATCTCAACCTCGATGACTTCGTTGCCCGCGTCAACTCCGATCTCATCGGCAAGTACATCAATATCGCCTCCCGCTGCGCGGGTTTTATCAGCAAGCACTTCAATGGTGAACTTGCAGAATTGTCGAAAGAATCTAAAGAACTATATAGGAAGATAATTATTGATGGTGATAATCCACCAGTAAGTCAACATAGTGAGGAAGAACATCGTAGCTTCATTCAAGCAGGTGCAAGTGTACTTGCTAAAGAACTTGCTCAAGAGAAAGATGCTTATGGAGATATCAAGGAGCTACAGTTAAAGCTTATTGCAGAATGCTATGAAACGAGAGAATACAGTTTCGCACTTCGGAAGTTAATGAAGATTGCAGACCTAGCGAATGAATATGTAAACGAGAAGAAGCCTTGGGACTTAGCAAAACAAGTTGGGAAAGAATCAAGACTTCATGAGGTATGCACTATGGCTATCGCACTGTTTCGATCCGTATCGATCCTGCTGAAGCCGATTTTACCACGGCTTGTTAGCGAAATTGAGAAATTCTTAAACGTTAAATCCTTCATTTGGTCTGACGTTCTTGAACCTCTTCCAGCAGGTCATAGAATCAACGAATACACGCATTTGATGGCGCGAATTGACCTAAAAGCAATAGATACGATGGTGGAGGCGAGCAAGGAAACACTGGCGCCGGCCAGGGACAGCCATTCGCAGCAGCGGCATGCACAACATCAGCAACATACGGACGAAAAGGCCATGAATGAAGCCAATCACATCAGCATCGACGAATTCAGCAAGGTGGACCTGCGTATCGCGAAGATTGTGAATGCCGAACATGTCGAGGGCGCCGATAAACTGCTCAAGTTGACGGTCGATCTCAATGAAGGCCACACGCGGACGATCTTTGCCGGCATCAAGTCTGCTTATGATCCAGCGACGTTGGTGGGCCGTTTGACGGTCGTCGCCGCCAATCTGGCACCGCGCAAAATGAAATTCGGCATGTCCGAGGGTATGGTGCTCGCCGCCTCGGGTGACGGGCCGGGAATTTTCATACTCAGTCCCGACAATGGCGCCGAACCGGGCATGCGGGTGAAATAGCAATGACGCGGCGACTCATTCTCATGCGTCACGGCAAGGCGGAGAAGGAAGCGACCTCCGGAAAGGACTTTGATCGGCCGTTGACGTCGCGCGGGGAGCGTGATGTTCCGGCGATGGCGCGCTGGCTCGCCGCCAACGATTATCTGCCTCAATTCATCGTCAGTTCGCCGGCAGCGCGCGCCAAACAAACCGCGCTGCTGGCAGCCCGTGAATTGCGCTATCCGGAGGCCGATATTGAGTGGGAGGCGGGTATTTACAACGCGAGTCAACGCGCGTTGCTTGCCGCGCTGGCCAAATGCGCACCCGGCGAGATGCCGGTCATGCTGGTGGGCCACAATCCGGGAATGGAAGGGCTGGCCTTTTATCTCAGCGCGGGCGCCGGTCTCTCGGAGGAAGACGACGGCATGCCGACGTCGGCGGTGGTGATATTGGAGTTGCCCGATTCATGGTCCAAGCTGAAACGAGGCAGCGGCACCGTGATCGCGCACATGCGGCCGCGCTGGTTGAAAGATCTGCAGAAGGAATAGAAAACTGATGGGTGGTCGGGAGCATTCCCGCCACCCCACTTCAAGCTACGTCAATGCTTGATGAAACTCATAACGGGATAGACAAACGAGGCCAGCGCCAACACGTAAAGCAGCCACTCCATGTTGTGATCCTCGAGCCAACCGTTGAAATGAAGCACCAAAACGATGATGGCCACGAGGTAAAACGCGGCAAAGCCTATATCAGCCATTCTTTAATCTCCCGTACAAAAACCAGTGGTTGCCTATCCCCTTGCACTCACGGCCGATGCGGCTGCCGTGTAACGACCATTCTCGTTAGGAACCAGCTTGTTATTTTGACGGGCCATAATTTTACAAAGGCCATATATGAACATAATGCCAATTTTTAGATGAAACAGCAACATATTGATGTGTTAACTGTTTCACAACCTCGCAAGTACGCCTTGTACAATTGCATCGTTCAGGCAGCCGTCTCCCGGGAGGGCCGTTTGTCCAGCAGATAATCCAGCCATAAACTGGCGATTTTCTCCTGCACAGTATTCTGGCGCAGGCGGGCGTTCAGGTTCGGAAAATCCACATGGTCCAGATCCTGATCCTGATTGTTACATGAATAAACGAAATACTCTTCGCCGGTTTTGGGGTCGACGTGCTTGCACAAGCACTGTGCGCATACCCCCTTCATCATGCACTGCATCGGTGAGTTGATGGAACCGATGGCGTGGTGGCTGGGTTTGAGGTACGGCTTGAGCGCACCATGACGCGCTTCCTTGACCGCCGCCATCATGCGGTCGGAACCGATGACGATCATGTGATCGACATCATCAAGATGGATGGGGGTTTCGCCGAGCTCGCCCCTGGCGTAGGCCAGCATGGCCTCGACGATGTTGCCGATGAAGGTTTTATCCTGCGGACGCCGCGGCGGGATGACGGCGGCATTCGCCTGGCGATCCACGGCCCAGACCACGATGTCGGAGGCCGCCTCAATGTCCTCGCGTTTGAACAGGTCCTGGCCGTTGCGATAACCGGCGAAGTATATGACGTTGTTGCCTGCGGCGCGCAGCGCCCGTCCGATCGAGAACAACACCGCATTGCCCAGCCCGCCGCCGGCGAGGAGCACATTCCGGCCGCTGGGAATGTCCGTGGGCGTGCCTGTCACCCCCATGACGACGATGGGCTCGCCGGGTTTGAGCGTGGCGCAGATGCGGCTGGAAGCGCCCATCTCGAGGGCGATGAGCGAAATGAGGCCCTTGTCCTTGTCCACCCAGGCGCCGGTCAACGCCAATCCTTCGGAGGCGAGCACGGTGCCCTCGGCCTTCTCGGCGTGGCTCTCGAAGTTTTGCACGCGGTAGAACTGTCCCGGTGAAAATTTTCGCGCGGCTCGTCGGGCGCGCACCACCACCTCGATGATCGTCGGCGTCAGCCGGTTTACTTCAACCACGGTGGCAAGCAGCTCATCATCCAGCCTGGTCTTGAGCACCTTGAGCGCGGCGTCGCGTTCGGTTTGCCGCGATGGATCCAGCGACTTCAATTCGGAATCAAACAACTTGACGACGTAGGGATACCCGTCCTTGGCGCTGGCCATTGCCTTGACCACATTGCCGGCGTATACGGGGTGGTTGTCGCCGTAGAAACTGATGAAGCGCCCATCGCGATGATACGAGGTGAGCGGCGCCGGCTTGCCGATCTTGGGCCAGGTCATGTCATGCACGGGCGCCAGCGTGGTCACGCCGTTCCCGGCAATGGGCTCATAGCGCTGATAGAACTTGCCGTCCATCTCAAAGGTGTCGGGATACTCCGTTTGATAGATGGTGTTGGGCGAGGTGCCGGCGGCGATGAACAGGCTTTTCAGCGCCACCTCCGGCTGTTCGCCGGAATCCGCCCATTTGCCGTCGGCGGGCGTGTATTTTTCGAAGCGCACGGCCCGCAGATGACCATGCTCATCTTCGAGCGCCTCGCGCGGATCCATGCCCTCGGCCCAGGCGATGCCTTCCTCGAGCGCCTTGATCACTTCTTCATGATTCTGGCGGTAGGCGGGTGAATCCTTCATCCCCTTGCGGTAGAAGATCGTCACGCCGCCCCACTGATCGAGCAGCGGCTGGAAATTCGGCGGCTCGCCGGCCGTCTTGGCGCGCTCGCGTTCGGCGCGAATGGCGCTGCCGTGGGCAAGAAATTCACCGAGGATGGCGGACTCTTCACTATCGAGCCGGCTGCGGATCATGTCCTCGCCCAGCTGTGCACTCAGTGTCTCGTAACGGTGCAGGATCTTTTCCACCTGCACCGGGTAATAGGCCATCAATTCGGTGGCGGTATCGATGGCGGTGAGTCCCCCGCCGATGACGCCGGCCGGCAAACGCACCTGCAAGTTGGCCAGCGAAGATTCCTTCGCCGCGCCGGTCAATTGCAGCGCCATCAGGAAATCCGAGGCCTTGCGTATGCCGCGGATGAGGTTGTTCCTGATCCCGATGATGGTCGGTTTGCCGGCGCCGCTGGCAATGGCGATGTGGTGGAAGCCCAGGTCCCAAGCCTCGTTGATGGTCAGCGTGCCGCCGAAACGCACACCACCGTAGCAACGGAAGGTGTTGCGGCGGGCGAGTGTGAGATAAATCACCTTGAGGAAATTTTTGTCCCAGCGCACGGTGATGCCGTATTCGGCCACGCCGCCGAAGCCGAGCATGATGCGCCGGTCCAGGTCTTCATACAGGTCGTGGAAATCGTGAATCGGCCGCGGCGGCGTGGTGTCATCACCGGTCAGCTCCACCGGCAGCGGTTCGATCTTGAGGCCGTCGATGCCGACAACGGCGAAACCCTCATTCAACAGATACTGCGCCAGCGTGTAGCCGGCGGGGCCCAGGCCCGCGATCAGCACATTCCTGCCGTTGTAGGGCAGCGCGTGCGGGCGCTTCACGTTGAGCGGGTTCCAGCGTGTCAGGAAACTGTAAATTTCGAAGCCCCATGGCATGAACAGCACATCGGTCAGGACATTGGTCTCGATCTGGGGAATGTTGACGGGCTCGGTCTTCTGGTAGATGCAACCCCTCATGCAGTCGTTGCAGATGCGGTGGCCGGTGCCGGGGCACAGTGGATTGTCGACGATGATCAGCGCCAGCGCGCCGATGTTGTCGCCCTGGCGCTTGAGCACGTGCATTTCGGAAATCTTCTCATCGAGCGGACAACCGGTGATATTCACACCCAGTGCATTGACCTTGTAGCTGCCGTCCTTCCTGTTGCGCATGCCCTTGGAACACGAGTCGGTGTCGCGGTCGTGGCAGTAGATGCAATGATCAACCTCATAGAGCGCCTCGCGTTCGTTGCAGCGCGTATCGGTGAGATGAAAGCCATCGCGCCGGCGGTGGTGATCGTGGGGCCCCTTGAGTGCGGAATAATTCGCACGCTGCTCCGCTTCCACCGGTACCAGATTACGGGAATCGGTCTTCGCCGGCGATTTGAAGGTCATCCAATGCCTGACGATCTTTTTGCGCGCGTCGAGATGGAGCGCGGCATAACACCAGCGCTGGATCGGATCGAACAACGCCGCCACAAAGGCGGCGGGTTCAATCATTGCGAGCGCAGTGGCAAACAGCGATTTTGCCCCGGCATCCGCGGACAGCACTTTGCGCAGGCGGGAAATTTCAGCGTCGGCGCCGGCATGCGCGCCCGGTTTGTTGCCGGCGATGAGCTGATAGTGATTGACAAGTTTCCAGAGTGCCGCGCCGACGCGGGCAAGTGCGCGTTCTGCGTCAGGATCCCGCGTTGTGGCCGGGTAGGCCACGCGCTTTAGCGTGACGATCTGCTGGTCGATGGCGGCGAGATCCAGCCCTCCGGCATCCGTTCCCTTCAATGCGGTGTCGACCTTCATCACCACCTCGGCGCGGAACACGAAGACGGTGTCCATTTCGTCCTGGATGGCCGCCATCTGGCGCTCGCGATCACCGCCGACATTGAACAGCCGCGCGACAAAGCCGCCTACGTGCGGAGCCATGCGCACCAGCAGCGCGGAGATTGCCTCCGGCGTCATGCCAACGCCCTGACATACGCGATATGCCTGCCACTCCGCAAATAAATCGGCATCGCCGGTTTTGACAGCCGTGTCAAATGTAGTCAGCAATTCGGCCAGCCGCTCCGGTTCATACAGATCGGCGTAGATGTAACCGGGCATGCCAAGCTTTAACGCCGGTGAGGGCGGATTGAGTGATGAATTTTTGGGGGTTCTGTTCATACGACAACGATACGATTTCCGCAACGCAACAACAAAGGGGGTGCATGGTAAAGCCTTCATGAAGTGGGCGCAATCTACGCGATCCCCTTCGACATACTGCGCGCAAGCGGTACCATGACCGCTTGTTCTTCAAGCATCTGCGGATATAACTGGGGAATCCACCATGGCGGGCCGCGCCTTCAAAGCAAGCCTGTTATTCCTGTTGGCGCTGTACTCGGCTGGCGTCAGCGCCGCGCCGCAAATAGAAACCTTCTCGCCGCAGGGCATCGTCAAGGGGGTGCGCCAGGTGGCGGTGCGTTTCAGCGAGGCAATGGTGCCGTTCGGCGATCCGCGTCTGGTCGAACCTTTCGACATCGACTGCCCGGAACAGGGCACGGCGCGCTGGGCCGACAGCCGCAACTGGGTGTACGACTTCGCCCGCGATCTCCCCGCCGGCATTCAATGCACCTTTACACTAAGGCCGGCGGCGCACACGCTGAAGGGCAGGGCGCTGACCGGCACCACCCGCTTCAGCTTTTCCACCGGCGGCCCGGCCGTCAAACAATCCCTGCCGTACGAGGGTGACCTGATCGATGAAGAGCAAATTTTCCTGCTCGGCCTGGATGCCCCGGCAAAACCTGAATCCATCGAGCGACATGTCTTTTGCGACATCGACGGCGTCGCCGAGAAAGTGGGCGTAAAGCTGCTCACGGGCGAAACCCGGCGGACGATCCTGGAACAGCGCCAGGACTTCCTGGAACGTTATTACCGCGTGTTGTTCAAAACTTCGCGTGGCGGTGCCGGTATGGCGGCGATTGGCACACGGGAGCCGGGCTCGGATTGGGATCGGTTCCTAAAGCTCAAGGACGCCGACGTTTCTCCGCTGGTGGTGTTGCAATGCCGGCGGCGGTTTCCCAATGACGCCGAGGTGCGCCTGATCTGGGGCGAAGGCGTGGCGTCACCCGGCGGCGTGGCCACCACCGAGGCGCAGAAGCTCGTCTTCAAATCACGCGAGGCGTTCAAGGCGCGCTTCACCTGCGACCGCGTCAACAAGGATGCGGACTGCATTCCGGCATTGCCGCTGTATCTGGATTTCACCGCGCCCATCGCCCGCGCGCAGGCGCAAAAAATAGTGCTCAATGGCAGGGACGGCAAGGTCTATGCGCCGACGCTGGACGGCGATGCCAAGGACGAATTCGTGACCGGCGTGCACTTCATGGACGCCCTGCCTGAGAAGTCGGTGTTCACGCTTGCCCTGCCGGAGGGTTTGGTGGATGACGCCGGTCGTCGGCTGGCCAATGAGAACAGTTTTCCGCTTCTGGTCAAAACCGACGAATCGCCGCCGCTGGCCAAGTTCTCCGCCGCCTTTGGCATCATCGAACTGAACGCCGATGCCACTCTGCCGGTGACGCTGCGGAATCTCGAACCGGAACTGCCTTATCCGCGGCCCGGTGGCGGGCCGGCTGCGAATACGGCGACGCCGCTGGAAACAACCGGCTGGCTGGCCATGCTGAAGGAACGATACCGTCAGTTGCGCGAGCAGTACTGGCCCGAATCCGCCAGGGTCAATGGTGTGTCGTTGCGCATCGAGGACCCCGGCCGGTTTGTGAGCTGGATGAAGCGCGTGCGCGAATCGCAGGAGAGCGAAGGCCAGTACGACGAGGAAAAGAACCGTTTTATCTACAGCAAGCGCCCGGGCGACCGCTCGATTTTCAATGCCGGTGATCCGGTGAATAAATTCACCGTGCCGCGATCCACCGGCGCGCGTGACTTTGAGGTCGTCGGCATTCCCTTCCACAAGCCGGGTTTTTACATCGTCGAGATTGCGAGCCCCAGGCTGGGGCAGGTCCTGCACGGCAAGCCGGAGCCGTATTACGTGCAGACCGCCATATTGGTCACGAATCTCGCCGTGCATTTCGAACACGGCCGCGAGTCATCGCTGGTCTGGGTGACCACGCTGGACAACGCCAAGGCGGTCGGGGCCGCGGCGATCAGCGTGGGCGATTGCGATGGAAAAATTTACTGGCGGGGCACCGCCGATGCGGACGGCATCGCGCGCATCGAGGAGACTCTACCCGATCTACCGACAGGCTGCGAAGGTTACGTCGTGACGGCGGGGCATGACGATGACATGAGCTTTGCCCTGTCCAACTGGGGCGGGGGGATATCGCCTTGGCGCTTCAATCTGCCGGTCGGCAACCGCACTTCCGCGGATATCGCCGCCACGGTGTTCGATCGCACGCTCTTTCGCGCCGGCGAGACCGTGCACATGAAGCATTTTGCCCGCCACCACACCCGCACCGGTTTCGCCGATATCGATCCCAAATCACTGGGCGGCAAGCTCACGATCAGGCACCAGGGCAGCGATCAGCAGTACTCGGTGGATCTGGCATGGAATGCCGACGCCACCGCCGACAGCGTTTGGGAAATTCCCAAGGACGCCAAACAGGGCACGTACGTTCTTTCCTTCGATGTCGACGCCGGTTCGGGAAGCGAACGGCGGATCGAGGCCGGCAGTTTTCGCGTCGAGAGCTACCGCATCCCCTTGATGCGCGCGCTGTTGCAGCCGGTAAAGCCCGATCTCGTCAACGCCACGGAAACGCAGCTCGACATTCAGGTGAATTATCTCGCCGGCGGAGGCGCCGGTGGCCTGCCGGTGAAATTGCGCGGCCTGGTCGAACCCAAGACGGTCAGCTTCCCGGATTATGAGGACTTCGCCTTCGCCAACGGCAATGTGCGTGAAGGACCGCAGGAGGCCGACCCCTATGCCTGGCGCTTCAGCGGCTACGACATGGAAGAACCGGGAGAGGATGCCGATGGCGCCGCTCGCAACAAGCCGCTGGCAACGCAGTCGCTGACGCTCGATGCCGCCGGCGCCGTGCGCGCCACGATGGCCGATCTGCCCAAGGCCGATACACCGCAGTCGGTGCTGGCGGAGGTGGAATACGCCGATCCCAACGGCGAATTGCTGACCGGTTCCCGGCGCATGAACCTGTGGCCGGCGGGCGTGCTGGTTGGCTTGAAGCCCGATTCCTGGGCCTTGAGCAAGGACCATCTCAAATTCCAGGCCATTGCCGTGGACCTGCAAGGCAAGCCGATCGCCGGCCGGAAAATAGAGATCGATCTCCTGCAGCGGATCACCACTTCGCACCGCAAGCGGCTGATCGGCGGATTTTACGCCTACGAAAATCGCGAGGAGATCAAGCGCATCGGCGATCTGTGCCGGGGCGAGACCGATGTGCACGGTCGCCTGTACTGCGAGGTCAAGGCGCCGGCCGACGGCAATCTCATTCTGCGCGCGAGAACGACCGATGCTGCGGGGAATCAGAGTTACGCGCATCGAGACATCTGGGTGGCCGGCAGGGACGACTGGTGGTACGAAGTTGGCAACGAGGATCGCATGGACCTCATCCCGGAGCAGAAGCGTTACGAGCCGGGCGACACGGCGGTGTTCCAGGTGCGCATGCCGTTTCGCGAAGCGACCGCGCTTGTGACCGTCGAACGTGAAGGCGTCATGGAAAGTTTCGTGCAACCCCTGTCCGGCAAATCGCCGGTGGTGAAGGTGCCGCTCAAGGGCAGCTATGCGCCCAACGTATATGTGTCAGTGCTGGCGGTGCGCGGGCGCGTGAACGACGCGCAACCCACGGCGCTGGTCGATCTCGGACGTCCCGCCTACAAGCTGGGCCTGGCGGAAATCAAGGTTGGCTGGCGCGCGCACGAATTGAAAGTCGATGTCAAGACCGATCGCGACGCGTACAAGGTGCGCGAACAGGTCCATGCCAGCATCAAGGTGCGGCGCGCCGATGGACAACCGCTGCCGGAAGGGGCCGAAGTGGCGCTGGCGGTGGTGGACGAAGGATTGCTGGAACTGATGCCGAACACCTCGTGGGATCTGCTCGACGCCATGATGGGGCGGCGCGGCATCGAGGTTGCCACTGCGACCGCGCAAATGCAGGTCATCGGCAAGCGGCACTATGGCAAGAAGGCGGTGCCGCACGGCGGCGGCGGCGGCATCAGCCGCCAGGCGCGCGAACTCTTTGACCCGCTGCTGTACTGGCAGGCGCGCGTAAAGTTGGATGCCAGCGGCGCGGCAGAGGCGGATTTCCCCGTCAACGATTCGCTGACCGCGTTCAAGGTGGTGGCGGTGGCGGACGCGGGCAGCGGGTTGTTCGGCACCGGAACGACCAGTTTCCGCAGCACGCAGGACGTGATGCTTTTTTCCGGCCTGCCGCCGCTGGTGCGCGAGCAGGATCAATTTCACGCCGGGTTTACGGTGCGCAACGCCTCCGGCAACGCGTTTTCCCTCACCTTGAACGCCGCGGTCGATCAGCAAAGCGGCGCGGAGCGGCCGCAAGCATTGGACCCGCCGCTGCCGCCGATCACGCTGACATTGCAGGCCGGGGAGGCGCGGGACATCGGCTGGGAGGTCACCGCACCACTCGATGCGCAGCGCTTGCAATGGGAGCTGTCGGCGCAGACAGACACCGGCAGCGGCGATCACATCAAGACCTCGCAAAAGGTCATCCAGACGGTGCCGGTGCGCACCTTCCAGGCCACGCTGTTGCAACTCGACAAACTGCAGTCCGTGCCCATCCGCATCCCCGCCGATGCACTGCCAGGGCGCGGCGGCATCCATGTGCATCTGCAGAATATGCTGGCGGGAAGTTTGAGCGGCGTGCGCGAGTATATGAGCTTCTATCCTTACACCTGCCTGGAGCAACGCGTGTCGCAGGCCGTGGCGTTGCGCGATCAGGCGTTGTGGCGGGGTGTGATGGCCGCGCTGCCATCCTATCTCGACAGCGATGGTCTGGCGAAATATTTCCCGTTCCTCTACCACGGCGAGGATGCGTTGACCGCTTATCTTCTGGCGATAGCCAACGAAGCCGGCTGGGAAATACCTGATGACCTGCGCCTGCGCATGCAGAAGGGTCTGGTGAATTTCGTCCAAGGCAGGGTAATGCGTGATTCGGCGCTGCCGACCGCGGATCTCTCCATCCGCAAGCTGGCCGCGATCTCGGCGGTAGCGCGCTATGAGACCATCGACCCAAGCTGGCTGGATTCCATCGATATCATGCCCAACCTCTGGCCGACCTCCGCGGTGATCGACTGGCTGGATCTGCTGCGCCGTGACGAGGCGCTGCCGAACCGCAAGTCGCGGCTGGAGGAGGCCAAGCAGATCATCCGTTCGCGGCTGAATTACCAGGGCACCACGATGGGCTTCTCCACGGAACGCTCGGATTATCTCTGGTGGCTGATGATTTCCGCCGACGTGAACGCCAATCGGGCGCTGCTGAGCCTGCTGGGCGACGCGGATTGGCACGAGGATTTGCCGCGCATGCTGCGCGGCACGCTGGGCCGGCAAGTGCACGGCCACTGGAACACCACGGTGGCCAACGCCTGGGGTGTGCTCGCCGCGGAGAAGTTTGCGCATCAGTTCGAACAGGCACCGGTCACCGGCGTCACGCACAGCGTGCTTTCCGGCGGTGTGCAGGAACTGGATTGGGGCACGCTGAGTTCCGACGAAAGCGGGCGCATGCAGGGCGATCTCACGCATCCGTGGCCGCCGGCGCCGGTGGTGGTGGCGACGCTTGATTTGGCGCATGACGGCACCGGCGCACCGTGGGCGACGGTGCAAAGCCTCGCCGCCATTCCCTTGAAGGCGCCACTCTCCAGCGGCTACCATATCAAGCGCACCGTGACGCCGATCGAGCAAAAACAGCCCGGCGTCTACAGCCGCGGCGACGTGCTTCGCGTGCGCCTGGAACTGACAAGCCAGACCGACATGACCTGGGTGGTGGTCAACGATCCGATCCCGGCGGGCGCCTCGATCCTCGGCACCGGTTTGGGGAAAGATTCACAAATCCTGACGCAAGGCGAACAGCGCCAGGGGTTCGTGTGGCCGGCCTTCGAAGAGCGCGCTTTCGATGCCTTCCACGCCTACTACCAGTTCGTGCCGAAGGGCAACTGGGTGGTGGAGTACACGCTGCGTCTGAACAATCCCGGTCATTTCACCATGCCGGCCACGCGCGTGGAGGCGATGTACTCGCCGGAGATGTTCGGAGCGATCCCCAATACGCCCGTCGAGGTGCGGCCATGAGGTCCGGCCGGCCCGTGAAAATATCAATCGTCGCGGCCATCGCGGCTCTGGCAATCGTTGCTTTCGGCTCCGGCCGCGATATGCCGGATTTTTTCGATGTGAGGGCGAAGTACATCTCAAGCGAGGCGGTGCTGAGGGACCGGCATGGTGAAATCATCCAGACGTTGCGTGTGGATGTACACGGGCGGCGGCTGGCATGGACGCCGCTCGATGAAATCTCCCCGCGGCTTATTGAAGTGGTGGTGCGGGCGGAAGACCATCGTTTTTACCGGCATCACGGCGTGGATGGGATCGCGTTGCTCGGCGCCGCATGGAGCGATATTTCCGGGGGGCCGCGCCGTGGCGGCAGCACAATCACCATGCAACTCGCGGCCCTGCTCGATCGTGCGTTGCAGCCGGGTGGCGGAGGGCGAAGCCTTGGACAGAAGCTGAAACAGGTGGGTGCCGCGCTCGCGTTGGAACGCACCTGGAGCAAGAATGAAATTCTGGAGGCGTATTTCAATCTGGCGAATTTCCGTGGCGAGTTGCAGGGCATCGCCGCCGCGACACGGGGCCTGTTCGGCAAGTCGCCCTCTGGAATCAACAAGGAGGAGGCGTACGTGCTTGCCGCCCTACTGCGCGCGCCCGCGGCCCCCTCCGCGCTCGTCTTCCGGCATGCCTGCGCCTCCGGGCGCAGCGAAGATGCGCAATTTGAGTGTGTTCCGCTCACGGCCCTTGTAGCGCAGGCCTTGAGCGCATCGAAGACGCCGTTTTTGCGGATGTCCCCGGATCAAAATCTTGCGCTCCACGTGGCCCACCAGCTGCTCGATTCCCGAACGCGCGACGCAGCCACCACCCTGGACGCGGGCATTCAACGCCGCGCATTTGAAACGCTACGGCATCAACTCATGGGTCTGCAAGAGCAACAGGTGCGGGACGGTGCCGTACTGGCCGTCGATAACCTGACCGGCGATGTGCTGGCTTATGTCGGCAACGCTGGCGACGAGTCCAGCGCACCTTACGTCGATGGCGTGCGCGCGCCGCGGCAGGCAGGCTCCACTTTGAAACCGTTTCTGTACGAGCTGGCGTTGGAGCGCAAGCTGATCACCGCCGCCTCATTGCTCGATGATGCGCCGATCAATCTGATGACGCCCACCGGGCTTTATGTGCCGCAGGATTATGATCGCGATTTTCGCGGCTGGGTGAGCGCGCGCACCAGTCTGGCCGGTTCCCTCAACGTGCCCGCCGTGCGCACGCTGATGCTGGTGGGACTGGACGCCTTTGTGCAGCGGCTGCAGCAATTGGGATTCGCGCTGTTGACCGAACCCGGCGATTATTACGGCTATTCGCTGGCGCTCGGTTCAGGCGAAGTGACACTGTGGCAGCTGGTGCAAGCGTACCGCGTGCTTGCCAACGGTGGCGTCTTCTCGCCGCTGCGCCTGCGGCCGGCGGGAACACCACCGCCTTCGCAACCGATCATGAATACGGGCGCGGGCTATATTGTTTCAGACATCCTCGCCGACGCGGCGGCACGGAGCGTGAGTTTTGGCCTCGACAACGCACTGGCGACGCCGTATTGGAGCGCGGTCAAGACCGGCACCAGCAAGGACATGCGCGACAACTGGTGCGTGGGTTACACGCCGCGCTACACCGTCGGCGTGTGGGTCGGCAATTTCAACGGCGATCCGATGCGATCAGTGTCCGGCGTCACCGGCGCCGCCCCGGTATGGCGTGAAGTGATGGACGCCCTGAATGCGGGGGAGCGACAGGGAATCCGATCACCGCCGGCGGCGGTCGTGGCCGATGACGTGCGATTCACGCCGGCGGTCGAGCCTGCGCGCAGCGAGTGGTTTCTCGCCGGCACGGAGACATCCGTCATCGCCCTCAGTCACGATACCCATACGGCGCGCATCGCTTATCCCGGACGGGACATGATCATCGCCGTCGATCCGGACATTCCCGCCGGGCGGCAGCGCGTGCGGTTCAGCGCGACGGAGCCGGGTTCCGGCCTGCACTGGCAACTGGACGGCAAGGTGGCGCGGTCCGAAGACTGGTCGCCGGAGCCCGGTGCGCATCACCTGGCGTTGCTCGATTCCACCGGACAGGAACTCGACAGGGTACGCTTCCAGGTGCGTGGCCCTAAGCCCTCTGATGTGAGGCTGATGAGATGAACCCCACGCACGCTTCGCGTCCCACCATTACGGGGGTGTATTGGAGTCGTCCGTGGCCAGATGGGGGATGCCGTCGGCCAGGGTGTAGGTGTTTTTACCCGCGTCCTTGGCGTGGTACATGAGCACATCGGCCGTCTTGAGCAGTTTCTCGGCGGTGCCGCCGTTGTAGGGGTACAGCGCAACGCCGGCGCTGGCGCTGATGGTCACCGACTTGTCCTGAATATTGTAGGGCTGACCCAGTGCGCTGACGATTTTGCGCGTGATCCATTCCACGGCTTGGTCCTCATCCACGTTGTAGAGCAGCACCACGAACTCGTCCCCGCCGAAGCGGGCGACGGTGTCCGTCTGACGGACGCAGTGTTCCAGACGTCTCGCCACTGCGCGCAGCAATTCATCGCCGTGGTCGTGCCCGTAGGTGTCATTGATCTGCTTGAAGCCGTCGAGGTCCAGCAACACGACGCCCAGCCGCATGAGACGATGCTGTGAATCCTGGATGATCTTGTTCAGCCGATCGATGAACAGGCGGCGATTCGGCAGGCCGGTCAGGACGTCGTGATAGGCATCGTGGTACAGGCGTTGACGGCTGTTCGCCATCGTATCGAGCATTTCATTGACGGTGGCGCCGAGCCGATCCAACTCATCGCGTCCGTGCAGCGGCACGCGCAGGTTGCGCATGTCATCGGTTTTTCGGATCTGATCGATGATGCGATCGTAAAGGGTGAGGCGCTGGAGCATGAGATGATTCAGCAGCCAGAGTACGACTCCAATCAAGGTGAGAAAGGCCACCAGCTGGCTGCCCAGCAGATAATACTTGCTGCGCAATCCCCGGACGATCCAGCGTTCGGTGGTGGCGCGCAGGGCGCCGATGGGCCGGCCTTCGATGTCATCCAGGCGGAGATAGGCGGTCAGGGTCTTCGAATCCGGATAGACGGTGACGATCTTCTCCGTTCCGTCGAGGCCATGCTGGAGGCCCTCGGGCAATGGCACCAGACTTACAATCAGATCGCTGATGTGTGAGATCTTGTAGAGTATGGTGGGTTCCAAATAGCGTCCCATCACAAGGAGGCCGGCAGCGCCGCGACTGGCGGAGCTGGCTTGGAGTACCGGTGCCGCCGCGATCAACATCAGATGACCGTTAAAATTGACCAAGCCGCGGGCGCTGATGTACTCGGCAGCCGAGGCATCGGCATGCACGAGTTCGCCCAGGAGCTGGGTAACGAACGGCTTCTGACGCAGGTCCTGCACCCGTTCGGCGGCCAAGGTCTGAAGTCCGCCCGGTAGTTTGCGGTTTTCGTAATGCGCGGCATGGAGCACACTGCCATCCGGGCGCAGCAGCAGGAACAGGTTGGCATTGATGTCGTTCAGGGAAGTGGCGGTCAGATTCTTGTCGACGAAATCACTGTTTTCTTCCCGGGCGAAGTTGCCGACGGCGTCACGTCCCGCCCATTCCTTGGTGGTGCCGACCAGACCATCCAGTTCATAGCTGATCGTTTGGCGAACGCCCTGCATTTCCTGCCGGGCGTGTTCCTCCTGAATCTGATAGGAGTCGTTCTTCAACACCTGCTTGGAATAGGCGTACAGCGTCCCACCCAGGATGAAGATCACCGGCAACAGGCGCAGCAATAAACGAGTGCGCAAATTCATACTTGGCACAACCGCAGGAAACATGCCAAGCAAGAGATGGTTCGAAATAGCGAAGTGGCTCACATCGGTGCAGTCGATTGACGGGAGAATTGTGATGCATTCTGCATGCCGACCTGTTATGGATCGAGGAGGCTGTCGCCTTACCCACTACTGCTGAAAATCAACAGGTTGGCTGATTTTCGCAATATTCTTTTGAATGTGTGACGTGCTGCCACTAGACTACCTGTCATGCCATTGTCGATTCCAGTCAAGCCAACGGCGCAATCGCTGATCACCTACCCTTGCCCGCTTCCCATCAAGGTCATGGGCTACTGGGCGGAGGATTTTGACGCTTTTGTGGTACAGATTGTCCGCCGCCACGCGCCAGACCTGACGGAGGCGGCCGTGTGCACGCGTGTCAGCCGCGGCGGGCGTTACATGGCCGTCACGGTCACCATCGAGGCGAAGAACCAGGATCAGGTCGACGCCATCTATCGCGACTTGACCTGCGAGCGCCGCGTGGTCATGGCGCTATGATCAAGGTTCGTCGGCGCGGCCGTTGTGACTACCTCCCGGCGCTGGAGGAGATGCGGCGTTATACGGATACACGCGGCCCGGACAGCGATGATCAAATCTGGCTGCTCGAACATCCGCCGGTGTACACGCTCGGTCTCGGCGCTTCTCCGGAGCATATATTGCGGGAAACCCCGATCCCCATCGTGCCTACCGACCGCGGCGGGCAGGTGACTTATCACGGCCCCGGCCAGCTTGTGGTTTATCTGCTGCTCGATCTCACCAGCCGCGGGCTCAAGGTGCGCGAACTCGTGCGCCGCACCGAACAGGCGATTATCAACCTGCTGTGTATGGACTGCGGTATCGAAGCGCAACGGTGGGCCGGAGCGCCGGGTGTATATGTCGAAAACGCCAAGGTCGCGGCGCTGGGTTTTCGCATCCGGCGCGGTTGCTGCTATCACGGCCTGGCGCTGAACGTGGACATGGTGGACCTTTCGCCCTACCAGCACATCAATCCCTGCGGTTTCCGCGGCCTCAAGGTCACGGACTTGAAGACATTTGGCGTGCACGACGATGTGCAAACCGTTGGTGAGAGGCTGCTGCCTCGTCTGCTGGCGCAGTTTGAAATCGCAGAAGTTACACCACTGGCTGCCACAGTCGGGAGGTAGCGCATGTCTGGTGAATCGCAACACATGGAGCCGGGTACGCCGTTGCGCGGCGCAGAGAAAATCGCGCGCATACCGGTGAAAGTGACGCCATCGCCAGACAGGTTGCCGCGCAAGCCGCAGTGGATCCGCGCACGTGCGCCGACCGATCCGAAAGTGCTGGCGCTGAAGGCGCTGCTGCGCGAGCAGAAGTTGCACACGGTATGCGAGGAGGCCTCCTGCCCGAATCTCGGCGAGTGTTTCGCCCATGGCACGGCGACCTTCATGATCATGGGCAGTCTCTGCACGCGCCGCTGCCCGTTCTGCGACGTGGCCCATGGCCGGCCTCTGCCGCTGGATGCCGACGAGCCACGGCGGCTGGCCGACACCATCGCCGCCATGCGCCTGCGCTACGTGGTAATCACTTCAGTGGACCGTGATGACCTGCCGGACGGCGGCGCCGCGCATTTCGCTGCCTGCATCCGCGCGTTGCGCGAACGCCTGCCCGAACTGCGCATAGAAATACTGACGCCGGACTTCCGCGGCCGCATGGACACAGCCCTCACGGCGCTGCGCGCCGCACCGCCGGAGGTTTTCAATCACAATCTGGAAACCGTGCCGCGGCTGTACCGCGCCGTGCGCCCCGGTGCCGATTACACGTGGTCGTTGCAACTGCTCCGGCGTTTCAAGTCGGAACATCCCGCCGTGCCGACGAAATCCGGACTGATGCTGGGTCTGGGCGAGGAGATCGAGGAAGTGAAGCAGGTGCTGCGCGATCTACGCGAACATAATGTGGACATGGTGACCATCGGCCAGTACCTGCAACCCAGCCGCGCCCACCTGCCGGTGGCGCGCTTTGTCCATCCCGATGAATTTGCGGCACTCGGCGACTACGCCCGCTCGGTTGGATTCAGCAGTGTCGCCAGCGCGCCCATGGTGCGCTCGTCTTACCACGCCGATCAGCAGGCGCACGATATTAATTATCTGGTAAAACAAAACTGAAGCTGCACTCTCACCATGGATAAGTCTGAACTGAATGACTGGGTATCTACATATATACGTATTCAAGAATCAGAATCGAAGGACCGCTTGGACGAAAATCATCCTTTATGGTGGGCTGTTGACAAGTTTTTCGATCTAATGGATGAAGATCCAGAATCATGTTGGTTAGCAATTCTCGAAATTTTGGCCAGAGATCCTTCTAGCAAAGTTTTAGGCTTACTTGCCGCAGGACCTCTCGAAGATCTAATTGACTCACATGGCCCGGCGTTTATTGAGCGCATCGAGAGTGAAGCTCTGAAGAATCCCGCTTTCAAATACTTACTTGGAGGTGTTTGGAAGAGCAGCACCCCGGAAATTTGGAGCAGAGTAGAGAAGGTGCGCAATGAGCAACGGCAATAGTCGCGATTCAGAACTTAAGGATCTTTTATTTCGGGCAGGAACAGGGTCGGATCGACCATGGTGTTGTTGAGAATTACAGACAGGTGAACATGCGGGCCGGTGGCGCGTCCGGTCATGCCCGACAGCGCAATCTGCTCGCCGCGCGCGACCTGTTGGCCCTCTTTGACCTGAA
>Ga0335077_10000217_pt1 | contig 61003 bp, 51 predicted proteins | sample Lox_Sample_31_FD_207151 | JGI IMG/M metagenome (GOLD analysis project Ga0335077, IMG submission 207151) | Soil microbial communities from Loxahatchee National Wildlife Refuge, Florida, United States - Lox_Sample_3.1 | ecosystem: Environmental > Terrestrial > Soil > Wetlands | place: USA... | reverse complement strand
CCGATCACGCTGGTGATTCCAGCTTCCGCGCTCAGTTATGTTGTTGGAACGTTTGGCGCAAAATACATTTTGCGCGAGGACGTGGGCGTGGCGCGATGGGTAGGAGTCCTCCTCGTTTGCGCCGGCGTTGCCCTCGTTGCCGCCGGCTAAGCGCAAATTTCGGCGGTACTACTTTCATGGCGAACAACCTTCGATGATGCTACATGCCACCGCATGGCGTGAAGGCATCCTGGCTCTAGCCGCTGCTCCTCTCGTCTACTACGCCCTCGCAACGGTGACTGCGCTGCGATTTTTCCGCCGCGAGCGCGCCAGCATCCTTCCTGCTTTCACTCCTGCGGTAAGCCTGCTTAAGCCTGTTCGCGGCATCGATTTTGCCTCCCGCGAGAACTTCGCGAGTTTTTGCCAGCTGGACTATCCCGAGTACGAAATCTTATTCGCTGTAAACGACGAAAAAGATCCCGCTGTTCCGCTCATTCAGCAACTCATCGCGCAGTTTCCGGACCGCCCGATCCAGCTCTTCGTGCGCGCAGAGCATCTTGGCGCCAATCGCAAAGTGAACAAACTCGCTCGGCTTGCCCGCGAAGCACGGTATGACATTTTCGTCCTTACGGACGGCGATGTGCGCGTTGGTACGAACTTTCTTCGTGAAGTCGTCGCGCCGCTCCAGGACAAGAACATCGGTGCCGTCACTTCGTTCTACCGCGCTATCGCCGAAAGGAATGTTTACGCGCATCTCGAAGCCGTTGGCGCTGCCAGTGACTTCTTCCCCGGCGTTCTCATGGCGCAATGGACGGAAGGCGTCCGTTTTGCCCTCGGCGCCTCTATCGCCACCACGCGCGACTGGCTCACCAAGATAGGTGGCTTCGAATCGCTTGCTGGGACTCTTGCTGACGACTACGAACTCGGCAACCGCATCGCTAAGGCTGGCGGAAAGATTCTTCTTTCTTGCGAACCCGTCTGGACCATGTATCCCGCGCAAACATTCCGCACCTTCTGGGACCATCAAGTGCGCTGGGCACGTACCGTCCGTCTCTGTCGTCCGCTTTCCTACATTGGTCTGCTTTTCACGCAGGGACTTCCCTGGACTCTGCTTGCAGCCTTCCTCGCGCCCGCAAACTGGGTTGCCCTGACCTACCTCGCGGCTTACGTGCTTCTGCGATTTTCCGTTGCTTGGACCGTCGGCGTTTGGGGGGTGCGCGATGAGGTTCTGCGCCGCAAGCTCTGGCTCGTGCCGCTCCGCGATGCCATCCACTTTGTCGTGTGGCTCGCGAGTTTTGCCTCGAACCGCATCCATTGGGGCGGCCTCGACTACACCATTCAGCAGGGCCGCATGATTCCGCTCACCGGAAGCGACCGACCCGCCGGCTAAACGCAAGTAGAACCGCCTGCGAGCAAGGGTATTGGGCAGCGCCAGTGGTGTCGCGCGGTTGACGCTTTGCGGAATCCCCAGTAAATTAGATAATAAGAATCGTGGCTGTCCCGATCCTCGGGAACGTGCTGCGGTTCGTTTTTTTCCTCCCTGCTGGGAGATCGTCCAATTGGTAGGACTCCAGACTCTGGATCTGGCTATCCTGGTTCGAGTCCAGGTCTCCCAGCCAAAATTCCTGCAGCAAACTACGCGTTTTGAGCAGCCGCAGTCTGCTGAGATTGCGAGCGCGAAATCTCAATTCAACCCATCAACGCTTCACTGCAAGTCCAGTGGACACTCCAGTTATGGCACTTATGACCCCGATGATCACGGTTTTTGCTCGTTTGCTTTGGTTAGCTGCCAAGGGTGGGCCGCCGGCCCTTCACAAACCTTCCAGCTCGACTACACCGATATCATTTTGCCCACTCGAGATATTGACATCCACGGTGGCGCCAAAGAACCCGCCTCTGGTGAATCTAAGCTTGAGGAAAGAACAAGCCGGGTCAGTACGAACTCGGAAGGTCCCTTTGTTGTCAGTTCGCCCAGTTCCGAGAAGGCAGGGTTTTCCGGCGACCGTGGTAAGAAGATGATTCCACTTGCCATGAGGGCGAGAGAACAAGGAAGGCCGAAGTAATACGAAGCTAAGGCCGTATCCCAATCGAAGCCGTAGTTTAGTCTCACATAGAAAAAGATTCCCAGTGCCACGATAGAGAGAATGAAAACTCCAGCCCGGTAGGATTCGGGAAGTACTACCAGCAGCCGGTCATACCACGGAGATTCTGACATCGCTGTCCTCCATCGTTGATTGACGGACGCGCGCTGCGCTTTTTGTCTTCGGTATGGCTAGAGTCTTTGAAAATTAAAATGAGCAGAGAGTACCACTCTTGCGTCTTGCCGCAGAACTAAAGTTCACTACTCTGCACTAGATTTCATGCATTGGTGCAACTGAGCTTGCCAGTCTGGTAATGCAAACCCAAACTTTTGGACGAGTCGGGAGTTGGAAAGAACGGAATACCCAGGGCGGGAAGCGAGCGTCGGATACTCTGCAGTTGATATTGGCACAATACGCTTTACGGCAAGAGGTTTTCTGCGCGTGACAATTGAAAACCAGGGTGTTTCCGAGGGAATCTGAGGAACGGCTTCAAGAATTGCGCTCGCGAAGTCATACCAACTCGTCTGGCCCGCGGCCGTCATGTGATAAATCCCCCCCAACGCGGAGAAGCCATCCGTCCAACTTGCTTCCTTCAGCATCTGCGCCAAGATCCGCGCTGTCGATGCAGCCACTTCGCGGCTCCAGGTGGGCGCTCCGATTTGGTCCCGCACGATTCTCATCTCTTCTCGCTCCGTGGCTAGGCGCAGTATGGTCAACAAAAAATTCCGCCCACGCGTCGAGTACACCCAAGCCGTCCGAAAGATCAAGTGAGGCACGCCCGATGTCTGAATAGCTTGCTCTCCAGCCAATTTCGACTTGCCGTAGACATTGAGCGGGGCTGTGGCGTCGTCTTCCTCGTATGGAGTGCTTTTCCGGCCGTCGAAAACATAGTCAGTAGAGTAATGGACAAGCGCGGCTCCAGCTTTTTTAGCTTCCTCTGCAAGCACGCCCGGAGCCTCCGCATTTATCGCGTAAGCCTTCTCGGCCTCCGACTCTGCGGCATCCACCGCAGTGAATGCGGCGGTGTTCACAATCAGATTTGGCCGCGCTTCTCGTACGACATCCCGAATACTTTTGGGGTAGAGCAGGTCCATCTCCTGCCTGCTCGGCGCAGCCACTTCACCGAAATCCCTCAGCAAGTGCAAAAGCTCCGACCCAATCTGTCCGGTCTTCCCCGTAAGCAGAATTTTTGGTTTCATGCGCGCGAATACTGTGGCAGGTACTCCGGTGCAATCTGCGCCAGCCTCGGATTTTTCGAGTCCTTTTGGGAAAGGGTAGGACTGGCAATTCCCCAGGAAATGTTGAGATCAGGATCGTTCCAGAGGATTCCCTGCTGGTCCTCCGGATCGTAAAAGTCACTGCACTTGTAGAGGAACTGAACCTTATCGGTGAGGGCCAGATAGCCGTGGGCAAATCCCGCCGGAATGTAGATCTGGTTTTGTTGTTCGGCAGAAAGTATAGCGCTCGCCCATTTCCCGAAGTGCGGAGAGCCGGCGCGAATGTCCACTGCCACATCCAGTGCCTTTCCCTCGATAACCCGGCAGAGCTTCGCTTGCGGATGCCTTAACTGGTAGTGCAGGCCGCGCAACGTCCCTAGAACCGACGACGCATGATTGTCCTGAACAAATCCTTCTTTGATCCCCAAGTCCTGAAAGCGGGCCTGATGGTACGTCTCGAGGAAAAATCCGCGCTCATCAAAAAAGATCTTGGGTCTTAGTTCAAACACATCCGGCAACGCCGTGTCGATGCGCTCAATCATGTCCTGGCCAGTGCTGTTTTCGATTGCAAGGAACGCTGAAAACCTTTCGTTTGGAGCGCCGCTACAAGGCCTACGAAGCCGGCCGCGTGACTGCTTCCAGCGAGCTCTTCCGGTTCTCATAATATTTCTCGTAGTACGACCGATACTCGCCGCCACGGACGGCTTCGACCCACTTCTCATTCTTGTCGTACCAGTCAATTGTCCGCCGCAGGCCTTCCTTCAAGGGAATCTCCGGCTTCCATTTCAGCTCCGTGCGAATCTTTGTGGAATTTAGCGCATAACGCCGGTCATGGCCCGGGCGGTCTTGCACAAACGAAATTAAGATCTCGTCTTTGCCCATGAGCCGAAGCAGTTCCCGCGCTACGGCTACGTTTTCATGGCACTCGTCACCGCCGATGTTGTAAATCTCGCCGACCCTGCCTTGCTCGAGAACGCTCGCTACTCCCCGGCAGTGATCTTCCACGTGCAGCCAATCGCGCTCCTGCCTGCCATCTCCGTACAGCGGCAGATTCTTGTTCTGGAGCGCGTTAGTAATCATCAACGGCAAGAATTTTTCCGGGAATTGGTAAGGTCCATAATTGTTGGAGGAGCGCGTAATCAGCGCGGGAAATCCATACGTTCGCACGTAAGATAGCACTAGCAGATCAGCGCCCGCCTTCGACGCCGAATAGGGACTGCTTGGCCTCAGTGGAGAATTTTCGTCTGAAGAATGATTCGGAGGAATGTCCCCGTAAACTTCATCCGTCGAAATGTGCACAAACCGCCGCACGCCCAATTTCCTCGCGGTTTGAAGCAGAACAAGCGTGCCCGTCACATTGGTTTGGATGGCCGGCGCTGGCTCATAAATGCTGCGATCAACGTGGGATTCCGCCGCAAAATGCACGATGGCTTCACAGCCGCGCATCGCCAATTCCACGCTCTCGGGGTCGCAAATATCGCCCTTTACAAAATGATAGTTTGCGTGCTCACTAACGGGCTCCAGATTCGCGAGATTTCCAGCGTAGGTCAGCTTATCGTAGTTGACGACACTGTACTCGCTTCGTCTCTGGAGAATGTAGCGGATGAAATTCGACCCGATGAATCCCGCGCCGCCGGTGACAAAGAGTTTCATCGCCCGGCTTCCAACTGGGGAACCTCGGCTGTGCGCCCTTGACAGCCCATTTTGTTAGCGCCTGTCTTCGCCACGAGATTGTTTGCGCGCAGCAGGGAATCGAACGTGCCCGCGTCAGTCCACCATCCATCCAGCATTTCCCAGGTCAGCGTTCCTTCTTGAACGTAGAAATTGTTGACGTCGGTGATCTCCAACTCTCCGCGCCCTGAGGGCTTTAGTCTTCTGATCTTCTCGAAAACCGTTGCATCGTAGAAATATAATCCGGTAACCGCGAAATTGGATTTCGGGACTTTCGGTTTTTCCTCAATTCTCACGACGCGATCGCCCTTAAGCTCGGCCACGCCGAATCTCTGCGCGTCTTCTACTTCTTTAAGGAGCAATTTTGCGCCGGTCTTCTGTTTCTTGAAATTCCCTACCGCTTGGCAGATGTTATTCTCGATGATATTGTCCCCTAAGATCACGCAGACTGGCTGTCCTGCTGCAAAATGCTCCGCCAGTTGCAGCGCTTCAGCGATTCCGCCTTCGCCTTCCTGATAGGTGTAGTTCAAGTGCTTGAGGCCAAAATCGTGGCCGTTCCCCAGCAGGCGCAAGAACTCTCCGGCATTTTTGCCGCCGGTAACCAGCAGAATCTCGTGAATCCCGGCGTTCACCAGCGTTTGAATCGGGTAGTACACCATTGGTTTGTCATAGATCGGAAGCAGATGCTTGTTGGTGACTCGCGTCAAGGGGTAGAGTCGCGAGCCTGTTCCGCCAGCGAGAACAACGCCCTTCATCCGGCCCTCACCTCGCTCTCTCGAATTTCATCTCTGGTACGTACTCGCCTGGCCGGGCTGCGGCGTTTCGGTTGTTTCCCCCTTCTGAATGGGGAGGTAGTAATCCTGCATCAGCTTTCGGCTCTTGGAATCGAATAGCCGGAACCGCGCAATCCCCAGCCTTTGCAGGCTGCACTTCAGCGTCGTGCTCAAAACTCCGAATCCGTACTTGACGCTGCGCACAAAATTAATCGAGGACGCTTCCTCAAAATACTTCGTCGGGCAAGACACTTCTCCGATCCGGTAGCCAAAGCAGATGCATTGCGCCAGGACTTCGTTGTCGAACACGAAATCATCCGAATTCTCCAGCAAGGGCAGGCTCAGCAGAACCTCCCTTGAGAAAGCCCGGAAACCCGTGTGATATTCCGACAGCTTGGCCCCGGTAAACAAATTCTGCACCGCCGTCAGAAACCGGTTGGCAATGTATTTGTAAACCGGCATGCCCCCTTTGAGCGCGCCCCCCCCTAGAATTCGCGAACCCAGCACCACATCGTAAACGCCATACGCGATCATGTTGGCCATCGCGGATACAAGGAGCGGCGTGTATTGATAATCGGGATGCACCATGACGATGATGTCTGCTCCGGCAGCCAGCGCTTCTTTGTAGCAGGTTTGCTGATTTCTTCCGTAGCCGTAATTCTTCTCGTGTACAAAGACCCGCAAGCCCAGGCGCGAGGCGACTTCCACGGTCTCGTCGGAGCTGTGGTCGTCCACCAATATCTTCACGTCCACAATGTCCGGAAGCTCCTGCACCGTTTTCTCGAGGGTCTTCGCCGCGTTGTACGCCGGCATCACGACCGCGATGCGCTTGCAGTTAATCACTGTTGTTTGCTGTCTCCCCAGTCCGCTGCGTCTTCCCGGCTTTTCGACTGCATTACCAATCTTATCTGAAACCATGTCCCAAAATGAGTGGCAAAGTCTCGGGCTAGCCGCAAACCTAACTGCGGCCAAACTGTCCATTTCCAGCACGCGACCGGGACTGCGCCCTCGCGCCCAGTCTCTCCTTATTGCATCGGAGCCGTTACACGCTTTTGCCTCTCTCCGCATCAAATTGTGTAGACTTGAAAGTGTCTGTGTTCAAGTCGCGGTTGGAAGGTGCAGCTATGAGGGCCGGCAAGCGGGTGCGTTCCGGCGAAGCCGGTCTCACTCTCATCGAATTGATCCTCGCAGCTAGCATTATGCTCATTCTCTCCACTGCTGCGCTTCCCGTCTTGAAATACACCGTCATCCGTGCCAAGGAGGCCGGGTTGCGCCGGGACCTGCGCGAAATGCGCGACGCGATCGATCAATTCAAAGATGCCGCTGACCTCAACTTGGTCCGCGTCCAAGTAGGCAGCGAGGGCTATCCCCCGGATCTCGACACTCTCGTCAAAGGCGTGGAATACGGCGCCTCCGGCGGACTAAAGAAGCGTTTCCTGCGCCGCATTCCCGTGGATCCCATGACCGGCCGCGCCGAATGGGGCTTGCGCTCGATTCAGGACGACCCTGACGCCTCAAGCTGGGGCGGCGGAAACGTCTTTGACGTTCACTCGACGTCAACTGCCACGGCGCTCGACGGCACAAAATATTCCGATTGGTAAGACTTTCTGGGCCGAGCCGTCCACGCAGCAAACGTGCCCATCACTTTCTCTATTCGAAAGCAGTGAATCACGCTTCCTGCTTGGCTTCCGCAAGAGCGGTTGCTCGCCTGTCTTCCGGGGGCGCAGGCATCCTTGCAAAAAATAGCGCGACGATTCCCGCCGCAGCCAGTATCAGGTTGAGTTGAAACGCCAGACGGTAGTTCCCGTAAACGTCAAAAAGTCTCCCGCCAATGACGCCCGCCGGGGCGCAAACTGCGGCTGTTATGAGCATCGCCATTCCGTTCAATTTCGGGAAAGCTTGCGGCCCGAAGAAGTGGGCGTTCGCGGTGTTCATGCAGATGAACGTCCATCCAAATCCCGTGCCGTACAAGATCCCAGCCACGTATGCGATCCACAACTGACTCGTATTGACGTTGAGAGCTAGCATCGAACCGAGCAAGTAACAGCAGAATCCACTCATGAATGCCGCTCGCGCACTCATCCAGTCCATGAGCCCTCCACCGATCAGCCGGCCGGCGACTGCACCTATGCTGAACAGTCCCATCGCCCAAGCTGCATCGGCGGAGTTCACGCCTGCCGCTTTTAAGTGCAAAATCCAATGCGCTACGAAAAAGAAAAACGGAAACTGGCACGCGATTCCGCCGAAAACAATCAGCCAGTACGCGGGCGTCCTGAACGCCTCTCCAGGCGTCCAGTGATGTTTTGTGACCAGCGAATCTGTCGCCGGCGCCTTCTGTCTCGCCTGTTCTTCCGTTTCTCCATCTACGCTCTGCCCTAGGTCTTCGGGGCGTTCCTTGACAAAGAGAAAGGCAACCACTGCGGAAAGGATAGCCACGGCAGCCACCAGCTCCCAGGCCTGTCGCCAGTTCCCTCCATTCGCGGTCAGCACTCGGTTAATTAGCGGCGCGACGAAGAAACCGGCAAACCCTGACGCGCTCAGCGTCACCGCCATCGTCCTTCCGCGATACCGTCTGAACCACCGCGTGACCGCTGTCGCCACTGGCACGATTGTCCCAAAGCTAATGCCGCTCCCGGCGACTACTCCAAAACCCAGTAGGTACTGCCACGGCCGCGTCGCTACGAACGCAAGCCACAACGCCCCCACAAAAATCAGCGCCGAACCGATTCCGAACGTCCGCCGGAGCCCCCACCGCACAATCGAAGCCGCCACCAGCATCGAGGGGAGCCCCACAAACCAATTCAGCAGGGTGAACCCCCACCCATACGTGCTCCGGTGCATAACAATTTCCTTCAGCATGTATGTGTTGATGATCGCTCCCCCGTAATAGACGGAGCCCATATTGAGAAAATCGAGAGACCAGAGGACGCCAACCAGCTTCCAGCCATAAAAATTGGTTTTGGCAGGCATTCCAGGTTTATTCGGTTTTAGATTGGCTGCGGTTCATGACTTTATCGTGCATAAATGCACTCGCTGATTTCCCAGTAGCGAAGAAGTTTACCTCGTTGAGCCTATTCCAAATTGCGATCTGCTTTGCAGAAGCTGCGATCTTCCGAACTCCCTCCGCCGGATAAGCAGAACGAGGCAACTCGCCCGCGGCCTTCGGAGAAGCCGCGCTCGTTGCCTCGTTCTTAAAGAAACAGGACGCCCCTTGGAACCAGCGGACCGCCTCCCGATTTGCTGCCCGTCTATTTCGACTGCACGGACTCCAGGTAACGCACCAAGTTGCTAATCCGCATGTTTACGATCGACGGGTCTTCGCCGCTCACTTTAGCAAACAGAGGTCCCCACACGGGCATGTCCGAGCTCCCATGTGCCGGAGCCTTGACGCCGTTTCGCAGCACGTTGGTTACGTAGTCTTGCGGGAACTTTCCCTCGTGCCTCTTTGCCAATGTTGTCAAATCCGGTGGGGTCGTTTTCAAATCCGCACTCGCCGGGCCGGCTCCCTTCGCATCTTTCCCGTGACAAGCCGCGCAGTAGGTCTTGAACATCTCCTCTCCAGAAGCCGGCGAAGTGTTCTGGATCGGCTCCTTCTTCACGGTCTTTTCCTGCGCCTGCACCACTCCCGCCAAGCAGAGCAGCAGCGCGCTCAACAGCAGGAAACTAAAACGAGCCCAACTCTTCATCGTAACCTCCATTGTTGAACTTCGGACGCTTTTTCGTCCCGGAGCGATGGGATCGGCTTCCGGATTTCCCGAGCTTCGGGGACATGCTTACTATCCCCGCGTGTTCCTGTCAATCCATTTCCCCGACCCTGTCCCGCTTGCATTGGTTCCGAATACGCCAGGAAGGTCTATCTTTTTGTCTCTTTTTGATCCTTCACGCGGTCCTCTACTTGCAACCTATTCCGCAAGGCGCCGTTTGACGCTGTGGTAGAACAGCCAGTATTCTTTCGACTCTGCTGTTTCCTATTTGTGGGGAGAGAGAATGCCAGCACAATTTCGCGCCGATCACATCGGGAGCTTTCTGCGCCCGCAGGAGTTGCTGGAAGCGCGCGCCAACGCCGCGAAAGATCCCAAGCTCTTAGCTCAGCTCCGCCAACTCGAGGACAAGCACATTCTGCGCGTCCTCGCCAAGCAAAAAGAACTCGGCTTTGAATTCGCCACAGACGGAGAACTTCGCCGACGAAATTTCATGAGTGATTTTACGGACGCGATCGACGGTTTCGACCTCGGCGATGCCGTCGCCCGCAACTGGAAATCCGGCGAGATGAAAGCGGCGTCGGTCAGCAGCGTGACGGGCGTCGTCAACCAAAAATTGCGCCAGGTGCGCCCGCTCACCGGACACGAACTCCCGTTCTTGAAAAAGAACTGCAAAGCGGCCATCAAGATGACGCTCCCCAGCCCCACGCAATTTCCCGCCATTTCCTTCAAAGCAGGAATCACCGATAAAGTTTACAAAGATCATTCCGCGCTGCTCGCCGATGTCGTCGAAATCATGAAAAGCGATCTCGCGAAATTGTCTTCTGAGGGCGTGAGCTACATTCAGATTGACGCGCCGCGCTACAGCTATTACATGGACCCGAAATGGCGCGAGTGGATTCGCACCGAAATCAAAATGGATCCCGACAAAGCGCTCGACGAGGCCATTCGCGCTGACAACGCCTGCTTCCGGGCCGCGCGCCGGCCGGGCGTGACTCTGGCGATTCATCTGTGCCGCGGCAACAATCGCAGCCATTGGTACGCCGAAGGAGGCTACGACCCTATCGCCGAAAAAATGTTCAGCACGCTCGACGTGGACCGCTATCTTCTCGAATACGATGACGCGCGCTCCGGAACTTTTGCGCCGTTGCGTTTCATTCCCAAAGGCAAAACGGTCGTGCTGGGCTTAATCAGTACGAAAGTTCCTCAAATGGAAGACCCCAAAGTGCTGGAACAACGAATCAAAGAAGCCTCGCAGTACGTCCCCATGGAAAATGTTGCACTTAGCCCGCAATGCGGGTTCGCTTCCAGCGCTGAAGGGAATCTCATCACCGAAGACCGGCAATGGGCCAAGCTCAAGTTGGTCGTCGATACCGCCCGCCATCTCTGGGGGTAAGGATCGTGACGAGGAAATCGAAATTCGTATTCACGAACGGAGTCAGGAATCAAGGCAGGCTCATTGAAGATCCGGAAAGCATGAGGAAAAGAGTGAGGTAGCGCTTGAGTTTTTGAGTAATGAGGAAATTTTCCTTGACGTGTTCGTGGCCGTGCTCGCCAAGTTTCGCGGCGATTTCCGGATGCGAAAGCAGAAAACGAATTTGGTAGGCAGTGCCTTCGACAGAATGAACCAACAGGCCGGTGTGCTTGTGAATGATTTGCGTGGGAATGCCGCCCACGGCTGACGCTACGACCGGTTTCTTCTTCCAAAGCGCTTCAGTAACGGTGAGGCCGAAGCCTTCCCGCAAACTTTTTTGGATGATGACGGTGGAAGCGCGCTGGAGCGCGTTCACCTCGAGTGGCGCCCAGGCGGGCAATTCGAGGATTTTGATGTCGGGGTCGTGATTGGCTTCGTGGAGGACTTCTTTTAGGACGATCTGCCCTTCGGGATCGTCGGTGGCGCTGCCTCCGGCAAGGACCAACTGGCAATCGAAATACCGTTTGACGATACGGTAGGCACGGATGACGCCGACGGGATCTTTGAGGCGGTCGAAGCGCGAAATTTGCGTAAGGATGGGGCGTCGGGTATCGATGCGGTAGCGAAAGAGCGTTTCATCGATGAATTCGGAGTCGAGCGGACAGTTTTTTTCAGAGAGCGGGTCGATCGCGGGATAAAAAAGATACTGAGGAATGACGAGTTGACGGGAAAATTCGGGCGAAGAGAACATGGCGGCGTCGTAGCGCGAGACGAATTTTTCGAGGAAATCCCAGACGGTGCGGTTGGGATGCGAGAGATCGATGTGGCAGCGCCAAACCCAGCGGCCGGAGCCGGGTTTGCGCGCGTCGATAAGCGCGGCGGGTTGCGGGTCGTGGATGACGACGAATTCGGAGTCGAGCGGAAGAGTGGCGCAATTGTGCGCGTTGTAAGCGAGGAAGATGTCGAAGTCTTTCGGGCTGGAGCGGTAAGGCTCGCCGTGCAAGGCGTTGTGAAAAGATTTTGTGACGTCGAAAAATTCTTCGGCGCCGCCCATCACTTCCCAATTGATTTTCAGGTCGAGCTCTTCGGCGAGAGGCACGAGGCGGTTGAGAATTTCCGCGACGCCGCCGCCGACAGCGGTGGAGTTAACCATCTCGATGCTACGGCCACGAAGCGGTTTCGCGAGCGTACGCAGCTCTTCGATTTCGCCGGCACCGCAAACATCGGTGTAGTTTTCCAACGGAATGTGATTTGCGGCGAGAGTAACCTTCATCCTTTCCTCCTCTCGCGATCTACGAGGCGGAGCAACTTGGCGCGCGCGCTGTCCAGCGTATTCGTGTAAATGTCGATGCGATTGACGCTGTCGGCGAGAGTGCGAAGGCCAAGACCGTCAGCGAGCCAGTGAGAGAAATCGTTAGTGCGAAGCTGTAAGCGCAGGCGCGACGAAATGAAATGGAAGTAAAAGCCGGCGTGGCTGAGGTGCTCGAGACCTTCGCGAAATTCTTCGAGCGTGCGCGCGCTGCGTCCGAGCGGTATGGTGATTTCGACGCTTTCGCAAAAGTAAAAACGTTCGAGAGCCGATTGCGCGGCGAAGCGTGGCTGGGCGGCGCAGAAATCCCCGACCATCCGGCAGAGGTCGCTGCGCAGGGCGGCGATGGAAGTGTAATCGCGAATGTCAAGAGCGGCGAGCTGCTCGGCGAGATCGTTGCGATTCGTGGCGGAAAGCGCCCATTGCGCAAAATCGTTGGAGAAACCTTCGGTAAGGAAGTGATGGCTGCCGAGAGTCTGAAAGGTGTGATGGAAAATAGAGCCGTCGCTGCATTGCTCGAGGCCGGTAAGAAGCTCGGCGAGAGTGCCCGCAGAGGGATTCCCGATGCGAGTGAGATACGAAACGGTGACGAATTCGAACGGCGTGTCAGCTTCGATCATTGTAGGGCGTCTCCTCCTGGGTCATGCCACCGGATGAGATTCAGGGCGGTCTGCCGATTCGATGCGGATTTCGGTCAGATCGGAGAGAAGATGGGCGGCCCAGCGATAGACATTATTTTCGCGGACAGTTTTTCTCATCCTTTGCATGCGGCGAAGCTGCTCTTCTTCGGGCATTTCGAGAGCGCGATGAATGGCTTCGCTGACTTGCGCAACGTCGTACGGATTCACAAGAAGCGTGTCCGAAAGCTCATGGGCCGCGCCAGTGAATGTGCTAAGGATAAGAACGCCGCGCTCGTCCTCGCGGGAAGCGACAAATTCCTTGGCGACGAGATTCATGCCGTCGTGCAGTGAGGAGACCAGGCAAAGAGAAGCGGCCTGGAAATAGCGCGAAATTTCCTCGTGAGAGTGATGTTTTTTCAAGAAGATAATCGGCTTCCACCGAGCTGTTTGAAAACGTGCGTTGATACGTGCGGCTTCGGCGTCGACTTCTTCCAGGAAATTCTTGTAGCGTTCAATGTCGGTGCGGCTCGGAGCGCCGATTTGAACGAACGAGAACCGCTGGAGGTAGGACGGATATGATTCGAAGAAATGTTCGAGGGCCCGAAAGCGCTCGAGGATGCCTTTGGTGTAATCGACGCGGTCGACGCCAACGCCAAGCCATTCGGCTTCGACTCCGAACTGGGCGAGTAGGCTGGCAGGCGATTTGTTCGAGTGAGCGGAATGGTCGCCGAGGCGCTGGTGTTCCGGAAATTCCACGCTGATCGGATAAGGACGCACGCGCGTGACGTGGCCTTTGCGATTCACGGCAAATCGGTCCCACTCGGTAAGCGCTTCGAGACCGCGGTCGACGCTTCCGAGAAAGTTGTTGCAGTGCGACTGGATGTGAAAGCCAATGAGGTCGGCGCCAAGCAGGCCATCGAGCAGTTCGCCTTGCCAGGGACAGATGCCAAACACCTCCGGATTCGGCCAAGGGATATGCCAGAAAATAGCGACGCGGGCGTCCGGGCGCGCTTCCTTGACCATACGCGGAAGCAGCGCGAGGTGATAGTCCTGAGCGAGGAGAATAGGAAATTCGACTGCTTCCATTTCCTGCAGGACGGTGTCGGCGAAGCGGCGATTGATATTCTGATATTGGCGCCAATCTTCCGGCCGGAAGACAGGGCGTGTGTGAGCGATGTGACAGAGCGGCCAGAGGCCTTCGTTTGAAAAACCCTCGTAGTAACCTCGGTCTTCCTCATCGGTGAGCCAAACGCGGCGCAAAGTGTAGCTCGGATGATCCGGAGGGACGCGAAGGTGGTCCCGTTCGTCGACGACGGCCCGGTCGGCGTTGCCGGAGCCATTGGCGATCCAAGTGCCATTGCAAGCGAGAAGCACCGGTTCGAGGGCGGTGACTAAACCACTGGCCGGGACGATAACCTGGACGGATTTTTCCTTTCCGTTGAGGATGTGCATGTACGGCTCGCGGTTGGAAACGACAAAAAGCGGCTTTTCGCGAAGTTTGCTGCGCAAGCTGACGCGCAAACGCTCGGCAGTCCACAGCGAGGCGTTCGAATCGCGCAAACGGGCTTCCTTTTCCGCCACTTCGCGCGCGAGGTGCAGATCCCTGGCCAGAAATGTCACTTCGTGATGAAGCTGGTCCATGACCTCGCCCTGATGCATTGCAGGGTGCACGTTGGGCTGGCCGGTCCGCATCGTGCGCAGCCATTTTGCGGTTCGCGCCAGAGGAGCGGTGAACGTCCACCGGATCAGCACCAGAGCTAATCCGGAGATGAGCAGAGTTTGCAGGAAGGCATTCAGGAGAGAGTCTCGCAATGTGCGCGAAATGCGGGTCTCGATGTAGCCGGCATCGTGAACGAGGAGAAGCGAGCCCGCGACCTCGCCGTCGCGATGAAGTGGCAGAGCATAAACGTGAAGCGGGCTGGCTTCTCCTTCGGCAAGCGCAGGAGCAGCCTCAGAAGAAAGGAACTCACCGGTTTCTGTGTCTTCTCTTGAGGCTTGCGTGGCGGCCGATGGGCGAAGGCGGAAGCCCGGAGCGAGACCAGGCGTAATAGCGAGGACGACGCCAGCGGCGTCATAAACAACAATCCCTCTCAGGTGCTCGCGCTTGCCATAGCGCTCGACCAGATGTTGCAACGCCTTCTCCTGCCCACGGTCCAGCAGTCGCTCCACGGTTTCCTGAAGACTCTCGCCCAAGATTTCTGCGCGCCTGGAAAGATCATTGCGAAGGGCACGCTTTTCCGTACGCACCTGGTAGCCGGCATAAAGCAGAGAAACGGTAGCGACGCTCACGATCAAGGGCAGGACAATTTTTAGAGTCGTGCGCATGCAACCCTCGTCTCGGAAAAGCAAGAGCGCCGAAGGGCTGGGTTCCGGGCGCCATTTTGACTGTTCAAATGCGGATGAGTGTTTATGGCGGAACTGCGGCTCGCAGCGTTAGTAGCCGCCAATACCCGAAGCCGGCGTGACGACCACGCGCACGGCTATGTTGCTGCTGCCGTTTGAGCGGTACTCCACGGTGGCTTGCGAGCCAACCGCGAGCTTGCCTTCGATCTTCGTGTCTCCATCGACTTGGAACTCGATGACTTTGCGTTCCTGGTTTTTGGTGATTTCGAGGGAGAAGGCAGCGTCGGAGATAGAGGCAATTTTCCCCGATAGAGACGCGTTATCAGGTGAGGCGGAGGGGCTGACAGGAATGAGCCGGTCAGGAACTGGGGTCGACCAGGCGGCAATGGTGAAACAAACAACAAAGACAGTGGCCAGGGTGAGTGCAGTCCGCAATCGCATAGGGCTTCCTCCAATTCGACTTGGACCGGGACCGTAAAGGCTGGGCAAGAAGCAGCCCAAAACGTCAGGAAACCGCGCGATGCAGGAAAGCTCTTTAGAATCAAGAGAGTAGCACTTGCTAGCTTTCTTCGAGCGGGAACGTGGCAGGTACTAGACCCGTGAAGATTTTGCTCCAACCTTGTTTTTCTCACCCAGCTGCAAGTGACGACCGAGGAGTACCTAGGACTTTCTGTCAGCAATCGAAAAAAACGGTCTCATCAAGACCCTGCAGAATGACGTTCCATTCCAGCGTGCCAAGTTCCTTTGCGCTCTTTTTTGAGATGAGCGTCCCGCGGCGCTCCGGCTCCACGAGATTCAAAACAAAATCGCTGGCGTTCGCGGGCTCATTGGGGAAGTAGATGCGCGTCACTAGCCGGCGGAGAAGCCCGCGCATGAAGACGGAAACGGCAATGTGCGGAGCTTGCGGCTTACCGTTAGGTCCGGGCACGGAGCCGGGTTTGATGGTTGTGAAACTAAACCGGCCGCGATCGTCCGTGAATATTCTGCCGTAGCCCAGGAAAGCGGGCTCGAGCGGCTTTTTTTGATCGTCTTCGGGATGCACATATTTGCCGTGGCTGTTCGCTTGCCAGATTTCAATCACGCAATCTGAAACCGGCATGCCGTCGCCGTCGAGGACGCGCCCGGAGATGGCGACGCGTTCGCCGGAAACACCAGGAGCGGTGAGATCAACTTTTTTCAAGCGCGTCAGACCGATCGAAAAATAGGGACCGACGGTTTGTGAGGTGGTGGCTTGCAGGCTCATCTCATTTTCCTCCGCTCGAGGGCGGCTCTTCCCACGGTGTGGCTTCTCGCCCGCTCAAAACAATGTCGAAGCGGTAGCCAAGCGCCTGCTCGGGAATAGTGGCTTCCCAGTCGAAAATCGAAATGAGCCGGTTGCGCGCCTTTTCGTCTGCGGTGCAATTGAAAATCGGGTCGAAGGGAATCAGCGCGTCGCCGGGAAAGTACATTTGCGTGACCAGGCGCGTGGCGAAGGCCGGCCCAAAAACAGAGAAGTGAATGTGCTTGGGACGCCATGCATTGTAATGATTGCGCCAGGGATATTCGCCGGGGCGGATCGTGACGAACCGGTAGCGGCCTTCCGCGTCAGTGAGCACGTGTCCGCAGCCGGTGAAGTTCGGATCGAGTGGCGCGTCGTGCTGGTCCACTTTGTGCAAGTAACGGCCCGCGGCATTAGCTTGCCAGATTTCGACGAGCGTATGCGGAACGGGCCGCGCATTCTCATCCAGCACGCGGCCGCTCACGATGATGCGTTCGCCAAGCGGGTCGCCGGAGTGCTGCCTCGTCAGGTCGCAGGCCTTCAAATCGACCGATTCTCCGCCAAATTGCGGCCCGGTAACTTCTGTGAGAGTGTGCGGAATCGGGACGGACGGTTTCAGAGGCGCGCGCTTGATCGAAGAAACGTACGGCGGATGCAAATGATTCGGTTGCGTCCCGGGATAGGGCCGCCGGTACCCCGCAGTGTCTGCCACTTGTTCTTTCCCCTTGTCCCCTGGAGCGAGAGGTATCTAAGAGTTTTCCTGGTGCGCGCTGCCACGCGCACTCTCTATGTCCCAAAATTGTTGCCTGCCACCGCGCGCACTCTTTCTCTTGATTCCAGCGGCGCGCCACGCCAGGAAATTTTGGCAAGGCGCAATCTATGCCTCCCAGAAAATTCTGTCAAGCCGATTATCGAAAAGCTGTGCGCCTATCGCTCATTTCGGTGTATCCTCTGTGGCGCTTTGAACGGATGGTTCCCACTGGGAAACCCATGGCAGAGACGGATTCGAACGCAGTTGCAAGAAAACAGGCGAGGACGGCGTCGACCCCCGCGGAACTTCTGGAAGCGGCGCAACCTCCCACGACGCCGCTGAGGGAGATGGTGGGCGACCCGAATTTCATGACGTCGCTCGCGCGTGGCCTCGCGGTGATTCAAGCGTTTTCGCAAACGAAACGCGAACTGACGATTTCACAAATCAGCGCCAAAACTGGATTTTCACGGGCGGCAGTAAGGCGCTGCTTGTACACGCTGGTGAAACTGAGCTTCGCGGGAACGGACGACAACCGGCACTATTATTTGCGGCCACGCGTGCTGACGTTAGGGCACTCCTACATTTCGTCGATTCCGCTGGCGGCGGCGGCTCAGCCGATTCTGGATCACGTCAGCCAGATCTTGCGAGAGTCGTGTTCGATAGCGACGCTGGACGGAACAGAGATCGTTTACATTGCACGGGCGAACATGACGCGCATCATGTCGATCGACCTGGGGGTGGGAAGCCGTTTACCGGCGTATTGCACGACGATGGGAAGAGTTTTGCTGGCGCATATGGCGCCGCACGATGTGGAAGAAATATTGTCGCGCACCGAATTCCGGCGATTCACGGAACGAACCGTGGTGGGTGTGGAAAAGCTGCGTCAGATTTTGAAAATGGTGCAGCGGAACGGATATTCCATCGTCGATCAGGAATTGGAGCACGGATTGCGGGCGGTGGCGGTGCCGATTCGGAATCCGGCGGGGCAAGTCGTGGCGGCGCTGAACGTGGGCGTGCACGCGCAGCGCGTTTCCATTCAGGAATTGCAGACGAGATTTTTGCATCATCTTCGCTCTGCGGCGGTGGAGCTGTGCATGTTCTTGCGGTGACTGTCGCGCCGGCGAGAGGGTAAGCGATCAAGGTGGGAGACGAAGAGAGCGGTTTGACCTGAGCGTGGGTAGGGAGAGCTATGGACAACGACAGGCGTTACGAAAACACGCTGGTCGCGATTCTGTTCTTTAGCTGGGGCACCGTGTTTCTCGACCGGACTTCGCAGCACTATCTCGCGCCTTATTTCGTTCCAGAATTCCACTTAACCACGCAGCAGGTCGGTTTGCTTGGGTCAGCAGTGGCAGTCACCTGGGCGGTGTCAACGTTGTTCTTCGGCGCGTTGTCGGATCGTGTCGGAAGAAAGCCAATCCTCGTGCCGGTAGTCTTCCTTTTTTCGCTGCTATCGTGGGTTTCAGGAATCACGCATAACTTCCAGCAGTTGTTGCTGGCGCGCGCGTTGCTGGGGATCGCGGAGGGCCCGGCATGGTCGATCATGACCGCGCTGATTGAAGAATCGTCTCCGCCGTCGCGGCGCGGGCGGAACATTGGAATCGTGGTGAGCGCGGCGGCGCTGGTGGGATTAGCGGCGTCGCCGGTGTTGACGACGCAGGTTGCCGCGCGAGTGGGATGGAGATGGGCATTCTTCGTTTCCGGGGTGCCGGGATTCCTGCTGGGCCTGCTGATCTGGAAATTTGTCAAAGAGCCAGAAAGAAGAAATGTGCCAAGCGCGCACGGGCAAGCGGTGAAAGTTCGGGATTTTCTCTCGGTCCTGCGTTACCGGAATATGTGGCTGTGCTGTGCTGGCGCGGCCGGGTTTTTGACCTGGTTGTTTCTTCACCAGATTTTTGCGCCGCTGTACATCACAGAAGTGGCGCATCAGGCGCCCACGACGGCCGGCCTTCTGATGGGCGCAAGCGGATTGGGGAGTTTCTTCTTTGCGCTGTATTTTCCCGGGTTGTCCGACCGCTGGGGGCGAAAGCCGGTTTTGCTGTTAATGGCAGTGATGAGCGCGATAGTGCCGCTCGCTCTCCTGATTTCACCGCTCTACAACTATCCCTGGATTCTCGCGGCAATCGTATGTCTAACGAATGCGGGCCAGGGAATTGGAGCGCTGATCCTGGTGCTCGTGCCCACGGAAAGCGTGCCACCGCAATTTGCCGCCACGGCCATCGGCCTCGCGACGCTGACTGCGGAAATTCTCGGAGCAACGGTTGCGCCCATTCTCGGGGGAAGAGTGGCGCAGGCCCACGGGTTGGGAAGCACAATGTGGATGTCTGCGGGAGGCGCAGCGCTGCTTTTCGTGGTGGCGCTGTTGCTGAAAGAAACGTATCAAGTGCGAGCGGGGCATGCTGTGGTGAAAGAAGCGATTGCGGATTGAACCGAACACAGCGAAACGCGCGCCGTTTCACGCGAGAGGCGAAAAAACACGCTAGTTCGGGCTAGCGGAGTACCTGGTGTGATGCTTCTTGCCCCAGGCGGACATCAAACGGAGGATCGGGCGCAGACTTTCGCCGTGCTTTGTGAGCGAGTACTCGACGCGCGGCGGCACTTCCGCAAAAACCTTGCGATTCACGAGGCCATCGCGTTCGAGTTCGCGCAGTTGCTGCGTGAGCATTTTTTTGGTTGGTCCGGCGAGGAGTCTTTGCAGTTCATTGAAACGGCGAACCTGGCCTTCGAGGTGGAACAGAATCGAAGGCTTCCATTTGCCGCCGATGATGCGAGTGGTAAGAGTGACGGGACAATTGAGGGCGTCCATACTTGGGGTCCTCCTGGACCTAGGTACCAAAAAGGTGCCTACTAGCAAAAAAGAAACTTTAGCCTAATATCGTGCTGTTGGCTAGTAAAAACTGTCGACGAAGCGAGAGCACTCTAAGGGTGAGGGGGAGCAAAGTTCGATGAGTAAAAGACCGGTGGTGGTTTATGGGGCGAGCGGCTTTTCCGGGCGCCTGATTGTCGAATTCCTGCGCGAATACAAAGTTCCCTTCATTGCCGCAGGTCGCAACCAAAAAAAGCTTCAGGAAGTGCTGAGCCGCGTGCCCGGGATCGAAACCGCGGACTACGAGATCGCGGAAGTCCACGGCTCCCCGGACGAACTCTTAAAGCTCTTCACTGGAGCGAAAGTCGTGTGCAACACGGTGGGGCCACTCATCTACTATGGCCCACCGGTGATCGAAGCTTGCCTGAAGGCGGGCTGCCACTACATTGACATCAGCGGAGAGCAGCCCTGGGTCCGCCAGGTTGCGGAAAATTGGGGGCCGAAATTTGCCGAAAAGGGGCTGGTCGCTGCTCCGGCCACCGCCTACATGTGCTCAGTCAGCGACATCGCCGTGAGACTGTGCCTGGAAGCGGGCGGAATTGATACGCTGGAAATCCTTTCCATGTTCTTGGGCATGCCGACGTACGGCTCAACGCAAACCATTTTTGCGAGCATCCCCATGGAAGCGTGCTACCTTGAACAAAATGAATACAAACCCTGGCCGCGCGCCAAGGCTTATGATGTGGTTGCACCGGGCTGCATTCAGACGCAACTCGCGCTGCCCTGGGGCGGCTTTCCGCATCCCGTGTGGTTCAAGAATCATCCGCAGATCGCCAATGTAAAAACGCTGGGCGGGCTGCTGGACCGTCAAATTATGGAAACCGTGGCCGCCACAGAAAAACATTTCGAGGAAAAAATCCGTCCCTTGCCCAAGCAGGAGCAGGAGCGGCAACTCGCGGACATGGCGAACTCGGTGCAGGGGGGAACGCCGCCGCGCGAAAACACGCGAGTGCATCGCGCGATTGACGTTGTTCTGGGGCGTGGAAGCATGAACTCTGTGCAGTGCGTCATGTATGGCACCTGCGCGTACCGCACAACGGGCCTCGTGCAGGCCTTCGCGGCCCATCACTTGACCTATGCCGCGCCGCGCAAAGTCGGATTTGCGTCGCCCTGCGAGGCGTTCGGGCATCGCGAGCTGCTGCAAGCGCTCGAGAGTTTCGGTTTTAGTCAAGCGAAACTCAGTTCTTAAGGCACCCGCAGAATGAGAGCCATAGATTATTTTGACAAAGGCGCGGAAGCATTCCCCGACCGCTTCGCGGTGATGGATCAGACCACACGGTTCACTTATCGCGATGCGCAGGAGGCTAGCCACAAGATTGCACGGGCTCTGTGGGCCGGCGGGCTGCGTGGGGAAGAGCCGGCCGCCATTCTTTCCATCAACGACGCAAGAGTCTTGCTTTGCATGGTGGGCATCATGCGCTCGGGCGGTGTGTGGGTGCCCATGAATCCGCGCAACGCCCTGGATGCCAACCTGCAATACCTGCAATATTCGGGCACCTCCTGGCTCTTCTACCACAGCACCTTTCGTGACCAAGTTCGCGAAATGAAGGCGCAAGTGCCCGGTCTCAAGCATTTCATCTGTATTGACGGCGAAATGGATGGCGATCCCTCGCTGGAATCATTTATGAAACAGGGCCAGGGCGGGGCTGAGTTGAACTGGGCGGATCCCCGAGGAAATATTGACCGCCTGGTGGGGCTTGTGCCTACCGGTGGCACCACGGGACCCGCGAAAGGGGTAATGGTCACCAGCCTTTCGTGGGGCACCATGATTGAGGCCGCAAACATCTGCCTTGCTTGTGAAGACGTTCCTCCTGTTTGTCTCAGTACAGCTCCCCTATCCCACGCCGCCGGGGTCGTTGCTTTTGCTTTGTTTCCCATGGGGACGACCAACGTGGTCATGCCGGGCTTCGATGCCCTGGGAGTCCTGCAAAACATCGAGCGCCACCGCGTCACGCATATCTTTCTGCCGCCTACAGCGCTGTATGGAATGCTCGCGCATCCCAGGCTCGGGGAATTTGACTATTCGAGTCTGCGAAGAATGCTAATTGCCGCCGCGCCAGTCTCACCGGACAAATTGAAAAAGGCGGTGGAAGTTTTTGGTCCTTGCGTGTGCCAGTCCTACGGGCAAACGGAATGTCCCATGTACATGACGTACCTGGATACGCAGACACTAGCGGCGGCCGCTGCGGGCGATCATCCGGAGCGATTGCGCAGTTGCGGCAAAGCAACTCCCGCGGTGCGCTTGGCCATCATGGATGATGCGGGGAATCTGCTGCCTCCGCATAAAACGGGAGAGATTGTGGCCCGCGGAGCGCTGGTGTCGGCGGGATATTACAATTTGCCGGACGCTACAGCGGAAATCCGCACGTTTGGCTGGCATCACACGGGAGACGTCGGCTACCGGGACGAGGATGGATTTTTCTATATTGTGGACCGCAAGAAAGACATGATCATTACGGGCGGCTTCAACGTGTATTGCGCGGAGGTCGAATCGTGCGTGATGGAGCTGCACCAGGTGCGCGATTGCGCGGTGATTGGCGTGCCGGATGAGAAATGGGGCGAGGCGGTGAAGGCGATTGTAGTTTTGCGCGACGGAGAATCGCTATCCGAAGAAGACATCATTGCGCATTGCAAGTCGCGGCTCGGCAGCGTGAAGTCGCCGAAGTCGGTGGAATTTTGGCCTGAAATTCCGAAAACGCCGGCGGCGAAGACGGACAAAAAGGCCATTCGGAGCCGGTATTGGGCCACCGCGGATCGCGCTGTGCATTGAACCGAAACGTTGAGGAGGCTAACATCGTCACGATTTTGCGAGTTCCGAAGTCGGGTGGAATTCCGACAACTAAAGCGCGCGTGGTGCGCTGGTTCAAGAAAGAAGGCAGCAAGGTCAAGCAAGGCGAGCCGATTGTCGAGTTGGAGACCGACAAGGTCAATTACGAACTGGATTCACCGGCGGGCGGCATGCTGCTGAAAATTGTCGCGGCGGTGGATGCGGAAGTACCCGTGGGCGATCCCTTGGGTTGCATTGGCGAAAAGGGAGAAGCGTTGCCCGAGTTTTGAAGCAAGGAGCAGGGCGATGGCCAAGAAAAAAGCGCTGACGAAAGACCAGTTGATCTGGATGTACGGGCAAATGGTGCGCATCCGGGAGTTTGAGGCGCGCGTGAAGCGTACGTTTGTGGAACATCCCGGCGTGATTCGCGGCCACACGCACCTTGGAGATGGCGCGGAAGCCACGATTGTCGGCGCGCTGGCCACGCGGGAAAAGAACGATCTGGCCATGCCGAGTTATCGCTGCCACGGCTATCCCTTGGTGCTCGGAAGTTCGCCGAAAAAAATGATGGCGGAAATTTACGGACGCAAGGACGGGCTTTGTGGCGGCTTTGGCGGCTCGATGCATCTGGCGGACCCCGAGCATCACTTCCCCGGTACTTCCGGAATCATCGGACAGGCCATTACGCACGCTACGGGCGCCGCGCTGACGGCGCAAGTGAAGGGAACGAAGCAAATCGTGTACTGCTTTTTCGGCGACGGCTCGACCAAGCAGGGAGCGTTTTTTGAGTCGTTGAATCTTGCCGCCGTGTGGAAGCTGCCTATCGTGTACATTCTCGAGAACAACCACTACCAGGCTTACACGCATATCAGTCTGGAAGATGCAAATTACATCGCGGGCGATCCTCTTTCGAAAAAGGCGGAAGCGTTCAGCATTCCTGGCGTAACGGTGGACGGCACGGATCCGCTGAAAGTGTACGCCGCGGTGGAGAAAGCGGCCGAGCGCGCAAGGAGCGGGAAAGGGCCGAGCTTGATTGAGGCGAAGTTTTACCGCTTGAGTGCGCACGGCAATGCTATCACTGTGCCTCCCGTGCCGACGCAATTCCCGGAGCATGAGGCGGTCGAAGTGTATGGGAAGAAGTCCGAATTTGCCGCAGCGATGAAAAATGATCCGATCCCGCGATTCCGAACAGCGTTGGTGCGCAAAAACATTTTGAAACTTGCGGACGCGAAGAAGATTGACGAAAAAGCACAAGCGGAAATGGAAGATGCGGTACAGTTCGCGCTGGCCAGTCCGCCTCCTGCGGGTGCGGAAGCGGTCAAACACGTGTACGCGTAGAGAGGAGGAACTATGGCGCGCGAGATGATGTACGGCGAGGCGATTGCCACGGCGATTACGGAGGAAATGGAGCGCGACTCCAACGTCGTGTTTTACGGCCAAAATCTTGCGATGACGGAACGCGATCCGTTCTTGCGAAAGTTCGGAAAGAAGCGCGTGCGCATCGCTCCGATTTCGGAAACGGCGGAAATGGGCGTTGCCGTGGGTGCGGCAATGACCGGATTGCGGCCCATCGTGGAATTGTGGATGAGCGAGTTCATGCTGGTGGCGTTCGATGAGCTGATTAACGAAGCGCCGCGGCTGCGCTATATGTCGGGTGGCCAGGTGAAAGTGCCGCTGGTGTTCAAGGCGGGTTACGGATTCGCCGCGGGTTGGGCGGGACAACATTCCAACTGCGTGTATCACACGATGATGGGAGTTCCGGGATTGAAAATTGCGCTGCCGTCAACGGCGGCGGATGCGAAAGGGCTAATGACTGCGGCGATTCGCGACGATAACCCGGTGGTTTATCTGCATCACTACATGCTGACGCTGGACAAAGGGCCGGTGCCGGAAGGCGAATTCGTGATTCCGTTTGGAGTGGCGGACGTCAAACGTGCCGGAACGGACGTCACGATTGTCGCTACTGGATGGATGGTGAAGAAATCGCTGGCCGCGGCGGAATTGCTGGCAGAGCAAGGAATCAGCGCGGAAGTGATTGATCCGCGGACGCTGACACCGCTGGACGTTGAAACCATTCTGAAGTCGGTGAAGAAAACCGGGCGGCTGGTCCTGGTGGATCAAGCGACGCGGCACGCCTCGGCGGCGGCAATTATTGCGGCGGAAATGGCGGAGCACGGGCTGAAAGCATTGAAGGCGCCGGTGAAACTGGTGACGGCGCTGGACACGTCGATTCCATTTAGCGAGCCGCTCGAGAGTTATGTGTTGCCGAATGAAGAAAAAATTGTGGCAGCAGTGAAATCCGTGGTGGCGAGGCAGGCGGCGGCTGATTAGCTGGAGCGCTTCTGCGGCGCTTTAGAGCGATGGTCGGAGGCGTTCGCGTGGCTCGTAGAACATGATTCTGCAACTGAACCACTTGCACCGGAAGCCCGCCGCGAGCACCACGCAGGAGGTCGTGGACACGCTGTATGCTCTCCTAGAAGAAGGCCGGCTCGAGCGGGAACAGTTTGCGCGGCTGCGAGTTCATCTCGATTGGATCCAGTACCGGCAGAATTTTCGGGAATGCGTGATGGCCACGAAAGCCACAAGCGACCCGCGCGCTGAAAGTTTGCCGCTGGAAGTGCATATCGACATGCGGCAAGTGGCGCCGGGCGCGCTGCGAGACGCAATTCTGCGCAACTTGATGATTGGCGATGATGCCCCGGCGCCGCATCAGGACGCCGTGTTTCTGGAAGACTTCCGGTCATTTCGAGAAAGCATTGCGTGGGGATTCAACCGGCTTTACTGGCATCGCTTGACGGATTGGGAAGAATTCACAGGGCGCGACTACGAACAGGCGCTACCGGGAGGGAAGTCGGACGCGAATCATCCGGTGGCTGTGGCTCATTGCGTCGCGGATTTTTGGACGCTGCTGCGAGATTTGGAAAACCGCAAGCAATTGCCGGAAGAGATTTTTGTGTTGGAAATAGGCGTGGGGATGGGAAGACGCGCGGGCTTGTGGATGGACCACTTTCGCGCGCTCGACGCGGAACGGGGGACGAAATATTATGCGCGGCTGAGATTTCTTCTGGGAGACTATTCGCTGGCGACGCTTGAGCGCTCGCGCCCCGCGGTGAAAGACCACATGGAGCTGTGCAGTTTCATTGTTCTCGATGCACTGAATCCCCTGAAAAATCTCGCCTTTCTGCGGCACAAAATTCTGCACATTCACCTGACGAATGTGTACGACAACCTGCCCGATGAAGAGTTTGCGCGGAGAGAAGGGCGGCTCTATGCGGTTCAGGTGCGCGCGTATGTTCCTGCGTCGGATGCGCGGCGAATCAGCGAGGAATTGGGAGTAGCCGCGACGGACATTCCGCGAACCGTGAACCGGTTGCTCGAGGGCGGTCCTGACTATCTTACTGACCGGAGGCGCGGGCTGGCATTTTGGCACGAAGTTTGGCAAGCCATGCGGCTCGAAGAGCGGCTGGTGAGCCTGGAAGATTTGCCGGATGTGGCGTTGCCTCCCGGGCTGCACCAGGAGCAGTTGGAGGAAGCGTTGGAAGGAGCGCCGAGTGAGGTGCGCTTTCACTTAAGTTCGGGAGCGTTAGAGAGTTTTCAAAACACCGTTCCGCTGCTGCATCCGCGGGGGTTCTTGCAAGTGCAGGATATTTTTGTCACGAATTTTAATGAGTACCGGCTGGGGTTTCACGGACCGGGGAAATTGGACGGCTCGATCGTGAATTGGGTGAATGGCGTGCTGCTGCGCGAAGTTGGCGAGCGCGCGGGATATGACGTGCACTTCGCGCCCTTTCATTACCGGCCGGGTTCGCGCACGTCGGTTCTCTACACGACGCAGCGGGAGTAGAAGCTAATGGCACTTCCGATTCTTCCGACGACGGTGGTGGGCAGTTATTCGATGCCGGGCTGGCTGGAGCGGCTCAAGACGGAATACTATGCGCGGCGCATCAGCCGCCGCGACCTCGACGAAATTCACGACACCGCCGTGAAAGCGGCCATCAAGGATCAGGAAATGGCCGGCCTCGACGTCATCACCGATGGCGAGTTACGTCGCGACAATATGATCGACTATTTCGCCGAGCGGCTTCCCGGCGTGCAGATCGACCATGCTACGAAGAAATTTCACTACGATTTTTACGACAGCAGAGTGCAAGGCAAGCTTCCGGCGGGTCCCCTTGGATTGGTTGAAGATTTCAAATTTCTGCGTGCGAATACGGAACGGGAAACAAAATTTTGCGTCACCGGGCCGCACACGCTCTCGAAGCGCATCCGCAATGAGCACTATCCGAGCGAGCAGGAGTTCGCCATGGATCTTGCGCGTGTGATGAATCCCGAGCTAAAGGCCATCGCGAAAGCCGGCGGGCATTTCATCCAGGTTGATGAGCCGTACTTCTCCGGCTTTCCCGAAGATTTTGAGTGGGGCGTCAAGGCGTTGAACCTACTCGTGGAGGGGGTCGAAGCCAAGATTGCCGTGCACATTTGCTACGGCAACCGCTATGGGAAACCATCGTGGGAAGGAAGTTATAAGTATTTGCTGCCTGGAATTCTCGACGCGCACGTCCAACAGATTACGCTCGAATTTGCGCGGCGCGGCGGCGAGGACCTCGAGCTTTTCCGCGAATTGCCGCCACGATTTGAGCTGGGCATCGGTGTGATTGATGTAAAGACGCAGGCCGTGGAAACGCCTCATCAAGTTGCCGAACGCATTCGAAAAGCGCTGGAAGTGATTCCCGCGGAGCGCTTGTTCATTTTACCCGACTGCGGCTTGCTCCATCTTTCCCGCGATGTCGCGTTTGCAAAGCTGAGCGCAATGGTGGAAGGCACGCGTTTCGTTCGAAAAGAGCTGAAGCACTAATGTGAACTCTCCCAATCCACTTCGCGAATCGTTGAACGCTGGGCGATTCTGCTACGTCGTCGAGTTAGTGGCGAGCCGCCTGACGCGTGAAGCGCGTTTGCTGGAAGTGGCCTCCAACCTGGCGCAAGTGCCAGGAGTTGTGGCAGGCAGCATCACAAGCTACGCGGGCGGCGCGCTTGGACACGACCCTGTGCGTGTCGGAACCGCCGCGCGGGCGCGCGGCCTCACGCCCAGCATTCACCTGACGTGTGTGGGCCGCGACCGAATCAGCGCATGGCGCACACTCGAAGATCTTCATGCGCTCGGCATCGAAAATGTACTCGCGCTGACCGGAGATTATCCCAAGACCACGACTCCCCAGCCACCGGAAGCGTTGTACGACCTGGACTCCGTGCAACTCGTCCGATTGATTGGCGAAGCGCGCCAGCGCGGGATGCAATTTTGGATTTCGGTCGCCGTCTCGCCCTTCAAATACATGGAACCGGATTGCGCTTACCAGTATCTGAAGCTTCAGAAGAAAATTGCGGCAGGCGCGGATTGCGTTATCACCCAGCTTGGGTATGACATGCAGAAATTCCGCGAGCTGAAGCGATATATGGAAGAACACGCGATGCGCCAGCCGGTTCTGGGGAATGTCTACGTCCTGGGCGGGAAAGCGGCCGAAAAAATGTCCAAGGGAGAACCGCCTGGTTGCTGGGTTTCGCCGGAACTTTTGGAGCAGGTTCGCTCCGAAGTGAAAGGATCCGACGCAGGAAGAACTGCCCGCCTTGAACGCGCGGCACGGATGGTGGCGGTGCTTCGCGGCCTGGGCTATTCCGGCGCCTATCTCGGCGGCGACCACCAAGCCGATCACGTTCGCTGGATCATTCGGCGTTCGGAAGTTTTGAGTTCCCGCTGGGAAGAACTGGAGCAAGAGTTCAATTACGCTCCGAAAAATGGTTTCTATTTTCTTAAGTCGCAGCTTGCTTCGCCAAAGAAGCGCGGAACTATCCCTCGCCTCCTCGATGCGCTGGGCAGGATTTTTCCGGTCAATCAAAGCGGGTATCTGCGGAATTTGCTGGTTCGCCTGTTTCGAATCGCCGACCACAAACCCGCCGTGTCTCACGCCATTGAGCGGCTCGAATTCGCCCTGAAATCACCGATGTTTGGCTGCCAGGCCTGCGGAAACTGCGTCCTCAGCTACATGGAATACGTCTGTCCGCAAACTTGTCCCAAGAATTTGCGCAATGGTCCTTGCGGCGGTACCAGCAATGGAAGGTGCGAAGTGGAAGACAAACCGTGCATCTGGGTGGGCGTTTACGAGCGCGCGAAAGCCGCCGGCCGCATCGAGGATTTGCAGACTTACGTTCCACCGCCGCGCCGTGATTTGAAGCGCACCAGTTCCTGGATCAACTATTTTCTTGGGCGCGACAGCCGCCCCGGAAACTTCCTACCACTCGCAGATCTTTCGCGCCAGGCCGTTTCATCAGGTGTGGAACCCATGCCGGAGGCTAGCGCGATTCGCACGCCAACGGCCGAATCCCGCATCGCCAAAGAGACTGCAGATCGAAGCTAAATACCTCCCCATAGAGACCATACTTAACCGAGCAAGCAGCAGCCTTGTATGTCTTCCCAGAAGGTATCCTGAGTCACACCAGGGACCTTCAAGGTGCCTTTGAGGAAAACCGAGTGGCCGATATTCGCACAAATGCTCGATTAAAGGCTTGACAAGCAGCGGGGGACGACGATAGACATTCACCCACCGGGGTGCATCCGGATTTTGTCTTTTGGCTATCAGCGATTCGAATCATCTCCATAAGGAGTGGATCCATGAGGCGCCGTCTACTGCTGTTTTCGATGTTGGGGTTCGTGATTCTCGGAGTCTCCTCGAAACCGTCCTATTCGCAGGCTGGGGCTAGCGGTGCTCAGTTCAACGGGACGGTCCGGGATGAAAGCGGAGGAACCGTTGCTAAAGCCAGTATCACGTTGCGCGAGACGGACACCAACCGCACCTATACGACTGTTTCGAACGATAGTGGGTTGTACGTGCTCGCCAATTTGCTCCGTTCCATGGTGTCAATCTAGGTACCAGGTAACAAGAATGTGCCTACTGGCAAAAAACAAACTTTGGACTAATATCGGCCCACTTAGGCTGCGGATATTGTGCGCTGGCGGTCTCTCCATGCCGCTCAGGTGCATGCTCTCTTGGGGTTAGAGCCGCGGCGAGTTGGTGCGATAGACTTCAGCCACCGGGGGTGCTACCCGTTTTTGGGGTCTTTTCTGTCGGGAGTTTGATTCGAACTATTCTTCTAAGGGGTGAATCATGGCGCGACGTCTATGTCTTTTGGCTTTGCTTGGGATGGCAATTCTCGGAGCTTGGGCGAAACCCACGTACTCACAGGTGGGCTCGGCGGTAGCTCAGCTTAACGGAACTGTGCGGGACGTTAGCGGGGGCACGGTGGCCAAGGCGGCCATCACGCTGCGCAATACGGAGACCAATGCCACATACACGGCTGTTTCCAATGACAGCGGGCTGTATGTGTTGGCCAACGTCACCCCTGGGCGTTATGAATTGACCGCCGAGTTAACGGGTTTTGCGAAATCGACCCTGACTGGGATTGTGCTGACCGTGGGCCAAACGGCAACCATCGATGTGACCCTCAAGGTGGCTTCCGGCACAGAAAAAGTAGTGGTCACCACAGAAACGCCCGTGATTGAGCCGACCAAGACAGAGATCAGCCAGGTCGTCGAAACCCAGCAGATTGATTCGCTGCCCATCAGCGGCCGGCTATTCACTGATTTTGCCCTCCTCACCCCTGGAGTGGCCACGAGCCGCACCAGCCTCGGCACGACCTTCACCGACTTTGAGACATCGCAAATCTCGTTTGGCGGCATGCGTTCGTTCAGCAACGAGGTCACGGTGGACGGGGCTGATTTCGTCAGCATGCTCACCGGCGTGCAGCGCTCAACGCCGCCGCAGGAGTCCGTTCAGGAATTCCGCGTGGTGAACAACAGCTTTGGCGCAGAATATGGGCGTGCGGCAGGCGGAATCGTCAACATCGTGACCAAATCAGGGACCAATGATTTGCATGGTTCCGTGTACGACTATTTGCAGAATAACGCTGCAGACGCGCGCTATATGCTTCAGCCTGCGCCCCTTCCCCACGAACTGCGGCAGAATCAATTTGGCGGCACGCTGGGCGGACCCATCAAGAAGGACAAAACCTTCTTCTTCATGAACTACGAAGGCAAGCGGCGCGCCGAGTCGCCGGTTTATCCACCCGACCTGATCAACAATTTGCAGCTCATCGACGATACCAAAGCGCTGATGGGTCTGGCGCCGGAAGGCTGCCTTACGGGGCTCAGCCAATGCAATGGCACGGCCTTCAGCTACCTGAATGGTTTCATGAAGAGCACGAACGACGACTGGGGCTTCGTCCGGATGGATCACCAGATCAACACTAGCAATCACCTGGGAGTTCGTTACAACGTGGAGGATTCAAGATTGGGGGGTGCGCTGGTGGGCCAGACACTGGACGGCGGCGGCATCGGCGTTCCTAGCGGTGGGCGAAACCTGTTCATCCGCGATCAATCTTTGTTTGGCACGCTGGATTCTTCCCTGAAACCCAACCTGGTCAACACGGTCCTCGTGCAATGGGCCCGGCGGCATTACAACTTCCCTGGCATGACCGGCCAACCCGATTTCAGCGTCACCAACGACCTGGAATTGGGGCATAACTTCGGCACGGACGACAGGAAATACGAAAGCCGTATACAGATTGCAGACTCCATCTCCTGGGTCAAGGGCAGCCACGTCTGGAAGTTTGGCTTCGACGGTAACTACATCAAGGACTTGGATAATTTCCCGGGGTTTACGCCGGTGCGAGCCATCGTGCCGAATGCGCCGGGCGTGAGCTGCCTCGCAAATTTCGCTCAGTTCTATGCCCAAACCTTTACACCGTCGGCCACCATTCCGGCTGACGTAGCCGCTGCGGCTCCACAGTGCGCGGTCGCTGGAGACCATGGCGTTGTGTTCATGTACGCGGGAACGCCGCTCCCCACCGATCCCACGTTCACCAGCGGCAAGCCGCTCGTCACTGCCGCCAACAATCCGCTCGATACCTCGACTTGGGCGAATGCCTATCAGCCATCGCTGTTTAACAACTACAGCCACACCATTAACCATGCTTACTGGGGCGGCTTTGCTCAGGACCAGTGGCGTGTTACCCGCAAGCTGGCTCTCAATTACGGCTTGCGCTGGGAATATGAATCGGGGCTGACAAGGTACGTAACCGCAGACTACGGAGGATGGCAGCCTCGAGTTGGCTTGGCGTATTCCCCGGACAGCAAGACCGTGATTCGCGCCGGATTCGGGATGTTTGATGATCGCTATAACCTGACTTTCTTCTTCGTCCCGAACACCCAGAAAGTGGCTCCAGGCTATCTCTGTGCCAATCAAGCACCGGCTGCGATTGCTGCCATTTGCAGCGGTGCGGGAATATTGCCTCAGAAGCTGCCCAACCTCGAGACCGGACTGGGGCAGGCGGGCCAGGGCTACCAATTGTTCGGATTCCCGGCTTCTCAAAACGCGGCGCTTATCGCTGCGACCATTATCAACACCGGCGGTTATGATGCTGTCGAGGGCCCCGGGGGCGTTGTTTCGATGGCTGGTACTTGCTTCACCACCGGCGCCTGCGGGGTCGGCGAAGGAGGCATGGAGCGCAATAGCAAGATCCCCTATTCGGAGCAGGCCAGCTTTGAAATTGACCGGCAGTTTGGGGGCGGGTTTTCCCTCAACCTCGGGTATCAATTTGTTGGCGCCCACCGATTGGTGCGCGGTGGCAACATCAACATACCGTGCCCGGTGGGAACGACAAAATCAGGGACACCTACCGATCCCCTGCCGGAATGGATGCCAGGCCTCGTGAATGCCGACGGCACGCTTTCGGCGTGCACAGGCACGCCGACGCTTGGCACGGGTGCACTGGCCGGCTTAGGGCCGTTCTTTGGAGGCGTTTTTGGTTCCGGCCTGCAGACGCTTAGCGCCGGGCTGATGGACTACAACAATGACGTAGCCAAAGCCGTTTATCATGGTCTGACGGTTTCGGGCCGGGAAAGAATCAGCTCGCACTTCAATCTAACCGCCAACTACACCTATTCGCACACACTGGACAACGGCAATTTCACCACTTTTATCAACCTTCCGGTGAACCAGTTCAATTACGCAGACGAGCGCGCCAATTCCAACCAGGATGTGCGCCATCACTTTGTGACCAACTTCACGGCAACCGCGCCGGACAAGAGCTTCTTGCGGTATTTTGCGTTCAGCAGCATCATTACCGTGCAATCGGGGCGGCCGTTCACGCTCTTCTACGGCAACAACACACTCAATGACGTAGCTGGCGTCGCCACGGACCGCGTGGGAGGTGCGCCTTTCGGTTCCGCATGTCCTTCCGTCACCAATTGCCAGACCATGATCCCAAGGAACACTTACGTGGGCGATCCCATGAGGACCTGGGACCTGAGGGTGTCGCGCAGCTTCCGCCTGCGGGAACATGCGAAGCTCGATCTGTCAATGGATGCGTTCAACGTGTTGAACCGCGCCAACGTGGATGAGGTGACCTCCGTGTACGGCTCGCCCGTTTTCTGCGGCGGGGTCATTCCAAAACACTACAAAGACGCAACGACCCTTGCCATCCAACAAGGGGCCGCGTCCATGGCCTGCCCGGTGTCCACCAACGGTCTAGCAATTCCCGGCGTGGGGAGTTTTGCACCTACGCCAATAACCACCTCGTTGGGTGCCTCGTGTTTCCCAACGGCGGGGCCACCGCCGCAGGGGCCGAGCACTTCCTGTTTGCTCATTCCGGCTACCCCGAATAACACCTTCGGTCTGCCGAGAACGATGCTCAACCCGCGGCAGCTTCAGTTCGCGGCAAAGTTCACGTTCTAGGAATAGCGCGGCCTGCGCAGAGAACAACTACTGAGAAGTACGATTAAGAAACAGGCTGTGGGCAATTCAGGAGTCCACCGCCTTTCTCTTCGTTGCCTCGCGGCCTAGAAGGGATACCGCTCTTCTCAGATTTTCATACAAGAGACGTACAGGGCATCATCTGTTAGCCGTAGCATTCAACATTACGGGGAGAGATGTTGATGGCGGTGTTCGTACTGGTGCATCGTTCGTGGCATGAAGGAAGCGCCTGGAAAGAAGTCATTCGCGAGTTGGAAGCGCGCGGGCACAAAGCGTTTGCGCCGACAGTAGCAGGGTACGGAAGAGGCGCCGACAAGGACGTGACGCACGCGAAGTGCGTGCAATCGCTGGTCGAATACATTGTCAAGAATTCCCTGGCGGATTTTGTGCTCGTGGGTCACAGTTTCGGTGGAACATTTATTTCGAAAGCCGCGGAAGCCATCCCGGAGCGAATCAAGCGCCTGGTTTTTCAAAACGGTTTTGTCGTGCGCGATGGCCACAGCGTGATGGACGAGTCGCCTCCCGCCACCGCCGCGCTCTTCGAGCACATGGCCAACGAATCGCCAGACAAGTCGTTTCTGCTGCCGTTTCCAGTGTGGCGCGAAGCCTTTATTAATGATGGCGACCTCGAAACGGCGAGGCGGACTTATGCATTGCTTTCGCCGGAACCCCTTCAGCCTTCCAAAGACAAGCTGGACTTGAAAAAATTCTTTTCCTTGGACATCCCAAAGAGTTATATAAACGCCACCGAAGATATTGCTTTGCCTCCGGGCGAATGGGGCTGGCATCCGCGCATGTCGAACCGGCTGGGACTTTATCGCCTGGTGCAGATGCCGGGCAGCCACGAGGTAATGTTCACAAATCCTGCGAGGCTTGCGGAGAAAATCATCGAAGCGGGGCGCGACTAACGCGGCCGAATGAACTGACAGATGCAGAAGCTCGAAGCCAAGCCGGGACCGCTCGAAATTGATTTGACCAAGGCAGCGTTGGTCGTGGTGGACATGCAAAACGCTTTTGCTGCAAAAGGCGGGATGCTGGACATTGCGGGCGTGGACATTTCCGACGCGCCACGTGTGGTGCAGTCGATCAGGAGCGTTCTGGAAGAGGCGCGCCGCGCTCATGTTCTGGTGGTCTACGTCCAGATGGGTTACAAGCCGGATTTGAGCAATAGCGGGGGGCCCCATTCGCCCAATTTTCACAAAGAACTCGCGATGCACCTGATGACTTGCCGGCCGGAATTGAAAGGGAAACTTTTGACCGAGGGAACCTGGGATTTCGCAATTGTGGACGAACTGAAGCCGAAACCGGGTGACCTGGTCGTTCTGAAAACGCGGTACAGCGGGTTTGCCGGGACCACGCTCGATTCGCAGTTGCGCACGCGCGGCATTCGCTATCTCTTTTTCGCGGGCATTGCGACCAATGTTTGCGTCGAGTCCACTTTGCGCGACGCGTATTTCCAGGATTATTGGCCGATTCTCATTGCGGACGGCGCCATGCCTGCGGGGCCAGCGGCAATGCACGAAGCAACGCTCTTCAACGTTGAAAATTTCTTCGGCTGGACCGTGAAAGCGCAGGAGCTTCTGCGCGTACTCGGTTCCACAAATTCATGAGGCTCTTGTGCTGACTGCGGATATCGACATCGGCGGAACGCTGACGGACGGAATTTTCATCGACGGCGAAAGGCTCGTTTGCGTGAAGGTCGACACGACGCCCCACGACTTGACGGTTTGCTTGTTTGATTGCCTTACGCAGGGCGCCTCGCAACTAGACTACCCGGACATCGACGATTTTCTCGAAAAGCTCGAACTGATTCGCTGGTCCACGACCATCACTTCCAACGTCCTTGCCGAATTTCGTGGGCCGCGGCTTGGCTTGCTTGTTTCACGCGGCCACGAAAAGGATTTGTACGGCGATGCGGCCCGAAGCATGGTGCTAGACCGCATTGTCTTCGAACGCGATGTGATTGGAATTGACGAAAACTCGAGCGACACGGACATCATGAACGGAGTGCGGTCGCTGCTGGAGAGCGGAGTTCGACGCATCTGCGTGAGCTTGAAAGGCGCGCAGCGCCATCCGGAAAGTGAGATTCGAATCAAGCGCGTCATTGATCAGCAGTATCCCGATCACTTTCTAGGGTCGGTGCCAGTTCTGGCGGGAAGCGACATTTCCAAGAGCGCGGACGATGCCACGCGGACGTATTGCGCAATCATCAATGCCTACACGCACGGTGCGCTGGCGGCCACACTCTTCAAGGCTGAAGACGACTTGCGCGAAGGGCATCGCTACGCGGGCACATTTTTGGTCAGCCACATCAATGGCGGCGTCGCGGGAATCGCCAAGACCAAGGCCATCGATACGATCGAGTCTGGACCGATTTTGGGAATTCATGGCAGCGCGCATTTGGCGAAAGCGTATGGCGTCAGCAACGTGATCGCATTGGACGTCGGAGGGACCACTGCCAAGGTCAGCGTGCTGCGGGGCTCCGCCTCGGTGCAGCGAAATCCATCCGATTTTTTTGGTATTCCCGTAAAAATTTCGCTGCCCTACTTACGATCCATTGCGCTGGGTGGCGGCAGCGTCGTGAAAGTTTCGCCAAATGAGAAGCCCGGCGAGATTGCGCTGGGCCCCGAGAGTATGGGTTCGCTTCCCGGCCCTGCCTGTTACAACCTCGGCGGCGACAAGCCCACGCTCACGGACGCGTTTGTTGCTGCCGGCCTCATCAACCCAGAGTATTTTCTGGGAGGGACGAAATCGATCGATTTGAATGTGGCTCGAGGCGTGGTGGAGGAGCTCGTAGCGCAGCCATTGCACGTTTCTCTCGATGAAGCGTGCCGGAAAATCATTGGCGCAGCGTTTGAAGCAGTCGCAAATCTGATTACCAACTCAGGCGCCGAACTTGGTGAAGGAGTCGGGAGTCATTCGCTGTTTGCCTACGGGGGAAACGGCGGGCTGTTTGCCTGCGGCGTTGCGGAAAGAGCCGGGTTGCAGCAAGTTTATTTCTTCGATCTTGGGCCGGTCTTTAGCGCTTTCGGATCTTCTGTTTCTGACATTTCACATGTGTACGAGCGCACGATTCCGATGGCGGCGGTTTCAGAAAAAGATCTTAGTATGCTCAATCGGATTCTTGAAGAGATCAAGGCCGACGGACGGAGAGATCTTCTTGGAGAAGGAATCAAGCCAGATGGGATCGAATATTCCATCGAACTGGACATTCCCCGGCCCCGGCAATCGGCAATCACAGTGGAGTATCCCGAGTCTTGTTTTCGTGACTTCAAGACTTTGCGTGAATTATGGGAGAGAAAAGCAGGAACGATTGGCGACGGCGTCGCCATCGAATTGATACGCGTCAAGATTCGCAAGGCCATGCCCAAGCCCGCGCTGGCGAAGAAGCCGGCGCAGGGAAGCGATTCCGCGCATGCGCTCAAAGGAACTAGAAAAGTGGCGTGGGGCAGTTCGAATGGTGAAGCGAAATTGTACCGCTGGGAGTCGTTGCAGCCGGGCAATTGCGTGACGGGCTGCGCCGTGCTCGAGGGCGCGAACAGCACATATTTTGTGCCCGAAGGCTGGTCGCTGCTTGTCGACGAGTACGGGAACGCGAAGTTGAATCGCAGCTAGTGGACTCGGAAGGAATTCGCGGGGGATTCGAACGAGGAGAAGCAATGTCATCGGAACAAGAAAGTCGCCTTCGGGTCACGGAATACTTAGATCTCGACCTGCTAAGTGAGCGCTGGCTTTGCAACCGCTGTGGCCGCGACATCGGACCGGCTCGCGAGAATTACAAAAAGGGATGCCTGTTGCACGACCGTGACCCGCGCGAAATCCATCCGCCGATTGTTTCAGGCGAATTTAATTTTTCGCCCGATCCGCTGTGGGTGCGGATCGTCGAATTTTATTGTCCAGGGTGCGGGACGCAAATCGAGACGGAATATTTGCCGCCGGGGCATCCCCTCACGTGGGACATTGAGTTCGACTTGGACAGTTTGAAAGAACGGCTGCGCAGCGGAGAGTTTGTGATTCGGGCGCAGCGCCTCGAGGCCGCGCAATGAATTCGATCGACATCGATGTCGGTGGAACGTTTACCGATCTGGTCTTGAATTTCGGCGGAAGAACCCTGATTAAGAAATCGCCCACGACTCCTTACGACCTTTCCGTTTGTTTTTCCAAAGTTATCGAAGAAGGAGCCAGCGCGCTTGGCCTGAAGATGGAGGAACTGCTACCTGCGGTCGACATGATTCGTTACTCGACCACGATTGCCATGAACCGCTTGATCGAACGCAAAGGGCCGCGGCTCGGTTTGATTACCACCGAAGGGCATGAAGACGTGGTCTTGCTCGGGCGTGGCGCGCAATGGATTGACGGCACACGCGTGCAGGAACGAAGAAATCTCGCGATTCAGAAGAAACCCGACCCGTTGATTCCCCGGGACATGATTGTGGGTGCAAAGGAGCGCGTGGATTCACGCGGAAACGTCATCCGGCCGCTCGCCGAAGACGATTTGCGCGCCAAAGTCCGCTACTTGGTGAATCGCGGCGCACGCGGTTTTGTGGTGTCTCTTTTGTGGGGATTTCTTAACCCCGTCCACGAAAAGCGCGTGAAAGAAATCATTCGCGACGAATACAAGGAATTTCATATTGGCTATCTGCCCGTGGTCCTGGCGGGACAGGTAGTCGGGAAGCTTGGCGAATATGAGCGCACGCTGGCGGCGATTCTCGACGCGTACTTGCAGCGCTCCATGCAGATTGAGCTTTCCGCGATGTGGGACAAGCTTCGCGAACGCGGCTACAAGAAACCCTTGTTGATGATTCAAAGCTCCGGCGGAATCGCGGAAGTGTTTCGCACCACGGCCAGCCGTACGTTCAACAGCGGCCCTGTTTCCGGACTAATGGGTGCGCATCACGTCGCCAAAACGCTTGGCCACCACAACGTGATCATGACCGACATGGGCGGCACAAGCTTCGATGTCGGCTTGGTCGTGAAGGATAGCGTCCGCAGCTACGATTTTCGGCCGATCATCGATCGCTGGATGGTAGGCATTACGATGATCAAGACCCTCTCGATTGGCGCAGGCGGCGGCTCGATCGCCTGGCTCAACAAGCTGCTGCAGAATCAGTTGCAAGTTGGACCAAAAAGCGCGGGCTCGCTGCCCGGGCCAGTCTGCTTCAATCGTGGCGGGAAGGAACCGACAGTTACGGACGCGGACGTGGTGCTCGGGTACATCAATCCCGAATACTATTTTGGTGGGCGGATGCGGCTGAACAAAAACGCCGCGGCACAAGCGATTCGCGACAAGATCGCCAAGCCGCTCGGGATGGAAACCGAGCAGGCCGCGGAAGTGATTCGCAAGATTGTGAACGGCAACATGGCTTCCGCCATCATGAAAGAAGTGCACCTCCGCGGCTACAGTCCGGAAGACTTTGTCCTGTTCGTTGGAGGAGGCGCGGGCGCAACGCACGTCGAAGGATACAAGGCGGACGTGAGAAAAGCCGTGGTCTTTCAGTTTTCGCCGGTCTTTTGTGCGTTTGGGTCTTCGACGATGGACATCATGCACGTCTACGAAGCGTCGAAGAAAATCACATTACTCGAGCCGGGAACCCAGAAGCCGACGGAGGAGTTTTCCGCCTACAACCGAACCGTGGAAAATCTCGTGGAGCAAGCCAAGCGCGATTTGGTTGCTGACGGCTTGAATCCACAGGACGCGGCGTTTGTGCTGGAACTGGACATGCTGTACGGCGGGCAATTCCACGTGAAGCGCACGCTTTCGCCGTTGCTGGCGCTGCGAAATATCGACGATGTGCGCTTGCTGTGCGCGGCGTTCGAAAAAGAATTCAGCGAAGCCTTCAGCCCGTTTGTTGTAAATCCCGAGGGAGGGGTGTTCATCGAGAGCTTCATCCTGAAAGCAATTGTGCCGACAAAGAAAATCGAATTGCCGAAACTGAAGCTGGAAGGAGCCGACCCGAGCCCGGCGCGCAAAGGCGAACGGCCTGTGTATTGGCCGGACGACAAAGCCTTTCGAACGACGCCGCTCTACGCGTATGAATCACTCCGGCCGGGGAACGTGATCGTAGGCCCCGCTGTTGTGGAAGGAGAATACACGACGCTCGTCGTCCCTGCGACGATGACTTTTTCCGTGGACGAACGCGGTTTGGGAATTCTGGAAGGCTAGACCGGCGGCCAAATACAAAGGAGACGCATGCCCATACCTACGTTAGAGGAAAAGCTTGCTTGGCTGAAACCGGCGAAAGCCACGGCTTACGAACAGGAATGCGCGAAAAAACTGCGCGAAGGCGACTACGAAATCGGTGTCCAGATCACCAACGACATCTTGGATGAAGCCATGGAAATTTTCGTGCGCTCCTCCCGCAGCTATTTCGGCGTGTCGGGCGATTCGATGGTGGCGATTTTCACCGCCAACGGAGATTTGATCAACGCGGCTTGCGGCACGTATTTACATGCGATTATCCAGCCCATCGTTATCAAGTTCATTCTGAAAAATTACGCGGCGAATCCCGGGATTCGCGAAGGCGACATCTGGTACACGAATGACGCGCTGTATGGCGGCATCCACAACCCGGATCAGGTCGCGCTCATGCCCGTTTTTCACAATGGGAAATTGCTCGCCTGGACCTCCGCTGCGCTGCACACGACGGAAACCGGCGCCGTTGAGCCAGGCGGCATGCCGGTCAGCGCGAAATCCCGCTATGAAGAGGGGCTGAACATGCCCCCGATCAAAATCGCAGAGAACTATCAAATCCGGAACGATTTCTTGGAATTCTATTCGGTGTACGGTCTGCGCGCGCCCGCAATGTTTATTTCAGATTTACGCGCACGTTGCACCACGGCCGATCGCGTTCGCGTGCGCTTGATGGAGTTGGTGGAAAAGCGCGGCGAAGAATACCTAGTCGGCCTGCTCCGAAAAATGGTGGACACCGCCGAATCCGGAGCGCGGCAAAAAATTAAAGCGCTGCCGGAAGGCAAGTTCCGCGCGGTCGTGTTCAACGATGCGATTGGCTGGACGCCTGCTTTGGTTCGTGCTTGCAACCTGGCGCTTATCAAAAAAGGAGAAAGGCTGATCTTTGATTTTGACGGCACTTCGCCGGAGAATCCATCTTCTTACAACGTGCATCCGCAAGCGGTCGTCGGCCACATTGCGAACTTCATGTACGAATATCTTTTCCACGACCTGCCGATCTGCAGCTCGACGTTTGCTCCTATCGATTTTCTTTTTCCGCCAAACATCATTTTGAATCCGGACAAGTCTGCCGCGACCAGTTGCTGCGTCTACATCGGCATGCAGTGTCGCAACGCCACGCACAACGGTTTTGCGAAGATGGCGTTTTCGAGCGCCAATCTCTGGCAGCAGGTGACGGCTGCGCCGGGCAGCCAGCACACGGCACAGATTTGCGCAGGTCTTTCGCAATGGAAGCTTGCGGTTTCGGACGTGCTCTCGTTTTCCTTGAACACGCAGGGACAAGGCGGCCGCGCTGCCACGGACGGCATGGACTCCTACGGTTTCGCCTGGTGCGCGTTTGGCCGCGCTCCGGACTCCGAGCAAGTCGAGAGCGAGCTACCGCTGACCGTGCTGCTCTCGCAGCATTGGAAAGATTCCTGCGGCCACGGCCACCATCGCGGCGGCTCTGGAGCCGTGCAGCAATGGATGATTCACAAAGTCAGCGACATGGTCTCACTTTGCATGGGCAATGGGAGCAAAGTGCCTCTCGGCCAGCCGCTCTTCGGCGGATATGCGTCTTCCCCGATTCCTGGAATCAGTGTGCGCAAACCGGCCCTTCTGGACGACATGAAAAAAACGGATTCCGAATTGACCATGGATTTGCGCGACATTCTCGATAAAAAGACCGTTCATGGCCAGTGGACGTACGAATTAGTCGCCAGGACTCCCAAGGTCTACCAGGAAGGAGATTTGCTTTTTGGGTTCAGCGGTGGCGGTCCCGGCTACGGAGATCCACTGGACCGCGATTCGGAATCGGTGATGGAGGATCTAAAGAAGAACATCATTTCGGACTGGACGGCGCAACATATATATAAGGTTGCGTACGACGCGGAGCGCCGCAAAGTGGACGTTGAAAAAACGAAGCAACTTCGGCAGGAAGAACGCAAAGCGCGGCTGGCGCGCGGCGTGCCGTACGAAAAATTCATGCAGGAATGGAGCAAGCAGAGTCCACCAAAGGAAGCGTTGCAGTTTTATGGCACTTGGCCCGACGCAAGGTCCACCGGACCTGTGTTCCGGCCCTGACGGACAGAAGTGAATCTCACGGCAAGACAGATAGCCAAGAACTTGTCAAACGGGGAACCACCGCCTCGTTCGCTGCTCCTGCCGATTGTGTTTGCGCTTGGCGCGAAAGTAGAAAATGTTCCTCTTAACGCGTTCCTCAACAATCCAACAAAAATCGTTAGCGCCGCGCGCCAGATGAGGAACCATCTGCAAGCCGACGGCGTCGCGTGCTACTTTGATGCATTTCTCGAGGCGGAGGCGCTCGGAGCGATTTTGCAACTCACGTCGGACGATGAGCCGCCCACAGTCGAGTGGAGACAAGAAGCGCGAGCTGGCGAGCTTCCGCATGGACTGCGCTCACCGGAAGAAGCAGTGAAAAGCGGGAGAGTCCCTGTTGCAGCGGAAGTGGTTCGCAGAATGAATGCGATCCCGAACCGCGATTTTCTCTTGATGGCGAGCGTCAGCGGGCCAGTGAAGCTGGCTGCCTTGCTCACGCAATCAGAGAAACGAGAGGACGCAAGCTTGGGTGATTTGTCTACAGAGGCCTTGGAATTCGCAAGTTCAGTAGCAACTCAAGTAACCACGACTTTCTTGGAAGCCGGAGCCGACGCCGTCTTCATCCACGAACAGGTTCCGGCAGGCCTTTCAGCGGAATGTTGCGAGGAATGGTCGGGACTGCTGGCTCCGGCAATTAACGTGACGCGTTTCTACGAAGCGCTACCCATCCTTCAGTTTGCCGGCGCACCCGCGGCGCTCGAAAATTGGGAAACGGTTTTGCGCCAACCCTGGGAATGCCTTCTCTGCTTCCCGGATCCCATCGCGCTTTCATCCCGCTTTGTTGAGTGTTGCGCAGCTTCGTCCATGACGGCGGGCATGGCGTTGCCGCTCGAGTTCTTTCTTCCGGACCATCCAGGCAAAGAAGAGCGCATCGCGAATCTCCGTGAAGTCGCGGGAAATGCCAGGCCAGCGGTCATCAGTACGGCCGGTGACGTACCGTACTCAGCGGACATGAGATATTTGAAGAGGGTCTTCGCAGAGATGCCACGCTCGCATTAGGAGTTGCGGACATCGCGAACTGGACGCATTTTTTCTTTGCGTTCTTCTGTAGCTCAGGCCCCTGGGCTTGAGGCCCTTCTTGTTTCGGTAACTATCCCCCGCACTTCTCGTCGCAGAGCAGCAGATGAGACGATCACATACGCAATGAGCATTAGAAACACGGCGAGAAGCCTGCCGTGGAAAATACGCCAATGGAATGTGATTCCCATGCCAAAGAACATGCCAGCAGCACCAGTGTTTAGGTAGCGCCAAGCACGTAGGCGGAGGGGAAGCCCTTCGGGTGTGAAGGGGGTGGTTATTTTCATTACCACTGCCCATCCTAGCCCTAAGCAAACAACCCAAATCCAGTCTTCCAAAGTGCCCATAGACTTACCGAGTTCACGCTGACTTCTGAAACCAGAATCACATTGTATTCTACCGCTTTGATTACAGATCAAAATTGATCGGTCGAGGAGTGACGCGTCAACAGCAGCCGCTGGCCGCTCATGTCGTCGCCACGAAGTTCGCGCAAAGCGTTGGTAACAAACTCCGCGGTGACGCGCTTGCGCCAGGTCATGTCGAAATCCGTGTTGTCGAGCGGTTTGGCAATGCGCGAAGCAAGTGAGGCTGCTTCTACGACCGTTTCCTGATTCAGCGCGCGACCCGTCAGGAATTTCGACGCTTCTGTGGCGATTAAAGGCCGGCAGGCAGCAGAGCCAATAATAATGCGGGCTTCTTCCACAACTCTATTCGTCGAGAATCGCGCCGCCGCGGCAACAGACAATACAGGAAAGTCAAACGAACCGCGCCGGCGCAATTTCCAGTAGGTGCTCCTCCATCCGTGCGAGGAGTTGAGCAACACCTCGGTAAGCAACTCATCTGGCTGGCGCTTCATGTAATGGATGCCGTCATTTTGATACAACTCGGCGAGAGGAACTTCGCGCTCACCGCGTTGCGAGACGAGTCGCGCGCGCGCGCCGAGTGCCATGAGCGCCGGAGCCGTGTCCGTCGAAGAGACAGCCATGCATTTCGAACTGCCCGGCGCGACCCAGCATGTGTCGCCATCTTTCTTCAGGCAATAGCCGATGGACTTTCGCCACTCGTAATTTTGATCGTAGTAGTTGCAGCGTGTGTCGAGGCAGAGGTTACCGCCCAGCGTGGCGACATTGCGGATTTGCGGCGTGGCGACGAAGGAAGCAGCTTGCGCCAGAGCAGTAAGCCCGTTGCGAAAGCGCGGGTCTGCTGCGATTTCGGAAAGCGTGAGGCAAGCCCCGAGCCGCGAGCCGGAATCGCTCAACTGCAACTGATGCAGTTGCGTGATATTGCGAAGGCTCATCAGTGTTTTCGGAACTTGCTGGCGCCGCTTCATGTTGGGCAGCAAATCGGTCCCGCCCGCCAGCGGCATGGCGTGGCCGCCTTCGCCATCGAGAATGCGCGCGGCTTCTTCGACCGTGTTTGGCGCGCGAAATTCGAAAAGAGGCAGGCGCATCATGGCGTCAGCACCTTTTCTTTTTCCGGGCGCGGTTTTGCTTGCTGCGCAGGCTCGTTGACGGCATTCCCGTCGCCGCCTTCCCATGGCGGGGGAACCCGCAACGCTTCCGGCCAATTCACATGCGGGAAATGATCGGGTCCAAAACGCGGCGCGCGGCCGGCTTTTTTCTCGACCAGCGCCTTCAGGATTTTTTCCGGCGTGATGGGAACTTCGTCGATGCGAACGCCGACCGCGTCATAAACCGCGTTGGCGACCGCGGGCATGATCGGCAGCAGCGGGCCCTGGCCAACTTCCTTTGCTCCAAACGGGCCGCGCGGATCGGGCTCTTCGATCAATTCGGTGACGACTTCCGGCATATCCAGCGACGTTGGGCTTTTGTATTCAAGAATAGAAGGGAACTTGTGTACGAGAGCGTTCGAGAGACGCTTCGGGAGGCGGCGAAATTCCTGTTCTTCCATGAGCGCCTCGCCGAGCCCCATGTATACGCCGCCTTCCACTTGCCCACGCACCAGAGTTGGATTGAGCGCTCGGCCAATGTCATGCGCGATCCAGATTTTTGGCACGGTAACCCAGCCCGTGGCGGAATTAACTTCAACTTCCACCACGGCCGCGGAATAGGAATAAGTGGGGGAAGGGCCGACTCCTCCGCCCTTGTAGAGAGCCGGAGATTTCGGTGGAGTGTACGAGCCGACCGTGCCGATGGTGCCGAAGCGGGCTTCGGCAAGGCAAATGGCTTCAGCAAAGCTCACGCCTTTTTCCGGCGCGGCGAAATCGAAAACGCGCTTATTCGCGAAGCGAATTCTTTCTTTCGGAATTTCCAGCTTGAGGGCAACGGCTTCCGCGAGCAGCGCTTTGCCGCGCTCGGCTGCTTGCAACGCGGCGTTTCCGGCCATCAGCGTGACGCGGCTGGAATAGGACCCCAAGTCCACGGGTCCGAGGTCCGTGTCGCCGGTGAAAAGCCGCACGTCAAATGTATCGATGCCGAGAATTTCCGCGACGATTCCGGCGAGAACGTCGTCGGAACCTTGGCCGATTTCGGTCGCGCCGCAAAAAATCGTGACGCCGCCGCCGCGGTCGAATTTCAGTTGCACTCCCGAGTGCGGCATCTTGTTCCAATAGATGGGCAACCCCGCGCCCGTTAGATACGCCGAACACGCGAAACCAACGCCGCATCCTTCGGGGAGCTTGCGGAATTTCTCCTTCCAATTCGAAGTCTTCACGATGCGGCGAATGCATTCCGCGAGATTTACGGTGCCGAGGCGGAAGAAATTCGCGGTGACCGAATTCGAGGATTCCACAATACGGAGACGCAAATCCGTTGGATCGATGTCGAGTTTCTCGGCGATCTTGTCGAGCTGCACCTCCTGGCCAAAGCGCGGCTGCGGAGTGCCGTGGCCGCGTTTGGGACCGCATGGCGGCTTGTTGGTGAACGTACGGCAGCCTTCATATTTATAGCGAGGGATATGGTACGTCGTCGTCTGAAGTGCTCCCGCGTAAAACGTGCTCGCGACACCATAAGACCCGTACGCTCCACCGTCGATTAAAGTCCGCAGGTGCATTCCTGTGATGGTCCCGTCTTTCTTCACGCCGGTTTTGAATTTCATCAGGATCGGGTGCCGCCCGCGATGGCAGTAGAAAACTTCTTCGCGCGTCAGGCAGATTTTCACTGGCCGGTCGAGCACCAACGCCGCCTTGGACACGACAATTTCATGATTGAAAGGATCGCTTTTCCCGCCGAAGCCGCCGCCATTTGGTGTGGCGATGACCCGAATATGTGCCGGCGGCATTTCGAGCACTTTGGCCAGCGCGCGGTGCAGATAGTGCGGCGTTTGCGTGCTCGACCAGATTGTCAGCTTTCCTTCAGGGTCCTTGATGGCCACCGAAGCGTGCTGCTCGATGGGAAGATGCGTGTTTCCCTGGTAGAAGAACGTATCGTCAAAAATCTCATCGGCTTGCGCAAAACCTTCTTCGACGTTTCCAAATTCCAGCGCGACTTGCTTGTGGATGTTCCCTTCTTCGCCATAGTCGTGGATGCGCGGCTCGGGAGTCGCAAGAGCTTCTTCGGGGTCAGAAATCGTCGGCAAGATTTCGTAGTCGACATCGATCAGGTCAAGCGCCTCGAACGCGGTCAACTCCTCTCGCGCCACAACCGCGGCTACCGGATCACCAACATGCCTCACATGATCGACGCACAAAGCCTGCTCGTCCTGGCTCACCGGAAGAATTCCATACTGAATGGGGAGGTCTTTGCCGGTGAGGACCAGATAGACCCCGGGATGCGCGAGAGCGCGCAAGAAATCAATCTTGCGAATGCGCGCGTGCGGATGCGGGGAACGCAACAGTTTGCAATAAGCCATGCGAGGCAGAAAAATGTCATCGGCAAATCGAGTCTGACCCGTCACCTTGCCGCGGGCGTCGACGCGGCGGCGCGGCACCCCGATGACGCGAAGGTTTTCGCCATCCCCGTTTGAACCTCCCGCAGGCTGCTTTGGAAGTTCCTTTTGGTCAGACATGCTGCCTCACTTGGACGCTCCGCCATGTTCTGCGATCTTCAGCATCGCGGCTTCCACGGCTTCGAAAATCTGCAAGTAGCCCGTGCAGCGGCAGAGATTTCCGGAAAGCGCTTCGCGAATTTGATCGCGGTCGGGATGTGGATTCGCATCCAGCAGAGCTTTTGCTGTCACCAGGATTCCCGGAGTGCAGTAGCCGCACTGCGCGGCCCCGAGGTCCGCGAACGTATCCTGCAGGGGATGAAGCCGTCCATCCTCGCAAAGTCCTTCGACCGTCAGCACCTCACGGGCAGCACATTCCAGGGCCAAGACCAAGCACGAGAGCACCGGCTTCCCATCCAACAAAACCGCGCAAGCTCCGCACTCGCCAAGTTCGCAACCATGTTTTGTGCCAGTGTGGCCGAGGTCTTCGCGCAGGACTTCCAGCAGCGTCTTGTACGGTGCAAACGAAACGTCCGTCTGCTCCCTATTCAGAGTGAAACGGATTTGCGCTGACTTTTGCGATTCAATTGGAAGCGTGGCCACTTTCCTTCACCTTTTCGATTTCTACCCGACTGCAGATTTCTTTCGTAAGTGTTCTTCGTGATTCCGGACCTGTCGGCCCGCTGCCTTCTCGATGGCGAAACGCTGAAGCGAATCCGGCTTGGCCAGTAAACCACGGATCAAGTAATCCGACAAAGCTTCCGCGATTTCCGCCACACTCAAAGGGCCCTCCGGGCTGAACCACTGCACGCTCCAATTTAAGGCGCCCAGCATGGCGCGCGCCGCGAGCGCGGCCTCGCCGGGGGCAAATTCGCCACTGCGCATCCCGGCGGCGACGAGGTTTCGCAAACCTAGCTCGTAGCGATCACGCTTTGCGACAAGGTACCGTTGCTGGCGAGGCGGCAATGCGTTGGTCAGCAAGTGAGCCGCCGATCCTTTCACTTCATCGAGCAAGCAACACAAGTGGGACACAATGATGAAACGCAATTTGACGGCAGCGGTGGTTTTCATGCGCCGAGCCTTGTCGAGTGCCGCGATCATGCGATCTAGCGAACTGTCCTGGCAGAAGAAAAGGATTTCGTGTTTGCCCTTGAAATAGTTATAGAGATTGGCGGGAGAAAGGGAAGCGGCCTCCGCGATGTCACGCATTCCGGTTTCGGCAAACCCGCGCACGCGGAACTCTCGTCCTGCCGCCCGAAGAATTTCAAGCCGCGTCGCGAGGTAGCGGCGCCGCAAACGGCCGTTGCGCACATTTCTGGATGGAATTGAGACCAGGCTCATACTTCACAATCGCAAGCAGTAGTCACTGCGCTGTACAGTGTAGGGCCAGTTTCCCTCATCCGATGGTTCTTGTCAATAAAATCTGAACATTGGTTCAGAAAACGAACGGCCGTTCAGCAACCTAGACGAACGGAGATCCCGCATCTGCTGGCGTGGATCATCCCGACGGGGGCTCTCTTTTCAACTTGGGAATTCGAGGTTAGCTTGCGTCCAGGCGCCGAAACCGGCGCGCTTTCATCTCAAACCGCGCTAACGCGCCAGGTTCCGCGAGAAGAACCGTGGGCCGCAGCGACAACGCGCGATAGAGCGCCTGTTCCAGGTGATTGCGAATCCCCTCCGCATCGTGGCCCGAAACCACTTCAATCTGCACTTCAAGATGATGCATTTCCTGGAGCGTCTTCACGGTGATTTGGAACTCGTCGATAGCGTTGAACTGGCGAATCACATTTTCGATCGCCGTGGGATAGACATTCACGCCGCGAATGGTCACCATGTCATCACTACGGCCAAGAAGGCCGCCGTCAAAACGTGCGAAAGTGCGCCCACACGCGCAGGGAGCGAGATTCAACCGCACCAAATCGCCGGTGCGATAGCGAATGACGGGAAACCCCGGGCGGCCGAGATTGGTGATCACTAACTCGCCGGTTTTGCCTGGGGGAACTTCTTCACCGGTATTCGCATCAATCACTTCGGCGATAAATTCACTTTCGATGAGGTGGATTCCCCCAGGCTGAAGTTCACATTCGAAACTGTGTGCGCCCACCTCAGATGCCCCAGCATGATCGAAGCATTTCGCTCCCCACGCGGCTTCGATGCGTGCCTTGGTGCGTGCGACGTTCGCGCCGGGCTCTCCCGCATGTACGAGCGCTCGAACGGGAATCGAGCGCACATCGAAGCGCTGCTCGCGAGCGATTTCTGCCAGACGAAGTGCGTAAGTAGGCGTACAGCAAATCACAGTCGCACCGAGGTCGCGCATCATATGCAGACGCTGGATCGAATCCCAACTGCCTCCGGGAATCATCATGGCGCCGAGTTGCTTCGCGCCTTCGACAGCAGCCCAGAAGCCAATGAACGGCCCGAAGGAAAACGGAAGGAACACACGATCTTCCGTATGGACGCCGGCGCCTCGCAAAACGTGCCCCCAGCATTTGCCCCACCAGTCCCAGCTTTCCGGCGTGTCCACCACGCGCAAGGGAGTGCCCGTGGTTCCAGAGGTCTGATGCACCCGCGTATAAGCGCCTTCGGGGAAAGTGGTGTTCGTTCCGAAGGGAGGCGCTTCCTCCTGGGCTTGCATCAGCTCGGATTTCGTAGTGAAGGGAAGATGGCGAAAATCTGAAAGCGTTTGAACGTCGTTTGGTTCGATACCTGCTTTCCGCCACTTCCGGGTGTAAAACCGGTTGTGTCCAGAAACGAGCCGCAGCAGCTCCCTGAGTTTTTGAAACTGCAGCACGCGCAACATTTCGCGCGGAGTTTTTTCGATGGATGCGTCGAAGGCTTGCATGGGTCCTGTAATCCTCCAGAAACTCCCTGCAATTCCACTCTACAAACAACTCAGAACGCGAAAGGTCCGATTCCAGCCACTTTCATTTCGGAAAAAGCCGTGCTGCGTTGTCATACAGAATCTTTTGCTTCGCGGCAGCTCCGATGGGCAAAGCGTTGAATTTCTCGATGTTACCTTTGATTTCCGGCACGCCGGGGCCGGGCCAGTCCGTCCCCCACAGAACTTTGTCCGCAATGTCTTCGATGCGCGGAAAATACTCCATCAATTTCTGTGGAGGAATGCCAGAAATATCCATGTACATATTCTTGTGACGGCGCACCAGAAAGAAAGCTTCATTCATCCAAAGGGGCCTGCCGCCGTGCGCGAGAATCACAACGAGATTCGGATAATCAATAGAGATGTCATCGCACAGCATCGGCTGAGCGTGGCGATTGCGCGCGCCGGGGAAAATCGAAGTGCCGGTGTGAATCATGACCGGCAAACCGTTGGCTTGCGCGCGTTCGTAAACTGCCGCGAGGCCGCGGTTGCCGTCCATATAGCTGTTCGGCGACAGCACTTGATGCGACGGATGAATCTTGATGGCGCGAATACCAATTTTAGCGAGACGATCCACTTCCGCGCCGGGATCCGGAACGGTTCCCGGGAGCACTCCCCCGAATGCAATCAGGCGATCCGGCGCGGCGCTGCAGTATTTAGCGCTCCAGTCGTTTACTTCCGGAGTGAAGCCGATAATTCTTGGCGCAACATAGTTGATCAATCCAGCGCGCTCGACTCCCAGGCTATCCAGAAACCCAAGAAACGCTTTCGGGTCAGCGCAATAACGCTCCACCTCCGCGTAGTCCTTGCGGCCCTTTTTGATCAGCGCGTGCGCGGATGGTGTCATCATGTGGTACGGCATGATGTGCACGTGGATGTCGATGATCGGTTGCACTATTTCCCTTTCCCGTAAGATTCCTCTGCCGCATTCCCAAAGCCGCGCCGCGTGCGTGCCGCCCAATCAAGTTGCAGCGATTCAGTGGTGCGCCGCTCCCACAGTGTGCGCCAGATGTTTCAGATCAAAACTCTCGTCTGCTGCTTGCCCCGGTGTCAGCGGTACATGCGCCGACATCAGCTTGCGCCCCATCATGTGGTCCAGCGGACGGTTTAAGGAGTCGATCCCAACGAGCCGCTCGCCTTTAAAATAAAAAAGCGAGAATTTCCCAAATTCCGCGTTGCCGCGCATCACGGTGCGGTCGTGGCCGTTTGAAATTCCCGCCATCTGTAGCTTCACATTGAATTGATCCGTCCAGAACCATGGCAGCGCTTTGTAAGCGCTGCGTCGCCCCGCAATCGTCGCGGCCACATGCTGTGCCTGGTCAGCGGCATTTTGCACCGATTCGAGCCGGATTCGCGTTCCAGCAAACGCACAGGGAAATTCGGCGCAGTCCCCGATGGCAAAAATGTTTTCATCATCCGTCTGCAAGAATTCATCTATCGCAATTCCGTTCGCGACGGGAAGACCAGCGCCTTGCGCGAGTTCGACGTTGGGGAGTACGCCGACTCCGGCGATGATCAAATCGGCTGGCCATCGCGAACCATCGCTTAGCGCGATGCTTCGGACATTTCCGTCCGGGCCTTCGATCGCAACGATCGTTGCACCGCAGATCACCGTGATGCCCTTGCTGGTATGCAGTTCGCGAAAAAACTCGGAGATCATCGGAGCCACGGCCCGCGACATCAGCCGGGGAAGCGCCTCCACAACCGTCACGGCTTTTCCCATCGTGCGCGCCACCGCCGCCAACTCCAGGCCAATGAATCCGCCTCCGATTACAACCACTGCGTTTGCATTTTTCAGGCGATCCCGGATGACAACTGCTTCCTCGAGTGAGCGAAGATAAACGATTCCGTCCAGTTCCGCGCCTTTTACAGTTAATTTACGGTTGCGGCTTCCAACCGCGAGAACCAGCTTCTCGTAACGCAACTCTTCTCCGGACTCGAGTTTCACGTGCCGCGTAGCACGGTCAATCTGCGTCACGCGTTTCCCAGCGATAAGGTTGATCCGATGGTCTTGATAAAACTTCTCTGGACGCAGCTCGATGCTTTCGAAATCCTGCTGACCGAGCGCGAATCCCTTTGAGAGAGGTGGCCGTTGGTAGGGGATCTGCGGCTCTTCCCCAATCAGCATGATTGGCTCGGCATACCCTTCCGCGCGCAGGCTGGCGGCGGTTTGAAATCCTGCCTGGCCTGTCCCGACAATGACGGCTCCGGCGCCCATCAGCGTTGTTTTTCCGGCAGACGAACGATCAAGCCATCCAACGTATCCGTAACTTTGATCTGGCAACTCAGCCGGCTTGTCGCCTGCCGCTCCACGGCGGCAATTTCGAGCACCGCTTCCTCCGTGTCATTCGCCGGAGGCAGGCGGTCGAAGAATTTTTCGTCGACAAATACATGGCAAGTCGAGCACATACAAACGCCGCCGCATTCTGCGACGATTCCGTCAACTCCATTTTTGAGCGCGGCGGACATCACCGTAGTGCCCACCGGCACGTCAATCTCCCGCACGTCGCCCTTCGCCGAAATGTAGGTGACTCTTGGCATCCCCGGAATCCCATTTGAATTTGACCGCAACCAACGCGAGCGGCTTCCACTCAGTCGCTGCCGCCACAAAATCCCTGCCGACTCTCAGCACAAAACGCAAATCTGTACCGAGCTGGCTACTCAAACTCTCTGCGGGGCCGCGACCGCAATCAGTTAAAGCGAACGTATTCGAAATTCAGCGGCTGATTGTTGATCCCGCGCGCCGGCGGGGCAATCCAGTTTGCGAATTTCCCAGGTTCGGTGACGCGCCCGCTCATCAGCGATTGCACGAAAGCATGATCTTTCGGGCTGGGCAGCCATTCCGATTCGTGGTTTTTCCACGCTTCTTTGGTGAGCACTTCACCGTCCGGGCTGATAAAGTGTCCCGCGAAATTCCCGATGGCGCGGTGAAAACCTTTATGCGGAAGGGTCAGTCGGAAGGGTATCCCCACCTTGTCAATCACGCGCTGCCAGCGGCTGATTCCCGATTCGATTTCGCGAATGTAGTCGTCGCGCAGCCGTTCATTCAGCGCAGTTAGCGCCGGGACTTGCTTGGTGATGATTTTGTCCCCCACCACTTCCGAAACGGGGTACGCGGCTTCCGCCAGTTGATGATCGTCGCTGAGCTTTGTCTCTTCGAAGCGCCCCTTCAGCCCGCTGGTGAAATAATTCGCGGCGTTGGAGGAAACGTCCGAGCCGTAAAGGTCCAGCGTCACGCTGTAGTGGAAGTTCAGGTATTTTTGGATTGTCTGGAGATCGATCACGCCGAGCGCGCGCACGTCCAACGGGTCGTCTACTTTGCTTTCTTTCATCACTTCGCACGTGCGCTGAATAATGCGGGTCACGCCCGTTTCGCCGACAAACATGTGGTGCGCTTCTTCGGTGAGCATGAAGCGGCAGGTCCGCGCCAGGGGATCAAAGCCCGACTCCGCGAGCGCGCAAAGCTGAAATTTTCCGTCGCGGTCGGTGAAAAACGTGAACATATAGAACGCCAGCCAGTCGGGCGTCGGCTCGTTGAACGCGCCAAGAATGCGCGGATTGTCGGTATCGCCGGAGCGCCGCTCAAGCAAAGCTTCCGCTTCTTCGCGTCCATCGCGCCCGAAGTAGCGGTGCAGCAGGTACACCATGGCCCACAAGTGGCGCCCTTCTTCGACGTTCACCTGGAAAATGTTCCGCAGGTCATAGAGCGAAGGACAAGACAGCCCCAGCATTTTTTGTTGTTCCACCGAAGCGGGTTCCGTGTCGCCCTGCGTCACAATGATTCGTCGCAGAATCGAGCGATATTCGCCGGGCACTTCTTGCCAGGCCGGTTGACCCTTGTGCGTGCCGAAATTGACTTGCCGCTGTTCGTCGCGTGGCTGTAGAAAAACTCCCCAGCGATATTCCGGCATCTTCACGTAGCCAAATTGCGCCCAGCCGTCGGGCTCCACGCTCACGGCCGTTCGCAAATAGACATCGTAGCTGCGGCTCTCGGTCGGGCCCATGTCGAACCACCAGCCTAGGAACGCGGGCTGCCAATGCTCCAGCGCGCGCTGGAGCACGCGGTCCCGTCCGAGGTCCACGTTGTTGGGGATTTTTTCCGTGTAATTGATCATGACCGCTCCTCAGTAAGCCCTGCTTGAAGCCTGACTACTAAACTCGTTCCCAATCGAATTTGACCGGCGCACCCGTGCCGTAGACTTTCAGCGCCCCGCTTTGGCCGATGGCGTTTGGACGGTTGAAAATCCAGTTTTGCCAGGCCGAGAGCCGCGCGAAGGTTCGAGTCTCTTGTGTTTCCGGCGGGCCGAACCGCAGATTCGCTTCCAGCCCGGTCAGCGCATCGGGCGATTGTGCTGCGCGCGATTCGATGGCTTGGCGAATTTCATCTTCCCAGTCCAAGTCGTCGGGCGCCGAAGTGACGAGCCCCGCTTCCGCCGCTTCGCGAGCGGTCAGTTTTTTTCCGATTTGTGTGTGAAGCGCCTCGATTTGCGCTGCTTCTTCGTAGTAGCGTGCGCTGAGCCGCGGGAGATGATTCACCATGGGAAGCGCCCCGAAGTTCATTTCCGAGAGCGTCATGGTTGCAACGTCAGCGCCTTCTTCCCTGTCCCGCATGTAGACGCGGTCCGCCGCCAGCGCTAGCTCCAGCAGCGTTCCGGCGAAGCATGATCCTGGCTCGACAATCGCGTACATCGAGCGAGAGGTGACTTCCAGCCGGGCGAACGTGCGGCGCATCATCCCGAGCACTTCGCGAACAGACCAATTCTGCTGATTGGCCAGGATAAATTCGTCAAACGCAAGGACGGCGTCGGCGCTGCCCGTCGTTTTCAGAATCCAAAGCCCCAATTCGAGCTCATTCACGCGGAGGCTGAGGATGGCGTCATCCAGCTCTCGCGCCATCTGAAGCGGCCACCAATTGGCGCCAGCCGCCAAGGCCTTCTCCAACGTTTGCTCGGCGGCGGACTCCGGAGCGCGAACGGTGATCGTCGCGGTGCGTGCCGCACGATTCCACCGCACGTCCACATATTCGTAATGCAAGCCCGCGTCATCCGCGACTTTGTTGAGCGGCGTCAGCTTGATACCCTTGGCGTCGCTCGGGCGGTCGCTCTGTTCGGCAAGCTTCAGCGCGCGCTGCTTGACGTATTCCGCGAACTGTTGCGGTTTGACGATCTCATCGACCAGCCGCCAGTCCTTAGCTCTCTGCCCCCGGACGCCATCCTGGTTGGTACAGAATAGGTCGGCATGGTCTTTGCGGACTTTCCGTTTGTCCGTCACGCGCGTAAGGCCGCCCGTTCCCGGGAGCACGCCCAGCAGCGGCAACTCAGGCAAGCTCACAGCGGACGAACGATCATCCACAAGAACAACCTCATCGCACGCAAGAGCCAGCTCGTACCCGCCACCAGCCGTAGTCCCATTGCATGCCGCCAGGAATTTCAATCCAGAATGCGCGCTCGAATCTTCGATGCCATTGCGCGTCTCGTTTGTAAACCGGCAGAAATTCACTTTCCACGCATGCGAAGAAAGGCCCAGCATATAAATGTTGGCGCCAGAACAAAAAATCCGGTTTTTCGCGCTGGTGATCACAACTGTGCGAATCTCCGGATGCTCAAAGCGAATGCGCTGAAGCGCGTCGTGCAACTCGATGTCCACGCCAAGGTCATAAGAATTCAGCTTCAGCTTGTAGCCCGGACGGATGCCGCCGTCTTCGGCAACGTCCATCGTCAGCGTCGCCACGGGTGGCTCAAACGTGAGGCGCCAATGCTTGTAATGCGACGGATCGACCTGAAAATCCACGGCCGCCATTTTCGGTTGCAGCTCTTGAGAAACGGCTACGTCCACAAAATCCTCCTACTCCAAATGCGTCTGCAATTCGGCTTTGAGTTTCGCGAAGCTCTCTTCCACGGTTCCCCCGGAAGTGTCCAGCCACAGATCCGCCTTGCGATAGAGCGGCTCGCGTGCTTCCAGAATTCGCCGCAAGTCCTCCATGGCCTGATCGTTGCCCGCCATGGCGCGAAAATCTCCCTGCGCGATGACGCGCACCATGTGCTCTTCCGGTTGCGCTTTGATCCACACGGTGTAGCAGTGCGAGAGCAGCGAATCGTAGGTCTCTTTTTCGGAGACCACGCCGCCGCCCACGGAAATCACCGCGTGCTCCTGATCCTTCAGAACTCTTTCGAGAGTGCGGCGCTCAATGGCGCGATAGCCGGATTGTCCGTAGAACGAGAAAATCTCGCTAAGGGGCATGCCGGTATCTTTTTCGATTTCGCTGTCGAGCTCGACGAATGGGACTTTCATCTCTGCGGCGAGCTTCGCGCCCAGCGTGGACTTGCCCGCGCCGCGCAAGCCAATCAACGCGATGCGTTGGCGCCGAACCTTTTCTTCATGTCCGAAGTCGCGCATCAGGCGGAACACGACGTCTTCGAGGCGATGGCTCGGCAGGCGTTCCAGAAATCTCTGGATTAACCTTTTTTCGGCGGGATCTTCGGTTTGTGGGGCAAAAAAACTCGCGAGCTGCACATTCAGCGCCACCGCGATTCTTTGCAACAGAACGACGGAGATGTTTCCCTCGCCGGCTTCTACCTGCGCGAGGTGCCGTTCGGAGACGTCGGCCTCACGGGAAACCATTTTGCGAGTCATGCCCCGGCGGTTGCGGAGTTCGCGGACGCGCTTTCCAAGGAAGGCCAGGAACTCTTCATCGGATGAAGGGCTGGCACCAGCTAACGTCGAGACTTTGACCTGCGTGCTCGTGGGGCGCTCCTCGTAGAAGCTTGGCAACCTGCAGTATAGTACAGGCGGAGATGGCTCCGTCAAGAGGGAAATGGCATTTTACTTCAGCAGGGCGCATTCAGGCGTCACTGAATTCTCACTAGCATAAGTCTATTTTTCTTCAGGGTGATAGCAGAATGAAATCGGTTAGATTACGTCAGAAATCACTGGATTTTGTTCAGGCAAACATGCACTATTATGCCTGTCTCGCTTTGACGGACCGAATCCTGGTCGGCGCTTATGTTTCACCGAACTTCGAGCCTGTCAGCCAGTTAGTCAGCGTTAGGGGCTTTGTCATTCCGAGCGAAGCGAGGAATCCTGGCTTCCTTTTAGCCCTATTCGAGCCCGATCGAACGGCCAGGACATGGGCTCGGCTTCTTGTGGTCTACGGAGAACTTCCAATGAAACTTCCAAACTATCTGTGCGGCGAGTGGGTTGAGGGCGCAGGCCCTGGTGAGCCGCTTGTCGATCCGGTGACTGGAGACGAGCTCGCGCGCATTTCTTCGCAAGGCGTTGACCTCAGCGCGGCCTTCGAGTTCGCCCGCTCGCACGGGGGCCCGGCGTTGCGGCAACTCTCCTACGCGCGACGCACGGATTTACTTGCCAAGATTGGCGAAGTGCTTTCCGCGAATCGCGACGAATACTTTCGAATTTCTCTTCTCAATCTGGGCGCCACCAAGGCGGACGCCTCCTTCGACGTCGATGGCGCGATTTATACAATGAAGTATTACGCGAAGATTGGCCGCGCGCTCGCCGAAGGCAAGATGTTCAAGGAAGGCGCGCTGCTTCCGCTCTCCAAGACGGGGGTTTTCGCGGGACAGCATTTCCTCGTGCCGACGCAAGGCGTCGCCGTCTTCATCAACGCGTTTAATTTTCCCGCTTGGGGTTTCTGCGAGAAGGCCGCCCCGGCGCTGCTCTCGGGAGTTCCGGTGCTCGTCAAACCGGCCTCGCCGACCGCCTGGCTAGCGCACAAAATGGTGGAAGATATCGTCAAAGCAGACATTCTGCCTCGCGGGGCGGTTTCGCTGATTTGTGGTTCGGCGCGCGAACTTCTCGACCACGTTCGCGAGGAAGACATCGTTTCGTTCACGGGATCGGCGGATACGGCGGCGCGGGTTCGTTCGCATGCGAACGTTTTGCGGCGCTCGGTTCGTGTCAACATTGAAGCTGACAGCATCAATTCCGCGATTCTTGGACCCGACAGCACGCCCGGTTCCGATCTCTTTGGTTTGCTCGTGAAAGAAATTGTGAAAGAAATGACCCTGAAGGCTGGGCAAAAATGCACCACGATCCGGCGCATTTTTGTTCCTCGCCAACAGCTCAAGGCGCTGGGAGAGGCGGTTGCCGCGCAATTGAGTTCGATGAAAGTGGGCAACGCGCGGAATCCCGAAGTAAGTGTGGGACCTGTCGTTAATAAAGCGCAACAGGCCGCCTGTCTCGAAGGAATGAAAAAATTGACAGCCGAATGCAAGGTTGTGTTTGGCGCCAACGAGAGTTTTCCTTTGGCTGATGCCGACCCGCAAAAATCCGCATTCGTGCAACCTACCCTGTTGGCTTGTGAAAACGGCCTTGCAGCGAAGAATGTTCACAATGTGGAAGTGTTCGGACCGGTCGCCACTCTGGTGGCTTACGATAATCTAGAGGATCTCATTGTCATGACGCGCCGCGGCCGTGGCTCGCTCGTGGCCTCGGTCTTCTCCAACGACCCGAGTTTTCTTCAGCAGGTGGTCCTGGGAATTGGTGATCTGCACGGCAGAATCGTAGCTGTAGATTCCTCGGTTGGCGCTCAGCATACCGGCCACGGCAACGTTGTCCCGAGTTGTTTGCATGGCGGGCCCGGGAGAGCGGGGGGAGGCGAAGAGCTAGCCGGCCTGCGCGCTCTTCTCCTCTATCATCGCCGTTTTGTGGTTCAGGGGCCGGTCAACACTCTCAATGAACTTTCCGCTTTGGGCGTGGACGCCAACCTCATCTATTCTTGAAAGTGGCCGGGCAAACATTGAAATCGAGGCTATAGCTAATCGAATCTATAACTTAGGGGGGCACAGGGTTATTCGAGGGTGAAGGCCAGGAACTGCAGCTTCTGGTCGCGCTGAATCTGCAGGGCGACAGGTGCGCCGGGCGGCAAGGCCTTCAGCGCGACGCGAAGTCGGTCTAGCGTCGTCATGGGTTGACCATTCAGCGTTCGGATCACATCCCCGGCAACGAGAGGCACCTCCACACTGGCGCCAGTCGCGCGCGCAGCCACAAAAATTCCAAACGGGTCGCGCAAATCCGGCACCATCGCCGCAATTCTCTTATCGATTTCTACTCCCAGAATCCCCAGCGTCGGCACCAGGTTTTTTTCCGGGTCCGCCAGCGCAGCCACTTGATCCATGTCATGAGATGGCTCCGCAGCAGGCACATCGAACGCCAGCCGCTCACTGCCGCGAAGGACGTCGAGGTGGACTTTCTCGCCGGCTTCTACGGACGCAAAGCGAAAGGCCACGAACGGCACGTTTTCCGCAGCCCTTCCGTCCACCGCCACCAGCACTTCTCCAATTTCCACGCCAGCCGCCTCAGCCGGGCTGTCGGGTGTCACATCGGAGATCAGTACGCCGTAATCTCGCGGCAGCTTTAACGCGGCGGCAAGCGTCGGGGTGATGGTCTGTATCCCGATGCCGACTTGTGCGCGATGCAAATGGCCGAATTTACGCAATTGCTTGTAGACTACCCCAACCACGCCGCTCGGGATGGCGAAGCCGAGGCCCTCGTTTCCACCCGACTGCGAAAGGATGAAAGTGTTTACCCCGACGACCTCTCCGCTGACGTTCACCAATGGCCCGCCGGAGTTTCCTGGGTTAATGGCGGCGTCGGTCTGGATGTACACCATCGGCGAATCCGGATCGGTTTGCCGGGCGACTGCAGAAACCACGCCCATCGTGATGGAGTTTCGCAACCCTTCCGGGCTCCCAAACGCAAACACCATCTCGCCTTGTTCCAGCTTGCGGTAATTCGCCAGCGGCAACGCCGGCAGTTTTCCCGCTCCTATCTTAATAACCGCTAAATCCAGCTCCCGCGATACTCCAATAATTCTTGCGGGAACAATTTTGAGTCGTGTGGAAAGCGCGGCGTCAAGGGAACTCTCCGTATTAGGGTTAGGCAAAATCACCTGTACACGCTGCGCACCGTTCACCACGTGCGCATTTGTCACGATGTAACCGCTCTCTTCAATCACAAAACCGGACCCAATCGCGCGCTGGCGGCCAATGATTGTTGTTGTGTTGCCGCGATCGCCTTCTTCCAGGGGGCCGTAGCCGGTGACGAGTATCTGCACGACGCTGGGCGAGACTTTTTTGATCAGGGCATCGACGGACTGGTTGAGTTTTTGCAACTCCTGTCCGGGGGCTGAAAGTGCCGCCGGTCCCAGAAAAGTGAGCCCAGCAAGTATCGCGATTCCAGCGAAATGGCGGCGCAAATTCGTATTTGCTCCGGATGGTCCACTCTTCCGTGGCAGCATGATTTTCTCCTCGCAAGCGCGCTCAAAGCATGGATGCAGTAAGGGGTTCCAAGAATACAACGAATGTTGCGAACTTGCGGCTGCGTCCCAACTGAATTCGGCGCCAGCGCTCCGCTTACTCGGGTACTGAAAGAAGGCGGGGAGATTGGCATGAAGCCGCGTGTTTCGGACCTTGCGGCATTGGCAGAGACGACCACTTCTGCGATCTCCTAAGACAGATAAGCCCAGTCGCCTCCTTTTTCCATCCCTAGGCAACGCGCTTTGTAACCTTTCGTAACAGTCAGTCCTCTGCCCGGACCGCTCATCGCATTGTAAGATAATGAAAATAAGTCACTTAGCCGCAACAAGCCTTTGGGTGTGCTCGTGCATTTTCTAAGCTGCCAACGAGTGTTCTCGGCGGCAGAAATCGCTTGGAGTGAGGCATGAAAAAGCATCCAAAGCAAACGCAGATGGGGTTTTCCGCGATTGAGACCCTCGTTGCCATCGCCATCATTTTTATCGTGTTGGCCATGGCGCTGGTCCGCTGGACGACGATTATTCCGAATGCGAAAGCAAATTCGGCCATGGACCAGTTGCTGTACCGGCTGCGCACCGCACGCGAGCAGGCCATCGCGCATCGCCGCGAGGTGCAGGTGACATTTGTCGGAACCAATCAGCTGACTGTCCAGGAGCTTTGGGTCGTGGGAACACCTCCTGCGGCGATCACCTATACCTTCGAGGGAGGCGCGCAATACCAGGTGTTTGGCGGAGTTCCCGATACGCCGATGGGATTTGGAAACGGCTCCGCCGTTTACTTTGAAAATATTTCCGGCGGTCCGCCGACCATGAAATTCAGCACCACCGGCGCTTTCGTCGATGGCAGCAATAACTACGTGAACGGCACGGTGTTTCTGGGACTTAACGGGCAGCCCCTCACTGCGCGGGCCATCACCATCCTTGGGGCGACCGGCCGAGTCCGCGAATATCACTGGGACGGCTCCCAGTGGCAGGAATAGGGGGACAGCCATGGATCGCTCTTCACGAAACAAGAAACAGCAAAAGGGTTTCACGCTGCTCGAAGCCATGGTGGCCATTGCCATCCTTTCGTTCGGCATCTTGTCTCTGGCTGCGGTCTACGCGCAGGGCATTC
>Ga0335077_10000216_pt1 | contig 61144 bp, 61 predicted proteins | sample Lox_Sample_31_FD_207151 | JGI IMG/M metagenome (GOLD analysis project Ga0335077, IMG submission 207151) | Soil microbial communities from Loxahatchee National Wildlife Refuge, Florida, United States - Lox_Sample_3.1 | ecosystem: Environmental > Terrestrial > Soil > Wetlands | place: USA... | reverse complement strand
ATCCCGGCCCCATCGAGCACCCGCGGATCCCCATCTTCATCGCGGCCGTGAACCCGTACATGTGCGGCGTGGCCGGCGAGCTCTGCGACGGCATGCACGTCCACCCCTTCAACAGCCCCAAATACCTGCGCGAGGTCGTGCATCCGGCAGTCGAGGCCGGGCTGCGCAAATCGGGCCGGAACCGCAAGGATTTCACGTTCGCCACCGCCAGCTTCGTCGTCGTGGGCGACAACGAGAAGGAGCGGGCCGAACAGGCGCGCATGGTCAAGCAGCAGATCGCGTTCTACGGGTCCACGCGCACCTACGAACCGGTTCTGGCCATCCACGGATGGCAGGACCTGACGACCAAGCTCCACCGAAAGTCCGTGGAGGGCGACTGGCAGGGCATGGCGGATCTGATCACGGATGAGATGCTCGATACCTACGCGGTGACAGCCACATACGACACACTCCCTGCCAAGATGCTGGAGCGATATGGCGGCCTGCTGGACCGGACCGCGCTCTATCAGCCCTACCGGCCTGATCAGAACGATCCGCGGTTGCCGGCGATGATCCGCGCGTTCAACGGGTAGCGCGGCCCTCTCCGACGAGCCCTCATGACCGACACGGTCTTGCTCGAGATCAAGGGCCCGATCGCCAATATCACGCTCAACAAGCCCGAGCGACTCAACGCGCTGGATGTGCCGATGTGGGAGGCCATCGCCAAGGCGGCCGCGGCCGTCGATGGGGCGCCGGAGGTCAGAGTCGCGATCCTGATGGGCGCGGGCGGCGCGTTCTGTGCCGGGCTCGACGTCAAGGCGGGGTCCACGCTGACGGATCTCGGGCTCGATGGTTCTCCCGCTATGGCTATTCCGGCGGTCCGCCGACACCTCGCGCACCTGCAGGCGTGCTTCAGCCGCCTCGAGGCCTGTCGGGTGCCGGTGATCGGCGCGCTGGAGCGCGTCTGCATCGGGGGAGGTCTCGAACTGGCGCTCTGCTGCGATATCCGTCTCGCTGCGGAGGGTACGATCTTCGCCATCCCCGAGGTCCAGCTTGGCATCGTCCCTGACATGGGCGGCACGCAGCGGCTGCCCCGCACGATCGGGATCGGCCTGGCGAAGGAGCTGATCTACTCGGCTCGGCGCATCGACGCGGCGGCGGCTCTCCGGATCGGCCTGGTCAACGCCGTCTATCCGGCGGGTGAGCTAGCGGCACGGGTGGCCGAGCTGGCCGCAGAAATTTCCGGTAATGCGCCGCTGGCCGTCCAGGCGGCCAAGCGCTCGATCAACGGCACGTACTGGCGGGAGCTGGGCGCGTGGCTCGATCAGGAGGCCGCAGAGGCTGCCGGTCCCCTGCTCTCAGACGACAGAAAGCACGGCATGCGGGCGGCGGCCGAGCGCAGGCGCGCGGACTTCACGGGCCGATGACCCCCCTCGGAGGCTTCAATGGCTGATCTCTACGACCTCGGCGACAGGCCCGAGCTCGGCGTCGTGCCGCCGCGCATGCACGCGTACGTCGTTCGTCAGGGCCGCTTCGGCCAGCCCCGTGACGCCTGGCAACGCGAGGTGATCCCGACGCCCAGCATGGGCCCCGACGAGGTCCTGATCTACGTCATGGCGTCCGGCATCAATTACAACAATGTCTGGGCGGCGCTCGGCGCACCGCTCGACGTGATCGCCGAGCGCCAGAGGCAAGGCGAGCCCGAGGACTTTCACGCGGGAGGCAGCGACTGCTCTGGCATCGTCTGGGCCGTGGGGAAGGACGTCCGCAACGTCGCGGTCGGGGACCCGGTGATCGTCCACAGCGGGTGGTGGCGGCCAGATGATCCGTGGGTCCGTTCCGGCAAGGATCCCATGCTTGCCGAGAGCACCCGGATCTGGGGCTACCAGACCAACTACGGGAGCTACTGCCAGTTCGCTCGAGCCCAGGCCCATCAGTGTTTGCCGAAGCCGAAGCGGCTCACGTGGGAGGAGGCGGGCTGCTTCCTGCTCTGCGCTTCGACGGCCTATCGCATGTTGATGGGCTGGCCGCCTCACATCGTCGAGCCGGGCGACGTCGTGCTCGTCTGGGGCGCCGCCGGCGGGCTCGGCAGCATCGCGCTCGACATCATTCGGGCGAGAGGCGGGCGGGCAGTGGCGGTCGTCTCCGACGAGGCAAAGAAAAAGTTTTGCGTCGATCACGGGGCGGCCGGCGTCGTGAACCGGACGGAGTTCGGGCACTGGGGACCCATGCCGGACACGAAGGACGGCAAGGCGTACGGAGACTGGGTCAAGGGTGCGCGGGGATTCGGCAAGGCCATCTGGGACGCCCTCGGCGAACGGACCAGTCCGCGTATCGTCTTCGAGCATCCCGGCGAGGCGACGCTGCCCACCTCGGGGTTCGTGTGCGCGACGGGCGGCATGATCGTCATCTGTGCCGGAACGACGGGCTACAACGTGACGATGGACCTCCGCTATCACTGGATGCGCCAGAAACGCTTCCAGGGCAGTCACCTGTCCAACGACGAGCAAGCCGCTGCCGTGACTCAACTGGTCGCGGAGGGTCAGGTCGATCCGTGCCTGTCGAAGACCTACGGCTTCGATGACATCCCGGAATGCCACCAGCTCATGCTCGAGAACCGTCACCCGTACGGGAACATGGCCGTTCTGGTCAACGCCACCCGGACGGGCCTGGGCGCGGGCTAGCCCTGATGCGGCGAACGCAGTAGCGACGCCGCCTCGTCGATGTACTCCTGAACGAGGCCGACAAGCTCTGGGCCTCACCCTTCGACAGATCCACCAGGGCGGTGCCAACCGGCCGGTCTCTCGGACTACTCATCGTGGCCGGCCGCCCGCCGCTGCGGCCGGAGCGCAGCGGTTGGCCGGCCATCATGCGCTTGCGAGACGCGGCGCTGGCCGAGATCGCGTGGCGCACGGGTGAGCGACCGAGAGGGAATTGAGGTTTCGGGCCAGTAACGACATTGCTTTAAGCTGGCCTCGACGTGTCACGCGGCACACATCGCTGGGGCACCGATGCCCCAAGTCTCCGGGCCTCCCTTCCCTTGCCGCCGTTCGCAAGCCCATGATCTTGAAGCCTGACGCCTCACTGCGCCCGCGGGGCACGCCGCTTGCTCATCTCCGTCGCGGGACGGAGAGCAGATGATCGAACAGCGTATCGGAGATGACCTCGGGCCGGCGAAGGTCCTGGTCCTGCGCGATCCGCGCGTCGGACTCGACGCGATCGTCGTGGTCGACAACGTCGCGTGCGGTCCGGCCATCGGCGGCGTGCGCATGGCCAGCGACGTGACGCTGGATGAGGTCCGCCGGCTCGCACGGGCCATGACATTCAAGAACGCCGCGGCGGGGCTGGCGCACGGAGGGGGCAAGTCGGGCATCGTCGCCGATCCCGCGTGCGCGCCATCCGACAAGGAGCGGCTCGTGCGCGTCTTCGCACGTATGATCCGAGGGCTCACCGAGTACATCCCTGGCCCCGACATGGGGACCTCCGAGGTCGCCATGGCGTGGGTGAAGGACGAGATCGACCGCGCCGTCGGCCTGCCACGCGTGTTCGGTGGCATTCCCCTCGACGAGATCGGCGCGACCGGCTTCGGTCTCGCCGTGGCGGCGGAGGTCGCGGCCGACGAGGCGAAGCTGAGCCTGTCCGGCGCACGTGTCGCGGTGGAAGGGTTCGGCGCGGTGGGACAGCACGGCGCCCGCTTCCTGGCGCAGCGAGGAGCCCGGCTCGTCGCGGCGTCCGACAGCCGCGGGGCCATCGAGAACCCCGCGGGCCTCGACATCGACGGGCTCGTCGCCCACAAGCGATCGGGCCGACCCGTCGCAAGCTTCCCCGGCGGACGCCCCTCGTCGCGCGACGACCTTGTCGGCGTGGAGTGCGACATCTGGATCCCAGCGGCGCGGCCGGACTCGCTCACGCGGGACAACGTCGCACGCCTCACCGCCCGGCTCGTGCTGCAGGGCGCGAACATCCCGGCGACCGCGGAGGCAGAAGAGTGGATGTACGCGCACGGGGTGGTGAGCGTCCCGGACTTCGTCGCGAACGCCGGCGGCGTGATCTGCGCGGCGGTCGAGTACCATGGCGGCACCCAGGCTCAGGCGTTCGCGGTCATCGATGAGCGGATCCGGTCGAACACCATCGAGACTCTGGAGCGAGCTCGGACCAGCCATCTCTTGCCACGCCAGGCCGCGATCGACATGGCCCGTAGCAGAATCGAGGAGGCAATGCGCTACCGTGCTCACTGATCAGAAGGTGCGAGACCTGATGACCCCACAGCCGCAGACGGTCGGACCCGACACCCCACTGCGCGCCGCGATCTCTCTGATGAAGGAGCGACGCATCCGTCATCTGCCGGTCCTCGAGGAGGGCGGACGCCTGGTCGGGATCCTGACCGACCGCGATCTCCGCCACGCGGCTTTCGTGCCAGCGCTGTCCGAGTACCTGAACTGGGACGCCCAGCGGCTCAAGTCGCCGCGTGTGCGGGATGTGATGACATGGTCGGTGGTGACCACGCAACCAGACGCCACGGTCATCCAGGCGGCGCTCACCCTCTTCCAGCGGCGGATAGGGTGCCTGCCCGTTGTCGAGAACGGATGTCTCGTCGGGATCCTTACCGATCACGACGTGATCGGGGCGCTCAGCGCGCACGGGACCGAGGCCAAGCCGGAAGAGCTCGGCCGGTAGCCGCCGGCCGGTCGGGACGATCCCCAGAGAGGAGTGCGCCACGCGCTGACCGACCCGTGGGACGACCTGGGAACCAGCCCATCGCCGAGAAGCTTCGTGAAGCTGCCTCGATCCTCGAGGAGCAGCAGGCCAACCCATTCCGCGTGCGGGCCTACCGGCGCGCGGCGGACACGATCGCGGAGCTCGACGAGGACCTCCACGCGATCGTCGCGCGCGCGGGCTACGATGGGCTCCGTGGGCTTCCCGGCATCGGCGGCGGAATCGCGGCAGCCCTTCACGAGATGGTTCGAACAGGCCGCTGGAGCCAACTCGAACGCCTCAGAGGAGCTCTCGACCCCGAGAAACTCCTCCAGTCGGTGCCCGGCATCGGGCCCACGCTCGCCCGCCGAATCCACGAGACTCTCGAGATCGACACGCTTGCCGGGCTCGAGCTGGCCGCCCACGACGGGCGCCTCTCCTCCGTACGCGGCGTGGGAGCGCGTCGCGGCGCGATGATCCGCGCGCAGCTCGGCGCAATGCTCGGGCGGGCGAAGGGCTGGCAGCGGACGCCTGGGGGAGAGCCGGCGGTCGAGACGCTGCTGGACGTGGACGCAGAGTACCGCCGCAGAGCCGCCGTCGGCGGTCTGCTCCAGATCGCGCCCCGCCGGTTCAACCCGACCGGTGAGGCCTGGCTACCGGTGCTACATGCCGAGCGGGGCGCCTGGTACTTCACCGCGCTCTATTCCAATACGGCACAAGCCCATACGCTCGGGCGGACGCATGACTGGGTCGTCATCTACTTTCATACGGACCACGAGCCCGAAGGCCAGCGGACCGTGGTGACCGAGGTGCGCGGCCCGCTCGCCGGCCAGCGGGTCGTGCGTGGGCGGGAGAACGAGTGTCGTGCCCATTACGCGGCCTGACGAGACACCACTCGTCCGTGAGGCGCTCTGTGAGATGGACATCGCTCGGCGCCGCCGTCCCGATTTGCCCTCGCGTTGAGGAGAGTCGTCCGCGCCATCTCTCGAGAAGACCATGCGGCTCGTGACGCTTGGCGTGGGTGCCCAGGACTCTCCTCGCTACGCGCCCGCGGGGCTGCTGATCAGCTGTGCCGGGGCCCGGATCATGATCGACGGAGGTCCCGGCGCCGAGCCCAGCAGCCCAGTGGACGCGTGGCTGATCACGGATGAGCGCGCGGAACTGATCGCAGCGATCCGGAAGCTGGCGCGCGCCATGGGGCTGGTTCCATACGTCGGCGACTTTCGGACGAACGCCCTGCACGTCGAGATTCGGTCCGTGGTGCATACCAGTCACCCGACGGGCGGCTATCGAGTTCGAGCCCAGGGTCGCATGGCAGTCTGGGCTCCCGAATTCTACAGGTTCCCGAAATGGGCGCGAGGGGCTGACATCATGTTCGCGGAAGCCGCAGCGTGGAGCCATCCCATCCGGTTCACGGGCGGAGTCGGCGGACACATGGATGCGCTGAGCGTTGCTCGGCAGGCGAAACGGTTCGGTATCGGGCGCCTCGTCTTCGCCCACATCGGGCGACCGACCCTTCGCGCCCTCGACAAAGGCCTGCGGCCGCCCTTTGGAGAGGTGGCCGCCGATGGCCAGACCTTCATCGTCAGGCCAGAGAGGGGCTGAGCCAGGAGGCGCTCTGCGAGCGAGCGTTTGATGCGTCCTTGTTGCGAATCGAGCCGGCTGCGGTCCAGAGTGTGCGGGCTGCGAGGTTCCTGTCGAAGGTGTGCAGCAGCTGCCGACCACCTATCCCCCAGTGTGGGGCCCTTCCGCGCCGTGCTGTCGGGGACGGCACCCGGCGCCACCCGCTGATCCGCGGCCCGAGGAGCGCGCCGCGAATTTCGGATCAGGGCCAATTGATCGCGGAAGAACCGGCCCCGCAGTGCCAGTGCGGCACGGTCAAGTCCGCCACGGTGATCACCGATCGGATCACCGGTCAATCCCGGGGTTTCGGCTTCGTCGCAATGTCCACGGATGCAGAGGCCCAGGCTGCGATCGCGAAGCTCGACGGTCAACCATTCGAGGGCAAGGCGGATCCGCTGCAGTCTGCGTCTTGAGCCGTAGTTCCGCGAGCTCTGCGCTCTGCGGACGCTCTACCCCAGGTGGGGCGTCCCTTCCTCGCGATTCCTTGCTCCAAGTCGCTGTCCGAGTGTGCGTCCCGGCGTGGCACTGGTCTTGCTGCTCCAATGTGCGGGCATCGAGTGATCCGGTGGCGAAACGCCTTCTCCAAGGAAGACGACCGCGATAGGTCGCAACACGAAGGTCATGAGCTGCGGCGTGGATGGCGTGGTCAAGTCCTCTCTCGCGTCCGGGCGATCTCCCGGGCTATCCATAGCGCTCTGTACCCTGCTCGCAGTCGCCATGGTCCTCCTCCACGCCACGGCATCCCTGCCCCAAGCCGCCGCCGACCTTGCCACTGCGCTTCATGTCGAACTCGATAAGCCAGGGTCGTACTCGCCCGGGAACCGGGCGAGTGGGCGGATCACGAACGACAGCGACTACCGCTTGACGAACGTCCGCCTGCGGCTAGACGCTTCTGACGCCGCGGGACAAGCGTTGCCTCCCACCTTTGGCTGGGTCGATGGCGACGTGCCTGCTCACGGACGGGCGTGGTTCCGGATCCCGGTGCCCCCCAACGCGGTACGTGTCTCCGTGTCCGTCATCGACTTCAACTTCGTCTCGATCCAGAGTCCTTGACGGCGTCCGATTCCACGTCCGATGAAGGGGATCCTCAAGCTCGCCTACCGGCTCCTGGTCAACGACACGGCGAAGTTCGCCGCCCTCCTCGTCGGCATCACCTTCGCGGTCTTCCTGATGATCCAGATGACCTCGATGTTCGCCGGGATCCTCAGCAAGGCCTCCGCCACCATCATCAACGTCGGCGCCAAGGTCTGGGTGATGGACCCCGCCGTGAACACCCCGGCCAACAGCATCCCGATGCCCGACTACGTCCTCGACGCCGTCCGGAGCATCAGCGGTGTCAAATATGCGGTGCCCCTCTATTCCGGTGTCGGCCTCGTCAGGCTCCGGAGCGGCACCTATCAGGCCGTGACCGTGCTGGGCCTCGACGACACGAGCCTCTTCGGGCGGCCCGAGCTGATCGAGGGCAACGTCGAGGACATCTACGCCGAGAACGGATTCATCGTCGTCAAGGACGAGGAATTCGCGAAGCTCGAGAACCCGAAGCTCGGGACAGACTTCGAGATCAACGACAACCGCGCGGTCGTCGTCGGCGTCGCCCGGGTCAGCTCGAGCGGGCTCTTCGGCATGCCGACGCTCTACACGACGTTCAACCGCGCCATCCAGTACATCCCGTCCATGCGATATACGGTCTCCTACATCCTGGTGGAGCCCAAGGACGACGCAGCAGTGCCCTTCATCAAGCAGGAGGTCAGCCGCCTCGGCTACGACGCCCTCACGGCCAAGGAGTTCTCGGCCCGCACGACGGCCTTCTACATGTACCAGACGGGGCTCGGCATCAACATCCTCCTCATGACGGCCACCAGCTTCCTGGTTGGCCTCTCGATCTCGGGCCAGACCTTCTACACGTTCGTGATGGAAAACCTCGACAAGTTCGGCGCCCTCAAGGCGATCGGCGCCAAGGGCCGCGTGCTCGTCGGCATGATCCTCTTCCAGGCGACGTTCTCCGCCCTGGCCGGCTATGGCCTGGGTGTTGGCCTGTGCGCCCTACTCATCGCCATCGCGAAGTTCCGCCTTCCCGACTACGCGGCCCTCATCACCTTCCCGAACATCGGGCTCGCCTTCGTCATGGTCCTCCTGATCGCCGCGGTCTCGAGCTACACGGCCGTGCGGAAGGTCCTCCGGATCGAGCCCTTCGACGTCTTCAGGACCTAGCATGGCCGCTCCCGCGATTCGTGCCCAGGGTCTGTCGAAGTGGTTCGGCGAGGGTGATGCCCGGACGTACGCCGTCCGGGATGTCACGCTCGAGACCTGCTTCGACGAGATCGTCTACATCGTCGGCCCTTCGGGGAGCGGCAAGACCACCCTCCTGAGCATGATCTCCGGGATCCTACGGCCCGACCGAGGCACGGTCACGGTGAAGGGCATCGACATCTGGAGTCTCGCCAAGGACCACATCGCAGATTTTCGGCTCAACACCGTCGGATTCGTTTTCCAGGACTACCATCTCTTCCCGCGGCTCAACACCGCCGAGAACGTCGCCATCCCTTTGATCCTCCAGCGCCGCCCCTGGTCCGAGGCCATCGCCGAAGCGCTGCGCCTGCTGGAGGTCGTTGGCCTCGGAGGACGGGCGGATCTCACGCCCGCCAAGCTGAGTGGGGGCGAGCAGCAGCGCGTCGCGATCGCCCGGGCCATCGTGAGCGCTCCGGACATCCTCATCTTCGACGAGCCCACGGCGTCCCTGGACGGAGAGACGGGACGAAGGATCATGGAGTTCGTGAAGCAGAACATCCTGAACGAGCATCGCTGCATCCTGGTCGTGACCCACGACGCCCGCATCTTCGAGTACGCCGACCGGGTCCTGAAGATGGAAGATGGCCGGATCACGGGGGTCGTCAGCGGAGGGCAGGCCGCGTGAGGAACCGGATCCTCTTCGTCCTGGCGATTGTCGGCCTGCTCGCCGGCCTCGGGAGCGCGTACCTCTACAGCCTGCACAAGAGGCCCCTGCCGCCCGTGTTCAATCCCGCACCCAATCCCTATGCCAAGGGCATCTACGCCAACGGAATCGTGGAGAGCTATCTCACCAGCGGCCAGAACATCAACGTCTACCCCGAAGTCTCGGGCCGGGTGGTCCGCATCCTGGTCGCGGAGGGCGCCAGCGTGCGGCAGGGTGACCCCTTGATCGTGCTCGACGACTCGATCCAGCACGCGACCGTGGAACAGCAGGAGGCCCAGGCGGAAGCGGCGCTCGCCCTGCTCGAGGAGTTACGGGCTCAGCCGAGACCGGAGACGCTGGAGGTGGCCAGCGCCCAAGCCGAAGCGGCAAGGGCCAGCTTGAAGAGCGCCCAGGATCAGCTGGACAAGCAGCAGCGCTCGTACACTCTGGAGCCGAAGTCGGTCAGCAAGGACAGCCTGGACAACGCCATCAACGCGGTCAAGGTCGCCAGGGCGAACCTCGAGGTGGTGCAGCGGCAGCTCGAGCTGACCCAGGCCGGCGCCTGGATCTACGATGTCAGGAATCAGGAGCGGCAGTACCAGGCGCTGTCGAAGGCAGCGGCGGCCTCGCAGGCACTCCTGGCCAAGTACACGATCCGCGCGCCGGAGGACGGGGTGATCCTGTCCATCACGACGACGGCGGGAGGCTACATCTCGCCCCAAGGAACGTACGACACCTACACCCAGAGTCAGGCTCCCGCTCTCGTCATGGGGAGCGTGGCGCGCTACCTCGCCGTCCGGTGCTACGTCGACGAGATCCTGCTCAATCGCCTGCCGCCGCCCGAGCAGATACGCGCCCGCATGTTCATCCGGGGGACGAATACCAGCCTGCCGCTCCAGTTCGTACGCGTTCAGCCCTACGTCTCGCCGAAGATCCAGCTGTCGAATGAGCGGACCGAGCGGGTCGACCTTCGGGTACTCCCGGTCATCTTCAGGTTCGAGAAGCCCAGAGCGCTCAACCTCTATCCAGGACAACTCGTCGATGTCTACATCGAAGCGACGTGATGATCTCGAGGACGACATCCGGGCCCACGTCCTTGCGTCAGAGATCCGGCGGCCGAGGGCTGAGGTGGTCTTGCCTCGTGTGGGCGCTCTGGATGGCCGGATGCGCGGTGGGGCCGGACTTCCTCCGTCCCGGCCCGCCCGCAGTCGACCGCTACACCCCCGGGACCGAGCCGACTGATACCGTGTCTGCCGAGGGACAGGCACAGCGCTTTCGCTCTGACGAGGGCGCCGGACTGGCCGCCGACTGGTGGCGTCTCTTCAGCTCGCCCCAGCTCGACGCCGTCGTTGCCGAGGCCCTCCGCAGGAACCCCGGCCTCGAGGCTGCCCAGTGGAGCTTGCGTCGAAGCCAGGACAACCTCCGCGCCGGCTACGGCGTCTTCTTCCCGCAGGCCGACGCCGGGTTCAGTCCCACGCGCCAGCTGTTCAATCCAATGCATTTCGGCCAGACGGCGGCACCCAGCACGATCTTCAACCTGTTCACGCTCTCCTCGACCGTGAACCTCGCGCTGGATGTGTTCGGCGCCCAGCGACGCACCGTCGAGGGCCTCAGCGCCGACGTCGACACACAGCGCTACGTGGCGCTCGGCACCTACCTCACCCTGTCCGGCAACGTCGTCAATGCCATGGTGGCCCGGGCCGGCTACGTCGCGGCCATCCAGGCCACCGAAGATCTCATCGCCGCAGAGCAAGAACAGCTGCACATCACCGAGGTCCAGGCGGAGGCGGGCATCGTTCCCGAAGTGAACGCGCTCGCCATCAAGAGCCAGCTCGCCGCCACCACCGCGACTCTCGCCCCGCTCCGCCAGAGGGTGAGCCAGACCGACCACCTGCTCGCCACGCTCGTCGGCGTGCCTCCGGCCGAGTGGACGACGCCGCCGGTCGGGCTGGCGGATCTCAGCTTGCCCGTGGATCTGCCAGTCACTCTCCCCTCGGATCTCGTGCGCCAGCGGCCCGACATCATCGCCGCGGAGGCGGAGCTTCACAGCAGCAGCGCCGCCATCGGCGTGGCCACCGCCGCGCTGTTTCCGAGCTTCACGCTGAGCGGATCGGGCGGTCTGAGCAACACGGTGTTCACCAGCCTCCCGACCGCCGCCAGCGCCTTCTGGGTCGTGGGCGCCAACATCACGACCCCCTTGTTTCACGGGGGCACGCTCTGGTTTCAGCGAAAGGCGGCCATCGACGCCTACCAGCAGACGCTCGCGAACTATCGCCAGACCGTCCTGAGTGCCCTCGCCCAGGTCGCCGACGTGCTGCGCGCGCTCGAGCACGACGCCGAGGCCTTGCAGGCTCAGTCCGAGGCTCTCGCCGCAGCTGCCGAGACGCTCCGCCTCATCCAGGTGAACTACCAGGCTGGCACCGCCAACTACCTGCAGGTGCTCATCGCCAATGCTCAGTACCACCAGGCGATACTCGGTGAGGTCCAGGCCAAGACTCAGCGTCTGCAGGATACCGCCGCCCTGTTCGTGGCGCTGGGCGGCGGCTGGTGGAACGGGAACGTGCTGCTGCCAGCCGCGTCGGATGGGCGATAGAAGGTCAGGCAGCGATGCACGGCGAGATCACGATGCGCACCGGGAGAACGCAGTGACCACGAACGCTGTCGAGACCGTCGGCCTGACGCGGCGATTCGGAGCCCTCACCGCGGTGAATGATCTGCGTCTCAGCGTGCCAGCTGGATCCATCTTCGGCCTGCTGGGCCGCAACGGAGCGGGCAAGACCGTCACGATCAAGATGCTCACCACGCTGCTGCCTCCGTCATCGGGCCACGCCACGGTCGCCGGCTTCGACATCGTCGCGCAGGCGACCCAGGTGCGCCGCCGCATCGGCTACGTTCCTCAGATGCTCTCCGCCGATGGCGGACTCACGGGCTACGAGAATCTCCTCGTCTCAGCTCGGCTCTACAACGTCAACGGTCGGGACCGAAGGCGGCGTATCGCGGAGGGGCTGGCCCTCATGGAACTCGAGGAGTCGGCGGACACGCTCGTACGTCACTACTCGGGCGGAATGATCCGGCGGCTCGAGATCGCCCAGGGCCTGCTCCACCGCCCGGCGGTTCTGTTCCTGGACGAACCCACGGTCGGCCTCGACCCGGTCGCCCGGCACGCTGTCTGGGAGCATCTGCGCCGCGTCCAGAAGACGTTCGGCACGACCCTCTTCCTCACGACTCACTACATGGACGAGGCGGAGACGTTGTGCGACCATGCCGCCATCCTGCATCGCGGCCAGTTGGCCGTCGTCGGCTCACCGGCCGAACTGATGCGCCGGGTGGGCCCAGATGCCACCTTCGACGACGTCTTCGCCCACTTCACGAGCTCCTCGGCCGAAATCGATGAGAGAGGCTACCGTGAGGCCCAGCGCGCTCGCCGGACGGCCCGCCGGCTGGGGTAGCAAGGCGCCGATGAGCGCGTGGGCCCTGGAATTCGGTACGCATGTCCTCGGCGTCGCCGAGGCCGAGGTCAGGAAGCTCCGCCACGACCCCTGGGAACTGGCGACCCGCGCCGTGCAGCCGACCTTGTGGCTGGTCATCTTCGGGCGCGTGATGGCGCAGGTGCGTGGCATGCCGACCGGGGAGATGGCCTACCTGGATTTCATGGTGCCCGGTATCCTCGCGCAGAGCGTGCTGTTCGTGGCGATCTTCTATGGGATCTCGGCCATCTGGGAGCGCGACCTAGGAATCCTGCAGAAGTACCTGGTGAGTCCCGCCTCACGCACGGCGCTCGTGCTCGGCAAGGCGCTGTCGGCGGGGGTACGTGCCCTCTCGCAAGCGATGATCGTTTACCTGCTCGCCCTCGCGATGGGGATCCGCATGAGCTTTCAGCCGCTCCACATCCTCGGAGTCCTCGCATTCATCGTGCTCGGCGCTGCCCTGTTCTCGACGCTGTCGCTGATCATCGCTTGTCTCGTGAAGACACGCGAGCGCTTCATGGGCATCGGGCAGGTCCTGACGATGCCCATCTTCTTTGCCAGCAACGCGATCTACCCGCTGGCACTGATGCCTGGATGGCTCCACGTGGTGTCCCGCGCCAACCCCCTCAGCTATCAGGTGGACGCCTTGCGCGCGCTCATGCTGCCCCAGGCCGCCAGCGTATTCGGCATGATCACCGACGTCGCGGTGTTGACTGGAACGTACGCTGCCTTGGTCGCGGTCGCCGCTCGCCTGTACCCGCGCATGGTGACGTGAGCGGAATGCGGACGTGCCGGCCCGAGCTCGCCCCGGCATTCGGCGCGCCGAGGCGCAGCGGGAGTCGGGAACGGTCGACGCGAGCCCTCTGCGCGACCTAGGGGGGAGACACAGCACCAAACGATCTTCGGGCGCGCAGGTCAGCGGTCAGCGCCTGACGAATCGCGAGACTCATCCTGCTGGCACCACGACCCAGGGCTCCGGGCAGCTCGGCACATCCGGATAGTAGCCACCGTAAGCTGGGCAATAGTACCAGTACGACGGTGCTGGGGGTGGCACGGTGTACAGCGGGCTCGGGTAACCCCACCAGTACCATGGCCACGCCCCGATGATGACCCCGCCGCGAGCACCGGGATGGAAGCCGTGACCGTGCTGGGGCGGTCCCCCGTGCCAGCCGGGTGGATGTCCAGGCCCTCCGCCCCCACCTGGAGGCGTAGGGCGACCTCCGCCAGGGGGCGGAGCCGTTCCACCACCTCCTGGGTGACCAGCGCCGCCCCCGGAATGACCCGCCGTCGGCGTGAAGCCAGGCGGATCGTCCCCGGCGAGAATTCCCTCGAGCTTCGTGCGCTGCTCAGCGCTCAGCTGAGCCTTTCCGGCTTCGATGGCACGCAGATACGCCAATTCGACATCGCCGTCGATCCGCTCGATTTCCCGGATCTTGGCTTCCACGCGAGTCAGGTCCAGCGGCTTGGCCGGTACCGTCAAGGCGGGCTCGAGCATCGCGGCGAGGTCCAGCGTCGCGATTTGCCGATCGGCCTGGCGGCGAATGACCTCGCGGGCGAAGTCGATGGTGACTTGCTCGATGCTCTCCACCTGTGCCGGCGACAGGGCGAGCTGCGCTCGCTGGTCGAGAATATCCGCGAGCAGAGGCACGGTCTGGTTACGCCACTGAACTGGAGGGCTCGGCGCCCACATGGCCGCTCGCGATTGCGTTTGCGGCGTATCGCCGGCAGGCTGCGCGCCGGCCGTCGCGACCACCAGCAGAATGCTCGTCACGATCCCGAGGACGGGACTCAGTCTCATGTCGATGCCCCCTTGGAACGACTCGAAGATTTCGGGTTGTCTTGAGTTCATTCCAGGGCAATCGACGTGCCAGTGCGACGATCAGAAAAAGCAGGACGTTCCACGGCCGCCGTCGGGTAGGTCGAGCCATCCGTGGGGCGATGATGCCCCAAGTCTTTCGACCGTGCTCCCGCAGCGGATCCAACAGCGGGATCGAGTTACCCCGGCCTGGGGCGGCGCCGCCCCGGCCGCGCGGTCTGTAGGTCACTAAGCCGTTGATTGTCTTGAGCCGGTTGAACAGCACCGCTTGGCACCGTCGTTGCGTAGAAATGGCGCAACGGATCGTCAGGAGCGAGCGGGGTGGCCTGGCAAGCGATCGTCAAGTCGTTGCAGGACCAGAGAGTCGCGCCGAATCTCCAGGACTATCCAGGAGCTCGGGCGGCCTTTTCGTGGGCGGCCGCCCGGCGCGAGCTGGACGGACTTCCCGGCGGACGCGGACTCAACATCGCGCACGAGGCCGTGGATCGCCATGCCGCGGGGCCACTCGGGCACCGTCTCGCGCTGCGGTGCCTCAGGAGGGATGGCCAGGTGCAGGAGTTCACATATGCGCGGCTTCTACGCCTCACCAACCGCTTCGCGAACGTCCTCGATTCGCTGGGTGTCAAGCCGGGCGATCGTGTCTACGCGCTCGCTGGCCGGATCCCCGAGCTGTACGTGGCAGCGCTCGGCACGCTCAAGCACCGGAGCGTCTTCTGCCCGCTGTTCTCGGCGTTCGGCCCCGAGCCGATTCGCGCCCGCTTGATGATCGGCCAGGCGCGGGTGCTCGTCACGACGCCGCTCCTCTACCAGAGGAAGGTCGCTGCGGAGCGCGCCCAACTCCCGGACCTCCAGCATGTCCTGCTAGTGGGCAACGGTCGTGAGCCAACTGACGTGCCCGGCACGAGGGACTATCACACGCTCATGGCTGAGGCCGACGATCGCTTCGCGATCGGGCCGACCGATCCCGAGGACATGGCGCTCTTGCATTTCACGAGCGGCACCACGGGCAAGCCCAAGGGGGCGGTGCATGTACACGAGGCGGTCGTGGCCCATCACATCACCGGGAAGCTCGCCCTCGATCTCCATCCGGACGACGTGTTCTGGTGCACCGCCGACCCCGGGTGGGTGACCGGCACGTCGTACGGTGTCATCGCGCCCTTGACCAATGGCGTCACCAGCATCGTCGATGAGGGCGATTTCGATGCGGAGCGCTGGTACAGGATTCTCGAGACCGAACGCGTCAGCGTGTGGTACACGGCGCCCACCGCCATTCGGATGATGATGAAGGCCGGCGCCGACCTGGCGAAGAAGTACGACATGCGGTCGCTGCGCTTCCTCGCCAGCGTCGGCGAGCCCCTGAATCCGGAAGCGGTGGTCTGGGGCGTGGAGGCATTCGGCCGTCCCTTTCACGACAACTGGTGGCAGACCGAGACGGGCGGCATCATGATCGCCAACTTTGCCGGCATGGACATCCGTCCCGGATCCATGGGCCGGCCGTTGCCTGGAGTCGACGCCGCCATCGTGAAGAAAGTTGGCGACGATCGTGTCGAGGTGATCGCGCGGCCTGACACGCAGGGCGAGCTCGCGCTCAAACCTGGGTGGCCGTCCATGTTCCGGGGGTACTGGGGAGAGCCCGCGCGCTATCGGAAGTGCTTCGTCGGGGGCTGGTATCTCACCGGCGATCTCGCCCGCCGGGATGGTGACGGCTACTTCTGGTTCGTGGGACGCGCCGACGACGTCATCAAGACCTCCGGCCACCTGGTCGGTCCGTTCGAGGTCGAGAGCGTCCTGATGGAGCACGCGGCCGTGGCGGAGGCCGGCGTCATCGGCAAGCCCGATCCCGTGGCCATGGAGGTCGTGAAGGCGTTCGTATCCCTTAAGGATGGCTACGAGCCGACGCCGGAGCTCAGGCGGGAGCTCCTCGCGCTGGCGCGCACGCGGCTTGGCGCCGTCGTCGCGCCGAAGGAGATCGAGTTCCAGCCGTCCCTGCCCAAGACGCGGAGCGGAAAGATCATGCGGCGGCTGCTCAAGGCGCGCGAGCTGGGGCTTCCCGAGGGCGACATCTCGACGCTCGAGGGCGGGCGAGAGGATGCATCATGACCGGTGAACCGGGACTCGACCGCGGGCATGCGCTCGACCTGCTGCGCCAGATGGTGCTCATCCGTCGCTTCGAGGAGAAGGCGGCGGAACTCTACACGCTCGGGAAGATCCGCGGCTTCCTGCATCTCTACATCGGCGAGGAGGCGGTCGCGGTGGGGACCATGCAGGCGCTCGGACCCGACGACAACATCGTCGCCACCTACCGCGAGCACGGGCAGGCGCTCGCGAGGGGCATCCCCGCCGGCTCACTCATGGCGGAGATGTACGGCAAGGCCAGCGGATGTAGCGGCGGCCGCGGAGGGTCCATGCACTTCTTCGACGTGTCGCGCCGCTTCTACGGGGGCCACGCCATCGTGGGGGGCGGGTTGCCCATCGCGGTGGGCCTCGCGCTCGCCGACAAGCTCCGGTCGCGGGCGGCGCTCACGGCGTGCTTCTTCGGAGACGGCGCGGTGGCGGAAGGCGAGTTCCACGAGTCGCTGAACCTGGCGGCCCTCTGGAAGCTGCCCGTGCTCTTCCTGTGCGAGAACAACCTCTACGCCATGGGCACCGCGCTCTCGCAGCACCAGGCCCAGATTGATATCCGCAGGAAGGCCGACGCCTACGCCATGCCCGCGGACGTCGCGGATGGGATGGACGTGCTGGCGGTGGAGGCGGCGACGCGGCGGGCGGCCGCCAGCGTGCGTGACGGAGACGGACCATTCCTGCTCGAGCTGCGCACCTATCGGTTCCGCGCGCACTCCATGGCGGATCCCGAGCTCTACCGCGCGAAGCAGGAGGTCGAGGAGTGGAAGACGCGCGATCCCATCGCGCGCCACGTCGCGCGCCTCCGCGAAGCGGGATCCCTCGGCGACCCCGACTTGACCGAGATCGAGTCCGGCGTGGCCGCCGAGGTGGACGAGGCCGTCCGCTTCGCGGAGGCAGGGCCATGGGAGCCCGTGGAGGACCTGACCAGGCACGTGTACGCGGCGGTGACGCCATGACCAAGATGACCTACCGGGAGGCGATCCGGGAAGGACTGCGCGAAGCGCTCAGCGGCGACCCGCGCGTCTTCCTCATGGGAGAGGACGTGGGCCGCTATGGCGGCTCCTTCAAGGTCACCTACGGGCTGCTGGAGGAGTTCGGTCCCGAGCGCGTCCGGGACACGCCGCTCTCGGAGTCGACCTTCGTCGGCGCCGGCATCGGCGCGGCGCTGGGCGGCATGAGACCCATCGTGGAGATCATGACGGTCAACTTCAGCCTGCTGGCCCTCGATCAGATCCTCAACAACGCAGCCACGCTCAGGCACATGTCGGGCGGCCAGCTGGGCGTGCCGCTCGTCGTGCGGATGGCGACGGGCGGGGGGCGCCAGCTCGCCGCGCAGCACTCGCACAGCCTCGAGGGCTGGTTCGCGCACATCCCCGGCATCAAGATCGTGGCACCCGCGACGCCGGCCGACGCCAAGGGCCTGCTTCTGGCCGCCCTCCGAGAGCCGGACCCCGTGTTCATCTTCGAGCACGCCACGCTCTATGCCGTGGAGGGCGAGGTGGACGACGGGGCCGCTCCGGTCGCGATCGGGAAGGCTGCGGTGCGCCGAACGGGTGAGTCGGTCACGCTCATCACCTACGGTGGCTCGCTCGGCAAGACGCTCCAGGCCGCCGACCAGCTCGCCGTCGAGGGCATCGACGCCGAGGTGATCGATCTCCGCTCGCTCCGACCGCTGGACAGCGCGATGGTGCTCGCCTCGGTGGCCAAGACGCATCGCGCCGTCGTCGTGGACGAGGGCTGGCGGATGTGCAGCTTCGCCGCCGAGGTGAGCGCCCAGATCATGGAAGGCGGTTTCTACGATCTCGACGCGCCGGTGGCCCGCGTGTGCAGCGCGGAAGTGCCCATGCCCTACGCCAAGCACATGGAGGATGCGGCCTTGCCTCAGGCCGCGACGATCGTCCAGGCCGTCCACGACATGCTGGGAGCCCATGGCTGAGTTCGTCATGCCGATCCTGACGGCCGATATGAGCGCTGGCACGCTCGTCACCTGGCGCAAGAAGGTCGGCGACGCGGTGAAGCGCGGCGACATCATCGCCGAGGTGGAAACCGACAAGGGGCTCATCGATGTCGAGGTGTTCACCGGCGGCACGATCGAGCGGATCCTCGTCCAGCCCGGCGCGATGGTGCCCACCGGAGCCGTGCTCGCGATCATCCGGGAGGAGGCCGGGATTCTCCCTGCGCCACCGCCCACAATTTCCAGTCCTCCGACGCCTGCGCCTGCGGCGGCCGGCAGGGCGACGCAAGCTCCGCCGCAGATACCGACTGCGCCCGGCCGACAGCGCATCTCTCCGCTCGCGAGGAAGCTTGCCTCCGACCTGGGCATCGACCTGGCGACTCTCTCCGGCACCGGGCCGGGCGGCGTCATCCGTCGAGAGGACATCGAGCACGCGGCCGCGGCGCGCATGGACGCTGCTCCGAAAGAGCAGCGCCCGTCGCTCGACCGCTCGGCAAGATTCCGGCAGGCGATCGGCGCAGCCATGGCCCGGTCCAAGCGAGAGGTCCCTCACTACTACCTCAGCACAACCATCGACATGCAGCCTGCACTGGCATGGCTCGCAGAAGAGAACCTCAAGCAATCGGTGACCGATCGTCTGCTGTATGGGGTGCTCCTGATCAAGGCGGTTGCGCTCGGCTTGCGCGAGGTGCCCGAGCTGAATTCAGTCTGGCGCGGCGCGGAGGCCGTGCCGAGCCCAGCGATCCACGTGGGGGTCGCCATCTCCCTCCGGGGCGGAGGACTCGTGGCGCCGGCGCTGCACGATACCGACCGCCGGAGCCTGACCGAGCTGATGCAAAGTTTCAGCGATCTCGTGCGGCGGGCCAGGTCCGGAGGACTCAGGAGCTCGGAGCTGTCCGACCCCACGATCACCGTGACGAGTCTGGGTGAGCAGGGGGTCGAAAGCGTGTTCGGCATCATCTACCCGCCCCAGGTGGCGATCGTCGGCTTCGGCAAGATCGTGCAGCGCCCGTGGTCGGTCGGGGGAGAGGTCGTGTCCCGCTCGGTGATCACGGCGACGCTTTCGGCCGATCACCGGGTGAGCGACGGCCATCGGGGCGGCCTCTTCCTGGCCTCGGTCGACCGCTTGCTCCAGGATCCGGCGCGGCTATGACCAAGGAGGAGATCAAGGCGGCGGTGCTGCGCGCGCTGGGCGAGGTCGCGCCCGAAGCCGACCTCACCTCGCTCGCACCCGACATTGGCCTGCGCGATCAGCTCGATCTCGACTCGATGGACATCCTGAATTTCGTGGTCGGATTGCACGCCGCGCTCGGGGTGGACATCCCCGAGTCGGACTATCCGAAGCTCGGCACCCTCGACGGCTGCGTCGACTACCTCGCAGCCGCCCGGCCCTGAGATGTACACGCGCATCCTGCTCGCGGTGGACGGCAGCAGCCCCTCGGACGCTGCGCTCCGCGAAGCGCTCGCGCTGGCCCGTGGCACGCAGGCACGGTTGCGCGTGGTGCACGTGATCGACTCCCCGTATGACTATCCGGACGTCATGTTCGGCCACGTCGCCGGGGATCTGGAGGACCTCCAGCAGGCGTGGCAGAAGGTGGGCCGGGAGGTGCTCGATCGGGCTCTCTCGGTGGCGCGCACTGTACCCCTCGAGCCCGAGGTGTCGCTCATCGAGACGGCCGGGCGGCGCTTGTCGGAAGCGATCGTGGATGAGGCCAGGAGCTGGAGCGCGGATCTCATCGTCCTGGGCACCCACGGTCGTCGCGGTCTCCACCGCCTGCTACTGGGCAGCGTGGCCGAAGGTGTGGCGCGCACGTCGCCGGTCTCGGTGTTGCTCGTGCGTGAGCCAGGCTCGGGGAGCGAGCGATGAGCGCGCGAGCCCTCCGGCAGCAGCGACCCCGGCGGAGCCAGAACAAATTCTGGGTGCACACCGTGACGACGGTCTCGACCTCCCCACCGGAGGGTCTGTTCTTCCCCGGGCTCTTCCGCGGCGCTCTCGACGTGCGCGCGCGGACCATCACGGACGAGATGGCGGCGGTCGCACGAGAGCTCGCGGGATTGGCCCGATCACGCGGCATCCGCGACGACGACATCCTCCCGCGAATGGATGAATGGGACGCCTTCCCGCGGGTGGTGATGGTGGCGGGCCTCAAGGCGCAGGAGCAGGGCGTCGATGCGCGAAGCGCGCGAGGCGGTGCGCGTGTTGGGCTTTCTACCAGAGGAACCCCTCCGGACTGAAGCGCAGGACGCCGCTCTCCTTGCTCAGCGCCTGCAAGATGTCACGCTCGGTGAGCATGCCCACCAGCGTGCCATGGTCCACGACGGGCAGGCTCCCAACCCTGCGCTCCGACATGATGAGCGCCGCGTGGCCCAGAGAGGCATCCGGGTGGACGGTCACCACGACCCAGGTCATGAAATCCCTCACTCTCATGTCTTCGAGCGTCTTGCCCAGCTGCCTGAGGCCCCGCTGGGCCCCGCCGGACAAGTACTCTGCCACCGCGGGCGAGAAACAGGCGTGTCTGAGATCTCGATCTGTGATGATCCCGACGAGCTGCCCCGCTTCGTCCACGACCGGCAGATGACGCAGCTCCTTGGTTCGCATCACGTCCATCGCTGTGCCGAGCGGCGCCTCCGGATCGATCGTGAATGGACCCTTGACCATCACGTCCTTGACCTTCATACGTGCCTCCCGCGTGTCATCGCCGCGCGGCCGCAGCGGGATTCCTCAATCTTCCCTCCCCCAGCGTCCGGGCCTCGACAGGATTCCCTCGTCGAGAATCTGGACCAGGGTCTTCAACACGTCGCTCCCCGTCAGCATGCCAGCGACCCGCCCTTGCTGGATGACCGGAAGCGCCCCGATCTTGTTCGTGTGCATCAGCCGCGCGGCCTCCCTGATCTCGGTCTCGGGTTTCACCGTCATCACGCCCCAAGTCATGACGTCCCTGATGGGCCGTGTCCGGAGCGTCTCGACGAACGCTTCCACCTCCTCGGCGAGAGCCGGCTTGAGCATCGCCTGGCGGAGATCGCGGTCGGTCACGATGCCGATCAGCGCACCCTTGTCGTTGACCACAGGCGCGTGGCGGATCTTGCGGGCCCGCATGGCCTTCACTGCGGCTCCGATGGTCATCTCTGCACGGAACACAACCGCGGGCCGGGTCATCACGTCCCTCGCCCGCACCGTGGTCTCGGGCCAGGTCATCGCTTCCAGTTCGGCGGCTTCGCGACCTCGCCGCTTCGGCTGCCGCGTACGAATGTCACGCGTGATCGCTCGCGTTGGGCGACTCATCGCTCCCTCCTCAGCGCAGACTCGCTCCCTCCGGGTCGCGCAACCAAGGTTGCCAAGGTGGTCTCTCCTCCGGGATCTCCGGACATGGGATTGCCCGCGGCTTGCCTCCCGATCGGCTCGCTGATCAGCATCTGGCCGTCCGCGATCACTACTGCGATATGCCTCTGGCGCCTCGTACCCACGGCGAAAGAGACGGGCACATGAGCCCGCCTACTTGAGCAGGCCAAGAGCTTCTGTGGCCTTCTGGGTTGCCAGCGTCATGTCCCCCTTCTTGCAGGCAGCATCCCCCTCACGGACCAGGCCACCAGCCCTCTTGACTTGTTGCGCTCGAGCCGCCTGGCTACGCGGGGCCTGCACGTCCTGGCTGCGCGGGGCCTGCACGTCCTGGCTACGCGGAGCCTGCACGTCCTGGCTACGCGGAGCCTGCACGTCCTGGCTACGCGGAGCCTGCACGTCCTGGCTACGCGGAGCCTGCACGTCCTGGCTACGCGGAGCCTGCACGTCCTGAGATCTGGCCCCAGCCTGCGAGCGAGGTGCCTGAACCTCCTGATTCCTCGCCGTCTTCGGCTGCTGTTTGAGGGATGCCTGTGCACTCTTGAGCGCCGTTTTTGCCTGCGCTAGTTCGGGAGGGCACGGCTCGGCTCCGCGGGCAATCCCGGCGAAACTGAGACCTAGCAAGACAACGGCGACGCTGATCGCTCTCTTCATGGCCTTCTCCCTTTCGAGCTCTCACCGACGGCTGGAAGCGCAAGTCATCGAGTGTTGGCTCTGACGTCGGCCCGGCGGATAGCACCGCTGAAGGAATTGAGCATTCCCTGTGCCAGCTATTCTCCAACGTGGTCGATTGTCGAGATCTGGCGATTCCCACTGTTGCCTTCTCTGCTCGGCTCGCTCGGTGGGACACCTGCGCCTCGCGTGAGGCATCGATGTCCCATCAAGATGATCCCTCTACAAGACTGAATCACTGCAGATTCCGATTTATGCGTCGCAGCCACAGGCGGCACGATCGCCATTCACGTTCGTTTCACTCCGGCGCGTTTTGCCGGGAGCACGTGCATGGTGCTCTGAAACGATCGGACCGGTACGGCCACGAGAGCGTGTTCCTCGGTCTTGACGATTGGTAGCTCCGTGCCTCAGCGAAATCTCCGCGGCCCTGCCGACGAGGTCGAGCCAGCCCCAAGGGTCTAGCGCCCTCGGTCTGGCGCGCCTTATGCTCGACGCTTTTGAATAGTGCTCATTTCTCTTTCGGAGTATTCGCAGCGCGACGGAGCGTGGCGGAAGAGATCGTGCTGCCGAAGTGATGTTCGCCGATGGCGAGCTTCGACGGAAGGAGGCACATCGATTTATGAGGACCCCCACCATGCTCCTGTCGGGTGGAATCGTCGGTCTATGGCTACTGGTGCTCGTGACTCCGGGCAGGGCCGAGACGGAGACCCTCCGCTACGCCGGGGTGATCCAGTCCGTGGACAAGAGCGCGGACACCATCGTCGTGGGTGACATGGGACCCAGGCTGAAGAGTGGGGACAGCAGGGTGGTGCCGCATACGATCCGCCTGAAGCCATCGACCGAGTTCGTGCGTGTCAAGCGCGCGTCCGGCGTCGCCCCGAGCGGGTGGTTGGATGACTACGTGGAGACCAAGCTTTCGGCTTGGGACCTGAAGCCGCGCGACTGGGTGGCGGTCGCGGTTGAGCGGGACGCGAAGGGCATCACGGCGACCAAGATCACAGTGGTGGAGATGAGCGAACCCTGATGAGGCCCGGCGGGGGCCTGCACGACTTCCGCCGGCTGTCTCCGGTGGTACGCTCCGGCTACCGCGCTATGGCTGCCAAGAGCCCTTGGCGGACGAAAGTCACCCCGATCGCCGCAAGCACGAGATTGAAGACCTTGGCGATGGCCTGCGAGCCGGCATCACCGAGGAGGCGGCCGATCAGGAGCGCCCAGCGCAACACCATCCACACGATCATGAGGTTGAGCGCGAACGCTAGGACCGTCACCGTGTAGCCGTGCGTTCGCGCGACCGTGAGCAGCGTGGTCAGCACGGCGGGGCCGACGATCATCGGGATCCCGAGCGGCACCACGCCGGGGTGAGCGCCCGGCTGACGGAGGGGAAGCTCCGGGTGCAGCAGTTCGTAGATCGACAGCACCAGCAGGAGCAAACCTCCCGCGATCTGAAAATCGCCGACGGTGACCCCGAGAAAATAGAGGACCGCATCGCCGACGAGCAGGAAGCCGAGACCGACCGCGGCGCCCGTCAGGGTCGCCTCTAGCACCAGTCGTCGTCGCGCGCTCTCCTCCAACGGCGTGCCGATGCCGAGATAGATCGGCACCACCCCGATGACATCCACGGCGGCCAGCAGCGGAATGAACGCGAGCAGGAAGGTGCGCATGGGCTTAGGAGGCGCGAGTTGAGGATGACGCATCACGTCGGTCGCCGGTTCGATGAACTTGCTCACGACGCCCGGCGCGGGTCAGGATCGCCCCAGCCGGGGCCTCAGACTCTCGCTGACCGATCGAGGACGACGGCCGAGTGCGGATCATCGTGCGGCGGCGTCCGGGCCGCCAACAATCGCCGTCGCGACCTCCGCCGCCTCCACGGTCGCCTCCGTCGAGCGCTGCAGGGAAACGAGGCGCTCGCTGTAACTGACGGGATAGATCCCGGAATTGTGGAGGCGCCGCACGTCGCCCGGCAGCGAGGCCACCTGAGCGCCGCAGTAGTCGCGGATCGCCGCCAGAGCCGGATGGGGGGCGAGGAGGCGTCCGCGCTCCATGACCGTGCGCAGCAAGATCTCGACCGCTCCGGGGGGCGCCGGCTCCGCGCGCAGCGCGAGGATGTCCCCGCCGAACCCTTCGCCGCTCCGGAGCAGGCGATAGACTTGCTTCTGCGCCGTCCATGTCGCCTTGCCGGCGCTGCTCTTCAGCACAGGGCGCCCATCGTACTCCACCAGCTTGTAGGCCATATCCAGATAGGGCGCGTCGGCCGAGACATCCATGCGTGTGCCGACACCGAACGCGTCGATGGCCGCGCCCTGCGCGAGGTATCCGTCGATCGTCTCCTCGTCCAGACCGCCGCTCACGAAGATCCGTACGTAATCGAGGCCTGCGTCGTCGAGAATCCGCCGCACCTCCTTGCTGAGCGCGACGATGTCACCGCTGTCGAGACGAACGCCGGCGAGGCGTCGACCCTCGGCCTCCATCTCCTTCGCCACCACGACCGCCTTCCGGGCGGCGGCAACCGTGTCGTAGGTGTCGATGAGCAGCGTGGTCGACGAAGGGAACGCCCGTGCAAACGCGCGGAAGGCGTCGATCTCGCGAGGGAATGCGGAGACGTAGGAATGGGCCATGGTGCCCGCCGGCGTGATCCCGTAGTGGAGACCGGCCAGCACGTTGCTGGTCGCCGAGGCGCCTGCGATGATCGAACAGCGCGCCGCCTTCATGCCGGCGTCGATGCCGTGCGTGCGCCGCAGACCAAACTCGACAACGGAGCGTCCCCTGGCCGCCAGGACGCAGCGCGCAGCCTTGCTCGCGAGCAGCGTCTGGAAGTGAACCAGGTTGAGCACCGCGGTCTCCACGAGCTGGGCCTCGATGATCGGCGCCGTGATCTCCAGCAGTGGCTCGTCCGGGAACACGACCGTACCCTCCGGGACCGCGCGCACCTCGCCGGTGAAGCGCAGACGCCGGAGAAACTCCAGGAAGGTGGGCTCGAAGCGGTCCAGCGAGTCGAGATACGAGAGCCCCTCGTCCGAGAAGCGGAAGTCGCAGAGGAAGTTCAGCACGTCCTCCAGCCCGGCCGCGACCAGGAAGGACCGCCCCCGAGGAAGCTTCCGGCTGAAAAGGCTGAAGGTGGCCGGACCGCGCATGCCTTCGCGGAAATACGACGCGGCCATCGCGATCTCGTAGAGATCCGTGAAGAGCGCCGCATCTCGCGTCACGAGCGGACCCGACGTAAAGGCCGCTCGGGGACTCCTCGGCCGCCGGCCGACCGGCGGCGTCACTCCGGGATCGGTCCTCATGGCACGACGCCGCCCCATTGCACGCTCACAGCGGATAGCGCAGGAGCGCCGCCAGGCCTCCCAAGCGACGGAGGTCCTCGTGGACGTCGACGATCTCGGCCTCGCCGCCGGACGCAATGACGCGATCCACTATCGCGTTGGTCAGCTCCACTGGCGTGGCCTCGCCCCCGCAAAGCCGACACCTGATCCCAGGGTCGCCCTGGAGCGATGCGCAGCGGGCACAACTCCACCCCGCCAGGCTGAGCGTCTTGAGCACGTACAACCGGCGCACGGCCCCGCGGTTGACCGCCTCGACCGTCGCGTCGACCCCGGCGACCGCCCGGCCGCCCTTCGCGGCCTCGGTGAGCACGGCGGCGAGCGCGCTGCCTTGCTCCTGCATGTCAACATGGCTGACGAGCTCGCTTGCGCGGCGAGCGATGTCGCTGGAGGTCTCATGCCGGCTTCCGCTGACGACTCCAGCGATGAGGCGAGCGATACGCATGCGATCCCGCTGATGCTCGTCAACCCAGCGCGTGTTGAGATAGACGCTCGCCACCGGGGCCGCGGCTCGCTCGATCCTCGCCAGTCTGACCAATCGTTCATGCGAACTTATGTCGTCTTTCACGTGTCACCAGCCCTCCTGCCAACTCCAGATGCGGCGAGCGTCACCCCCGCCCGTCCTCAAGCCTGCTATCGAGATCATCCCTCTGGAGGCAGTGCCCCCAAGTCGGAGCTGCAACCCGGATACCAGAGGCGTTCGACGTGAATTCAGCCAATTAGCGGGCAACGCATGGGGCATGCGGACCCCGGTCGGGGCATCGGTTGGACAGGCTCAGATGGCCGCTCACGTGCGAGGGAGAGTGAGCATGATTGACGTGACTGCATCCGATGCGCGATCGTGCCGCTCTCGATGCCGTGAGCCAAGCTCCGAGGCTCTCGGAACGAGCCCGGCGAAGGATACCATGACCGGAATGTCGACGATCCGGCCGCCATCTGGATCCATCAGGCTCTTCCTCGCTGGTGATGTGATGACCGGACGGGGAATCGATCAGGTGCTCCCGAATCCCTCCGATCCCGAGATTCACGAGAGTCACGTGAAGAACGCCCGCACCTACGTGGAGCTTGCCGAACACGTGAGCGGGCCCATCGCGCGACCTGTGGAGTTCTCCTACATCTGGGGCGATGCCCTCGAGGAACTCGCCCGTATGCGTCCCGACGCGCGCATCGTCAATCTCGAGACCTCGATCACACGCAGCAACGACGACTGGCCTGGCAAGGGCATCAACTATCGGATGCACCCGCAGAACGTCCCGTGCATCACGGCCGCTGGCATCGACTGCTGCGTCCTCGCCAACAACCACGTGGCCGACTACGGCTATGGGGGGTTGCTGGAAACCATCGAGACCTTGTCGAGAGCGGGGATCGGAAGCGCTGGCGCGGGCCGGAACCTCGCCGAGGCACAGGCTCCGGCTGCGATCGATATCCCTGGCAAGGGGCGAGTGGTGGTGTTCGCGTCTGGCACCGAGTCGAGCGGAATTCCACGGGCCTGGGCCGCGGTGGAACGGCCGGGCGTCAATCTGCTGGATGACCTATCGGATCACACGCTTGAACAGATCCGCGCCGATGTTCGGAGGGTGAAGCGTCCGCGCGACGTCATTGTCGGCTCGATCCACTGGGGGGAGAACTGGGGCTTCGACGTCCCGGAAGAGCACGTCCGCTTCGCGCACGGTCTCGTCCGCGCGGGCGTCGACCTCGTTCACGGACACTCCGCGCATCATGTGCTGCCGATCGAGGTGTTCGACGGTAAGCTCATCCTCTATGGCTGTGGTGACTTTCTCGACGACTACGAAGGTATCGGAAGGTACCAGGACTTCCGGAGCGACCTCGTGCTGATGTACTTCCCAACGGTGGACGTGACTACCGGCGGACTCGTGGATCTCCAGATGACGCCGATGGAGATCCGGCGCTTCAGCACGAGGCGCGCTCCGTCAGAGGGAATCCGCTGGCTCAGGGACACGATCAATCGGGAGAGCCGCAGGTTTCACACCGAGGTGAGCGTGAACGAAGACGGTCGCCTCGAATTGTGGCACGCGTGAACGACCTCTCGAACGGGGCGCCCGGGGCCCCTTCCGACTCAGTACCAGCGGGGATCGCCGGGCAGGACCGCGATCCGCTGTCCATCCAGCGTCAGGACCCTCGGTCGGATCGTCGGGACGGGCCGCGTCGACAGCCACGCCACGATGTCCGAGGCGGTCGAGCCAGCGCCTGCCGCTCCGATGATCTCGAGGTTCTTCATCGTCGGAGTCCGGAGGGTGATCTCCCGCCGGCGGAGCGCCTCGAGAGCTTCGGTAGGAGTCAGCCAGCGCGCCGCCACGATCTCCTGCCCGTCGACCAGCGCCTCCTGCTCCGGAGGCGTCACCGCGGCAAAGAATCGTGTGTCGAACCGGATGGGATTCTCTTCAGGGGTGATCCAGTGGGCGAAGTAGGTCAGGCGGTCGGTAGCGAGGGTCAACCCCTCGGTCCTCAGCATGGAGAAGAAGGCCTGGTTCGATCGCTGGCAGGCGGCTCGGTGCATCGAGAACCGCTCTCGGTTCTCCGGCGAGAACGTGACGAATCGTCCTTCCCGCGTGTAGGCCAGCAGGATCCCGACCTCCTCGAAGGTCTCGCGGATGGCTCCTAGCCAGTACGCCAGCGCTTCCCGCCCGGCAAGCTTGTCACCCAGTTGCGCCGCGGCATCACGGTCGCTGATGCCCCGGGAGAAGCGCTCGGCGTCGTCGGGGACATCGTCGGCTTCCACCTTCCCGCCCGCAAAGACGTGATCGCCGGCCGCGAACTTGCTCTTGGCATGGCGCTCCAGCAACAGCACCTCGACCGCGCCGGGCGCTCGATCGCGCAACAGCGCAAGGCTCGCAGCGGGAGACGGAGTCACGGGTGGAGTCATCGTCGTGAGCCTCGTCATTGTCACACGACCGCGCGCGCCACACCACGAGCATCCAACCGGCGCGAGAATGCCCTTGTCCTCCGGTGGCGAGGGTGAGACACTCCGCGTCGAACACCACCACAAGGAGAATCGCGATGGGCGCCGACGCACGAATCGCAGAGCTCGGCATCACCGTGCCGCTGCCCGGCAAGCCGCTGGGGAACTACATTCCCGGGGTCCGCGTCGGCAACCTCCTCTTTCTCTCGGGCCATGGTCCGGAAAGAGAGGGCGCGCCCACGGTACGTGGCAAGCTCGGGCGGGACCTGTCCGTCGAGGATGGCTACAAGGTGGCGCGCGAGGTCGGCATCAAGCTGCTGGGCTCGGCGCGGAGCATTCTCGGGAGCCTCGACAAGGTGAAGCGAGTGGTCAAGGTCCTGGGCATGGTCAACTCCGCCGAAGGGTTCGGCGCGCAGCCGCAGGTGATCAATGGCTTCTCCGATCTGATGGTGGAGGTCTTCGGCGAGAACGGGCGCCATGCGCGCTCGGCAGTCGGCATGGCCGAACTGCCGATGGGGATTCCGGTGGAGATCGAGATGATCTTCGAGGTCGAGCCGGACACGGCGGGATCCACCGCCACGACATCGAAGCGCGCGGTCCGTCGGCGCCCCGCCGCCGGACGCCGCAAGCCGAAACGTTAGCGAGACACCGCGCCGGCGCCTCGATTCGCGGGCCCCTCGCCGTGGAGCATCGCGGGAAGCTCCACCAGAGCCCGCCCGATCCTCGGCCCATACCATGACAGCAACTTGCCGTCGACGAGATGGACTCGTCCGCTCCGGAGCGCCGGAATCTCGGGAAACGCCCCGAAGTCCGCGAGGTGCGCGCGACGGAAGTGGAACGGCTCATCGGGAAGCAGAATGACGTCCGGACCCTCGCGCGCGACGTCGGCCGGTGTCACCTCGGGATAGCGCCTCGGGAGTCCCGCGAAGACATTATCGCCCCCACAGGTGGCCAGCACATCGTGCATGTAGGTGTCCTGGTTGATCGTCATGTACGGGTTCCGCCAGATCGGGCAGAACACGCGGACTCGCGCATGATCGGCGTGGCGCCGCGTCTCCTGGAGCTGCGCCTCGAGCGCGTCGGCGATCTCGGTCGCCCGCTCGACGGCACCGGCGACGTCACCCAGCTCGCGGATCAGCCGGATCCCTTCGGCGACCGTCCGCGGGTACGTCACGTAGACTGGGATCCCCCACGCGCGGAGCGTGGCAATGTGCTCCTTCACGTTCTCCTCGACGTTGGCGACGACCAGATCAGGCGAGAGCTCGCGGATGAGGGCGAGCTTCGGATTCTTCTCGCCACCGATCCTGGTCTTGGTCGCGACGCCGTCGGCGGGCTGTGTGCAATAGACGGTGCGTCCGACCACCGCCTCGCCGAGGCCGAGGGCGAAGAGAAGCTCAGTGATGCTCGGGATCAGCGAAACGATGCGCCGTGGAGGCGCCGGCAGGGTCACCGGCACACCGGATGCGTCGACGAACGTTGCGGCCATCATGTCTTGCCGACGAGCCCATCATCGGCTCATTGGGCCTTCGTCGCCTCCTCGGACAGACGCTCGACCAGCGCGATCACGCCCCTCATCTGCTCGCGCAGCTCACCGGCAGCCTTCCGCGCCCGGTCGGGCTGGCCCATTTCGAGCGCCTCCTCCAGATTCGTCACGGCGATTCCGAACGCCTTCAGGAGACGACGCGTGCTGTCCTGAGTCATGGGGCACCTCGGTTGAACGTGGGAGCGCGAGACTCGAACCGCTGCCCTTCTTCATAGTGAGGATACCAGGCGCGAGATCCACCCACCGGAGGGTGATCGCAGGCGATCGCGGCAGGTCGAGCGGCCCCTCCGTTCGCGACTCGGTCACGATCGCGGCGTGATGTATCCTGAGGCGGGATCGTAACTCATGGTGCGCGCCGTCGATCGCCTCTACCGGGCCCTCTACCGCGGCGTCCTCTCGAGACTTCCGGAGCGAGCCGCCGCGGGGCTCGGTCAATGGTGGCTTCGCGCGCTTCCCCTCGATCGTTTCTCGATCTTCCGAAACACCGACCCGCGGCTCGCCGTAACCCTCGGCGGCGTCACGCTGCCGAACCCGCTGATCCTCTCCTCGATGTACTACGATCCCCGGATCTTGCGCCGGGCCATGGGGCTCGGCTTCGGCGCCGTCACCGCCAAGAGCATCACGCGCGCGCCCCGGCCCGGGCACCCCCATCCGAACCTCGTCCGCATCGACACGGCCGAAGGGCCAGGTCTCATCAACTGCAACGGATTCAAGAATCCCGGGCTCGACGCGTACCGCCGCGCCCTCGCGGGACTGCCCCACCGTGTCCCCCTCATCGTCGCCGCGGCCGGCGAGTCTGTCGAGGAGTATGTCGACGTGGTGGCCGGGCTCGAAGCGTTCGGCGATCTCGTCGAGCTCAATATCTCGTCGCCGAACACGCGACTCGTATATGAATGGTCGACGCGACCGGCCGAGGCCGAGAAGCTCTTCCGGGCCGTGCGGATGTCGACGCGCAAGCCGCTCATCGTCAAGGTCTCCCCCGACCATTGGCAGGCCACCGAGGAGTCCCTCGTCCCGGCGGCGATGGATTCGGGCATCAATATCGTCAACTGCGGGAACACCCGTCGCGTCGAGGAACCGAGGCTCTCACAGAAGGCCGGTGGCCTCTCGGGTCCCGCCCTGTTCGCCGCGACGCTTCGGCACGTCGGCCGGCTCCGGGACCGCTTCGGCGCCGGGCTTCAGATCATCGCGTGCGGCGGCATCGACGAGCCTTCAAAGGCGTGCCAGGCACTGGCCGCCGGAGCCGACGCCTGCGCGTACTTCACCGGATTCGTCACGCGCGGCCCCGCCCTGGCGCGGCTCACCCTGGACGAGATCCTCGCCACCAGGAAGCCGTCCACAGGTTATCCACTTATCCACCGCGATCCACCGGCGCGAAAATAGCACGCTCTGACAGCCCTTCGCGGGCGTGTCACGAAAATGTGACGTATTCTCCGTCCGCGGCGGCCCCGCGATCCACAACGCCCTGCATCGACGCACTCGCGCGGCGGTCCGCGTCACGAAAGGGCCGACTGGCGAGGCGAAACGAGCTATTGACACCTCTGGTCCTGCTCCCTATGGTGGTCGAAGCGCGCGGGCAGCGGTGGGCGAAGTGGCTTCCGTTTCATTCGCAAGATGATCGGTGGAGCTGCGCTTGCTGGAGTGGACGATGTCGCATCAGAAACCATGTCGGTGGCCATTTCCACGAGGGGACAAGAGGCATGGAGGCCAGCCGGAAGCCACTGGCGAAGATCGAGGGCAGGAAGCGCATGCGGCTCAGCGGAGTCACTGTGGCATGGCGGGGAACGCCAAGCTTGGATGACTGGGTCGCCTACATCGTCAACGGGACCAAATCCAGAAAGTTGATTCTCGCCGACCACACGTCGGAGCGACGCGTGAAGGCCCTGCTGGCGCGGATCCAGGGCCTCTCCAAGAAGGAAGTCGAAAAGCTCGCCAAGGGGTAGCAGCCGCGCCTTCGACGCATTGGGATCGAGGGCCGGTGACGCCGTGGGGAGCGCGTCTCCCGTCAGACCGCGCCTCGCTGCGCCAGGCTGACGAAGCGCTCCCTCCCGATGATGACGTGGTCGTGGATGCGCAGGTCGAGCAGCTTCGAGCATTCCACGAGCTGGCGGGTGAGGCGCAGGTCTTCGCGGCTCGGCGTGGGATCTCCGCTCGGATGATTGTGGACGAGGATGATCGAAGCCGCCGATTCGAGGATCGCCGGCTTGAACACCTCCCGCGGATGAACGAGACTCGCTGACAAGGTCCCCTCCGACACCACCGTATCCCGCAACAGCCCGTTCTGCGCGTCGAGCAACGCGACCCTGAACACCTCCTTCTTCAGGTCTTCCATGAGTGGCCCGTACCGGGCGAACACCTGGTCGGGGCTGCTGAGCACGACACGACTCGCGCCATTCCTCGAACGCAGGCGACGGGTGATCTCGAACGCCGCCGCGAGCCGGATGGCCTTGACGCGCCCGACGCCACTCAGCGCTGCGAGCTCCGCCACTCCGAGGGCCGAGAGTCCGGACAGCGATCCGTGCCGCGCCAGCATGCCGCGGGCCACGTCCATGGCGCTCATGCCGGGCACGCCGGTGCCGAGCTGGATCGCGAGCAGCTCGGCATCGGCCAGGGCCTCTGCGCCTTTGTGATACAGACGCTCGCGCGGTCGATCCTCGATCGGCCATTCGCGGATCTGTGACGATCCCTCCATGTCCTCCCGGGTATCACGCGACGATCGAGACGGTCAACGTGCACGGACGGACACACGAGACGGTGCGCGATCGGATACACCGCGCGACACGAGCCGAGCAATCGGCAGTCGCACCGCGCTCCGGGTCGTCACTCGCACTCGCGCCCGGGTTCCTCGATCACGATTCGCCGGGGCTCGTCGCCAAGCCCGGTGATCGTCACGGTGATGGTCTGCGCCGGGAGCAGAGGCAGCAGCTTGTCCGCCCACTCGATGACAGTCACGCCGGCCCCGTGGAGGAACTCCTCGATGCCGAGATCCAGCATCTCGGTCAACGTCCCCGTGCGATACGCGTCGACGTGATAGAGGGTGAGCCGTCCTCGGTACTGGTTGACCAGCACGAAGGTCGGACTCGTCACCGGGGATTCGACGCCGAGTCCTCGCGCGAGGCCTTGAAGGAAACAGGTTTTCCCGGCTCCAAGTTCTCCGATGCACGCCACTACCGCGCCCGCCCCGAGGCGCGCGCCCAGCCGTTCACCCGCCGCGCGGGTCTCGTCCGGGCTCAGGGAGATCACGGTCTTCACGGACATCACGAAGACCTCTTCCGGCGCGCCGGCGTCATCGCCGCGGGAATGGCCTCGACGATGTCGCCAGCGATGAGCGACTCCTCGCCGCGCTCGGCGCACGCCACGTCGCCGGCCAGGCCATGGAGAAAGCATCCCGTCTGCAGCGCCGTTACCGCATCGAACCCGCGGGCGAGAAACGCGCCGACCATCCCGGTCAGGACGTCGCCGGACCCGCCGGTCGCCATGCCGGGATTGCCCGTCGGGTTGATGTAGACGCGGCCGTCGGGACCGCCGATCACCGTGCCCGCGCCCTTGAGGGCCAGCGCGACGCCATGACGGACGCAGAAGGTCCGCACCACTTCCAGGCGATCGGCTTGCACCTCGGCGATCGTCGCTCCCAGCATCCGCGCCATCTCTCCCGGATGAGGCGTGAGCGCTCGCGGGCCGGCCGCGCGATCCAGCCGCTCCAGATGGCCGCCGAGCGCGTTCAGGCCATCGGCATCGACCACCATCGCTCGCGCGACGTCTGCGACGAGGCCGCGGACCAATTCCTGGGTTTCAGGATCGAGAGAGAGCCCGGGGCCGACGGCGAGCGCATCGGTGCGCGCGGCCAGCTCGAGCACTCGCTCTCGCGCCTGCAACGACACCGTGTGGCCAGGCGTCTCGGCCACCGGCTCGGTCATCGGCTCCATGCCGAGGCCCGCCACGATCGGCTGCTGCGACACCGGCGTTGCGACGGTGCACAGGCCGACGCCGCTGCGCAGCGCGGCACGTCCGGCGAGCCCGGCCGCGCCGGTCTTCCCCACCGAGCCGGCCAGCACGAGCAAGTGACCGAACGAGCCCTTGTGCGCGTCGGACGACCGCGGCGGGAAATGCCGTCGAACGTCGCTCTCCTCGAGCAGGAACGTGGCGATGCCGCGTTCGACTTCGGCGGGTGAGATTCCGATGTCGACGACGACCACACGCCCGGCATGGGCGGCGGCGGGATGGATCAGGAGGCTACGCTTGTAGCCGGCGAAGGTCACCGTCAGCTGGGCCTTCACCGTCGGACCGAGCAGGGCGCCACGATCGGAACCGAGGCCGGACGGCAGGTCGAGCGACGCCACGGGACGGCCCGCACCATTCACGGCGTCGATGGCGCCCGCGACCAGTCCTCGCGCAGGTCCGTCGAGCCCCGTCCCCAGCAGCGCGTCCACGATGACGTCGGCCCGCGCGAGGTCCCGGCCGAGCGCACGGAGCCGAGGCTCCGCGGCGACCTCCTCGATAGGGCCTCGCCAGCGTCCGAGGGACACGACAGCGTCGCCCTTGACCTCGCTACGATGGCCGATCACGACGACCTGTACGCGCGCGCCGCGCGCCTTGAGGCGGCGCGCCACGACGAACCCGTCTCCGCCGTTGTTGCCTCTCCCGCAGACGATCAGCACTCGCTTGCCGCGGATCGGCGCAAACTCCTCCGCGATCACCCCGGCCGCACCGGTGCCGGCATTCTCCATCAGACGCGGACCCGGAATGCCCAGCTCGCCGATGGCGCGGGCGTCCAGCGCGCGCATCTCGGCCGCCGTGAACACCGGGAGCATGGCTCAGTGTGCCTTCGGCATGAGGACGATCACCGACTCGGTCAGGAACGCGCCAAGCACCCGCGTGTAGACCTCGCGATACGTCACCCGCGCCACCGCCGGCAATTCGATCTGCAGCGCTCGCGACGCGGCCGGCCGCCATTCGGACGGCGGCGAGGGGCGCCCGGCGTCCAGCGGTTCGACCTGGACCTCGAGACGGGGCACCGCGGGGTTGTCCAAACGCGAATCGCGGACCAGTTCGAACAGCGTCTTGAGCCGCCATTGGTCGTCCTGGCTGAGGCCGACAGTCGCGATCGCCACGCGGGCCACGCCGTCGTGGCCAGGCCGACCATCGATCTCGACATAAAGACCGAGGGGCCCCTGAGCGGCGCCTGCCACGTGGCGCCAATACGCCGCGTCCGCGCGCGGCTCGCGCGCGATCGAGGCGGCGGTGGCCAGGTCACTGTCGCGCCGCCCGACGCTGCGGTCGCCGGAACTGGCCCAGGAGACATCCTTCAACACGACCAGGCCGAAGCCGGTGAGGCTCGCGAGGTCGCCCGCGATGAGGTCGGTGTTCTCATCGACTGCGCCGTGAGGAGCGCCGATGACGACACCGGGCCTCCCCTTCCGCACGAGAACATTCCCTTCACCGCCCGTCACGGACGGGCGAGGCGGAGTCACCTCCGGCTTGGCCGGGGTGAGCTCGGAACATCCCTGAAGGACCATGGCGAGGCCCAGCGCGAGAGCCGGGGCCTGCCGGAGCAGACCCCGCGCGAGATGGCTGTCGCTCGAGTGCCGTCTCCGGCAACACGCGCGGCACAGAGCGCGGGGATATCGAGAGAGAGGCAATCGCCTCCTAGATCGGCTCGGCGTCGTCGGCCGTAGACGCGATGAGCATGACCTGCGCGAGGGCGTAGTCACCGTCATGGGTGAGAGAGAGCAGGACCCGACCGGCACCCTTGGCCCGCGCGATGGCGCGGCAGCGTCCACTCAAGGTCATGGTCGGGGCCTGTCCGCGCTCGCGACGCACCTCCATCTCGCGCCAGGCGACGCCCATGCTGAAGCCCGTCCCCAGCGCCTTGAGCGTCGCCTCCTTGGCAGCGAAACGGGCTGCGAAATGCGGAATGGGATCTCGCCGGCGCCGGCAATACGCGATCTCCTCGTCGGTGAAGACGCGACGCAGGAACCGATCGTCCCAGCGCCCCACGACCTCGCGGAGCCTCGGGATGAGCGCGAGATCGACGCCGATGCTCTTGACGTCCACGGCTTTACGATGACTCACCGCCCGATCGCCGCCCGGATCATCGCGGCGAGTTCGGCGGCGATGCCCTGGACCGAGCTCTGCTCCTCTCCCTCGACCATCACCCGGGCCAGCGACTCCGTGCCCGAATAGCGAAGCACGATACGGCCGGAGTCCGCCAGCTCGGCCTCGAGGGCCGCCAGGCGCGCGCGCAAGCCGGGAATGTCGTCGAAGGGCCGCTTCTCGCTGACGGGAACGTTCACCAGGATCTGAGGGAACTTCGTCATGCACGCGGCGAGGTCCGAAAGCGACTGTCCCGTTTCCCTCATCACGCCGAGGAGGTGCAAGGCCGAGACGATGCCGTCGCCGGTGCTCGAGTGGTCGAGAAGGAGCACGTGTCCCGATTGCTCGCCCCCGAGGTTCGCGCCGAGTTTCAGCATCTCCTCGAGCACGTACCGGTCACCCACCTGGGTCTTCGCCACCCGGATCCCGGCGCTCCCGAGCGTGCGATCCAGGCCCAGGTTGGCCATCACCGTCGTGACCACCACGCCCATCTTGAGCCGGTGCTGGCTGGCGAAGTGGCGGCCCAGAACGGCGACGACGTAGTCACCGTCACGGACCTCGCCGCGTTCATCGACCGCGATCAGACGGTCGCCGTCCCCGTCGAAGGCCAGACCGATGTTGGCGCCCGATGCCACGACCTTCTTCTGGAGCGACTCGGGATGGAGCGCCCCCGCGCACCGATTGATGTTCTGCCCATCGGGACGGACGCCGAGGACGACCACCTTCGCGCCGAGCTTCCGGAAAACCCGCGGGGCGACCCGATAGGTCGCCCCGTGAGCGCAGTCGAGCGCGACGGTGAAACCGTGCAAGTCGAACGAGAACCCGTGGCAGACATGCGCCATGTATTCCGCTTCGGCGGGGTCATAGGACACGAGGCGCCCGATCTCGGCGCCAGTGGGGCGAGCACCATCGTCCGGCCCTGCCAGCCGTCGCTCGATCTCGTCTTCCCAGGCATCCGGCAACTTGCTCCCCTCCGAGGAGAAGATCTTGATGCCGTTGTCCTCGAAGGAATTGTGGGAGGCCGAAAGCACGACACCGCCATGCGCCTCCAGCCGGCGCGTCAGATACGCGATGCCGGGCGTCGGCATGACCCCGACGGCGTACACGTCCGCCCCGGCCGATAGCGCTCCGGAGACGAGCGCGCCCTCCAGCATGGGTCCCGACAACCGGGTGTCGCGACCCACCACTAGGCGCAGCTTGGACGTACCGTGGTGATCCCGCAGTGTCGCGACCAGCTGGCGTCCCAGTCGCTGCACCAGCTCCGTCGTCAGTGGCGCTTCGTTCGCAACCCCGCGGATTCCGTCCGTCCCGAAGAGCCCGCCCATGGTCACCGCTCACCGGACGGGGGTTCGAGCTGTGACCGGTGCACAGCCTCCAGCACCACGCGGATCCTGGAAGGATTCACCCTCACGACGGTGATGCCCGCCGGAACGCTCACCTGCTCTGGCAGAACTCGGAGCGCGATCTCTCCAGGGGTCGCGCCCGAGAGGTTGACCAGGGCCTTGACCTGATCCGGCGCCAGCCGGGAGAGGTTGCCCCGGAGCGCGTGGAGCTGGACGTCGACGCTCTCCGGACGCTCTGCCGTCAACGCGAGCCCCGCGGGCACACCCTTGAATTCAATCGGCGCGGACAGGATGAGATCGGCCTTCTCGCTCGTCATCACGAAGAGCCAGAGGGCGATCGCAAAGCCGAGCGCGAGCAGCTTCAGTTCCCAGTGCCGCGTGAGGGCACTCATTTTCGGAGCCACCCACGGGCCGGCACCCACCAGTTGACGCGCTGCTCCGCCGGCACTTCCACGCGCGAGAACAGTTCCGCGAGTCGTCGTCCGAGCGACTCGCGGTCAGGTGGAGACTCCATGTGGCCACCCACCGCTAGAGAGATGCGGCCGGTCTCTTCAGACACCACGACCACGGCGGCGTCGGTCTCCTCGGCCACGCCGAGGGCCGCCCGATGCCGTGTGCCCATCGCGCGCCCGAGCTGGGCATTGCGAGACAACGGCAGGAAGCCGCCGGCCGCGACGGCCCGGTTACCCCGGATGAACACGGCGCCGTCGTGCAACGGCGAGTACGGCAGGAAGATGCTGACGAGCAAATCGGCGGAGACGAGCGCGTCCAGGGGCACCCCCAGTTCGGCGTAGTTGCGGAGGTCGGTGCTCCGCTCGAGCACGATCAGCGCACCGATGCGCTTGGCGGCCAGGGCGTCGGCCGCCTTCACAACGTCCTCGAGGAGATGCCCCTGTTGCTCCCGAACTGCCACCGCCATGTCCTGGAAGAACCGGCTCTGGCCGATCTGGGCGAGAGCGCGCCTGACCTCGGGCTGGAACAGGACGATCAAGGCCAGCACCCAAAAGGACCAGAAGTTCTCCAGCAGCCAGCTGGTGCTGTAGAGCTCGAACCGGCGCGCCAGGAATGATGCGACCATCAGCCCGGCGAGCCCCAGGAGCAGCTGCACGGCTCGCGTCTCCTTGAACATCACGAAGACGCGATACAGCACCACGGCCACCAGGAGGATGTCGAGAGCGTCCCGCAGACGGAACGAGGCGAACGGCGTCCACATCGGTCACGTCCTCTCCCGAATGCGACGTATCGCTTCCGCCACCTTCCCCGCCTGCACCGTCTCCTCGACGTCATGGGTCCGGATGAGCTGCGCGCCACCCAGAACCGCAACGGCCGTCGCCGCCAGCGACCCGGGGAGGCGCCCTCCGGGATCATCCACCCCGGCCAGCGCCCCGATGAAGGATTTGCGCGACACCCCCACGCAGAGTGGCCGCCCGAGATGACGGAGGCGATCGAGCCCGGCGAGGATGGCGCAGTCCCACTCGTACCATGGCATGCCCTGGTTCCTGAAAAAGCCGATGCCGGGGTCCACAACGATCATCGACGGGTCGATGCCGGCCCGGCGCGCGAGATCGAGACTCCGCTGGAGGTGGCTAGCCACGACGGCGACGGCGTCCCCACGACCCTCATGGCCTCGCTCCGACGCCATCACGATCAGCCCCACGCCAGCCCTCGCTACGAGATCGGCCATCCCGGGGTCGCCGTTGAGTCCGGTCACGTCGTTGATGATGCGGGCGCCTGCCTCCAGCGCCGCGCGGGCGGGGACGCAGCGGCTCGTGTCGGCGGAGACGGGCACCTCCAGCTCGTGCGCCAGCTGATCCACGGCCCGCCCGAGCCGGTCAGCCTCTTCACTCTCGGTGATTTTCCCTTGCACGTACGGAGCGGTGGACATCGCCCCGACATCAACGAGCACAGCGCCGGCTTTCGACATCGCATGGGCCGCCCGCAGGAGAGTCTCCGTGTGATCGGCGATCGAGCCGCGATAGAACGATTCGGGGCTCACGTTGAGCGCGCCCGCCACGGCGACCGGAAGCCCATCGCCCACGACGACGCCTCCCAGGCACGCTCGGTTCGTCATCTGAACCCGTTCCCCGGCGCATGGGTATGCTACCGGCTGATGCGTTGGTCGTTGGCCGAAAGAACCTTCGATGAGCGCCACATCATCCTCTCCGATGTGTCCTCCGAGGATCGTGACGCCAGTACATTCGATCGTCGAACCAGCACGACTCGCAGGGACCCCTTCGAGCCCCCACGCGAAGCGGGTCAGGCCGGAGACGGCGCTCCCTGCAAGGGCGGCACTCTGAGCAGCCGGGCGATTTCCTCGCCATCGAGGGATTCCCGCTCCAGCAGCGCACGGGCCAGCGTGTGCAACTTCGCCAGATTCGCCTCGATCATCTGGCGAGCCCGGGTCGCACACTCGGTCACGATGCGCTTGATCTCCGAGTCGATGAGGATGGCCGTGTCTTCGCTGTAGTCCTTGGCTCGAGACATCTCGCGCCCGAGGAAGATGTGCTCTTCGCTCTTCCCGAACGTGAGCGGGCCCATCCGATCCGACATCCCCCACTCGCACACCATCTTCCTGGCCATTTCGGTGGCCTTCTCGAGATCGTCGCCAGCGCCGGTGGTGCGCTGCTGGAAGACGATCTCCTCAGCGGCGCGGCCGCCGAGCAGGATGGTGATGCGGTCGACCAGGTATTCCTTGGAGTAGTTGTACTTGTCGTCGGTGGGCAGTTGCTGGGTGAGACCGAGCGCCCGGCCCCGGGGGATGATCGTGACCTTGTGCAGCGGGTCGGCGCCGGGAAGCAGGTCCGCGACGAGCGCGTGCCCCGCTTCGTGGTACGCGATGGTCTTCTTCTCCTCCTCGGAGATGATCATCGAGCGCCGCTCGACCCCCATCAGGACCTTGTCCTTGGCGTTCTCGAAGTCGATCATCTCGACGATCTTCTTGTCCTGACGCGCGGCCAGGAGGGCCGCCTCGTTCACCAGGTTGGCCAGGTCGGCCCCGGAAAAGCCCGGCGTGCCCCGGGCCAGCACCTTCAGCTCGACGTTGGGAGCCAGCGGGATACGTCGCGCGTGGACGCGCAGGATCTCCTCCCGCCCCTTGACGTCGGGGCGAGCGACGACCACCTGGCGATCGAAGCGGCCAGGGCGTAGAAGGGCCGGGTCGAGGACGTCGGGGCGGTTGGTCGCCGCGATCAGGATCACGCCTTCGTTGGTCTCGAACCCGTCCATCTCGACCAGGAGCTGGTTCAGCGTCTGCTCGCGCTCGTCGTGGCCACCCCCGAGGCCGGCGCCGCGGTGCCGTCCGACGGCGTCGATCTCGTCCATGAAGATGATGCAGGGGGCGTGCTTCTTGCCCTGCTCGAACAGATCACGCACGCGGGACGCCCCGACACCGACGAACATCTCGACGAAGTCGGACCCCGAGATTGAGAAGAACGGGACGTTCGCTTCACCCGCGATGGCCTTGGCGAGCAGCGTCTTGCCGGTGCCCGGAGGCCCGACCAGCAGCACACCCTTGGGAATCTTGCCGCCAAGCTTCTGGAACTTCGGGGGATCCTTCAAGAACTCGATGATCTCCCGCAGCTCCTCCTTGGCCTCGTCAACGCCGGCGACGTCCTGGAACGTGACCTTGTTCTGCTTTTCCGAGATGAGACGGGCTCGAGCCTTGCCGAAGGAGAGCGCCTTCGCACCTCCGCCCTGCATCTGGCGCATGAAGAAGATCCAGACGCCGATGAAGAGGAGCATGGGCACCCACTGAAGGAGGATGGCGTACCAGGGGTTGTTGTCGGGCGGCTTGACTTCGATCCTCACACCCTTGTCCCGGAGGGACTTGACCAGGTCCGGATACTCGGCCGTGAACGTCCTGAAGGTCGTGTTGTCGCTGAAACGGCCAGTGACCGAGTTTCCGCGCAGCGTCACTTCTCTCACATCGCCCGCCTCGACGCGCTTCAGGAACTCGGAGAAGACGACCTCGCCACGCGGCGATTGGTTGGCTTGAAACAGGTTGAACAGCAGGATGACGATCAATCCGATCACCATCCAGAGCGCGAGGTTCTTGTAGAAAGGGTTCATGCCTCGGAAAGTATACCACACGAGCCGCGCGCCGATCCGGGCCGGCCCGCCTCACCAGGGGACGTTTCGCGGGCTCCGAATGGTCGACGCCCGCGATCCTCGTCACCTGCCCCACCCGCCCGCTGGCGCCCCGGGGGAACCGCCCGCTCAGGGGGGAACCGCCCGCTCAAGAGGGCTGGCCGGGCTCCAGGACCGCGATGTGGGGAAGATTCCTCAGCAGGCCGTCGTGGTCGAGGCCGTATCCGACGACGAACTCGTCGGGAATGACGAAGCCCACGTAGTCCGCGTTCACCTCGACCTCTCTCCGCGACACCTTGTCCAGAAGCGCGCAGAGGGCCAGACTCCGGGGGTGACGCGTTGCCAGATTGCGCCGCAGATAGGTGATCGTCCGCCCGCTATCGATGATGTCCTCCACGATGATCACGTCCCGCCCCTCGATGGACATCGAGAGGTCGGAACTCAACCGGACGACACCCGACGATCGAGTTCCCGAGCCGTACGAGGACACCCCCATGAAATCCAGACTGATGGGCAAGGCAATGGCACGGATCAAGTCGGCGGCGAAAATCAGCGCCCCCTTGAGCACCCCCACGAGGATCGGAGCCCGGCCTGCATAGTCACGGCCGATCGCCTGGCCCAGCTCCGCGATGCGGGCCGCGATCTCGTCGTGGTGGATGAGGACGCGGCCGGGAGCGGCTGCCATGCCGGGGCGGACAGCCTACCGGGTGGTCACGAACGTCGGCAATGAGCGGGAGAGGCGCACGCGCTCGGCCGTGCGATCCGCTTCTTCCTTGGACCTGAACGATCCCAGACGAACTCGATAGCGCACCTGCCCATCGCTCGTGGTGGGAGCGACCTGCGCGTCGAATCCTCCCGCAGCGAGTTGCTTCATGACGCCGGCCGCCTGCTGGGCGCTGCCGAAGACTCCCACCTGCACCGTCCATTCACCGCTGGTGTTCTTGCTCGGCGCGGACGCGATCGTCGGAGCTCCCTGGCCTTCGCGGTCCGTCGTCCTCGGCGTCGTGGCCTCGCTCGCGTGCTCACCCGCTCTCGCCGGGCTCACCGGCGCTCCGGCCGGCTTGGCGTTGGTGCTCCCTCCGTCGGACACTCGAACCGGTCCAATCGGAGCCTTCAGTGTCTGATAGAAGGTGAGCTTCTCCTGAAGTTGAGGCGGTCGGTCCGTTCCCACCTCGGTCAGCCCGCCACGACGAGAACTCGCGGCCGGCTTTCGGGCCCCGTCCGCGGCGGCCGCCGTATGTGCCTGCCACAAGCGGTGCCGACCGACGAGCACACCGAGGCCGAACATGAGCCCGAGCAACACCAGCAGGACGGCGCCGATCCCCGCCCACCGGGCCGCGCCCGATCGTCCTCGAGGTCGACCGCGCTGGCGCTTCCCTGGCACCGCTACATGCTCTCCGGCGCGGACACGCCGAGCAGCCCGAGACCGTTGCGCGTCACCTGACCGACGGCCGCACAGAGAGCCAGCCGGGCACACGTGAGCGCCCGATCCTCGGTGATGATCCGATGGGCCTTGTAGTAGGGATGAAAGAGCCCCGCCAGCTCGGTCAGGTAGTAGGCGACCCGATGCGGCTCTCTGGCCCGGGCCGCGCCCGCAACCAGGTCCGGATACTGCAACAACCGTTTGATGAGGGTCTGCTCCTCGGGCAAGGTCAGCGGGCTCAGATCCGTATCGGCCCACTGCGGCATGCCGGGCACGAGCGTCGCCGCGGTCCGGAAGAGGCTCGCGACTCGCGCATGGCAATACTGGACGTAGAACACCGGATTGTCCGCGGAGTGGCGGGTCACCAGGGCCAGGTCGAACTCGAGGGGACCGTCGTGCCGGCGCGTCAGGAAGGTGAAGCGCGCGGCGTCGCGCCCCACTTCCTCGAGGAGCTCTTCCATGAGCACGAACTCCCCCCGCCGCTTGGACATGCGTACGGGCTGCCCGTCACGCAGCAGGGTCACGAGCTGCACGATGAGCACGTCGAAGCTCTCGGCAGGATGGCCGAGCGCGCGCATGGCCGCCTTGATGCGCTGGACGTAGCCATGGTGGTCGGGACCGATGAAGTCGATGACAATATCGGCCTGGCCGAACTTCTCGAAGTGGTGAAAGCCGATGTCCACGCCGAAGTAGGTGAGCTCTCCGTCGGATTTCCTGAGGACCCGGTCCTTGTCGTCACCGAAGGCGGTGGAACGGAACCAGACCGCGCCGTCCTGCTCGTAGGTATGCCCGGCCGCCGTGAGCTCGGCGATGGCGCGCTCCGGCAGCCCGGCGCGTCGCACATCGCTCCGCTCGTGCACCCAGCGGTCGAAGTGGGTGCCGTAGGCCTCCAGCACCCGGAGCTGGCTCGCCACGATGTCCTTGACCGCCATGTCCCCGAGCCGCTCGAGGCGCTCCGGCTCCGGCCGGCCGGCCAACTCTCGCACCGTCCCGGGATCGCGCGCCAGCCACTCGCGGACCAGGTCTTCGAGGTACTCCCCCGGATACCCGTCCTCCGGAAAGGGCACGGCCTCGCCCAGGGCCTGACGCAGCCGCGCGTCCACTGATCGCGCGAGGGATTGAAACTGGTTGCCGGCGTCGTTGACGTAGTACTGCGACTGCACCCGATAACCCTGCGCGGCGAGAATGCGGGCGAGCGCATCACCCATGGCGGCCGCGCGCGCGTTCACGATCACCAGCGGCCCAGTCGGGTTGGCGGAGACGAACTCGAGGAGATACGACCGGCCGCTGCCCGCATCGGAGACCCCGTAGCGCTCACCGGCCCCGAGCACGTCGCGCAGGGCTCCCGCGCACCACCGCGGCGAGAGGAACACGTTGAGGAAGCCGGGACCGGCAATCTCGAGCCGGTCGACCGCGGGCGTCTCCGGAAAATGCTGGACGACAGCCTCGGCCACCCGGCGCGGAGCCTGGCGGGCCTCGCGGGCCAGGGTCATGGCCACGTTGGTGGCGTAGTCCCCGTGGCGCTCGTCGCGCGGCGGCTCCCAGAGGAGGACCTCCGGGACCGGTAGCCGGGCCCCGTCGAGAGCCCTCTTCAGCGCGTCCGTCAGATGCTCGGTGATGGTCTGGGGCATCGTGGGAGCGAACAGACAGCAATCGCCGCGCGTGGCGGCGATGGCTCATCATACGCTGCGCCTGGAATCGGACGAAGCAATTCGTATGACGCCCTCACTGCAGATAGGCTCGGAGCCCCACGAGGGCATTGATCCCGAGGGCCGGGAAGCCCAGCACCTCGTCGTACTTCTTGTTGGTGAGGTTCTGGATGCGCACGGTCAGCTCCAAACGGTTCAGTCGCCTCCACTGGCCCACGAGGAGGTAGGTCCCGCCCGCGTCGATCCGGTAGTAGCCGGGATTGCGACCGGCGAACTCGGACTCGAGCTGGTCCGAGAACACGCTGGCCTGCATGAACAGCGAGAGGCGGCTCCACGGGGTCACCGTCACCCCGGTGTTCACCGTGTTGCGCGGCACCCGCGGAAGCTCCTGGTTGGTGTCGAGGTCCTTGGTATTGAGATACGTGTAGTTGGCGTAGAAGCCCATCCACGGGACGGGATCGAACGAGGCGTAGACCTCCGCGCCCTGGACCCGGGCGCGGCCGACGTTTTGAGGCAGGAAGAGAAACGTCGTGGGGTCGAACACGAACTGGATGAGGTCGGTGAAGTTCTGATGGAAATAGGTGGCCCCGAAGCGAATCCGATCCTGCCACAGCTGCTGATCGGCCCCGAATTCCCAGCTCGTGCTTCGCTCCGGCTTGAGATCGGTATTGCCAAAGCCCGGGAAGAACAGGTCGTTGATGGTGGGCGCCCGGAACCCCTGCCCCCAGGCGAAGCGGAACTTGGTCCCCGTCTCCTTGACGACGAACGCGGCAGAGGCCCTCCCCGTGACCGAGCTGCCGAACACGTTGTTGTCCTCCCAGCGGACTCCGCCCCCGAGGAACAGGCGGTCGAAGAGAGCCAGGTCGTCCTGCCCGAAAAACGCCAGCGTGTTGAGCGTCTGGGAGAAGGCGGACAGGAACGTTCCCTCGTTGGCCTCCGTCCCCGACTCGGTCCGGTACTCCCACCCGAGGGACAGGGTGTTCCATTTGGGCACCGTGAACGTGCTGAGCACGTCCCCCTGGACGCGGGACGTGTTGATCTCGGAGTTCGTGATGTCGGTGCCGGGAGGCGGCTTGTCCCGGAAGGTCGAAGTGTTGAACCACTGGCCGATGCTCGCGGTAACGTTCCACCAGTCGGAGATCTTCTGCGTGTAGGCGAGCTTGTAGAGGCCGGTCTCGAGGTGGTTCGTGGAGTTCGGATCCAGCACCGTCGGCGCCGTCGAGAAGATGGGCAGCTGCAGGTTGAGGTCGGAGTACCGGCCGGTCAGCGTCAGCTCGCCCTTCCAGGGGAAGTCGTATCCGACCCTCCCGGAAAAAGCGGTCTGGGCGCTGTCGTCGTGCGGGAGATTGCCGCCCGTGTTGAACTGACTGCCGGTGACGTTCCAGTTGAATCCGTGAAAGGCGCCCTGGACGTTCACCTGCTCGCGGTAGGTGTCGTAGTTGCCGCCCTCGACCCACACGCTGGCGGTCGGCGCCCCCTGTCCCTTCTTCGTGATGATGTTGACGACGCCGCTGATGGCATCGGCGCCGTAGAGCGTCGACTGCGGTCCTCGGACGATCTCGATCCGCTCGATCGAATCGATGGTGAACTCGGCAATGTCGGTGGAGCCGAGGGTGGGACTGTTCGTGCGCATCCCGTCGACCAGAAACAGGGACCGCTGGGGGCCGCCCCCGCGGATGCTGAGGCTCGTGGCCTTGCCGGGCGAGCCCGAGGTCTGCACCTGCACGCCCGGGACGTCGCGGAAGACGTCCTCGAGCCGGTCGTAGTTCAACTGGGTGATCTCGTCGCCGGTGATCACCGTCACGGCCGCCCCGAGCCGCTCTCGCGGCGTGGGCGTCATGGTCGCGGTCACCACGACCGGTTCGATCTGAGACGCTTCTGGCGGGGGCGCGCCGCCCACGTCCGGCGTGCCCGTCTGAGGGCTCACCGACTGAGCCAGGCTCAGGGTCGGGCACCCGAGCCCGATCATCATCGCGAAGACCAGCCATCTCATGCTCCAGTCCTCCTTGCGCGGAAGGGTGGGCAACGTTGGCCTCCGAGCAGGTTTCCTGACTCGTGGATCGTCACGAACGTCCAACCTTCCCATCCGCGCCGCGGACAGTGGCTCCTTCGAACGGAACTGGACGTCGCTCCCCACACACAGTGGCGCGACCGTGCCGGCTTGCCGGCTTCCCTGGCTCGGGGCCCTCACATCATCGAGAGACGGCGCTTCTCGGGCTCGGCAATCACCTCCCCTCGGGATCGGGCCACGCGATCTGGACGATCGGACGCCGCGTGGTCGGATGCTTGTCCACCACGACGCGGCACCGGTACACCGACGTGAGGATCGACTCCTCCAACACGGCCTCCGCGCGGCCGATGCCGGCGGCCGCACCGGCGCGCAGGAGGAGCAGGCGATCGCAGACCTCGGCCACCAGGTTGAGATCGTGGGAGATCAGCACGATGGTGAGCCCCGCCTCGCGGTTCAAACGCCTGAGCAACGCCACGCACTCGGCCTGGTGATGCAGGTCCAGATGCGCGGTCGGCTCGTCCAGGACGAGCAGCGGCGAACGCTGGGCGAGCGCCCGCGCCAGCATGACGCGCTGGCGCTCGCCTCCGCTCAGGCGGTCCAGGGTCTCGCCGCGCAGCTCGGAAATTCCGGCCGTCGCCATGGCCCGCAGCGCCTCGTCCCGATCCGCGTCACTCTCGAAGAAGCGACGCGGCGCATGCGGGAAACGTCCCATCAGCACCAGGTCCTCGACCACGTACGGGAACCCGGCAGGCACGTCCTGGGGGACGACGGCCACACGTCTCGCAATCGACGCGCGCTCCAGTCGGCCGACGTCCTCCCCGTCGAGCAGGATCTGCCCTCGGGCAGGCTCCAGCACCTTCGACAGCAGCCGGATCAGCGTGGTCTTCCCGGAGGCGTTGGGCCCGATGATCCCGAAGATCTGCCCGGCGCCGACCGAGAAGGAGAGATCGCGGATCGTGAAGCCGGGCCGAGGCCCGCGGGCCGGATAGGCGAAGACGACGTCCCGGAACTCGAGCGCCGCCGTCATCGACGCTGGTCCCTGTCGAGGTAGCGCCACCGATGGGCCACCATCATCGCTCGAGCCGCGATGCGCGCGAGCGCAGGAGGTAGACGAAGAAGGGCGCGCCGCAGAGCGAGGTGATCACGCCGACCGACAGCTCGGCCGGAGCGACGAGATTGCGCGCCAGCGTATCGGCGGCCAGGAGGAAGACGCCGCCCGCCAGGAGCGCGGCGGGCACCAGCACGCGATGGTCCGGTCCGAGCGTCATGCGGAGCGCGTGGGGCACGATGAGGCCTACGAACCCGATGGGCCCGGCGAAGGCGACGGTCGCCGCGGTGAGCAAGGCCGCGCCGGTGAAGATGCGCCATTTGGTGCGTTCGGCGTCGACCCCGAGTTGGAGCGCCGCCTCCTCGCCGAGCGCCAGCACATTGAGCGAGCGGGCCTGGCCGAGCACCAGCCAGAATCCGACCGCCGACGTCGCGGCGAAGACGCCGAGCGCGGGCGCCGGAAGTGGCGCGAGGTTGCCGAGGAGCCAGTAGATCACGCCGCCCAGACGGTCGAAATCGACCACCGAGATCAGGACGGTGATGGCCGAGGAAAAGAAGATGCCCACGATCACGCCGGCGAGGACGAGGGTATGAACGGGCAGGCCGCCCGCTCGTGACGCGATGGCCAGGACGGCGGTCCCCGCCACGACGGCCCCGCCGAAGGCCAGGGCGGTGAGCCCGAAGGCCTCGAGCACACCGACCCGAAGTCCGAACACCTGCGCGGTGACGACACCGAAGGCCGCACCGCTCGAAACACCGAGGACCGCGGGCTCGGCCAGTGGATTGCGCGTCAACCCCTGGAATCCCACACCGGCGACCGCCAGCGCGCCGCCCGCCAGGAGCGCCGCCGCGATGCGTGGCAGGCGAAGGCTGAGCACGATGACGTCCGCGACGCCCGACCGACCGTGGCCGGTCGTCATCGCCGCGATGACCGCGCGCGCGGAAAGACGGGCGCTCCCGATGAAGAGCGCCGCGATTCCCGCGGCGGCGGCGGCCAGGGCGAGGACGGCCAGGAGTGCGATCAGACGCGACCGAGGGCTCATGGGTGACCCAGGCTCGCCGCACCGCGAAACGCCTCGGGGTGGATGAGCCGGGCGAGTTGCTCCAGCCCGTCCACCATGCGCGGTCCGTATCGGTGGAGGAGGTTGCCGTCGGCGGTGTAGAGCCGGCCGCCCTTGATGGCGGGCAGATCGCCGAAGCGCTCCCACTTCTCGCGCGCCATGCGCCCCTGTCCCGATCCGTGGCTCGCCAGGATGATCACCTCGGGCGCCCGCGCGATGGCGGCCTCGAGGCTGAACCGCGGATAGGGCTCGCCGGCATCGGCCGTCACGGAGTCGCCCCCCGCCAGCGCGAGAAGCTCGGACACCAGGCTGCCGCGCCCCGGGACGATGAGCGGATCGGGCCAGAGCACGTACAAGACCCGCGGCCGCGCCAACGGCTTCACGCGGGCCGCCACAGCAGCGATCCGCGTGTCGAGGGAGGCCGAGAGCCGTGCCGCGGCGCTCTCACTACCCGTGAGGGCCCCGAGACGCGAGATCAGATCCAGGACGTCGGCCACCCGTGTTGGATTCACGACGTAGACCGGGATCCTGAGCTGCTCGAGCTGGGCGAACGTCTCCTCACGGTTACCTGCTGTCGTGGCGATGGCCAGATCGGGCTTCAGCGAGACGAGCGTCTCGAGGCTCGGCGCCAGCATCCCGCCGACTCGAGGCTTCCGGCCCGCGGCGGGCGGGTAGTCGCAAAAGTCGGTCACTCCGACGAGCAGATCCTGCGCGCCGAGGGCGAAGAGAATCTCGGTCACGCTCGGCACGAGGGAGACGAGGCGTCGCGGGGGCGCATCGATCGTCACGCGACGACCCGTCGGGTCAGTGAGGCTCCACCCTCCCGCGGCGGGGGGCAGGAGCAGAATGGCGAGCACCAGCGCGAATGCTCGCCTCATCATGACGTCGCGCAGGCCGAGACGAAGCTCCGAGCGATCGCCGGGTTGGAGCCGAAGTGCAGGTGAACGTAGCTCATCAGCGTCCGGCCGATCACGAAACCTTCACGGACCACTCCGCCTCCTTGGCCGTCCGACACCGCGTAGACGCGAGCGATGAAGTCGGGCCCCACCTTGAACGCCTGCACGGCCAGTCCCCGCCGCCGCAGCGCTTCCAGGATCCCGAGCGTGACCGTCGTCTTCCCCACCCCACTCGAAACGCCGGCAATGACGATGACGGGAACGCGCGTCGCGCCGGTCATGCGCCAGCATCCTCGGATGACGCCGTCGACACGCCCGCGGACTTGAAGGTGGCCATCTCGGTCAGGAGCTTGACCGCCGCGCGCGCGAGGTCGATGCAGAGCGCCGCGCCCGTCCCTTCACCGAGTCGCATCCCGAGATCGAGATACGGATCGAGTCCGAGCGCTGCCAGCGCGTGCCGGTGCCCCGGCTCTGCCGAGCGATGCGAGGCGACGAGGTAGTGGCGCGCGGCCGGGGCCATCCTGACGGCCACGAGGGCGGCAGCGCTCGAGATGAAACCGTCAACGAAGACTGGAATACGGTGGGCGGCGCTCGCCAGCACGACGCCTGCGAGCCCGGCGATCTCGAATCCGCCGACCTTGCCGAGCACGTCCAGCGCATCGTCGGGATCGGGCCGGTTCACGAGGAGGGCCTGCTCGATGACCTGGATCTTGCGGCGCCGGCCGGCTTCATCCAGGCCGGTGCCCGGGCCGGTGACCGCCGCGACCGGCGCACCCGCGAGTACCGCCACTATCGCGCTCGCGGCGGTCGTATTCCCGATGCCCATTTCCCCGGTCCCGACGAGATCGAGTCCGGCTCGGCGCTCGGATTCCACCAGCGCGATGCCAGCCTCGATCGCGGCGAGCGCCTCGGCACGGGTCATGGCGGGCTCGCGGCACATGTTCCGCGTCCCCGGACCGATCTTGATCGAACGGAGCGCCGCATGGGGCGCCAGCGGTCCGGCCACACCGAGATCGGCCACGACGACGCGGGCGCCCGCGTGACGCGCCAGCACATTGATCGCGGCGCCGCCCCGCAGGAAGTTCTCGACCATCTGGGCCGTCACGACCTGCGGGTATGCGCTCACACCCTCGGCCACGACGCCGTGATCCCCGGCCAGGGTGAAGATGACGGGATCCGCGATCGTGGGCGGGCAACGTCCGGAGACCTCGGCGAGGTGCCGCGCCAGTTCCTCGAGCCGGCCGAGGCTGCCCGCCGGCTTCGTCAGTTGATCGAGCAGGCCCTGCGCCAGAATCCCGGCCGTTCGGTCCGGCGGAGAGATCAGCTCAAGGAGCTTCGGGAATGCGCTCACGGGGACCCGGCGCTACCGGGGGTCCTTGATCGAGACTGGAATGCCGGCGACCATCAACGTGACGCGATCAGCCGCGGCCGCGACGCGCTGATTCACGGATCCGAGAAGGTCGCGGAACCGAACCCCCGATTCCGTCGCCGGGACCACTCCCTCTCCGACCTCGTTCGAGACCACGATCAACGACAGCACGCGTTCGCTCATCACCTTCACCAGGTCGTCGGCCGCGGCCAGGGTGGCCTCGTCCGCGTCGCCGCGAAGCATCCTGTTGGAGACCCAGAGCGTCAGGCAGTCGATGATGGCGACATCGTGGCGCCCGGCCAGGCGTCGGCAGGCGGCCGCGATGTCGAGCGGCTCCTCGACGGTGGTCCACCCTCGAGGTCGCTCGGCCTGGTGCCGCGCGATGCGAGCCCTCATGTGAGCGTCGAGTGGCTCTGCCGTGGCGAGAAATGCCACCGGACCTCGCCACTCCTGACCGAGGGCAAGCGCGCGCCGACTCTTGCCGCTCTTGGCGCCGCCCAGAATCAGCTCGGAACGATGCGTGGTCGTCACCCAGGTCCTCCCTCGAAGACCGGTTTCGGGTTGCCGGCGTCCGGGCAGGTCTCCTGGCTCTCGGATCGTCCTACTCCCCACACCTTCCCGGCCCGGATCGGTTCCGGGCCAGTGGGTCTCGTGGGTTTCGTCCCCGATTACAGTGACGGGGTCGCGGCGGATTCGCACCGCCTTCCCTGGGGCTCGCACTCGGCGGGCCGCCCAGGCGCCGTGGATAACAGGGCGACGCTAACAGACCCCGGTGAACGCGTCAAGCAAGCCGAGTACGACCGTGCCAGGCGAGTGCGTCAACAACAGCGAGAGCTTCAGTCGCCTCAGGCTCGGATTCGGCGCGACCGGCCGCGCCTCACGACCCGCGATGCGCGGCGACCACCGCGCGCACGGAGCGCGCGGCGCCTCTGAGAGCGCCCGGCTTCTCCATCTCGACCCTCACCTCCTGCACGCCTGGAAACTCATCCAGGATGATCCGGACGAGGTGCGCGGCGAGCGCCTCGACCAGGCGGAAGCGTGAACTCGTCCCCGCGGCGATCACCCGCTGGGTGAGGGCGCGGTAATCCACGGTGTCCCCGATCGAATCCGACGCGGCCACCTTCTCGACGTCGACCTTGACGTGAAGCCCCGCGACGATCTCCTGGGGGCTCTCACGCTCGCGCTCGCCGACACCGATGATGCACTGGAACCGGATACCCTCGATGACGAGCCAGCCGGCAGGAAGGGTCATGGCCGCTCGCCAAACGCGTCGGGAAATGTCTCGAGCGCGCGCAGGAGCGCCAGGGGCGCCGCCTGACCGAGCCCACAGAGCGAGGCGAGCTGCACCGCCTCGGCGAGTGCCTCGAGTCCCGCCCGCCACGTCTGTCGGCCGCCCGTGCCGACTTCGTCGATCATGGCGAGGAGGCGCGGCGTCCCTTCGCGGCACGGCGTGCACTTGCCGCATGACTCCCCGGCGTTGAAGCGCAACAACGTCTTGACGATGTCCGCCACCGATGCCCCGACGGGCACGGCAACGATGCCGCCCGTCCCGGGGGATACGCGCTCGCGCGGTTCCATGGAGACGTCGAAGAGCGCCGCCGGCACGATGGTGCCGGACGGCCCTCCCACGACGGCGCCTTGCCATGCCCGGCCGTCGGCAATGCCACCTCCGATCTCCTCGAGCAACATCCGGAGAGTCACGCCGTTGTTCACCTCGACCACACCAGGCCGGCTAATCGGGCCGGAGAGGCCGAACACCTTTGTCCCTGGAGCCTTCGGCGTCCCGTGCGCGGCAAACGATGCCGCCCCGGCGCCGACGATGGACGGGATCGTCGAGAGCGTCTCGACGTTGTTGATCACCGTCGGCTTGCCCCAGAGGCCCGACTCGACGGGAAACGGCGGACGGGTTCTGGGCTGCGCCCGTCGCCCCTCGATGGACTCGAGCAAGGCTGTCTCCTCCCCGAGGACGAAACCGCCGGCTCCGCGGCGAAGCTCGACATGGCAGCGCGCCTCGGTCCCGAGCATCCGGTCACCGATGATGCCGACCGCTGCGGCCCCTTCGATGGCTCGCGCCAGTCGTGCCGCGGACAGAACGGCCTCCCCGTGCACGTACACGATGACGCGCGTCGCCCCGGCCGCATACGCGGCCAACAGCGCCCCTTCGAGGAGCTGGTGAGGGTCACCCTCCATGAGATGGCGGTCCTTGAAGATCCCCGGTTCGCCTTCCTCCCCGTTGACGACCACGTACTTGGGCTCCCCGGCGGCCCGGCGGCATCCTTCCCACTTCAACCCGGTTGGAAAGAACGCGCCTCCACGCCCCTGAAGTCCCGAGGCTTTCACGGTCTCGATGATCTCAACAGGCGGGCGGCCGAGGGCGCGCGCCAACGCCCGGTACGCGCCGTGGAGCAGCGCGTCGTCCAGGTCTTCGGGATCCAGCAGTCCGCAGCGCGCCATCAGAACTCGCGTCTGGCGCATCCAGAACGGGTGCTGAGCTGCCGGCGTGAGGCTGCGCCACGAGGCGTCGGCCCAGACGACGCCCGAGAGACCGGCACCACCGAACTCGTCGCCATCCGTCGTGAGCCGCTCGAGCAGGGCGGGGACGGTGACGGGATCCACCCGCTCGATCACGAACCGGTGCCAGCCTTCCTTCTGGACCTCGATGACCGGCGCCGCATAGCAGTTGCCGGCGCACGCGCCTTCGATGACCTCGGCCTCGAGTGCCCGGGTCGCCGCACCCTGGCGGAGCGCAGCGGCCACCACATCAGCGCCCATAGCCCGACCACAGGTCCCCGCATGAACGACGAGTCGGAGGGGAGGCCGACGGCGGCGGCGCGTCGCCGCGGCCGTCACCAGACCATCGAGGACGGCCTCCGCCGATGAGCCGGATGGCAAGATCTCTCTCGATGGCGTCGTCGCCGCTCGATGCACGTGAGACGTCTGTTGCGCTCGGTACCAGCGGTCGAGTCGGCCGACGTCGTCGAGCGTGACGCGTCCGCGGTACGCGCCGTCCACGTCCAGCACCGGGGCCACGGCGCACTCGAAGAGACAATCGGCTTCCTCGACGGTGAGATCCCTGCCCTCCCCCACCTCGCCGGGCTTGACCCCATGACGGTGGCACACGGCCTCGAGCAGAGCGCGCCCGCCGGACAGGGTGCAGCTCACGCCCGTGCACACGCGAACGTGATGCGTTCCACGCGGCCACCGACGGAACTCCGGATAGTGCGTGGCCACACCGTAGACCTCGCTGGCGGGGATGCGCAGATGCCGGCCGACGTCGGCCAGCGCCCAGTCGGGCAAATGGCCCACGAGTTCCTGGACGGCCTGCAGGGCGGGCAGGAGCCACGTTCGCTCGCGCGGGAACCGCGCGAGCGTTTCGGTGGCGACGGCTCGGTCGGTCATGACGGCGACGAGGGGATCATCGACCCGCGCGCGCTGCGATCGTCTCGAGGAGACGGTGGCGCGTGTCCCGTCCGTGCTCGAGGAGAGCGCGCAACTCGCCCTCCGTCATCCGCACGAACTCGGCATCCGCCAGCTCGGAAAGATTCGCGCGCGCGGTGAGGGCACCGGACTCGAGCGCGCCCCATGCGAGCGTGCCCGCTACAGCGAGGTCGCTGAGCGCGCTCCTCCGGGCCCGCGGAGCCAGGGCCTCGGTCAAGGTGAGCACGTCCTGACAGCGTCTTGCCAGCATCATCGGCACCTCGGTCGCGCGAACGAGCGCGCGCTCCATCTCCGGTCCGCTGCCGGAACGGCGCGCCTCGACCACCCTCCCGTACGCGTCCATGTCGTCGGTCGCCAGTCGCACGAGCTGTTCTCCCAGCTCGTCGGCCTGTGCGACGATCGCCGTCGTTTCAGCCTTGACCGACGCATCGCGCGCAGCCGTCACGCGCCCAACCATGGCGATGAGCGCCGCCGCCATGGCTCCACACAGCGCCCCGGCGGCCCCGCCGCCGGGCACGGGCGCCCCACTCGCAAGCGCCGTGAGGAATTCCTGCACGGACTCCGCGGGCAGCGCCATCGAAGCGCGATCACCCTTCATGGACGTCCCCTGGGCTCGTCGTCGCCCGCGGTCACCGAGGCTCCGCCTGGTCCCATCGCCACGCGCGATCGATCCGCGGACATCAGCTGAACTTGTCGTAGCGGATGCTATCGGGCTTGAGTTTCCCATCGCGCAGCAGCATCCGCAGGGTGGCGTCGACCATGGGAGGCGGGCCTGCCGCATAGGCGCAAACGTTCTCGAACCGTCCCTTCATTCGCTCAGCGGCGACCGCATGCACGAAGCCCCTCCCGAGATCGAACTGTGGATAGCGCGCGGCGAATTGCGGGTCGACGTCCTCGTCCGAGAACGCCAGCGTCACCTGCAGCCCTCCGGAGGCCTCCGCGTGGAACGCGGCCAGCTCGTCCAGGAAGAAGACGTCCCGCAGCGTCCGCACGCCGAAGAAGAGGTCGCCCGCATGTCGCTCGAAGTAGTGGGCCTTCGTGGCCCGCGAGAGAATGGACATCATGCCCGCAATGCCGCTGCCTCCGGCGATGCACAGCAAGTTCTTGGCGGCATCCGGACCGAAGGTGGCGGCCCCCAGCGGACCGAAGAGGTGCACCCGGGCTCCCGTCACGCTATCACTGAAGAGCCACTCGGTCACCCGCCCATCGGGCTTCTTCTTGACCGCGAACAGCAGGCGCTCCGCCTTCGGCTCGAAGTTCACCATGGAATAGGCGCGCCCGCCCGCGATCCCGGCGACGTGCATGAGCATGAATTGCCCGGCCTCGAAGTCGAGCGGAGCCGAGAGCGCCAGGTCCAGCCCGATGACATCGTGCGTCAGCATGGCGACGTTTCTGATCACGGCGGCGAGCCCTCTGGGAGCGGGGGCGTGCGGCGCCATCCCCTGCACCACTCTCCCGACCTCGAGCGTGCAGTCCCCCCGGGGCACCGACTGACACATCAGGATCTCGCCGCTGTCGGGCCGAAGCGAGCTTCGTCCTGGCGCTTCCGGCCACTGGTCACCGACCTCACCCTGAACGAGCTTGGCCTTGCAGGTCCCGCACGTGCCACTCCCGCACTCGTAGGGCAGCGCGATCCCCTCGCTGAGACCAGCGAGAAGGATCTTCTCCTCGGGCGCGCAGTCGAAGGTGTGCGCCTGGTTCCTGGCGTTGACGACGATCTTCACCGGCCGTTCACCGAATCATTCAGAAGAGACCGACGACGTTGCCGTCGTCGTCCAGGTCGATCTTCCACGCGTTCGGCTCCGAGGGCAATCCGGGCATGGTCCGCATCTCCCCGAGCAGCGGGTAGAGGAAGCCGGCCCCAAGGGAGGCTCGCACCTCGCGGATGGGCACGCGAAAGCCTCGAGGGCGACCCCTGAGGGATGGATCGTGGGAGAGGGACAGGTGCGTCTTGGCCATGCAGATCGGCAGGTCACCGTACCCGAGATCCGTGTAGCGCCGGATCTGCTGCTCGGCGGCGGGGAGGTAATCGACGCCGTCGGCGCCGTAGACGCGCGTCGCGATGGTCTCGATCTTCTCCTTGATCGGGCGGTCGAGGTCGTAGAGGAACCGGAACTGTCGGGGTCGCTCCGCTGCCTCGAGCACCGCCCGCGCCAGCTCCTCGGCGCCGGCGCCGCCCCGCGCCCAGACCTCGGACACGTACGCGCCCTCGGCGCCCGCAGTGATCGCGCGCTTTCGGATCAGGTCGACCTCCGCCGCCGTGTCGGTCGGGAAAGCATTGATCGCCACGACCACGGGGACGTCGAACAGACGCGCGTTCTCGATCTGCTTTTCGAGGTTGGCCACACCGTCCTCGACGGCTCCCAGATCCTCGCGCGCGAGCCCGGGATCGAGCGGACGGCCGGCGACCACGCGGTAGCGGCCGCTGTGCATCTTCAGCGCGCGAACGGTGCAGACCATGACCACCGCATCCGGGGCGAGACCGGAGTAGCGGCACTTGATGTCCATGAACTTCTCCATGCCCATGTCCGCGCCGAACCCGCTCTCGGTCACCACGCAATCGGCGAGCTTGAGCCCGATCAGGTCGGCGATGATCGAGCTGTTGCCGTGCGCGATGTTGGCGAACGGCCCGGCATGCACGAAGACTGGCGTGTTCTCGAGCGTCTGGAGCAGCGTCGGCTTGACGGCGTCTCGCAAGAGCACGGCCATGGCGCCCGCCGCCCTCAGATCCTCGGCAGTGACCGCCTTCCCATCGTGATCGAGCGCGACCACGATACGGCCGAGCCGCTGGCGAAGATCCTTGAGGCTCGTGGTGAGACCGAGGATGGCCATTACCTCCGACGCGGCCGAGATGTCGAAGCCGGACTCCCGGGGATAGCCATTCTCGCGCCCCCCGAGACCGACCACGATTCGGCGCAGGGCGCGGTCGTTCACGTCAACCACACGTGGCCAGGTGATGGTCAGCGGGTCGATCCGGGGCCGGTTGCCGTGCATGATGGCGTTGTCGATCATGGCGGCCAGGAGGTTGTGGGCAAGGGAGATGGCGTGCATGTCTCCGGTCAAGTGCAGATTGAGATCCTCCATCGGCACGACCTGCGCATGGCCGCCGCCCGCCGCTCCGCCTTTGATCCCGAACACGGGTCCGAGCGACGGCTGCCGGATGGCGGCGAGGGCGCGGCAGCCGATCCGGCGGAGCGCCATCGACAGCCCGACGGTGGTCGTCGTCTTGCCCTCTCCGAGCGGGGTGGGCGTGATCGCCGTCACGTCGATGTACTTTCCGTGCGGTCGCCCGGCGAGACGCCTCATCACCCCGAGCGTCACCTTCGCCTTGTACTTGCCGTACAACTCGAGCTCATCCTCCGCGATACCGAGGCCGGCGGCGATCTCCGCGATGGGCAGAAGCCGCGCGCGCTGCGCGATCTCCAGATCCGAAGGCATGTCTTTTGTGGTCTCCTTGTCGTGGATGATCAACGTCGGGGCGGGCGGACGTCGCCTTCCGTCGGACGCTCGCGAGTTGTCCGCGGCACTCCGACTAGCGGTCCTGCGGAACGGGGGCGCGGACCGATTCGACCCGCACGGCGCAGACCTTGTACTCGGGAATCTTGGATGCGGGGTCGAACGCCCCATTCGTCAGGAAGTTCGCCGCGGAGTCGGCGAGCTTCACGAAGGGGACGAAGATGGCCCCCGGCCGCACCGCCTCCGTGAGCCGCGCGTACCCATGAAGCTCTCCGCGTCGTGACGTCACGCGGAGCGCGTCCCCATCCGTCACGCCGAGCCGGCGGCCGTCCGCGGGGTGCAAAGCGATCTCCAGGCGCGGAGCCAGCTCCAGCAAGCCCTGGACGCGCCGGGTGATGGTGCCGCCGTGCCAGTGGTACAGGAGCCGTCCGGTGTTGAGCACGAACGGATACTCGGCATCGGGGAGCTCCGCCGCCTCGATGATCTGTCGCGCCGGGATGAACTTCCCCTTGCCGCGTGGAAACGACTCACCGTAGAGGTATCGCGTCCCCGGGTGATCGAGCGTCGGGCACGGCCACTGGATGCCGCCTTCGCGATCGAGGCGCTCGTGGGAAAGGCCGCCGAGGAAGGGAATCAGCCGCGCCATCTCGTCGAAGATGCCCGCCGCGTCTTGGTGGACGAACGACGGATCGATGTTTCGCCCGAGCCGTCGCGCGACACGCTCGGCCAGCGCCCCGGTGATCCACCAGTCGGGCCGAGCCAGGCCGGGCGGGTCGAGGGCACGGCGCACGCGCTGGACGCGGCGTTCCGAGTTCGTGAAGGTCCCCTCCTTCTCGGCGAAACCCGCCGCGGGCAGGAAGACGTGCGCGGCGTCTGCAGTCTCGTGCATGAACAGATCCTGGACGATCAAGCAATCCAGTTGGGCGAGGGCCTTCTCCGCGTGATGCAGGTCCGGCTCGGACAGCAGCGGGTTCTCGCCGACCACGTACATGGCTCGGATGCCCCCGTGCAAGCACGCTTCGACCATCTCGGTGACCACCAGCCCCGGCTCGGCAGGCGGGCGAACGCCCCAGGCCCGCTCGAACTTCTCCAGGCTGGAGGGCCCATAGTCCTGGTAGCCGGGGAGGTTGGTGGGAATGCACCCGGCGTCTCCGCATCCCTGGACGTTGTTCTGGCCGCGGAGCGGCGAGATGCCAGCCCCGGGGAAGCCGAGCTGTCCGGTCACCAGCGAGAGGTTCAACAGCGTGTGGGCATTGTGGATACCGTTGACGTGCTGCGTGATGCCCATGCCCCAGATGAGGCAGGATCCGTCACGCGAGGGGCGCGCGTACCAGCGCGCGGCGCGCGCGATGTCTTCGGCCGGCACCGCGGTGATGGCCGCGGCCCGGTCGAGCGTGAACTCCGCCAGGGACGCGCGCCACTCCTCGAAGCCTTCGGTGCGCGTCCTGATGAAATCGGTGTTGGCGAGGCCTTCGTCGAGGATCAGCCGGGCCATGGCGTTGAACAGGGTCACGTCCGTCCCCGGCTTGTTCTGGATCCAGAGGTCGGCCTGGTCGCACAGGTCGATGCGCTTGGGGTTCACCACGACGACCCGGGCGCCGCGGCTCATCGCGCGCCGAAAGCGGATCGCGATGACGGGATGGTTGGACGAGGCGTCGGCGCCGACGATCAGCAGGCATCCGGCCTGCTCGTAGTCGACGTAGGAGTTGGACGTGGCGCCGGACCCCATGGACGCGAGCATGGCCTCCACGGAGGGCGAGTGGCAGAGGCGCGTGCAGTGATCGATGTTGTTCGTGCCCATGACGACACGACAAAACTTCTGGATGACGTAGCCGTCCTCGTTGGTCGCCTTCGCGCTGGCGAGCGCGCCGAAGCGTCCCAGGTTCCGCGCCAATCCCGCCGCGGCTTCCTCGAGCGCCTCGTCCCACGAGACCTCGCGCCATCGGCCGTCCCGCTTGACCATGGGATGCGTGATCCGATCGCGCGCGTGCACGAAGCCGGTCCCGAAGCGTCCCTTGACGCACAGCATCCCCTCGCTCGACTTGTTGGTCGGGACGTCATCGGCCATCAGCGTCAAGCGCTCGTCGTCGCGAACCCCAACCCTGATACCGCAGCCCACGCCGCAGTAGGGGCAGGTGGTCTCGACCTGGCGAACCACCGGCGCCGGCGCTTCTTTGGGCTTGAGGGCGCCCGTCGGGCACGTGGCCACGCACTGACCGCAGGACGTGCACACGGAGGACGACATGAGGCCATCTGCGAACACGCCGACCTTCATGGCGTGCCCGCGCCCCAGCATCGCAATGGCCCCGATCTGCTGGACGTCGTCGCACGCCGTCGTGCAACGGCCGCACAGGATGCAGGCCTCGCGATCGAGAGTGAAGAACGACTTGGATTGGTCGGGTTCGAACCGATGGAGGGCCTGCCAACGCGGCCCGGCGATCCCGTGACGGGCGGCGGCGGTCCCCACCTGACCGAAGCCGTTCCGGTGATCCCCGTCACTCAGCATCGAGCGAGTGAGGTCGAGCACGAGCGTCCGGACGCGAACCGCGTCGGGATGCGTGGTGGTCACGGTCATGCCGTCCCGCGCTGGCAAATGGCAGGCCGCTGGTGTCCCACGTACCCCATCCACATGCACGAGGCAGGTCCGGCAGGCGCCCAGCGGAGCCCGGTCGGGATCCTTGCAGAGCTGCGGAAGCGAAATACCGAGACGATTGACGGCCTCCAGGACCGTCGCGCCGGGCGGGACCTCGACTTGTCGATCGTCTACGCTGAGTCGCATGAGAGCACCCTCGAAGACCTCCTGCCGGCAAAGCCTACCGCATCCTGGCAAGGCATCATAGCCAGTATCGACTCCACGACACGATCGCATCTCCTCGTCACGGGTAGACGC
>Ga0335077_10000215_pt1 | contig 61516 bp, 64 predicted proteins | sample Lox_Sample_31_FD_207151 | JGI IMG/M metagenome (GOLD analysis project Ga0335077, IMG submission 207151) | Soil microbial communities from Loxahatchee National Wildlife Refuge, Florida, United States - Lox_Sample_3.1 | ecosystem: Environmental > Terrestrial > Soil > Wetlands | place: USA... | reverse complement strand
CCCCAGATATGAAAAAGAAAGGGCCATGCTGCGAATCCATTCCAAGACTTCATCCCATTCTGCGGCCGACATGACCTTTGGATCGAGCTGCGACTGTCCGTCGGGTTTCATCACGCGCTTCCGATCGACCAGACGAACAAACATCGCCACCGCGTTCTCATAATCCTGAAGCGAAAAATAGGTCCAGCCTAACTTATACATCGCCTGTTCCGCGAGACCGGGATCCTTCGCGTTGACCGCCTGTTCATAAGCGGCCCTCGCCTGTCGGTATTGATTCGAATCGTAATACGCCTCGGCCAGCCGGAAGACCGCCTCTAACCGCAACGGGCTGGAAGGGTAACGCTCCACCAGTCGTTGCAACGAAGCCATCGCCTGTTCCGTCTGACCCTCATCGTCATATACATGAGCCAACTGATAGAGCACCCGATCATTTTCAGGCCGGTCGGGATACTGGGCCAGTAGTTTTTCATAGGTCTTCCGGGAACGCGTATGATCGATTTGGGGAAGGACCGGACGCGCCCCCACTCGGCTCTGTTGCACTTGGCGGAGTTGTTGGTTGTATCGTTGAAGCTGATGACGATAGGACAAGTCCTCCAGCATAAGATAGAGATCGGCCAACCGATGCATGGTTTTGGCTCGGAGCTCACTCCGTTGCCCGAAATCGTTGAAGAGATTCTTCTCATATTCGTCCAGAGATTTCAGCGTATAGTCTTTGGAAGCGGGAGCGGTCTGATCTTCCATCACTTCTGTCACAACAGTTTTAATCTTTTGCGGGTCCAATTCGTCCGGTTTTCGATAAGAAGAACACCCGCCCAGTTCAATCCATAGCGCGGTCACAACAAGCACCATCCACGCCAGCGGGGCGGAATCCCGACTCCACTGATTTTTTCTACGGCGCCGTCTCATGGTCCTGCATGAATGTCATATTCTTGGCGATGCCCATATTCGCACGGAGGGCCAGTCCGTCAATCCGGGCCAGTTGGAACGAAAGATGGCGGGTTGCGGAGGCTCGGAGTAATCGGATCAAATCTTCGTGGACATCCTCCATTTTCATCTGAAGCGATTTATCGTCCGCCAACGAGCCGCGCTCCGTTTCGCGCGGTGCATGATTTTTATCCCCTTGGAATGGCTCGGCGATCTCTTTGTGCAGTCGAAGCCAATCGGTATACATGTCCACTAATTCCGCAAATCCGGGTTCCAGATCGAACCCCGTTTCCGTCTTCTCCACTCCCGATGCAAAAAGCCAACTTTCCACGCCCGTGGCCTGAATTTGTTGGGTCAGTTTTTTTAAGCCCTCCGATCGTTCGGAATAGGCTTTTAAGGCCTCTTGATAACTGCCCACGGCCCGATGGTAGGCACTCAATTTTGAATAACAAGCACCGATCTGGAGGCGGGATTCAAGGGCATAAGGATGGGTGGGCGCCTGGTCGATCAGGTCGTTGTAGACGACGATGGCTTTCACGCAATCCCCGATACCCATAAAAACCTTGCCAAGCCCGAAGCGAGCCTGGACCCAATACCGGCTCTCGGAAGGAATCGCTTCGAAGACGGCCATGGCTTCCGAATAGCGTTTTTGATCGATGAAGAAAAATCCGAGGGTCACACGCGTCTTGTTGATTAATTCCCGGAGGACGGAATCCTCTCCCGGATTCAACGCGGTGAGTTTTTGAAACTGTAACTGAGTCGAAGACCAGGCATCTCCCAAATTTAGGTAGGCCAGGCCGCTTGAATACACCGCAAAAGGATAGTACTCGCTGCCTTCGCCGACATTGCCCAAGAGGTCGATCGCCTTGAGATACTCCTTAAGATAAAGGTCGCTGTTGCCGGCCAAGTAGGTGGCTTCCTGTCGCCACGGAAATGTCTTATCCATTGGAATCTTGAAGAACGCCCCAAGGGCGCGGGGATAATCGCCTTTCCGATAGTATAATTTTTCCAATCGAAACCACGCCTCGGCCGCGATCGGCGCACGACGGGTTTGAACCACCACATTGTTCAGTACCTGCTCTGCCTGGGAAGTAAGATTCGCCTGCAGCAGACGATCCGCCAACAAAAGCCGAATCTCATCGGTCGAAGGCGGACCGACCTCATTGAACAATAAAGAGGAATCGCCCCCCGTCTCCAAGCGTTTTATCAGGACGGCTATTTCCCGTAGCCTGGCCTCCATGCTTTGCGAGGCTCCGTCTCCGGAAAGTTCCCCCTCCGCAACAATGTTCCTCGTCTCCGGATGTGAGGATCGGACGGCCGACGGATCCGATGGTTCCAACTCGGCGGTGTTGGACTGATACCGATGAATAATTTCCGTTTTAATGAGCGCGAGCTCCGACTGTGCTCGGGCGATCTGGTCCTCAAGAGAGAGCGCGGAAGTTTCAGGCCGGCCGGAAGAGACGGTCGAAGCAAGGGTCAGGCAAACAACCAGAAAACGGACGAAGGCGCTCCGTGCGGATGAACCGATTTCAAAAAAAGGAGTGTGGGTTTTGACCCAACGCCCGGGATTTTTGAATATGCTCTCCATGATGTTTACAGAAGACACAAAGAGGGAAACTTACCGAGGTATGATTTCTCACTCCATCGAGGCACAGGTTAATCCGACCACCTATTTTCCTCTTCCTACACCGATATACCGGAACCCGGCTTGTTTCATGCGCTGTTCGTCATAGACATTACGGAGATCGATAAAGATGGGGTTGTGCACCGTCTGTCGAAGGCGACCCAAGTCGAGATTCCTGAATTCGTTCCATTCCGTTATGAGAACCACCGCATCCGCATCCCGGGCCGCTTCATAGGGGTCCTCGCAGTAGTGAATCCCTTTTAAAACTTTTCGGGCCTCCGCCATCGCGGCGGGGTCAAAGGCCCGAACCTTAATGCCGGCCCTCACCAGGGCTTGAATGATCTCGACGGCAGGGGCTTCCCGAATATCGTCCGTGTTCGGTTTAAAGGCCAGTCCAAGAACAGCCACGTTTTTCCCTTTAACGCTCCCCAAGGCCTGAAGAATTTTTTGAACCATCACGGCCTTCTGTTTCGTATTGACGCGGACCACGGCATCGAGCAGATCCAGCGGACAGTCATTCTGCTTCGCCATCTGCACCAAGGCCAGCGTGTCTTTGGGCAGGCAGGAGCCGCCGTAGCCGGGGCCCGGATGGAGAAATTTTGGACCGATCCGGCCGTCCAAACCCATTCCCTTGGCCACCTGATGTACATCCGCCCCAACCCTCTCACAGAGATTCGCCATTTCATTGATGAATGAAATCTTCGTCGCCAGAAAGGCGTTGGAGGCGTACTTGATCATCTCCGCTGTGGCCACCTCCGTCACAATGAAGGGGGTCTCGATCAGGTAAAGCGGTCGATAGAGGTCTTTCATGATCGCTTCCGCCTGCGGACTGTTGGTTCCGATTACCACGCGATTGGGCCTCAAAAAATCCTCGATGGCCGAACCTTCTCGCAGAAATTCGGGATTTGAAACGATGTCAAAGTCAACCTGCTCCTTAAGGTTTTTCCCGATGATCTTGCGAAGCCGTCCCCCCGTTCCCACCGGAACCGTGCTTTTTGTGACGATCAACTTATAACCATTCAAATGTTGGGCAATCGTTTCCGCCACATCCTCCACATACTCCAAATTGGCCGATCCGTCTCCCCGAGGAGGCGTCCCGACCGCAATAAAAACAGCGAGCGCCCCCTGTACCGCACTGCCGATATCGGTGGTAAACTGGAGCCGACCGCTGCCCATATTTTTACCGACCAACTCACCCAGCCCCGGCTCGTAAATCGGGATCTGGCCTTTACGGAGGGCTTCAATCTTGTCCCGATCTTTGTCGACGCAAGTGACATGAACTCCAAATTCGGCAAAACATGCGCCGGTCACAAGGCCCACGTATCCTGTACCTATAACGGCGATATTCATAACACCTCGATTTTACATGCGGATAAAATCGTTTTAATATATCAGAATGACTATCCAATGGCAAGCTCTCTTGCTTTGAGTCCTATAAACGCCTATACTACCGCCTCAACCGCGTTCATCTTAAATAAACCACTTAAATAAACCACCGGTGGCATTATTAAATGGACAACACCGAACACGGCGTTCTTTACATCGTCAGCACTCCGATTGGCCATTTGGAAGATATCACGTTGCGGGCGCTGCGGGTTCTCAAGGAAGTCCGTCTCATCGCGGCCGAGGACACGCGGCATACGCAGAAGATGCTCAATCATTACCAGATTCATACTCCACTGACAAGCTACCATGATCATAACAAGGAGGAAAAAGCGGAGGTTCTGGTTCAGCGTCTCAAGGAAGGTCACGCGATCGCTCTGGTTACGGATGCGGGCACACCGGGAATTTCTGATCCGGGATATTATCTAATCAATCGTTGCATCCAAGCTGGACTCCCCCTTTCGCCCGTTCCCGGACCGTCCGCCTTTCTTGCAGCGCTGGCCGTATCCGGTCTCCCCACGGACGCTTTTCTATTCGAAGGCTTTCTTCCCAAAAAACGGATTGGAAGACTCAAACACCTCCAGGCGCTAAAAGACGAGCCCCGAACGGTCATTTTTTATGAATCGCCTCATCGCCTAGTTCGCAGTCTCCACGACGTGCACGAAACCTGGGGTGACCGCCGCGCCGTGGTGGCTCGAGAACTGACCAAGATTTTTGAAGAAATCATTCGGGGAAAACTCTCTCAGATTATTGCGACCATGGAGGGCGGGGCCATCCGTGGAGAGATCACGCTGGTCATCGAGGGTTGCCGCACCATTTCATCGATGTGGTAATTCATTTCAACTCACGCCGCTTCTTCTCGGACTGCATATCCAGGTCGAGCAATCGTTGCAGATCGTCCTTGAGTTTTTCCTTGTCCGCCTTTAACAACTCCATCTGGGTTAAAAAACTCAACCAATTCTGCGCCGGATCTTTCCAGGGACTGTTCGGGTACTTCTGAATCAACTTCTGAAAATCTTTCTCGGCCATCCCATAGTCGGAAGCAGCATTCTTAAAATAGATTTCGGTGTACGCCACCTTGTACTGCGCGTCGGATGCAAGGTCTTCGTTCGGAAATTGAGCCGCCACGTATCGGTATTCCTTAATGGCCTCGGCATACTTGCCCTCTTCAAAAAAAACTTCGCCCCTTTTGAAGTGATCCGCGGCCGCGGTCGCGGTCGGTAGTTCCGGCGATGTTAAACCAACGCAGCTTGACAAAAATTGAAGGAGAACGAATACTCCGGCCCCCCCGAGGCGGGACCGGCGATGAAACCGGCGGCCGATCGGCACCATCCATTCAGATATGTTCAAACGGTCCTCCGTTGATCCACGACGTACACGCTGCGGGGGAAGGTCTTCGCGTACTGTTTGAGTTGAGCGGCGATCTCCGCGACCTGCATGGGACTGGTGATCACGCGTTTCTGGTTCGTGACGACCGCAATCGAAACCGTCATGAACGGGAACTGTTGTTCGACGTCCTTGCGGTCGCGGGAAATAATATAACCTCTTCGACGGTCTTCCTCGTCGTAAAAATCCGGAATGGCTTTATCAAAATCATGGATGACTTTTTCGCACAGCTTTTCCATCCGCGGTGGATCCGTAATGATGACAAAGTCATCCCCGCCGATATGTCCGAGGAAGTCCGATGCCGATCCGAGCGTCCTGACCGCGTCGAACAAAATGGCGGCCACCTTTTTCAAAACCTCGCTGCCCCGGATATAGCCGTACCGATCGCCAAACGCCTTGAAGTTATCCACATCGACAAGACAGAACGCAAACGGCACCGCTTCCTGAAGTCGGGTCAAAAGCGCCTTTTCAATCGCCAGATTCCCTGGAAGCCGCGTGAGGGGATTGGCATCGAGATTCATCTCCCCCAGTTCCTTCAGCCGCTTCGACATCCAACGAAAAGAGTCCGCCAACTCCTGAACTTCTTCCGTTGCCTTGACGTTCAAGGCTCGGTCAAACAGCCCCTGGCCGATATAATGCGCAGCCTCCTGAAGCTGTTTGATCGAATACGTGAGATTCGAATTGATGAACACGGCAAATCCGACTCCGAAAAAAAAACTGATGGTCACCAGTACCACCGTGATGTTAAACGCCTGAAGACTCAATTGATTGGCGAGACGCGTCTTGGCATTTTGATCATCACGTCCGCGGCGTTCGAGCTCCCGTAGCAATTGGACCATTTCGTTCAGTCGGGACTGCATGGGACCTTCTGAAACGGCCTTCGCCATCGACTCCTCTTTGCGATTGAGGTAATCCTGTTCTTCTTTAAAAAATTGGTCGTATTGCTGATGAAGGCTCTGGATTCGCCCTTTGAGGTCTTGGTCTTCGGGAGATATTAAATTTAACTGGGCCAGTTTCAGCCGGAATTCATCGCTTCGGTTTAAGAAGAGGGTTTGGACCGCCGGGTCCCGAAGTATGACGGAGCGTTTCTCATAGAGGTCTTCCGCCAATAAGTTCTCGGTCATCTGAGCGGTGGTCTCAATAATGGGAAGGTCCCATTCGACAATGTTGTCGCTCATTCGACGAAGGTCCCGGAGGCTCAAGACGGCATACAGACCGGTCAACAGGGTCAGAAGAACCATGATTGAAAATCCGAGAAGCATCTTCTTGATCAGGGTCAATCGCATTCGGAGGCTCTTTCTTCCAACCCCGGCAGCTGATTCGGACGCCGTTGTGCGGTGTTTCTACCGAGATCGTCAATCAACAACCGCCCGGCAGCAACAGGGTGGGATTACATTCATAACAGACGGAAGGACGTGAAGAGAATTCTCTGAGGCGTGGAACAGGCTGGTCGGTCGACCGTGTATCAAATCTGGGTTGTTACAGCCTTCCGGAATCAGCGTCGTTTTCGAATCAATACCCGAAAGGAGTTATCAACCTTCTCTTGTCTGAGAATGGTGTGTCCATCTTCAGCGATGCTGTGTGGAACATTCCGAATCGGCTCACCATCATCCACAATCACCGATAAGATCTGTCCAACCTCCATGGACTCCAATTTTAACTTCGTTTTCACATAGTTATACGGACACAGTATTCCACGAAGGTCCAATTCGGCATCTGTTACGGTCTCTGTACTCTCAGTCATGGCGTTCACCCGCTTAACTTCATATTATTATAATGTTTTTCCGTGAGAAGTCAAGGCGTCGCGCGATCTCGACTCTCAAATAAGATTCTCAACACGGACTCTAGGAATGGATCGTAAGATCGAGAAGGGCAGTTTTGATTTCTTCAGCAATTTTATTGGCTGCTTGTACGGGGTCTTTTGCCCTTCGGATCGGACGACCGACCACAACATAGTCTGCGCCATTCAGTATGGCTTGTCGCGGTGTCGTAACCCGAACTTGATCGTCATTGGAAACCATGGCCCATGCCGGACGAACACCGGGTACCACGGTGATCATCTCCTTACCGACCCGCTTTTTTATCTCTTGCACTTCCGATCCGGAACAGACCACACCCGCGCAGCCCGCCTCGCGCGCCCATTGGGTCCTTCGCAGGACCAGTTCGCGGACATCGATCTCCTTCTCCATCCCGGCTTCCCGCATATCTTCTTGACTAAAACTGGTCAAGACCGTCACAGCCAGTACTTTTGTATCGTTGTGGATTTCATCGACAACCGCTTTGAGCAACCGCTTTCCCTCCGAGGCATGAACCGTGACAAATCGCGGACGAAGAACCGCGGCGGCCTTCACGGCGGCCTGAACCGTTTCTGGAATATCGTGAAACTTCAGATCAAGGAAGACGCCACAATCACCGCTCTCTTCAATAACTTTGAATATCCCAGGTCCAGAACTTACGAAAAGCTCCAGACCTACCTTAAACAACCCGACATGCCCCTTTAACGTAACCACGGCCTTTTTGGCTTCTTCAAGGCTCCCATAGTCGAGAGCAAAAATCAGCCGGTCTTTCGCGGTTAGGGAAGGATCGCTTTGCAGGAACGCGTTCACGAAGAGTACCGCAGGGTGTCCGTCGTGGAATTCCGCAAAACGAGCCGGTTCGCGGCCGCGCCGCCTAGGGCGCTAGGCCTGGAGGCGTCAGAGACTCTCATTTGGTCTCGTCCGCCCAAGCCCAAAATATACTTGGTGCCGGAGGAGAGGGTTGAACTCTCATGAGGTTGCCCTCGGCGGATTTTGAGTCCGCTGCGTCTGCCATTCCGCCACTCCGGCGAAGCGTGGGTCAAGGTTTTTGGGTTCGCTGAAGCTTTTCCAAAGCATACTTCGAGATCTGTTGGATTGACGGATCCGGATGCTTCTGCTCAATCTCTTTTAGCGGTTCGATCGCCTTGGGATCCCCAACCTCCTCTAAGACCCGGATCGCATTCCATAAAAAAATGGAATCGTTGTCGAGCTTCATGGCTTGGATGAGCGGATCGACCACCGGCTCTCCGATTTCGATCAAAGCGCCGGAGACATCCAGTCTGACCATGGGCTCCTCATCTTTGAGCGCCGCGATCAGCGGCGACACAGCCCGAGAATCCTTGGCCCTCCCCAGCTCATGCGCGGCTTCCCGACGGTCCATCGGGGTTTTGGATTGCAACATCTTCAACAAATCGTCCACCCGATCCGCCAGGGCAACTGCGGTAACACTGAAAAAAAGAACACCCGTCACCAACAATCGAAGAATCGCAGTCGCCTTCAAACCGATCTTTGCGTGCGGAAGGAAAGAATGTAACAAGCCGTGCGATTTAAACCGTGTCTGCATCATTATTATTCCTCCATTAAAGCCAATTCAGCCAGAAAAGCGACGACGGCTTTCGTCACCTTGACCATATAGAGAAGATTCAGGGTTTCCAACCGATCACCGGCCTGATGGTACCAGGGATTTCGAAAGTTCGCCGTGTCCGTGAGCATCATGGCCGGATAACCGGCATCCCAGAAAGGGGCGTGATCACTTCGGCGGGTGTCCGGAAACCCTTGCCCGGCATCCGGAACCACAAGACCCACCACGGGCAGATCCGGAACATAGCGATGGATCACTTTTTCAAACCGCTGCTTCAACGCCGCGGCTTCCGAATTGCTCACAACGCCCAAAAAATTTCCCACATCCGGAATCGCAATCGGAAGCTCTCTCAGGCGTTGCTGAGAACCGGGTTTATGGCTGGCGTAGCCGACGCATTCCAAGGAGAACATTCCCTGAATGTTGAGACCGGACCGTCGGGCTTTGATGGCGTAAAGCGTGCTTCCCAGACAGTGCTGCTCTTCTTGGGCGAATCCGATAAAGGCCAACCAACTCCGTCCATCCAAACCGGACAACCACCGGGCCGCTTCAAGCATCACGACCACGCCGCTGGCATTATCATCCGCCCCGGGACTTTGACTGACGGTATCATAGTGGGCCGCCAGAATCAAGAGGGGGCGGTCGGCGAAATTCCCGCTTGGGCCGCCTGTCGAGGCGATGATATTCCGGTTCCGATGGCCGAAGGCTTCGAACACGTGGGGATGAATCGTAAGCCCGGCGTCTTGAAATCGTTCCGCGATATAATCGCCGGCCGCCTCCAATGCCTCAGGCGCCGATTGATGATGCCGGACTCCAACGATTCGTTGGAGATGTTGCGTCAATCCCGTCTCGGTAATTTGGGCTATTCGGTCCCGGATGATCCTCTCGGGGTCACGGGGTCTTCGGAGACTTGTTGGCCGAGCGATAGGCATCCACCATGCTCCAAACCAGAAGACCCAACAGGACCAATAAAAAACCGAGGTCTTTTCTAACTCCCGAAAGATCTCCTGCCATCAGAGTGTCAACTGAAAGCCCGTCACCAATCCTCTCAAACAGCACACCGGAGCCGATAAAAAAACCGACCCCCTTGAACCATTGTCGGTTGTAAAACTGCCCAAGCCCCGGGAAGATCGCCGAGAGAAAGGCGGCCGTCGGGGGACTTCTCATGGATGGCTCTCCGATTGGCCCAGCAGAACGCGCATGACGAATTGCACGATTTTTTCACGGTCGGACTCGTTGATCTTTCGAAATTGAATTCCCATCCCGGGAGAAAAACCCTTCGGATCAAAATCGGAACGGACCCATGCCACCTGACCGTCCACTCGGACCGCACCCACTTGGCCCGGAAGGCCGAACTCCAGATGGACGGGCGTTCCAATGGGAAGCGGGGAAACGGTATCGATGAACAAACCGCCGCCGCCCATGATCGCCGTAAATCCTTCCTGGATCCCCTTCTGGGGCTGGTGGTACTGGATCCGAATCGAAATCGGGGCGCGCGGGTACCTCCGCTTTTCAGGAGGCGGGACTTTTGGAATCGTCGCCATGGGGGTTCACCTCTTGAATTGGGCCTGACGGACGATCAGGTAAATGAGAAACGGCACCAACAGAACAACAAAGATCGTCCGAACTCGTCCATAACCATAGAGGATAAAACTTGAAATCGAGCTCACCAAGACATCGGCGATATAAAAAAGTCCGAGGTAGACCGCCCACCGGCGAAGCGCCAGAAACCCGTATCCCAACGCCAGATGAAGAACCGGCTGAGCCGCCAGGATGCCCTTCGCCACTATACCGTGGCTCGTGATCCCGAAAAATTTTGGGGTATATTGCCAGTTTGTCGACTGAATATTAGCGAGCTCGCCGAAAGCGCTTAAAATGAACGCAACACCGAAAAAGGTCATGTCAAACGTCCGCAGCGGCCGCTTGAACCCATAGCGATGCAACGGCACGGCGATCAGCCCGACGACCGCCAAATACACCAATGTGATTAAGGTATATTTCATGCCCGACCGATCGTCGTGCGCCGCTACGACGTGATCTCGGTGCCGATTCCCTTGTCCGTGAAGATTTCCAGGAGCAAGGCATGCGCCACACGGCCGTCGATAATATGGGCCTTGGTCACGCCTCCTTCGACGGCCAAGAGGGCCGCCTTCACTTTTGGAAGCATGCCCTCTTTGATGATGTCCTGTTTGATCAGCCGGGCCGCGTCCTTCTTCGAAAGCGTCGGAAGGAGTTTTCCCTGCCCATCCAGAATGCCTTTTACATCGGTCAGAAGCAGGAGTTTTTCGGCTCTCAAAGAAGACGCCACGGCCCCTGCGACCCAATCGGCGTTGATGTTGTAGGTTCGCCCTTCCGGATCCGCACCGATCGGCGCAATGACCGGGATGAATCGGTCCTGGTCGAGATTCCGTAAGACTTGAGGATCCACCTCTTCCACTTCTCCGACCAGTCCCATATCGATCGGCTCGTCCCCACCGGTAAAGCCGTCGGTCCCTATCACTTTCTTCGCCCGAATCAGTCCGCCGTCCTTGCCGGTCAATCCGACGGCCCGTCCGCCATGCCGGTTGATCAAGGCAACGATCTCTTTGTTGATCATCCCTCCCAAAACCATCTCGACGATTTCCATCGTTTGGGCGTCCGTCACGCGGACCCCTTTGACGAATTTCGGTTCCAGTCCCAGGCGTTTCATCATGAGATTGATCTGCGGACCCCCGCCGTGAACCACGACCGGGTTGAGGCCGATGTATTTCATCAGCACCACATCTTGGGCGAAGGCATTTTTGAGCGCTTCCTCGGCCATCGCCTTGCCGCCGTACTTGATCACAACCGTTTTTCCGGAGAAGGCCCGGATATACGGCAGCGCCTCGATAAGAACCTTCGCTTTCTCAATCAGCTTTTCCACGGTCATCTCTTGTTGAGATCTTCGACAAAGGCCTGAATTTGTCGAACCACCTCTTCACGATTATCGGTCAATACAAAATGACTTGCCTGAATCCCGACCGTTCGGACTCCGGACCGGTTGAAGGGGTTCTCGCCGGCCTCCAGCGACATCACCCCTCCCTCCCGCGCGATCAAGGCCAGCACCGGGACATGGATTGTTCTCCACGGCGGCCGATAACGGAACAAAACACGATACGAGGCGATATAACTGGCAACCGGCATGCATTGAAGGTCCAGCCCCGGCCCCATCCAGCGGATGATGTTAAAAAGATTCGTCAGCCGTGGTCGCACCCAGTCGTCATAGATCGAATAATCGATCAGCCGGAACCCGGCCCGCCGCAGTCCAAGGTGATTGAGACCCTTCACGATCCACTCGATCAACCCAACGATCGGGTTTAAAACCGCATGCAGAACCGTCCAGGCCGGCTGAAGATCTTCCGTGACAAAGGGTTCGATGAGAACCAGCGCCCGAACGTTTTGGGGATTCCGTTCCCAAAACCTCACCGCGATGTTCGCACCCAGGCAGTGTCCCACCACTACCGGACGTTCAACAGCTTCTTTTTTTAAAATCAACTCCAGATCCGACGCAAACCCATCCGCATGGATCCCTCGCCTCGTGATCGAGCGGCCATGCCCCCGCATATCCGGAATGATCAAGCGAAACCATTTGAAAAACGGCTCCTCCGACAGACGTTTCCACCGCGTCCGGTTGCTTCCCAAACCATGGATGAAGAGAAACACCGGTCTGCGATCTTCAGCCGGCTCAACCAGCTCATAGTGAATCCGGACCCCGTCCAGCGTATCGAGATATCTGTCATGGCTTGAGTTCACAAAATATACCGGCTCAGATCCTCGCTCTTAATGATGTTGTTCAATCGGTCGCGGACGTGGATCGCATCGATGGCCATCTTCTTTTCGGCCCGGTCCGGCGCGTCGAAGGCCACGTCATCCAGCAACTTCTCCATGATCGTGAAGAGGCGCCGCGCGCCGATATTCTCCGTCCGCTCGTTCACCAACACCGCAATGGACGCGATTTCTTCGATCGCGTCCGGTTTGAACTCCAATGCCATGCCTTCTGTTTCCATCAAGGCAATGTACTGCTTGATCAGCGCGTTCCTCGGTTCGGTCAAGATGCGGATAAAATCGTCTTTGGTTAAGGGCTCCAACTCGACGCGGATGGGAAAGCGCCCCTGGAGTTCGGGAATGAGATCCGAAGGCTTGGCAACATGAAACGCGCCGGCTGCAATGAATAGAATATGGTCGGTTCGAACCATGCCATGCTTGGTATTGACGGTGGAGCCTTCCACGATCGGGAGAAGATCCCGCTGAACGCCCTCGCGGGATATATCCGGACCGATTCCTTTTTCACGACCGGCAATCTTGTCCAGTTCATCGATGAACACGATGCCGGACTGCTCCACCTTTTGAATCGCTTCGCGCAGAACCTCTTCCATATCGATCAGCTTCTGGGCCTCCTCCTGGGTCAACAGTTTGAGCGCTTCCGGCACCCTCATGCGCCTTTTCTTCTTTTTCCCCGGAAACAACCCTCCGAACATCTCGCGGAGATTGATCTCCAGATCCTCCATGCCGATATTGGAAATCACCCCGACCGGCAGCGCCTTTTCCTTGACGTCGACTTCAACCGGGCGGTGGTCCAATTTACCTTCATGGAGCTGTTGGCGCAGCTTCTCGCGGGTCTGCTCGTAGGATTCCGGCAGTTCCGTTCGGGCCGTTTCAAGGCGCCCTTCGTCGAAAATTCCCGGCGGGGGCTTGGGCGCGGGCGGAGGCAGGAGAATGTCCAACAGTCTCTCCTCGGCCTGTCTGGCCGCACGATCCTGGACCTTTTCTGCATGCTGCATCTTGACCATATTGACCCCAAGTTCGGTCAGGTCTCGGATCATCGATTCGACGTCCCGGCCTACATAGCCCACTTCGGTGAACTTGGAAGCCTCCACCTTGATGAACGGCGCATTGACGAGTTTGGCCAGCCGGCGGGAGACTTCGGTCTTTCCGACGCCCGTCGGCCCGATCATGATGATGTTTTTGGGCAGCACCTCCTCTCGCAGTTCCGGAGAAAGTTGCTGCCGCCGCCATCGATTTCGGAGGGCGATCGCCACCATTCGTTTGGCTTGGCCCTGACCGATGATGTACCGGTCCAACTCCTTCACGATCTCGCGGGGCGTCAGGGCGTTCATGCGGTCATCCGACGATCCGGTCATTTCAATCCTTCAACTCCTCCACAACGATTTCCTGATTGGTGTAGATGTCAATCCCGCCGGCGATTTTCATTGCGCGCTCGACGATCTCCTTGGCCGTCAACTCCGGCCGGTCGATCATGGCCCGTGTCGCCGCCAGGGCATACGGTCCTCCGGATCCGATGGCCAAGATTCCGTCTTCCGGTTCGATCACGTCGCCCGTTCCCGATATCAACAAAGAATGGTCGGCGTCGGCCACGATCATGAGGGCCTCCAGTCGTCTCAAGACCCGGTCCGTTCGCCAGTCCTTGGCCAGCTCCACCGCCGAACGTGTGAGATTGCCCCGGTACTCGGCCAGCTTGGACTCGAATTTTTCGAACAGCGTCAGGGCATCGGCCGTCGCCCCGGCGAATCCGGAAAGGATCTGGTCGTTATACATCTTCCGGATCTTCCGGGCGTTGTGCTTCATGACGGTGGTGCCCACCGTCACTTGGCCGTCGGCGGCGATGGCCACCCGGCCTTTGTGACGAAGGCAAAGTATCGTCGTACTTCGAATCCGGGGAAGCATGCGTTCGCCGTCGATTACCCTTTTGCTTTTTTGGCCCGGGGATGCGCCCGGTCGTAGACCTCGATCAGCCTGTCCGTCGTGACATGGGTATACCGTTGCGTAGTGGAAAGCCGTACGTGTCCCAGCAACTCCTGGATCACTCGAAGGTCCGCGCCGCCGTCTAAAAGATGCGTCGCAAAGGTGTGGCGAAGGGCGTGCGGCGTAACCCGCGGACCCTTGGAAAGCCGTGAAGCCGCCCGGGTCACGATTCGGGCCACCGTTCGCGTCGTCAGTCGCTTCCCGAAACGATTCAGAAAAAGAGGACGATGCTCTTCGTGGTATTGACGAAAGGGAACCACCGCCAGGTACGCCTCGATCGCACCGAGCGCCCTGGAACCGATCGGAACAATCCGCTCTTTGCGGCCCTTGCCTTGGACTCGAATCACCCCTTCATTCGGAGAAAGGTCGTTGACGTTCAGCGCAACCAGTTCGCTCAGGCGAATTCCGGTTGAATAGAAGGTTTCCAGCATGGCCCGGTTCCGCGGGCCGCTTTCCTCATCGATGGAGAATGTCTCCATCAGCGTCGCGGCGTCGTCCACCGTAAGAAACGCCGGAAGACGATGTTCCAGCTTCGGCGTTGCCACCAGCCGGGCGGGATTGTTCTTTAACCAACCCTCCCTTTGGAGATACTTGAAAAAGGTGCGGATCACCGCCAGTTTGCGAGCGATGGATGATTTTTGGATACCCGTCTGCCGCAAATGGACTAGGTAAGCCCGTATTTTCAGCGGCTCAACCTCGCTCCATGTTGGTTCTTCCGTCAACTCTTGTAGCTGCTCACCGGGCAAACCTCTTGCGCTTTCGGCAGACGGTACTAAAAACCGCTCGAACTGTTCCAGGTCGGACCAATAGTTTCGTACGGTATGCGCCGAACTCCCTCGCTCGACCTGCAGATATTCTATAAAGGATCGTTTTGCCGACACCATTGCTTCAAATCCTCAACCGCCCGCTGCCCGACCGCTTTCCGCCTCAACTGCTTGTCCCGGATGGTTTCAGTGATATGCGGGAAAAGCCCGAAGTTGATGTTCATCGGCTGGAAATGCCGCGGACTGCTCCGTGTGAGATACGCCAGCAAACTCCCGTGGGCGGTGGTCTGAGGCGGGGAAACCGGATCCAGCCCCTTCATTAATCGCGCCCCGTTGATCCCCGCGATCAAGCCCATCGCGGCCGACTCGACATATCCCTCAACCCCCACCAGCTGCCCCGCCAGCAAGAGGGATGATTTTCTTCGGACCTGCAACGTCTCCTTCAACACAAAGGGTGCGTTGATAAAAGTGTTCCGATGAAGGCTTCCGTAGCGAAGAAATTCGGCCTGGGCCAGCCCTGGGATGAGTCGAAATACCCGGCGCTGTTCGGGCCAAGTGAGCTTGGTCTGAAAACCCACCATGTTGTAACAGGAACCGAATACGTCCTCTTGCCGAAGCTGCACCACCGCATACGGCCTTTTCCCCGTGCGCGGATCGATTAGACCCACCGGCTTCATCGGCCCGAATACCAACGTTTCACGACCGCGCTCGGCCATCACCTCGATTGGAACACATCCTTCAAAATAAGGGATCTTCTCGAAGGGTTTGGAGAGCACCTTCTCGGCGGCAAGAACCGCCTGATAGAACCGGTCATATTCCTCCCGGGTCATGGGGCAGTTAATATAATCGGCTCCCCCTTTGTCGTATCGCGAAGCTCGAAACACCTTGTCCGTCTCGATGCTCTCTCCATCGATGATCGGGGCGATCGAATCGTAGAAATAGAGGTGATCGGCGCGGGTGAGATACCGGAGTGATTCGGCGAGTTTATCGGAGGTCAACGGCCCGGTGCTGATCAGGGCCACCCGGTCCGATGGAACGTCGGTGATTTCTTCCCGGACGAGTTGGATGTTCGGATGATTTTCGATTTCTTTGGTGATCCGCCGTGAGAATTCCTCGCGTTCCACCGCCAAAGCCGAGCCGGCCGGGACGGTCGCCCCATCCGCCGTGCGGATGACGAGCGAGTCCAACAACCGCATCTCTTCCTTCAATATTCCGGAAGCGTTTAATGGATCATTGGATCCCAGCGAATTGCTGCAAACCAGTTCGGCCAGACCGTCTGTTTTATGTGCGGGCGTGTGAACGTGAGGCCGCATCTCGTAAAGCTGCACCTTGACGCCGCGCTGGGCCGCCTGCCAGGCTGCCTCCGAACCGGCCAAGCCGCCGCCAATGATCATCAATCCCTGCTGGGCCATGATCACCTCCAAACGCTTCCATTGTAAAAGAATCCAGGATGAAATACAAGGGAACCCGGGAAGTTCCGGTGGAGGTTTATCATTCGATGGAAGATCAGGTTCGCGTTGTGTGACTGACGGCCGGTTCCGTTGAGGGTTTTTCCCCCTGCTCATACCCGCAGTCTTTATTGAGGCAGACGACCTTCAGCCCTGAGCGCTTGTCGAACTTCTCAATCAAGAAAGGCGCCTTACACTCAGGACAGACCGTTGGAATGGGCCGATTCCAGAGGGCATATGTGCATTTTGGATAGTTGCCGCAAGCGAAAAAGGTCCTGCCGCGCCGGGTTCTCTTTTCGACAAGTTCACCTCCGCAACCGGGCTGAGGACATTTGACGCCGGTCCCGATTGCCTTGGTGAAATCGCACTTGGGATAGGTCGAACAGGCCAGGAAACGTCCAAACCGACCCCGTTTAACAACAAGAGGGTTTCCACACTTGGGACAGGACTCTTTGGATTCTTCGATCTTCTCGACCTTGCGGATTCGGCCGTTTTCTTCGACGAACTCGCTCGTGTTTTTGCAATCGGGATATCCAGGGCATGCGAGGAATCGTCCGTGGCGGCCCCATTTGATGACCATGTGTCGGCCGCATTTCTCGCATACGATCTCGGTCGGGATCTCCTCGCGTTTCACATCGCGCATCTGTTTTTGGGCGGTCATCAGATGTTTCGTGAAGGGTTCGTAGAACTGTCGCACCGTTTCGACCCAGGGTTTCTGTCCGGCTTCGATTTCATCCAGTTCGGTCTCCATTTGGGCCGTGAACTGAACGTTCAAGACTTCCGGAAAGTGCTCGACCAGCAATTCGTTTACCACCCGCCCCAGATCGGTCGGCTTCAGCCGCCCTTCCTCTTTTTCGACATACTTCCGATCCACGATGGTCGACAGAATGGTGTGATACGTGCTGGGCCGACCAATGCCTTTTTCCTCCAGATCCTTGATCAGGAGGGCTTCCGTGTAGCGGGGCGGAGGCTGTGTAAAATGCTGCTTGGGTTCAAGTCCTAACAGCTTGAGTCGCTCCCCGACTTCCAAAGACGGAAGCGTCCGCTCCTCATCGGATTCCGCTTCCTCCGCCTTTGCAAGTTCAGCCGCCGGCTTCTTGTCCGAAGGCTTCTCCTCCTGCGATTCGGTATACAACACGGTGAAACCCGGAAATTTTACCACTTGACCATTGGCTCGAAAGAGTACGTCGCCGTTCGAAATATCCACACGGGTCACTTCAAGCTTAGCCGGGTTCATCTGGCAGGCCACGAATCGATCCCAGATCAACTTGTAGAGTTGGTAATGATCTTTGGTAAGATGGGCCTTGATCGATTCCGGTGTTCGCCGGACGGAGGTCGGTCGAATCGCTTCGTGTGCGTCCTGTGCGTCTTTTTTCGTCTTGTAGATGTTCGGACCCGATGGCAGATATTCCGACCCGTACCCCTCTTGGATGAAACCGCGAGCTTCCTCAAGGGCCTCCTGAGCCACGCGCGTGGAGTCGGTTCTCATGTAGGTAATCAGCCCCACCGGACCCTCCTGCCCGATCTCGATTCCCTCGTAGAGCTGCTGAGCCAGCATCATCGTCCGCTTGGGTGAAAAGCGGAGTTTGCGGGCGGCATCCTGCTGAAGCCGGCTGGTGATAAATGGCGGATGCGGATGGCGCAGCTTATCTTTTTTCTCGATCTGTTTGACGACAAACGGCCGAGTTTTTATTTGCTCAGCCAAGGAACGCGATTGGTCCCCGGTCGCTAGCTCGGCTTCCTGGCCCCGGATTTGAATCAAGCGGGCCTCAAACGGAGGCGGATTGCGTCCTTCCAATTTGGCTGTAATCGACCAGTACTCTTCCGAAACGAACGCCTCCCGTTCTTTCTCCCGTTCACAAACCAGGCGGACCGCCACTGACTGAACCCGACCGGCCGATAACCCTCGGCGGACTTTTTCCCAGAGCAACGGACTGATCTTATACCCAACGATCCGGTCCAGGATCCGCCGGGCCTGCTGGGCATCGACCTTGTTCCGATCCACTTTCCCCGGATGTTCCAACGCGCGCGTGATCGCCTGCTCTGTGATTTCGTTGAACAACACCCGATAGATTTTGTTCGACTTGCCGTTGAGCTCCTCGGCAATGTGCCAGGCGATTGCCTCCCCTTCACGGTCAGGGTCCGGTGCCAGATAAACCCGTTCGGCTTTTTTTGCCGCCTGTTTGATCTCATCCAAGATTGCCTTTTTGCCTTTGATGACGACGTAGTGGGGCCGGAAGCCTTTTTCAACATCAACTCCGAATTTACTCTTGGGAAGATCCTTCACATGGCCGACGGATGCAATCACCGAAAAACCCTTACCCAGATATTTGGTAATGGTCTTGGCTTTTGAGGGGGATTCGACGACGATCAAGGATTGCACCTTGGAGGACGATGGGCGTGGTTTTTCCGACGAGCGTGCCGCTTCTGGCCGGTCGGCACGAATCCCTACGGGGGCATTGAGCACCGTATCCTTGGGAGCGCCCCGCTTCTTCGGCACGGCCCCTTTTTCTATGGCCGGATGTAATTTGGATTTCTTCCGTGCATTCTTGGGCATGCTCTATTCCACTCGTATAAACAAGTTACCTGCAAGTTGACGGATGGCTCCCTTTAATTCCAACTGAAGCAACACGCCGGCCGTCTTTGCGGGAGACAACCGCAATGCAGCGGTTAATTCGTCAATATGTCGCGGTTCGGCCGAGAGGCATTCATATACAGACCGCTCGTCCGGTAAAAGCGCCGGCTGTCGCGGATCACCCGCCTGATCGCTCGCTGAAGCGGCGGCGCCCGGGATCTCGAGTTGTGGCCGAAGTTCATCGAGGATGTCCTCGACGTTGTCGACCAGCTTGGCGCCTTGTTTGATCAAGGCATGCGTACCGACGCTCGTCTTCGTCCCGATAGGACCCGGAACGGCAAACACTTCCCGCCCCTGTTCCAAGGCCAGCCGGGCCGTTATCAGCGATCCGCTATGCTCGGCCGCTTCCACCACCACGACCCCCAAACTCAGACCACTGATCACGCGGTTGCGCTTGGGAAAATTCACGGGGTCGGGCGGCGTCCCCAGCGGAAACTCAGATATAACCGCGCCGTGTCGGCCGATCGATTCCCGCAGTTCATTATGCTCTTGGGGATAAAGTATATCCAGCCCGCATCCGAGCACAGCGATCGTACGGCCGGGGGCCTCAAGGGCCGCCCGATGCGCCCACGCGTCGATTCCACGGGCCATTCCACTCACAATGGTGAATCCTTTCGCGGTTAACTCCCGACTCAATTTTTCCGTGACGGCGCGGCCGTATCCGCTGGCCCGGCGCGCACCGACGATCGCGATGGCGCGATGGTCTTCCGATCGCAACTCTCCCCGAAGATAAAGGTAGGACGGCGGATCCGGAATCATCCTCAGCAAATCAGGGTATCGCAAATCGGTCAGTCCGACCAGCTCGTATTCCAACTCGTCGATGCGATCCAGCTCCCGTGAAATGGCCGTGTCATCCGCACGATAAGTCCGAACCGATTGAACTACTTTGGACCCGATACCCTCGATGGTTGCCCACTCGGAAGGATCGGATCGTAGCGCGGCAACGGGGGATCCGAACCGTTCGATCACGCGTTTGCACAGAACGTCTCCGATTCCCGGGACGGCTCTCAAGGCCAGCCATGCATATCGTTCATCGCGATCCGGCATCGTTCGCGTTCCCACGGCTTGACTTCCGTCGTTATCAATTATACACGATTGTTTCCGTAAGGGTTGGTAACACTATACGATCGGCCGGGTCGCTGTCAAGCCCCTCCCTTTTTCCGGCGGCGGAGCGGCCGAAGGGTTGAGCCCCATCCCGATCGACACCCTGTGGAGTGGATTCAAGCGGATGTTTTCTGTAATTCTAAGAAGGGTTTCGGAGAACAATCAAAATAAGCGGGAGTCATCGTCTCCGCCTCTGGCGCTCTTCCGCGAAGAATTTTTGATAGAGGACCTCCCATTCCGGGCTGCCTTCTGAAATAGGCCGCGAATAGGAGGCCAGCTTCGCACGAACGGTCTGATCGATCTCTTCTTCCACCCGAAATTCGCGGATGAGGACCTGTTTGATTTCGCGCAGGACCTTCTCTTCTTCCATCAGATAACTGGCCCTATGGCCCTGAGCCAAGTTTTTCAGGATCAGATGAGAAAGGTGACTAATCTTGTCATCGCTGAGCGCCACGTTCTTCTCGCTGTTTTTACAGAATAATCTCGCGTTCTTTGGCCAATTGCTTCTTGATCATCAGAAACATCTTGCGCTCATCCACTTGGCCCTTCTCGATCTGGGTTCGGTAAGTCTCGAGGATTTGGCGGACTTCGGCATCCAACCGGTCTTCAACCATCAACTCGCCCGTGATAACTTGTTCCAGCGACGAGACCATCTCGGCCCTCGGCACCTCCAGCCGGATCGCTTTTTGTTCGGTCAATTGGTCGACAAGGATTTGGGCCAATGCGGTGATTCGTTCCCTTTTGAGTCGCATGGGAACCGCACTTTATCAAAATCGCACTGGACTGTCAACGTGACCGGCCTCGTGGCTTGACAGGTCCAAGGGACCCAGACTATACTCAATCCGTGCGCCCATATTCCTTAGGGAAGTTCTTTTACTTCGCAACATGGAATTCCCGGTACGGGCCTCACGGCCTCCTCCTGGGGTTGGTGTTCGCTTTCCTGTTTCTGATCCAGACCGGCCGAGCGGAATCCCGCGGGGATGTCAAACTCGGCAAGACGATCTACATTAAAAATTGCGTCTCCTGCCACGGCCAGAAGGGCGACGGTCTCAGTTCCCGTCCCCGTTTTCCCAATTTCGCCGATGCCAAGACCATGGCAGGTAAAACCGATCAGGAGTTTTTTGACAAGATCTCAAACGGGGGAAAAGGAAGCGGTATGCCGGCTTGGAAAAATGTTCTTTCAGAGCAGGACCGTTGGAACGTCTTGGCATACATCCGAACTCTCTCCAACCCTTAGGCGCGCCCGTTGTTCCGCTCCGGTTGAACGCCATGAAACACAACGGTTCGGTTTCTATCTCGCCCAACGCCCTCGCGGTTCTTAGAGGACGCTACTTACGACGAGACTCGTCGGGCCGTGTCTGCGAAACCCCGGCCCAAATGTTCCGCCGTGTCGCGGAAAACCTCGCCGAGGCAGAGAAAATCTACGACCCCAAAGCCGACATTCAAAAAACGGCCGACGCTTTTTACCGATTGATGGCCGATCTGGAATTTTTGCCCAACTCTCCGACCCTGATGAACGCCGGCCGGGAGTTGCAGCAACTCTCGGCCTGTTTCGTCCTGCCGATCGAAGACTCCCTTCGATCGATCTTTGACGCCGTGAAGCATACCGCGCTGATTCATCAAAGCGGTGGCGGGACCGGCTTCTCGTTCAGCCGTCTCCGCCCCAAAGATGACCCGGTCCTGTCCACCAGCGGGATCGCCAGCGGTCCGGTCTCGTTCATGAAAGTGTTCAATACGGCTACGGAAGTCATCAAGCAAGGAGGGACGCGTCGGGGGGCCAACATGGGCATCCTTCGGGTCGACCATCCCGACATTCTCGAATTCATCGCCGTAAAGGAAAACCCCCGGGAGCTGACCAATTTTAACCTTTCGGTCGGTGTCACCGATCGCTTCATGGCGGCTGCTTTGAAGCGAACGTCTTACGATCTGATTCATCCCAACACCCGGCGGCGGGTCCGGCGTCTTTCGGCCGCACGTGTCTTCGATCAAATCGTCCGTGCCGCGTGGGCGACCGGCGAACCCGGCATCCTGTTCTTAGACCGGATCAATCTGGATAATCCGACTCCCGCCCTGGGTCCGATCGAGGCCACAAATCCCTGCGGCGAACAGCCGTTATTGCCATTCGAATCCTGCAATCTCGGCTCTATCAACTTGATGAAAATGGTCCGGCAGGGTTCTTCCGGCCCTGAACTCGATAAAGGCAAACTCGGTCGAACCGTCAAGCTGGCGGTTCGGCTTTTGGACAATGTGATTGATCAGAATCGTTATCCTCTGTCCGAAATTAAGACAATGACCCAGCAGGGCAACCGAAAGATCGGACTGGGGGTCATGGGTCTTGCGGACATCCTCATTCTTCTGGGCATTCCCTACGACTCCGAAGAGGCCATCGGTTTTGCAGAGCACCTCATGGCCTTCATCCATAAAGAAGCCCGCCAAGCCTCGGTCCTCTTGGCCGATGAGCGGGGAGTTTTTCCAAATTTCTCGCGAAGCATCTTTGCCCCTCATGGGCCGCGGCTCCGTAACGCCACCACGATCACGATCGCGCCCACGGGGACGCTGGCCCTGATCGCCGGATGCTCCAGCGGGATCGAACCCCTATACGGCATCGCCACGGCACGCATCGCGATGAAGAACTTGAAACTGGTGGAGGTTCATCCCCTCTTTATCCAGGCGGCCCGAGCGGCCGGGGTTTTCAACAAAGCGTTCCAGGCCCGCCTCTCCCGGCAAAGCTCAATTCAAGGCGACAAGAACATTCCTAAAGACATCCGAAGGCTTTTTGTCACGGCTCATGACATTTCCGCCGAATACCACATTCGGATGCAGGCCGCGTTTCAAAAATACACCGATAATGCCGTCTCTAAAACAGTGAACTTACCCGCACGGGCCACGCCGAATCAAGTCCGCCAGGCATTTCTCTTGGCCTACCGGTTGGACTGCAAAGGGGTGACCATCTACCGGAGCGGAAGCCGGGACCAACAGGTCTTGACCTGCGCAAACGTTCAGTACTGTTGATCTGCCAGACTCAATTTGCATTGGGCTGTTTTTTTCTTGTGTCCTCAGACGTCTCAACCTTCGGGAGGGTCCCATGGTCCGTAGCCCCGCCGTCGCCGGACAGTTCTATCCAGCGGCTCCTGAACAGCTTCGAAACCACGTCATGCAATGCCTTGAGAAAGACGCCATCCGGGAATCCGCCCGGGCGGTGGTCTGCCCCCATGCCGGTTTGGTTTACTCCGGTCCTGTTGCTGGAGCCGTCTATTCCCGCGTTCAACTACCCGACACGGTTCTGCTGGTCGGGCCCAATCACACCGGTTTCGGCCCTCCGCTCTCAATCTATGCAGAGGGTCGCTGGAACATGCCGAATGGCGCGGTCTCGATCGATCACCGTTTGGCCGCGGATGTTCTGACCCGGTGCCATCAGGCTGAATCGGATACGGAAGCGCACCGGTTCGAACATTGCCTTGAGGTGCAACTTCCCTTTCTTCAATACCTTCACCCCACGGTCGCAATCGTGCCGGTACTCATGATGAGCACAGAGCTGGCCGTTTGCAGGGACCTGGGCGAGGCGATGGCGACGGCCGTAACGGAAGCCCACAGACCGGTCTTGATTATCGCCAGCACGGACATGAGTCATTATGAACCCGATGCCGTGGCCCGAAGGAAGGACCACTGGGCGAATAATGAGATCCTGTCCCTAAATCCAATCGGCCTTCACCGCGTGGTCAGAGAAAAACAGATCTCGATGTGCGGTTTCGCCCCAACGGTCGCCATGCTTTTTGCCGTTCTTCGTTTGGGGGCCAAGCAGGCCAAACTGGTTAAGTACATGACGTCGGGAGAAGCCAGCGGTGATTATAACCGGGTCGTGGGATACTCCGGATTTTTGATCAACTAACAGCTGAAGGATCGTCATGCTGGATTTCATGTTTCTTCTTTCGAGCATCAGTGTCGTTATAGGTCTACTCGTCCTGGCCGGTCTGGTTGCGCTGAGGCGCCTGACCAACATGACCAGAAGCATGGGAAGCGACCTGAGTCATCTTCGGTCTCAGATAGACCTCAAAGAGTTGACTCTGAACCAACAACGCCAATCGCTCCTTCATATCAAACAAGAGACGGCCAACCTTTCAAGGATCCTCCTCCTTCTCCCCGACCTGGCCAAGCAGTTATCCTCGGCCCATACAACCCAGGAACTGGAAGAGACGATCGTCTTTCTGACGCAGAAACTCCTGGAGGCGAGAGAGGTGTCTCTTTTCGCGCTCGAGCAGGATGTGTTGGTGCTGAAGGCCCAGTTGGGCTTTTCATCCGAAACGGCCGATAGGATCAGGCGGTTGAACATCGGCGAAGGCCGCATCGGCTGGACGGCCAAGAAGCGGGTGATCATGACGGCCGATGATTTTGAAAAGGAAAGCAACCTGGTGAAAACCTCTTTCCTTCAAGACCCTTCTAAAAACGTTCAAACCGATCTCTGTGCCCCGTTGGTTCACTGGGACCGGTTCTATGGAGTGATTAATGTCGGGGGGATGGGCACCACCCCCGAGAACAGCCGACGGTTGATCAACTTGATCTGTCATCTGGGCGTGGTCGCCCTGGAAAATATCCTCTTGGTCCACGAGATTCAGCAACAGGCCGATCTGGACAGCCTGACCAAGCTTTATAACGTCACCTACTTTTATAAGTACCTCGACCGCGAGCTCCAGAAGGCTCAGCGTTACGATCGACCGTTAACCGTGGCGCTCTTCGATTTGGATCAATTTGAAACGTACAACCAACTCTTCGGCCGGCTGGAAGGGGATCAGGTTCTTCGGGTGGTGTCGAACATTATCAGGGACGGCCTCCGGACAGTGGATATTCCATGTCGCTATGGTGGGGAAGAAATGGCCGTGGTCCTTCCGGAAACCGATCCGGAAAAAGGGCGATTCGTAGCCGAGCGGATTCGGCAATCCGTGGAAGCTCATTCCTTTTCGTTAAAGCGCGTCACGATCAGCGGGGGGCTCGCCGTCTTCCCCGCGGATGGAAAGGATTCGAAAGACCTCATCAAAAAAGCCGAGGCGGCGCTGGACGCGGCTAAAAAGTCGGGCCGGAACCGGGTTGTCAGCTATTCGTCGATCTCCGAAGCGCCTTGACAGTCTTTTTTTATTGTGCTACCGTCAAAATATTCCACTAACAAGACCCGAAAGGCATCTGCGCATGGCGAAAAAGCTGCTTGTCGTCGATAGCAATCTTGCCATCCAGAAATTGGTCGAATACAACCTCTCCCGTGAAAAATTCGAGGTGACTTGCCTCAACGACGGCCTGTCCGCATTGGATCTGCTTGCCCAAATTGATCCGGATTTAATCTTGGCCGACTTCCATCTTGAAGGGATCAGTTTTGTTCGTTTTTGTGAAAAGGTCAAACAGAAGCAGACTTCCAAAGAACGGGCGATTCTTGTCTTGGTCAGCGGAACGGACAGTTACGACCCCAACACGCTCGTTTCCCTCGGAGTCGTCGATTTCGTCAAGAAGCCGCTTGAGCCGAAAGACCTGATCGAAAAACTCAAGGAGCTTTCCCAAGATGCCGCAACCCTTATCGATCGAGCACCCAAACCGGTTGTTCCGGCCGCCCTCGACTCGCCCCCCCCCCTTCCTCCATCCCAAACACCCGTTGCCGCCTCTCCTCCGCCATCGAAAGACCAAGCGGAAATCATGAAGATCGAGGAACTGCTGGGGTGGTCGCTGCCCGGAGAGAAACCACCCGGGGAAGTATCTCAAAAGGCCGAAAAGGGTATCCCTGAAATTGATAATGAGACGACCATGATCCAGAGCCGGACCGACGTTACGGCTCTGCCTTCGGCCCCGCCGGAACCGACGAAAGAATCGTCGGAAGTCCCCGCGGTAAGCCCACCACCCGCCTTGGAGGACTCGGAACAAACCGTGATCGGCCTGCGAACGCCGCCGATTTCCCCGCCGTCAACAACGCCGGAAGCGCCCGCCGATGCGGCCACGCCGGCTTCCAAGGTCGAACCGCCGGAAGCTCCCTCGCCGCCGGTGACTTTGGCCACCCTGGAGGAAGCCTTTCCCCAGCTCTACACGAGTCCGGAGACCATCGAAGCTCCGCCGCCCACCCCCACCGTTCAGGAGGCGGGTGCTCAACCCCCGCCGGCCTCCGGCGGCACCGTTTCTCAAGAGATGGTCGAGTCGCTCGTTTCCAAAATGGCCAGGGAAATCATTGAAAAGGTCGCCTGGGACGTGGTCCCGTCCTTAGCCGAGACCATGATTAAAGAGGAACTCGATAAACTCAAGGCGGACAAGCCGGCCTAATTGTCTATTTTTTCCCCTTTCCTTTCGCCGCTTTCATCTGCGCCTGCCGGTTTGCTTTCATTTTCCGTTCTTTTTTCCGATACTTTCTTCTCAATTCACGATCGACTTCGCGCCCTCGTGGCATGGACTGTTCTCCTATCAGGTTGATTGGTTTCGACGGCCTATTAAACCGTTGCGTCTCAAAATTGTCAAGCGGCTCTCCAAACCGGCCGCTTGCCCTGTCCCGATTCTTCATGTTAGAATTTCACTCTTATGGCCGACATCATCCCAAAATCAGACACAACCCGCTTTGACAAACCTTACAGCCCTCGGGAGGTTGAGGACCGGTGGTATCGGTATTGGATCGACCGAGGCTACTTTTCTGCAGACGAGAACGCGTTCACGGAGAAGCGATTCTCGATCGTGATTCCGCCCCCGAACATCACCGGTTCGCTTCACTTGGGCCATGCCTTGAACAACACGTTGCAGGATATCCTGGTCCGCTGGAAGCGGATGCAGGGGTTTAACAGCCTCTGGGTGCCCGGAACGGACCACGCCGGGATCGCCACGCAGAATGTCGTCGAGCGGCAACTTCTGGCCGAGAAAACTTCTCGGGAAAAACTCGGACGTGAAGAATTCATCAAACGGGTCTGGCGGTGGCGGCAACAATCGGGGCGAACGATCATATCACAACTCAAACGGCTCGGTGCCTCCTGTGACTGGAACCGGGAACGGTTCACCTTGGACGAAGGCCTTTCGGCCGCCGTCCGAGAAGTCTTCGTCCGCTTGTACAAAGAAGGCCTGATCTACCGCGGAGAGCGATTGATTAACTGGTGCCCGCGTTGCGAGACAGCGTTATCCGATATCGAGGTCGAACATGAGGAAGTCAAAGGCAAGCTGTACTACATCAAATATCCCCTGGCCGATGGTCCTGACGTTTTCTTGACCGTCGCGACCACCCGTCCCGAGACGATGCTGGGGGATACCGCCGTGGCAGTGCATCCCGAAGATCCCCGATACAACAAGTTGATCGGGAAAAGGGTCCTGCTTTCATTGACAAGCCGCATCATCCCCGTCGTGGGCGATCCGATCTTGGTCGATCGGGAATTTGGAACCGGGGCCGTGAAGATCACGCCGGGGCATGACTTTAACGATGAAAAGGCGGGACAGCGTCACAACCTTCCCCGAATCTCGTTGCTGAACGGACGGGGGGAAATGAATCCGGCGGCCCTGGAAGAGGACGCCAGGGCTGAAAAAACATTATTGAATGAGATCGCCGGATTGAAGGTACCCCAGGCCCGGGAGAAAGTCGTCCGACGTCTTGAGACCGAAGGCCTGCTGATCAAGATCGAAGACCACCGTCATGCGATCGGAAAATGCTATCGGTGCAAAACGGTCGTCGAGCCTCGTCTCTCACCTCAATGGTTTGTCCGAGTGAATGACCCGAAGAACTCCCTTGCGGCGTCTGCGATCGAAGCGGTGAAAAGCAGCCGGATCCGCCTGATTCCGGAAAGCTGGAAGAATAATTACTTCGGCTGGATGGAAAATATTCAGGATTGGTGCATCTCCCGGCAGATCTGGTGGGGCCACCAGATCCCGGCATGGTACTGTAGGGGAACGGATATCGGGCAATGCCAGCCGGAATGCGCGTCGCCGATCGTCGCGGTCGCGACGCCGGAGCGTTGCCCGCGCTGCGGTTCGGCCGATCTCCACCAGGACCCGGACGTTCTGGACACCTGGTTTTCCTCGGCTCTCTGGCCGTTCTCCACGCTCGGGTGGCCCCAAAAGACCAAAGAACTTGAAATTTTTTATCCCACCTCGGCCTTGGTGACGAGTTTCGACATCCTCTTCTTCTGGGTCGCCCGCATGATCATGATGGGGCTGCATTTCATGAAGGACGTTCCCTTCCGGGATGTTTACATCCATGCCCTGGTCCGCGACGCCGAGGGACAGAAAATGAGCAAGTCCAAGGGGAACGTTATCGACCCGCTCGCGATTATGGAGAAATACGGCACCGACGCACTGCGCTTCACCCTCGCCGCGATGGCCTCCCCCGGACGGGACATCAAGCTTTCCGAGGAGCGGATCGAGGGCTACCGGAACTTCGCCAACAAGATCTGGAACGCGGCGAGGTTTATTTTAATGAACTGTCCGAGCGGCCCGAAGGCCTATCTTGATAGACCACTCACCGACCCAACAACGCTTTCGCTCGCGGATCGTTGGATTTTAAGCCGACTCCAACGAGTGATCATCTCCGTTAACAGCCAGCTTGAAAATTACCGTTTCGATGAAGCTTCGAAGGACCTTTATCAGTTCCTCTGGCACGAGTTCTGCGACTGGTATCTGGAACTGATTAAACCGACACTGTATGGTAAGGACTCTGACGCGGCGGATCGGACCCGGACCGTCGCGACCCGGGTTTTTGAAACGGTGCTCAGGCTCCTCCATCCGTTCATGCCCTTTATTACCGAAGAGCTCTGGCAGACGTTCACACAGACTGACAGCAGTATCGTGATCGCGTCGTTTCCGATCGCGAGCGTCTCCTTCATTAATGAACCCGTCGAACAGGAATGCGAGAGCTTTCAAAAGGTCATCGAGGGGATCCGAGAAATGCGCGGCCTACATGGCATCCCATTCTCAAAAAAACTCCAAGCGACGATCCGCGTGTCCAACCAAGACATCGAGCGTTACTTGCAAAATAATTATTCGACGATCACTGCGCTTGGAGGCCTCCGCTACCTTAAGATCGGACAGCACGTCGAGCAACCCGTGCACGCTCTCATGGCTCCGATAATCTTCCCGGGCGGCCAAGGAGGCGACGTTTTCATTCCCTTGATGCCGGACACGATAGACATCGCAAAGGAAATCACGAAAAAGCAAAAACGCCTCGACGATCTCGCCGCTCAGTTGATCGTGGAGGAAAAAAAGCTTTCGAACCCTAATCTTGCGGCGAAGGCGCCTCCGGAGGTTCTAGAAAAAATGAAATCGCGCCAAGAAGAGCTCCGGCTTGAGCATGAGAAATTGGCCGCCGCGCTCAAACATTTACATGAAATGGCCAGGGAAAAAGGTGAGTCCGAATCTGCCCTTCTCTGAAACTCTTATCCGAGCCCTTGTCTCGCGTGCTCTCGCCGAAGACCTCGGCTCCCGCGATCTGACCACCCGTTTGCTATTTCCAAAAGCGATCAAGGCCGAGGCCGTGATTCAAGTCAAGCAGGAGGCGGTCCTGGCGGGCCTGCCTGTAGCCAAGGCGGTTTTCAACAAAGTGGCTCCGAGACTCAAGTTCAAACCGCTTGCCCAGGACGGGGATCGAGTCAAGCCCGGGACGGAGATTGCCCACATCGTGGGCGACGGTCGTTCTCTATTAAGCGCCGAGCGCGTTGCGCTTAATTTTCTGCAGCGTCTTTCGGGCGTTGCCACCCTTACGGCTCAGTTTGTCGAGGCCGTCCGTGGCACAAAGGCGACGATTCTGGATACGCGAAAAACCACACCGGGGCTCCGTGAACTGGAAAAGTATGCCGTCCGGATGGGGGGCGGAAGGAACCACCGGATGAATCTAAGCGATGGAATATTGATCAAAGACAACCATCTCGCATTGACTGGGAGCTTAATGAGCGCCGTACAGCGCGCGAAGAAATCCGCTCCGCGGGGGCTCAAGGTCGAAGTCGAGGCCACCCGCTTGGACGAAGTGGAAGAGGCGCTTTCGGCCAATGCCGATATCATTTTACTCGATAACATGTCGATCCCTCAACTCCAAGAGGCCGTCACATTGATTGGCGCACGGGCCTTGACAGAGGCGTCTGGGGGCGTTAATCTGACCACCGTAGGAGAGATCGCCGCAACAGGCGTTGATTTCATTTCGGTCGGCGCCCTGACCCATTCGGCCCCTGCCGTCGACATTCATCTGGACATCACGCCATTATCATGAAAGGGACGGATGACCCCCAAGGTTTCAACTGAACCTTTATCAGGCGACCCACAACCGCAACAACGATTGATCCCCGAAGCGATTTTGCCGGGGCTTCGAACGGACCGCTTCGGCCGCCCGCTCCATGTATACGACAGCATTGAGTCGACAAACACCACCGCTCACCTGCTGGCCCAACAAGACGCGACCGAGGGGACCGTGGTCCTGGCCAATACCCAAACCCGCGGCCGGGGTCGGATGGACCGTCATTGGATCTCACCCCCGGACGTCAACCTCTACTTCTCGATCATCCTCCGACCCGACGGCGACCCCAGGCGCATTGGCCTATGGACACTGGCCGCCGCCGTGGCCGTGGCGCGGGCCATCGAACAAACCACGGACTTGCCGACTCGCCTGAAGTGGCCGAATGATCTTCTGGTTCATGGGAAAAAGATCGGCGGTCTTCTTCTGGAAAGTGTCGTCCAAAAAGAGCGGATCCGATACCTGGTTTTGGGAATTGGAGTTAATGTCAATCTCCTCCGTGATGCGCTTCCTGAGACGCTTCACGACTCTGCCAGCTCGCTGCGACAGGAATCGGGCCGCATGATCGACCGGGTCCAACTGTTCCAGGGGATCCTGGAAATCCTCGAACTTCAATACCGCTCCTTCCTGACCGAACCTTCTCAAACAATTCTGAACGCCTACGCCGCCCGCTCCGAAACCCTGGGACGGTTCGTAACGGTCCTGGAACAACACCACAATTGGACGGGAAAGGCGGAGGGATTGACACCGGAAGGCGCACTGATCTTGAAAAGGACCGATCGGAAGGAAGTCATCGTCCGATCCGACGACGTCGTTCATGTGAGGCCTTCCGATGCTGCTCGCGATTGACATCGGAAATACCAATATCGTCCTGGGTGTTTTTCTGGGAAGCCGACTGAAAGGGAGCTGGCGAATCGCCACCCGACTCGGCAAGACCTCCGATGAGTACGGCATCCTGCTGTTGGATCTTTTTCGCGCGAACGGGCTCCGAGCCGATCAAATCGACGGAGTGATTCTATCCAGCGTGGTTCCCCCCTTGACCCCGATCTTCACCGAGATGAGCCTGCGCTACGTTCATTCCGCCCCCTTGATCGTGGATGGAACCATGAACACCGGCTTGATCAATCGATACGAGTCCCCGAGGGACGTGGGTGCGGACCGGATCGTCAACGCCGTCGCGGCGTACCGGCGTTACGGAGGACCCGTTATTATCGTTGACTTTGGAACCGCCACCACCTTTTGCGCCGTGAGCAAGAAGGGAGAATATCTGGGCGGAGCGATCACGCCCGGGATTACGATCTCGGCCGAAGCTCTCTTTCGGGGAGCGTCGAAACTTCCCAAAGTGGAGTTGGCCAAACCCAAATCGGTCATCGGCCAAGATACCGTCAGCAGCATACAGTCCGGATTATTATACGGTTATGCAGGACTTGTAGATGCAATGGTCAAAAGGATGAAAAAGGAGTTGGCACCGACGGCCAAAGTTATCGCGACAGGCGGCCAGGCCCGGCTGATCCTGTCCGAGACAAAGACGATCAACGAGGTTCGGCCCTTTTTAACGCTGGAAGGTCTTCAACTCTTGTATGAAAGAAACAAGAAGAGGGCCCGAAGAGACTCTATTGACAACACATCCAAAACTTGATAAGCTATTAGCACTCTAAAAGGCTGAGTGCTAAATTCGGTGCGGTTGTTATGGAACTAAACGAAAGAAATCGCAAAATTTTAAATGCCGTTATTTTGTCTTATATTGAAAAGGCCTCACCGGTTGGATCGCAGACCGTGACCAGGAATTTTTCTTTCGGTTTGAGCCCGGCCACGATTCGAAATATCATGGCCGAGTTGGAAGAGATGGGTTATTTGCTGCAGCCGCATACCTCGGCCGGACGGATTCCCACATCCAAAGGGTATCGTCTGTACGTGGATGAACTGATGGAAGAAGATTGGCCATCCATCTTCGATGAAGATTTTCTGGAAGAAACCTATCTCGGCATGAAGCGGGAAGACCCTCATGCGCTTCTCCAAGAGACGACACGGATGCTTTCCCTTCTTTCTCACTACGCCGGAATCGTCCTGGCCCCGAAGGTATCCAAGGCACGGCTGGATCGACTGGAGTTTATTTTGGTGCGCAAGGGTCACGCCCTGATTGTCCAAGTATCCAAAGACGGGCTGGTTCAACACCGGATGATCGATGTGGGTCCGGAATTGACTCAGAAAGACCTGACACGGATCAGCGCTTTTCTCAACGAAAAGTTCAGCGGCTTAAACCTGGACGAAATCCGCCGCCGGCTTCTTAAGGAAATGGAGGCCGAGAAAGAACTGTACAACCACCTGCTCCAGAAAGCCTCCGAGCTCGGTCAAAAGGCCCTGGCCGACCAACCGGACGAAGAACTCTACGTGGTGGGAACTTCAAACATTCTGAACCTGCCAGAGTTTACCGAGAACATGGAAAAGATGAAGGGCTTGTTCAAGACCTTTGAAGAAAAAGCCGTTATAATGAAACTCCTAAACAACTGCTTGGAAACCCAAGGAGTTCAGATCTTCATCGGTTCCGAAAGCAGTGTACCCGGAATCGAGGACTTCAGCTTGGTCGTTTCCAGTTATCGAAGCGGCGATGATATCGGGGGGACTCTAGGCGTGATCGGGCCCACACGGATGGAATACGCACGGGTTATTCCATTGGTCGATCATACCGCCAAATTGCTCGGTCGTCTCCTGGACCAAGACTGAGTTTTCGCATGGAGCATCGCATGGAAGAACCGAACCCAAATCCCGAACCCAACAGGACGCAATCCGAACCGGATGAAATCCCGTCGGGTTCGGACGCTCTCAAGCCGACGTCGCTGGAACAGGACGTTCTGTCTCTAAAAACCGAACTGGAACAAAAAACCAATGAACTCAAAGCCGCCCAGGAAAAGCAACTCCGCGTCTTTGCCGAGATGGAAAACTACAAAAAACGCGCGGCTCGGGATCAAATGGAGCAGTTGCGATACGCAAACGAAAAACTTCTTAAGGAGTTCTTGCCGGTGCTTGATAATCTGGAGCGGGCCTTGAGCCATGCCAAAGACGCATCGGAACGATCCCCGTGGATTGAAGGCGTGGAATTGACCTACCGGCAATTTTCGGATGCTTTGAAGAAATTCGGGGTAACGCCGATCGCAAGTGTGGGCGAGATTTTTGATCCCAGCCGCCATCAAGCCGTTACATACCTCGACACGAACGAGTATCCGGAAAACCATGTCGCAGAGGAATTGCAAAAAGGCTATCTGTATCATGAGCGCGTGCTTCGGCCGTCCATGGTGGCGGTCGCCCGGAAACCGTCGCATTCACCGGTTACGGAAGCACCTGAAAAACGGGAAACCGAAGACAACGATAAAAACCTGTAATTCTTTCCTGCGTGGAATTCATGACTGTTCTGATCCGCATTTTTAGCGAGGAGGTTTACAATGAGTAAGGTTATCGGTATCGATCTGGGAACGACGTTTTCCTGCGTGGCCGTTATGTCCGGCGGAGACCCCGTCGTCATTCCCAATGCGGAAGGAAGCCGGATTACGCCGTCGGTCGTGGCCTTCACCGACAAGGGCGAGCAACTGGTCGGACAGATCGCCCGTCGGCAGGCCATCACCAATCCGGAGAACACGATCTTCTCGATCAAACGCTTGATCGGGCGCAAGTTTCGTTCCCCCGAAGTCCAGGCCGCGATGAAACGCCTTCCCTACAAAATTGTGGAGGCCTCCAACGGGGATGCGCATGTGGAAGTACGCGGGAAAAAATACAGCCCTGCGGAAATTTCGGCCATGATCCTTCAAAAAATGAAGCAAACGGCCGAAGATTATCTGGGCGAAAAGGTCTCCGATGCGGTCGTCACCGTTCCGGCCTATTTTGACGACAGCCAACGTCAGGCGACCAAAGACGCCGGCGCCATTGCCGGACTGAACGTGCTTCGGATCATCAATGAGCCGACGGCCGCGTCGCTGGCGTACGGGCTGGACAAGAAAAAGGACGAGCGAATCGCGGTGTACGATTTGGGCGGAGGGACTTTTGATATCTCAATCCTCGAGATTGGCGAAGGGGTGTTCGAAGTCAAGGCCACCAACGGGGACACCTATCTGGGGGGAGACGACTTTGATCTCCGCATCATGGATTGGCTGATCGAAGAATTTAATAAAGATCAGGGAATCGATCTTCGAAAAGATAAAATGGCCCTTCAGCGGTTGAAAGAGGCCGCGGAGAAGGCCAAGATCGAACTGTCTTCGTCGCAGGAAACCGAGATCAATCTGCCGTTTGTCACGGCGGATGCCGGCGGGCCCAAGCACCTGGTCACGAAACTGACCCGCTCAAAGTTCGAGCAATTAGTGGATGCGCTGGTTCAGAAGACGATCGAGCCCTGCCGGAAGGCCATGACGGATGCCGGCCTGACGGCCCAGGACATCCACGAAGTCGTCCTAGTCGGCGGAATGACGCGGGTGCCCAAGGTCCAGCAGGTCGTCCAATCCTTCTACGGAAAGGAACCGCACAAGGGGGTTAATCCGGATGAAGTGGTGGCGATCGGTGCGGCCATTCAAGGCGCGGTGCTCAAGGGCGAAGTGAAAGACGTTCTGCTGTTGGACGTCACACCGCTCTCCTTGGGAATCGAAACCCTGGGGAGCGTCTTCACCAAACTGATCGAGAGGAATACGACCATCCCGACCCGGAAGAGCCAGATCTTCTCCACGGCTTCGGACAACCAGACCGCGGTCAGCATTCACGTGCTGCAAGGCGAACGGGAAATGGCCGGCGACAACAAAACGCTCGGGCGCTTCGATCTGGTCGGAATCCCGCCGGCACCCCGCGGCGTTCCTCAGATCGAGGTGACGTTTGACATCGATGCCAATGGAATCGTGCATGTCTCGGCCAAAGACATGGCCACCGGAAAAGAGCAGTCCATTCGTATCACGGCTTCCAGCGGGCTGTCCAAGGAAGAAATCGACAAGATGGTGAAAGAGGCGCAGGCCCGAAGCGAGGAAGACAAGAAGAAGCGGGAGCTGGCCGAGGTCAAGAACGAAGCGGACAGCATGGTTTACACCGTTGACAAAACGCTCACCGAGTTGGGCGACAAGGTCGCCATGGCCGAACGGAATGATATCCGCGAAAAAATCGCGGCGACAAAAAAAGCCCTCGAAACCAACGACACGACCACGATCCGGAACGCGTTGCAGGAGCTCACCAAGGCCTCCCACAAGGTGGCGGAAGAGATGTACAAGCATTCTTCGTCGCAAGGTGCGGGGGGACCGCAGGCAGGCCAAGGCCCTCAGCCAGGAGGCCCTTCCGCCGAGGGCGGAGGACCCTCCGCCAAGTCGGCGGAAGCGGGAACGGTGGATGCTGAATTTGAAGAAACAAGAAAAGACAGCAAAGAGGGAACATAAGCCGGGAAAACGGATATTGGCCGGACCGGCTTCCTCTAAATAAAAAATTTTACGGAGAGCACTCTTGGCCAAGCGCGACTATTATGAAGTCCTGGGCGTCAAACGCGACGCCTCGGACCAGGAACTGAAAAAGGCCTACCGCCAGATGGCTCTCAAGTACCATCCGGATCGGAATCCGGGCAACAAGTCGTCGGAAGAGAAGTTCAAAGAGATCAACGAAGCCTACGAAGTGTTAAGCGACTCGCAGAAGCGCCATCGGTACGACAACTTCGGACATGCCGGGGTCGGAACGGAGGGCGCGGGCGGGTTTGACTTCAACCGGGGCGGTTTCGGCGATATCTTCGGCGACATCTTTGAGGACTTTTTCGGCGGCGCGGCCGGTCGGTCTCGTGCCCGACCGGAGCGCGGAACGGATCTTCGGTACAATCTTCAGATCGAATTCGAAGAGGCCGTCTTCGGGAAAGAGGCCAAAATCCGGATCCCGAAATGGGAGACCTGCTCCGAGTGCCGCGGCAGCGGCGCGAAATCGGCCGGAGGAATTCGGACCTGCCCGACCTGCAACGGCGCCGGTTCGATCCGATTTCAGCAGGGTTTTTTCACCATCAGCCGGTCTTGCGGCCATTGCCACGGCGAAGGCCGGATCGTCTCGGATCCCTGCCCGAAATGTCACGGGAAGAAACAGGTTCACCATGAAAAAACACTGGCGGTCAAGATCCCGGCCGGGGTCGAGACCGGCACCCGTCTGCGTTTGACCGGAGAGGGTGAGCCGGGTTCAAACGGCGGTCTGCCGGGGGATTTGTATGTCGTGCTGACCGTGAAGGACCATCCGATCTTCACGCGCGAGGAAGACGACCTCCTCTGTGAAGTCCCGATCAGCATCGGCCAGGCCGCGCTGGGCGCCAAGATCGAGATACCCACACTCAAGGGCAAGACGCACCTCAAGATCCCGGCCGGCACTCAGAGCGGCCGCGTCTTCCGTATCAAAGGCCTCGGCGTCGCCAACGTCAAAGGACACGGAATCGGCGACGAGCGGGTGACGGTTCGCGTCACGACCCCGACCAAGCTCACCACCCGCCAGCGCGAACTCCTCGAGGAGTTCTCAAAACTGAGCGGGGATCCGGTGGCAACCGAGGAAGGGCTCTTTGAGAAGGTCAAAAATATTTTTGAATAATAATGATGACTCCGGATGCCCGTTTTTTTTATTCAGTCCCGCTCCCTCCACGAAAACCAAATCTCGTTGACCGGAGATTTGGCCCATCATTTAAGGGATGTCCTCCGATGCCGACCCGGCGAAGTTGTGAACCTGGTGGATGAAAAACAGACACGATACCGCGCCGCGCTAAGTCAGGTCACGAAAAAACAGATCATCGCAAAGATTCTTCAAAAAGAGGCCGCGTCGGCTCGACCGACGGTTTCCGTCACACTGGCCCAGGCCGTTCTGAAAGGCGACAAGATGGACTGGGTGGTTCAAAAAGCGACCGAACTGGGGGTCAACGCCATCCTGCCGGTCGTGTCCGAACGGACGATCGCGCGGCCTCGCGCCGAACGGAAATTTCGCCAAAGGGACCGCTGGCAGAAGATCGCAAAAGAGGCTTCGCAGCAGTGCGGCCGGTTGGACATTCCCCCGGTCCGGCCCATGGTCTCGTTGGACGAGTTGTTTAAAAATCCGCCGGACGTTTCGCTGAACCTGCTGCCGTGGGAGCAGGAACAGAACCAATCGCTCAAGGCGGCATTGACCGCCTTTTTTCCCTGCGGCCCCTCCGGTCGAGCGGGAGATTCCATTCTTGTTCTGATCGGCCCCGAGGGGGGGTTCACTTCTCCGGAGATTGAAGAGGCCCGCAAAACCGGTTGGGTCTCGGTTTCATTGGGCCCGCGGATTCTTCGCGCCGAAACAGCCGGGCTGGCCGTTCTGGCGATTCTTCAATATGAATTGGAAACTCGGAGGTGATGGATGGACCCGAACGTTCCTCAGTCGACCGCTTCAGGCACGGAGAATCCCTGGCCGCTGTTCCCGGAACAGCCGATCAAGGAAACGACTGTCGCCGAGTTGGAGGCCGTCCCCGTCAAGGATAAAGCGGGCTTCTGGCGACGGGCCGCGGCGTTCACCATCGATCTCATCCTGCTGCAATGGGTTACGCTCCTTTTTCTCTGGATCGGCGCCGCCGCCGAAGATCTCGCCCTGGCCCAGACCCTGAACTTCGGAAATGATTTGTCGGAATCTCTGATGGACTGGGCCGAGCTGCATACCCGCGTCTGGTCTTTTCTGTTTCTGGTTTATTTTTCTTTCTTCACCGCGTACGACGGCCGGACGCCCGGGAAAATGGCGCTCGGCGTCCGCGTCGTCACGGCCAACGGCCAGCCCGTTTCCTGGCTTCGCGCCATCGGCCGGACCCTCTGCTATAACTTGGACATCTTCACCCTCGGCATCGGGTTCATTCTCGCCGCCGTCCCGCCCGCCAAACGCGCCCTGCATGATGTCATCGCAGGCACGGTGGTCGTGAAAGTCGAACCAAAATGAACTTTGACACCGCCGTCGCGGCCCGGGAGGCGCTTAAGAGAGCACAGACAGCCGGGGAGCTGGGCGAGGATCTGTATCCCGCCACCGAGGCCGAGGAACGGTTCGCTTCCAGCACCGGGCAGGAATCCGCGGAAGCCTACGCGACGCTGTTCAAGATCGGCGAGACTCATCCGACGGCCACGGCCTTCCTTGAATTCCTGATCTATACGACTTGGAACTACGTCATCGAATGCCCCAGCCCCGATCGCTTCAAAAAGGGTCTTGAGCTTTGTCGCCGCTATCTCAAAGAGACCGCGGGCAAAATCAACCAGACTCAATCCAATCAAATTCGTGAGCTTCGGCATTCCTTCTTGAACGGCCTGGGCCGAACCGATGACGAAGGAATCGAAGAATACGAAGAGGACGCCTTCGCGGGCGGAGACTGACACGATTTCAGTGCCGGGAAACCCGGCCTGCCATTACGCCTGAATGGTTCGCCCGGATCTCTCCGTTCCAATCCGGCCCGTCCTTACTCCCTGGGATCGTTGTCCCCGGCAGTTGAAAACTCCCTCTTATTCATGTATGATTCACCTCTCTTTATAATGAATCCGCCGGAGACTTCTTGATGAGCCTTCTGAACGGTCGGAAAGGGATTATTTTCGGCGTCGCGAATGAGAAGAGCATCGCCTGGGCGATCGCGCGGGCGATGAACCAGGAGGGGGCCGAGCTGGCCTTTACCTATGCGGGCGACGCTCTGGAGAAGCGGGTCCGGCCGCTGGCCGAGAGCGTCGGGGCCAAGCTGATCCTTCCCTGCGACGTCACAAAGGACGATCAGATCCAAGCCGTCTTCGATCAGGTGCGGTCCGTCTTCGGCCATCTCGACATTCTCGTGCACGCGATCGCGTATGCCAATAAAGAAGATCTCAAAGCCGACTTTCTGAGCACGTCCCGGGACGGATTTCGGCTCGCGCAGGACGTCAGCGCCTACTCGCTCACGGTCCTGGCCCGCCATGCCGCGCCTCTAATGGAAGGCCGGCCGGCCAGTATTCTCACGCTCAGCTACTACGGCGCCGAAAAAGTCGTCCCGCGTTACAATGTGATGGGCGTAGCCAAAGCCGCCTTGGAGGCCAGCGTCCGTTACCTTGCGGCGGATCTGGGTCCGAAGGGGATTCGCGTCAACGCGATCTCGGCCGGTCCGATCCGAACGCTGGCCTCGGCCGGCATCTCGGGTTTTCTGGACATGCTTCATCACGTCGAGGCCAGGGCGCCTCTGCGGCGAAATATTTCTGCCGACGAAGTGGCCGGCACGGCCCTTTTTCTGGCCAGCGATCTGTCCAGCGGAGTCACGGGAGAAGTAATTTACGTCGACGCCGGCTATCATATCATGGGGATGTGAGTCGTCCCATCAACCTGAACGGAGGAACTCCTTGAAAAACCGCTTTGTCATCTTGACGTCGCTGTGCGCGGTCTTAATCATCGGGACGGAAACGGCGGGGGCCTTGGAACGAACCGGCGTCGTGGTGACCACCATGAACGCGGGATCGTACACCTATCTTGAGGTCGAGACAAAAAGCGGTCGGTATTGGGCCGCCACACCCCAAATGGATCTGGCCGTCGGCAATCAGGTGGATGTTGCGCCCGGCTCGGAGATGAAAGACTTCTACAGCCCGACGCTGAAACGCACCTTTGACTCGATCATTTTTACTCCATCGGTCAAGGTAATCGGAAATGATCCTTCCCCCGACAAAGGCGGGCGGTCAAAACCGCCGGGCGCTCAAACACAGTCCGGTTCAAAAGAGGTTAAGACGGTGGAGCAGGTTTATGCCGACCGCGAAACTCTGAAAGGAAAACAGGTTCAGGTTCGCGGCAAGGTGGTGAAATTCAACCCCGGAATCATGGGAAAGAACTTCCTTCACATCCAGGACGGAAGCGGCAAAGAAGGAACGAACGACCTCGCCGTCACATCCCAACAGGACGTGAAGGTCGGCGATCATGTCCTCGTTTCGGGGACTCTGGACACCGATAAAGACCTCGGCGCCGGGTATACCTACAAGGCGATCCTCGAAAATGCCTCTATCAAAGTGGAGTAAATGGTCCGAACTCCCTCCTATTGGTTAATGAAGTCCGAACCCGACACCTTCTCGATCCAGGACCTCAAGACCTGCGGCGTGACCGGCTGGGACGGCGTAAGGAATTACCAAGCACGGAATTACCTTAAAAACTCCATTAAAGTGGGAGACCAGGTTCTTTTTTACCACAGTAGCACGTACCCAAGTGGGATTGCTGGTCTTGCAGAGGTCGTAAGGGAAGGTTACCCGGATGACACGGCCTTTGACCCCGCCGATCTCCATTACGATTCCAAGAGCAGCCCGGATCATCCGATCTGGTACCGTGTGGACGTGAAGTTCGTGAAGGCCTTTCCGTCCGTCATCCCGGTCCAGACCCTCCGAAAAACACCGGGGCTCGAGAACATGGTCCTTCTCCGCCATGGCCGACTCTCCGTTCAGCCCGTCACGAAGAAAGAATGGAAAATCATCCTTCGGCTGGCGGAGAAGGCACGGAATCCGACAGTTCCGAAACCAAGATCCCCGCAATGATCAGCGCGCCGCCCGCCATTCCCCAATACCCGATCATCTCTTTAAGCATCAGATAACCCAGTATCGAGGCCCAGAGCGGTTCAACGGTGAAAATGATCGCGGCCCGTGTGGGGGTCGTATCGCCCTGATACCGGGTTTGGACGTAGCTGCTCAGGACGTTTCCGAGCAGGGCGCAGTAGAGCAAGACCGTGATAGCGTTCGCCGTGGGATGCCAGACAGGGGTTTCGAGCAGGGGAAGCGTCGTCCACCCCAAAATCGCCGGGGTGAGCATCTGAACAAAGGTCAAGGGAAGAGGCTCCGTCGCCTTCGAGAAGAGATCCAGCATGACAATATACAAGCCGAATACCGCGGCGCACAGCAGTGTGAGCGCGTCTCCGCGCGTGAAACCGGCGCCGGACGGTGACGTCAGCAACCAGAGCCCGGCCGTGACGACCGCGACGCCGACAAGGTTGCCGAGTTTCGGGACCCGTTTCTCGATGGCGAATTGAAAGACCGGCGTGAAGATCACCATCAAGCCGGTGATAAACGCCGACTTCGAGGCCGTGGTGTCGTTCAGCCCGATGGTCTGGAGCGCAAACCCGAGAAACAGGAGCGAACCGAGCAGGCTCCCCTTCCAGAGCAGGACCCGGTCGATCCGGAGGATCCGTTTGAGGCCGAAGACGAAGAGAACAAGGGCCGCCAGCGAAAACCGAAGGGCCACCAAGAGGACCGGTGAAAAATCTCCCAGCCCCACCTTGACGACGACAAATGTCCCGCCCCAGATAAAGGTGGTCGCAAAAAGAAAAAGCTCCGCCCTGCCCCGCCGGGTCTTGAACACGGCTACAGTTTGCCGATGGCGGCCTTCAGCAAGGGCAGGAGTCCCTCAGCTTCTTCGCGTGTCAACCGGCCGAGGTTTTGAAAGCCGCGGCTTCCGTCCTCCCGCTCGGAAAACCGGGTGACGGCGATTTTCGGCGCCGCGCCGTCGTACGAATAGATCGCCACTTCGATGTTCGACCGCGGGCCTTCCACGGTGCCGACGACTTCGATCAGTTTGTCTTTCTCTTTGGAATACGCCATGGCTGTTCCTTCCGCTGTTGATGATTCGGTCGAGCAGGGCGTATTATCGTTGGTCGGGACCGTTTTGTCAATGAACCCCTTCCCATTTGATCACGAGCCTTTTTTATGCTACCGTTTAGACGGTATGCGATTCTTTGCGTTGATTCCGATTGGGATTTTCTGCTTCATCCTGTCCTCTCCCTCGCCGGTTCCGGCCGTCGTAGCCGATCGGATCTTGGCCGTCGTGAACAACGAAGTGATCGCGTTGAGCGACGTCCAGGAATACCGGGAGGTCTTTGTGGAGAAACGCGGCGCGGATGACTCGACCGTGCTCAATGATCTCATCGATCAGAAACTGCTCCTGGCCGAGGCCAAGAAACTCGAGATCCCTCCGCCGTCGGACGACGACGTGGCGGCCGCCTACAAAAAGCTCCGGCTCCGGTTCGGGCGCGCGGAGACATTCGACCTGCTCAAGGATCGATTGTCCCTCACGGACGCCGAGATCGAACAACAACTCAAGCAACAGCTGATCGTTCACAAACTGATTGAGCAGCGCATCCAATTTTTCGTGTTCGTCACTCCGGAGGAGACCGACCATTACTTGCAGGATCACAGCGAGGAATTCAAGAGCGAGAAACCGGAGGACGCCCGAAAAGCGGTTCAGGACAGTTTGATTGCGGAGAAAACGAATTCGAAGTTGAAGGAATATCTCGGCCGTCTTCGTGCCAAAGCGACGATCCGGATCAATCGGCCGCCTCCGGAGTAATTCGGATTTGGCCACATACGCGGGTGGCCGAGGCGGGGCTGCCCAAGGACAGGACCCGCTTAACTGCGTATTCTCTTCACGGGCGGACCTGCACGATCAATTCAAGCTCGATCGGGCTGTTCAGCGGCAGTTCGGCCGCTCCCAGTGCCGCGCGGGTGTGCCGGCCAGCCTCGCCGAAGACCGCAACCAACAGATCCGAAGCGCCGTTCAGCACGGCCGGCTGCTGCACGAACCCCGGCGCCGAGGCGACATGTCCCGTCAACCGAACGACCCGGACGACTCGGTCGAGGTTTCCCTGGTCCTGTTTCACAACGGCCAGTGCATTGAGCAGCGCCAGCCGGGCCGCATCCTGCCCCTGCTCCACCGTCAGGTCCCGGCCCAGTTTTCCTTCGTAAGCCAGCTTCCCCTCTTTCATCGGCAACACCCCGCTGGTAAAAAGCAATTCCCCGGTCCGGACGGCCGGCACATAATTCGCCACCGGTTTGGGCGGGATCGGAAGCACAATCCCCTGCTCCTTCAGCCGGGTCTCGATGCTCATTCGAGCGTTCTCCCTTTCACAGCGTAATCCCGTCCTGAAGGATCGCGGCAAAGAACGAGTCTTCGCGTTGCTGATCGAGGTAGGCTGCGTCGACCGGAACGGCCGTGATCAGAATATCCTCCTCTACGGTGATCGGGCCGGTGATCCGATGGATCCGGCTCATTTCAACAAAGCGGTCCGTAATTCCCTCGATCACAACCAAGATATCCAGGTCCGACCCCCGCTCCCCGCGGCTCTTGTGGCCATAGAGGATCACCTGCCTCAGGCGCTCGGAATAGAGCTTACGGAGCTGGGCGACCAGATGGTCCAGCGCCTGTCGGTCGGACGCCGTCAAGGCTTCCTTGGATACTTTTGGGGGCTTCATGATTGATCCGATCCGCGCAGGTATTCTTTCAGAATCTCCGCGCCGCGGCTGGTCCCAATTCGGGAGGCGCCGGCCTGGACCATGATCTCCACCATTTTGAGGTTCCGGATTCCACCCGCGGCCTTGACGAATCCGCCCTTCCCGATCGACCTCTTGAGCAGGCGGACATCCGCCGCCGTGGCTCCTTTGGGACCGAATCCGGTGGAGGTCTTGACCCACACGGCCCCCGCTTCCCGGACCCAGCGGCAGGCCGAGACGATCTCTTTCCGGGTCAAATAGCCGGTCTCGAGAATCACTTTGAGCCGGGCCCCGGCAACCGCGTTCCGGATCTGGGCCACCTCGGTCCGTACGGCGTCGGCGTTTCCCGTTTTAACGGCCCCCAAGTGGACGACCAGATCCAGCTCTTCGGCCCCGCGCTTGACGGCCTCCACAGCCTCGACGATCTTCACGAACAGGGATTGATACCCCATCGGAAAGCCGATGACGGTGCCGACGGCCACCTTCGATCCCGCGAGCCCGCGGGCCGCCTCCTCGACATAACAGGGCGGGATGCAAACCGACGCGAAACCATGCCGCCGGGCCTCTTTGCAAACCCGGCGGATATCTGCGGGCGTCGTGTCCGGGGCCAGGCGCGTGTGGTCAATCATTCCGGCCAGCTCGCCCGCTTGTGAAAACATCGGAATCCCTACGTGCTTTTTACGAGGCGCCGTTTTTGGTATTTCTGGACGGCCCGGTTGTGCTCGGCCAGCGTCTTTGAGAAATAATGCGTTCCGTCGTTCTTGGAAACGAAATAGAGATAGTCCACCGGCGCCGGGTAAAGCGCCGCCCAAAGCGCCGCCCGACCGGGGTTCGCAATCGGACCCGGGGGAAGTCCCTTGATGCGATAGGTATTATAGGGAGAAGGAATTCTTAAGTTCTTCCGGGTCAGGTTCCCGTTGAAATGCGGAAGACTGTAAATCACGGTGGGATCGCTCTGCAGGGGAATGTTTTTTCGGATCCGATTGTGAAACACGGCCGAGATGATCGGCCGTTCGGCCTCGACCGAGGTTTCCTTCTCGATAATCGATGCCAGTGTGACGACCTCCTGCCGCGTCATCCCGATTTCCTGCGCCCGTTTTTCCATCTCAGGCGTATAGACCGTTTCAAACTGCTTGACGAGCGCCCGTAGGATCCCGTCCGTTCCGACGCGCTTGGAGAAATAGTACGTTTCCGGATAGAGATAACCCTCCAGCGAATCGGCTTCATATCCCAACGATTGAACAAAAACGGGATCGTTCGCCCGTCGGATAAACTCGTCCGCCCGAGCCAGATGTTTTTCCTCCACCCATTGTCCGATCTGAGCCAGGGTCGATCCTTCCGGGATCGTGATTTCGTGCTCAATCACCCGGCCGCTCTTCAGCAGTCCTATAATCTCGAGCGGCAGCATCCGCGTATGAAAGGCATATTCGCCCGGGATGATGTGCCGCTCAATCGCCAGAATCTTGCCGACCACCACAAACGACTCGACGCTGGTGATCAATCCGTTTTGAAAAAGCAACCGGGCGGTCTTCCGGAGTGTCGTCCCCTCCGGAATTTCCAGCACCTTTTGAACCCGATCCCGATCGGGCGGGATGTAGAGAAAGGTCACCTCCTGCACGAGCACAAACAGGAGGGCCGTCCCGATGAAAAGGAGCGGAATCGCCATGCGGCCGATTCGTTTTTGTACCGTCAACTCCATCACGCGTCGGTTTGGGAGGCGGTCTGGAGCAGACCTCGGCGGCTGTCCAGATAGCCTTGCAGGATCAGCACGGCCGCAACCTGGTCCACTTTCTTCCGGCGTTTGGCGCGACTCATGTCCGCCTCGAGAAGGGCCCGTTCGGCCGCCTGTGTTGTGAGACGTTCATCCCACGGGATAACATCCAGCTTCAGCTTGTCCTTCAGGTGCTCGATAAAGTCCAGAACGAGGTTGGCTTGAGGTCCCAAGCTGCCGTCCATGTTGCGAGGGAGGCCTACGACCAGCTTCCGGACCTGACACCGGCCTACGACTTCGCGGAGCCTCTGGATATCCTTCTTGGGGCCGATCCGCTCCATCGTGGGAAGGCCGTGTGCGGTCCAGCCCAGTTCATCGCTGACGGCCAAGCCGATCCGTCGCTCGCCCAGATCCAAGGCCAGAATGCGTTCGCCCGGGGCCGACATCTTAGCCGCTTTTTATTTTGGCCGTCAGCTCCTGAATCTTCTTCTCAAGGCGATCCAGGTCTGCCTTGGTTGCGAGGGGAAGCTTGGCCATCACTTTATCGATCAGATCCCGCTCTTTCTTTTCCAGCCTGCTCAGATCTTTCTCCAGCCCTGCGACGCGTTCCTTCATTTTTTTGGCATAGTCTCTCTGGTTCTCCTCTCCACGCCGGACCAGCTCCTCCCAAGTCTCGCGGGCCTTCGCTTCAACCCCAAGACCGGCCATCACCATTTTTTTCATCATCTTCGTAACCATGATCGTTTCCTCCCACCCGCCTGTTTTATATTATACCGCGCATTATGGCCGCTTTTTTTCCACGATTTCGTAAACGCGGGCCAGCGCCTCCGAAAGCTTTGAGACGTTTTTCCCTCCGGCCTGCGCCATGTCCGGACGGCCTCCGCCCGAACCGCCGACAATGCCGGCGATTTCCTTCGCGATCTCGCCCGCATTGAAGCGGCCCGTCATATCGGGCGAAACGGCCGTGATCAGAAACGCATTGCTCTGGTCGGCGGAGGTGGAGGCTACCACCGCGATGTAATTCGTTTTCAGCCGGTTCTTCAACCTGTCCATAAACGCCCGCAGATCTTTCGCCTCCAGTCCGTCCTGAAGCTGCTTGGCCAGCACCCGGATCCCGTCCACCGTCCGGGCCTCCGATGCAAGGTCCTCCGCCTGGCTGCCGGCGGCCCGTCCTTTAAACCGGTCCATCTCTTTTTCGCGCTCGCGCATCTGGGCCAGAAGCCGCCGGGTCTTCTCGACCACCTCGGCCGGTTGGACCTTTAACAACGCGGCAATCTCCCGGATGTCTTCCTCCTGCTTCCGGACATGCAGATACGCCATCTCGCCCGTCAGCGCCTCGATCCGTCGGACGCCGGCCGCGATGCTGCCCTCCTGCACGAGCTTGAACAACCCGACTTGGCCGGTTTCATGGCAATGAGTTCCCCCGCAGAGTTCTTTGCTGAAGTCCGAAATACGCACCACGCGGACGCGGTCTCCATACTTGTCGTCGAAAAACGCCAGCGCGCCGGTCCGGACCGCTTCCTGAAAATCCATCACCTGCGTTTCGACCGGATCGTCTTCGCGAACGCGTTCGTTCACGACGGTCTCGATCCGTTTGATCTCCTGCGCGGTTAACGGCTTGAAATGTCCGAAGTCAAACCGGAGACGGTCCGGGGCCACAAGCGAGCCGGACTGCTTGACATGCTCGCCCAGAATTTCACGGAGCGTCGAATGAAGGATATGCGTGGCGGTATGGTTTCTCGCCGCTCCCCACCGCGCCGCGGGGCTCACGACCGCCCGGTAGGTTTCTCCCTCCACCACTTCGCCCTGAGTCACCTTTCCCTGATGGACGAAAAATCCCGGCACCGGTTTGATCGTGGCATGAATTTCGGCCAGGGCGCTGGGATGCTCGAGCAGTCCCTGATCGCCGGCCTGTCCGCCCGATTCGCCGTAAAACGGCGTCCGGTCGAATATCAACTCGACCGTTTCGCCCGCCGCGGCTTTGCTCACCGGGCGGCCGCCCTTTAAAATCCCGATGAGACGGATCTCCTCTTCCAGGCTGTCGTAGCCCACGAACTCGGTCAACCCCAGTCTGGCGGAAGCCTCGCTATAATACGGCGCCACTTCCTTTACCACCCAGGATTTCCTCGCCCGGTCCCGCTGGTCGGCCATCGCGGCCTGATAACCGGCCTCGTCGATCCGAAGGCCGACGTCGCGCGCCATGTCCGTCGCGATGTCCAAGGGGAACCCGTAAGTATCGTACAGCCGGAAAGCTTCGCCGCCCGGGATGACCGACTGGCCGGTCGCCTTCACCTTGTCCATCACTTCTTTGAAGAGGCCCACGCCCTGATTCAAGGTCTGAATGAAGCGCTCTTCCTCTCCCTGGGTCACCTGGGCGATGACCGTCCGCGAGCGGGCCAACTCGGGATAGGTCGTGACCATCGCATCCACCGCCGCTCCGGAGAGTTTATAGAGGAACGGCTCGTTCAGCCCGAGTTCCTTTCCGTACCGCGCCGCGCGCCGGATGACCCGTCTCAGCAGGTATCCCCGGCCTTCGTTGGAGGGCAGCACCCCGTCGCCGATCAGAAAGGTGATGGCGCGGATGTGGTCCGCGATCACCCGTCCGGGCATGCCGTTGCGCAGCGCGACCAGATCCTGGTCGGTCGTTTCGGAAACGCTTTTGAAGATCGGCAGGAAAAGATCCGTGTCGTAATTGGAGAGGACCCCCTGGGTCACGGCCGTGATCCGCTCAAGGCCCATCCCGGTATCGATGCTGGGCTTCGGAAGCGCGGTGAGTTTTCCATCGGGATTCCGCATGAACTGCATGAAGACCAGGTTCCAGATCTCGAGATACCGGTCGCAGTCGCAGCCGACGCCTTTACAGTTATGCGGAGCGCCGGCGGCCGCCTCTCCCTGGTCGATCAGGATCTCGGAACACGGACCGCAGGGGCCGGTATCACCCATGGCCCAAAAATTGTCCTTCTCATCCATGCGCTTGATCCGGTCGGCCGGCACCCCGATCTGTTTCCATAATCCCTCGGCCTCGTCGTCTTCCCTGAAGACCGTAATCCAGAGCCGGGCCTTGGGAAGATTCCAATGCTTCGTCAACAATTCCCACGCAAATGCGATCGCATCGGTTTTAAAGTAGTCGCCGAAAGAAAAATTGCCCAGCATTTCAAAGAAGGTGTGGTGACGCCCCGTCATCCCCACATTCTCCAAATCGTTATGCTTTCCGCCGGCTCGCATGCATTTCTGAACCGAGACGGCCCGCTTATAAGCACGACTTTCATTTCCCAGAAAAACATCCTTGAATTGGACCATGCCGGCGTTTGTGAACAGCAAGGTCGGGTCTTTTTGTGGAATTAAGGGGGAACTCGGAACAAGGGTATGCCCCTGCCGGCTGAAATATTCTAAAAATCCTTTGCGCAGGTTGTCGGAATTCATCGTGACAGAATTATCTCATAAAGTTAAGGGAGTTACAAGCGAGCCGTACGATGGATTGGAAAGGCGGGCGATCGCACTACTCAATCAATAAAAATCCTGAAGGCGCACCGGAAGGCGCCTTGGGCCCCAGTCTCCCGGCGGACCGGAGAAGACCCCGGCGCAAGCGGCGCCGCAGGAGCGGCAACGGCCGTCCTCGGTCAGGTTCCAGTCGGAAAGGAGGTACCAGTCGCGGCCAATTAATTTTTTACCGCACCCGTGGCAGTAGGTGCTGTCACCTTCGGGATCATGAACGTTGCCGGTGTAGGCATAGCGGATCCCGTTTTCCATGGCGATCCGTCTCGCCCGTGTCAGTGTCGCGGGCGGGGTGGGCGGTTTGTCCAGCATCTTGTAGTCCGGATGGAACGCGGTGAAATGAACGGGCACCTCCGGTCCCAGGTGTTCCAGCACCCACCGGGTCAGGGCGTCGATCTCCCGGTCCGAATCGTTCTCGCCCGGGATGAGGAGCGTCGTAATCTCAAACCAGACATTCGTCCGGTGCTTGAGATAGATCAGCGTGTCCAGAACGGGTTGGAGATGCCCGGCCGTGATCTGTTGATAAAATCGCTCCGTGAAACCCTTGAGGTCGACATTGGCCGCGTCCATATAGCGGTAAAATTCCTCGCGCGGCGCCTCGCAAACGTAGCCCGCCGTCACGGCCACCGTCTTGATCCCGGCCGTCCGGCAGGCCCGGGCCACGTCGATCGCGTATTCATGGAAGACGACCGGGTCGTTGTAGGTAAAGGCCACGCTGCGGCAGCCCAATTCCCGCGCGGCGCGGGCGATGACTTCGGGGGACGCGGCGTCGGCCAGGGTGTCCACTTCGCGGGACTTGCTGATGTCCCAGTTCTGGCAAAACCGGCAGGACAGGTTGCATCCCGCCGTTCCGAAGGAAAGCACGGAGGTGCCGGGAAGAAAATGGTTCAGCGGTTTTTTTTCGATGGGGTCGACGCAAAACCCGCTCGAGCGCCCGTACGTGGTGAGGACAATCTGATCGTTTTGCCGGGCCCGCACGAAGCAGAGGCCCTGCTGGCCTTCGTTGAGCTTGCAAAAACGAGGGCACAGATCGCACTGGACGCGGCCGTCCTCGAGCTTGTGCCAGTACCGCGTCGGCACAACCGCATCCGGTCTGTTCACGGCAGTTTCCATAACAATCCCTCTTTTGCTTTTATTTTATCACATTGCCCCTGACGATGGCGAGAGGAGCTTGTTGTCCGAAAATCGATCGGCGTTCCGGGAGGGTTAGACAAGACCCCCCCAGGGCAGTATAATGGTCCGTGGTTTCTAACTATTAAAGGAGACACCCAATGATGAAACGCCTTCGAAATACGCTGCTGACCGGTCTCATTGCGCTGCTTCCCCTTTATCTGACCGTCACGCTTTTGGTCTGGCTGCTGAAGACGATGGACGCCTTATTCCAGCCCTTGATCTCCACGTTTTTACATGTCGAGATACGGGGGCTGGGCGTGCTGATGACGCTGGCGATCATTTTTATCGCGGGCCTGATTCTTTCAAGTGTTTACGGCGCACTGGTCCTGGGCTGGATCGACGGCCTTCTCGAACGGCTTCCGATCTTCAAGGGCATCTACCGGAACATCAAGCGGATTGTCGATAGCCTGAACCCGAACAATCCGTCGGGATTCAAGGAATTCGTCCTGGTGGAGCATTCATCCGGGGAAGGATTCAACGGCGGATTTCTGACGGGAGAGTTCACGCTCACGAAAGCGGACGGCGCCCGGCGGAATCTGGCCGTGGTGTACATCCCGAGCAACCATCTTTATCTCGGCGCGATCCATGTCGTCGACCGGTCGCGCATCGTCAAGACAACCCTGAAGCTTCAGGACGGCGTCACCTTCGCCTTATCGGCCGGCGCCTCCATCAAAGGGGACATCCACCAGATCCAGTAGTCCTGCTCCGTTCTCCGCCGCGACAGGACGGCTTAACTTTCATGGAGAGGAAAACCGACTTGAACCGGCCGATCGATCCATTCTGGAGCGTTGATCCGCAGGATCTGCTTCAGCAGCTCCAGGCGTCGCCGCAGGGTTTGACGTCCGACGAGGCCCGGGAGCGTCTCGCCCGTTTCGGCCCCAATCGCCTAAAAGCCAAAAGGCGGTCGGACGCGCTGACGCTGCTGCTGATACAATTCAAAACACCGCTTATCGTGATCCTTCTCTTCGCCGCGGGCCTGTCTTTTTTTCTCCGCAATCCAGTAGACGCCCTCATCATCCTGACGATCGTGACCGCCAGCGGCCTGCTCGGATTCTGGCAGGAACGCGGCGCGGCCGGCGCCGTCGAGAAGCTCCTGGCGATGATCCAAATCAAGGCCGACGTGCTGCGGGACGGAAGCCCGATCGAGATTCCGGTCGAGCATGTCGTTCCGGGCGATCTGATCGTTCTCCATGCCGGAGACAGCGTCCCGGCCGACTGCCGGCTTCTGAGCGCCAAGGACCTTTTCATCGATGAGGCGACCCTGACGGGCGAAACCTACCCCGTCGAAAAATCGGCCGGGGTCCTCCCTCTGGACACGCCGCTGGGCCGCCGGACAAACGCGCTCTGGATGGGCACCCACGTGATCAGCGGCACCGCCCGGGCGGCGGCGGTCCATACGGGCTTGCAGACCGAGTTCGGCCAAGTGTCCGAGCGGCTGAAGCTCCGGCCGCCCGATACCGAATTCGAGCGCGGCGTCCGGCGCTTCGGGAACCTCCTGATGGAAGTGACGCTGGTGCTGGTGATTGCGATCTTCGCGATCAACGTCTATCTGGAGCGGCCCGTGTTGGACTCTTTCCTTTTTTCCCTCGCCCTGGCCGTCGGCCTGACGCCTCAGCTGTTGCCGGTGATCATCAGCATCAACCTGGCCCATGGCGCGAAAAAAATGGCCCGCAAGCAGGTGATCGTCAAACGCCTCGCCTCGATCGAAAACTTCGGTAGCATGAATGTGCTTTGTGCCGATAAGACCGGCACGCTGACCGAGGGCGTGGTTCGGCTGCATTCCACCCTGGATACGGATGGCCAACCCAGCGAGCGGGTTCTGCTCTATGCCTATCTCAATGCGTTTTACGAGACGGGTTTCACAAACCCCCTGGATGAAGCGATTCGAAACCACCGTCCGTTCGATTTATCCGGCTACCGGAAACTGGACGAGGTGCCGTACGACTTTATCCGCAAGCGATTGAGCATCCTGATTGCAAAAGATGCTGCGACCCTCATGATCACGAAGGGCGCGTTGCCCAACATCCTTGCGGTCTGCTCCTGCGTCGAGGTTTCCGGAGGGACGGTCGCGGATATCGCTCCGCTCCGGGATCAAATCCGGAAACAATTTGACGCGCTCAGCCGTCAGGGCTATCGCACGCTGGGGATCGCTTACCGGGCGGACGGCTCGATGCCGGTCATCACCAAAGACCACGAGGCCGGCATGACCTTCCTGGGGTTTTTAGTTTTCTTTGATCCGCCCAAACCCGAAATCATCGAGACGGTGCGCCGACTGAAGCAACTGGGCATTTCGCTGAAGATCATCACCGGAGACAACCGGCTGGTCTCGGCCACCCTGGGCCGGCAGGTGGGACTGCCCGATCTTCAGATCCTGTCCGGCTCCGATCTTCATGCGATCAGCGATGGGGCGTTGTTGGCGCGCGCGGGCGATATCGACATCTTTGCCGAGGTCGAGCCCAATCAGAAGGAGCGGATCATCCTCGCTCTGCAGAAGGCCGGGAATGTGGTGGGCTACCTGGGGGATGGAATCAACGACGCCTCGGCGCTTCACGCCGCCGATGTCGGTCTTTCCGTCGACCGTGCGGTCGATGTCGCCAAAGAGGCGTCCGATATCGTACTGCTCGCCAAGGACCTGAACGTCCTGGTGGACGGCGTGAAGGAGGGAAGGGCGACCTTTGCCAACACCCTGAAGTACGTCTTCATGGCGACGAGCGCCAATTTCGGGAACATGTTCAGCATGGCCGGGGCCTCGCTTTTTCTGTCCTTCCTTCCCCTGCTGCCCAAGCAGATCCTTCTGACCAATTTACTGACGGATCTCCCCGAAATGGCCATCGCGACCGACCGCGTCGATCCCGAGATGGTCGAGAAGCCCCGACAGTGGGATATCCGCTTCATCCGAAACTTTATGTTCGCCTTCGGCCTGGTCAGTTCGGTCTTCGACTATCTCACCTTCGGCGTCCTTCTGTTCGTCCTTCATTCGACGCCGCTTCAGTTCCGGACCGGATGGTTCATGGAATCCGTGATCTCGGCCTCGCTGATCGTGCTGGTGATCCGCACCCGGAAACCTTTCTTCCAAAGCCTGCCCGGACCCCATTTGCTGATCGCCACGCTGCTCGTCATCGGAGCGACGCTGGTCTTCCCTTTCACCCCGATCGGCGGGCTCTTTGGATTCGGCCGGTTGCCGGCCCTGTTTTTCCTGCTGATGGGAATGATCGTGGTCTTTTATATTCTGGCCGCGGAGATGATGAAACGCATTTTCTACAGGAGGGCCAAATTCTGACGTGGTCGCCCCACGGAAAGCGGTTGTCAGAGGCCGAGCGCGCGAAGGTCCAAGCGGCCGGACGCGACCGGGGGACACCAGAAATACGCCCCCGAGATCGGGCGGGTGAAGCGGAACAAGGCGTCCGTAATACCGTCGTCCGTCCCGACCATCCGTCTTAGAAGCGCCTCGAAGGCGTCGAACGACCGGCCAAACGCCACGAAAACCAACCCGGCCCGGGCCGGGTCCGCCCACGGCATCGAGCGTCTCAAGATAAACGCTTCCGGCTCAAAGCTTTCCTGCGCCGTTCTCTTGATGTGCGCCGACGGAGGCGCATCCTTTAATTCCGCGTTATCGCTTCTCCGGCGTCCGAATGTCTTGTCTTGTTGCTTGGCCGTCATCGCTTCAAAGTGATCAAGGTTATGCACCCATTGTTGGACGGCCGCGAAGCTCGACCCGTCGACGCCCGCGCCTTGTCCGCGCACAACGGACGCGGCGGCCGCCTTCGCTCCTTTGGGATTCTCCGTTCCGTCCTCGTAACCCGTCAGGTCCAGGCCGGATCCGTACCGGAAGGCCTCGATCCCATGATCGAGGCGGAAGGCGGGCGACAGAACGCGTTCAATGGTCCTCGTCCGATGGACAAGTTCCCCCCCGTCGTCGTCCCTCAGCCAGCACCATAAGGCAAACGGCGTCGAGGGCACTTCAAAACCCGGTCCCGCGTAAGGAGGAAAGGTCCGAAGTCCCTGGATATTCTTTTCCAGGGTCCGAACCGTCGATGGACCGATCCCCACAACCGTCTTTTCACCGTCGCAGATGTCGCCCAATGCCCGAAGGCTTTTGTCGGGCCGGTGGTCGGGGTTGAGATGAAAATACAAATAGCGCGCGAGACTGGGAATGGGGGCGAGTATTCCCGGTTGAACGTTGCTCATATTTCAAGACTGGACGCCGGGTATTGCATCAACCCTTCGGCTGAACCTTGTCAACCGACAATCGTAGACTCCTCCCCCTTACGCGGTCGGCTCCGGCGCATGGGGAAGCTTCAACGCGTCATGCCGTTCCAGGCCGGGAAAAACTTCGCTCCAAGCGGGGTCAAGGTATTTTTGATCTCGTCGGAGATGGTGCCGAAGACCTTAAATCGGGTGATCGGAGACACCTTGATCAGATCCGTCAGGATCCGGCCGAGATTCTTGATGTGCGCCGGAATTCCATCGGCCTCGGAATACCGCTCCACCACGTAGCACTGGCGGCCGTTGTCGCTGATATACCACTCGGAACTCAGCATTTTGGGCTCATTGGCTTTGACGAGATTAATGGCGCCCTGGGCCAGTCTCTTAAACTCGCCGGTTTGCCCCTCGGGGATCGTCATCTCAACGGTATATTGAACCTGGTTCGTCGCCATATCGATTCTCCTTGCTTACTCGGACTCTAAATGACTACCGCAGACGTTGTTTCATCTCTATTCCAACCCTACGCCTTCCGTCTAAGGGAGTCAATCTTTATTAATCCTTCCACCCCGCGCTGGAATTCTCGGTTCCGGCGTGGGATCGGTGGTGCGCAGACTCATCGAGCCTTCCGTTTATGAATCATTACCGTATTTCCGGCAGGATCGGAAACGACCGCGATATGACAGATGGGCGTCTCGGTCGGCTCGCTCACAAAGGTGCAGCCGCTCTCGCGGAGACGACTCACCATCGCGCCGAAATCATCCACTTCAAGGGCCGCGCATCCGCCGCCCGCCGACGACTTGAAATTAGGAGCCCCGGCGCCGATGGCGAGCGTGCCGGGTCCGATATCATACTCCACCATGCCCGTCTTTTCGTCTCCGAAGACATGCGTGGCCTTGAGGCCCAGCGTGCCCTCATAGAATTGCCGCGCCCGCTTCAGGTCCGTGACCGGGTAAACGGTAAATGCAATCTCGATGACTTTCACTTTTTATCTCCTCGCCCTCCCCCCCTCGGCTTTGGCGCGGGGTGGCAACGGTTTAGTCTAATGTCAGAAACGCGCCTTCCGTGTCCTGCTCAAACCTCAGCAGATCAGCGTGATGAGCGCGCAAAATCGACTCGATCTGGTTTGTTGTGCAGTTGCCGCGTCGAATCCAGACGACTTTGGGTGGATGTCCGAACAGGAAACTTCGCTGGTGAAAATCCGAGTCTTTGGAAACGATGATCAATCCGTTTCGGGCGGCGTAATCCCAGACCGTTTCGTCCAAGGCATCGGTTAGTCCGACGTCTCGCGCGTGGACCGAGTCGGGGTAGAGATCGTTGAGAGCTTTGACCAGTCGTGGAGATAAGTTCTGATCGAAGGGGAGTTTCACTTTCCTGAGATCGAGATGAGCCTTCGCTCTCGATCCGCGGCAAACGCGAGGCAGGCTTTTATATCCTCGCGTGTGAGATCCGGAAAGTCCTTAAGAATCTCGTCTTCCGTCATGCCGGAGGCGAGGTATTCGAGCACGTCGTATACCGTGATGCGCAATCCGCGAATACACGGCTTGCCGCCGCGCTTACCGGGTTCGATCGTGATAAGACGTTGGTAGTCCATGCTTTGAAATTATACCTTGTGAGCGAGAATGTCAAGACGGGCTAACCGCAACGAGCCATCGCCCGCTCCCCGCCCTCGGCTCCGGCGCATGGTGGTAATGTCATACCTCAAAACCTAACCTCAGGCCTTTATTTTATGGCGTCGGCTGGAGCGATTTGTTAAATTTTATCCCATCCAGCATGACATAGTTGATCTGGGTCCTCCTGTCTCTGTCTAATAGGAACAGGTAATTGCTATTAGCTGCAACCAACGCGACGTTTGATGCATCAAAGAAAGGAGAAGGGGACAGGCTAGTTTTCTATCGTCATCCTCTGGCTTTCACTGGCCGGTGATCTCTGAAAATCAGCCTGTCCCCTTTTCTTAGCCATAGCCAAATCTGCTCCCGCCCCTCCGGCCTATATATATATACCTATATATATAATAGATGCAGATCGAATATATTGCTCCTTTTCGAATCCGCGCTGTGCACCTACGTTTCAAACGTGATGAACTGGATTCTCTTCATCCTCCAACCATCTTGCCGGATTGCCGGTGATATATTCCCGTACGCGGCGCATTTCGGGATTGTCCCGTATGACACGTTCGTAATAATTGCGCTGCCATCGAAATTCGGCATGGCCGCGGTCGTGAATTAATTTGGACGTCTTTGCCTTATAGTGCCGCAAAATTTTCCCCAACGTCGGTTTGGGGTTTTGCATTAATATCCATTTATGGCCGGTTCTTGTAGGGGTTTGATTAATCAAACCCCTACGATGATCCGATTGCGCGATATGGTTTTGCGTCAGAATGATGATTCCATGAAGATGGTTAGGCATGAGGACAAATTCGTCCAATTGGACATTCTCAAAATAATCCGGAATTTTCAACCATGAATTTTGCGCGATTTCACCCATCGGTGATAACCGAACAGTACCATCCACAATTTTCCCAAACGAACATTCCTTGTTCCATGTGCAGACCGTGATGAAATACGCGCCTGCAGAAGAATAATCATACGCCTTCAGGCGGACCGATTCGCGGTGGTGGATTTCGCGATTGTATGATGTTCGTTGAGGGGAAGGAGAGCGCGTGATCATAACGGGTGCCTCCGGAAACCGGATCGAGGATCGGCGTCTCGTTGTAGGGGTTTGATTAATCAAACCCCTACGAGGCCGCGGCTCAGACCGGCGGAAGATCAGGCCAGACGATTCAGGGTGTTCAAAAAGCTCCGGATGCAAGGCCGCAGGGACCGAGAACGACGCAGATGGACTTTTTCAGCAGCCTGCTATTGTTTCTTTCCGACCTTGAGTCGCAGAAGAGCCTTTTCAAGTTGTGCGCGTGCGGCTTCCATCTCTTCGCTCTTCGAGGCGGCGGCAAGTTGTTGCTCAGCCGACTTGGCCGCGGCTTCGGCGCGGGCCAGATCGATCTCTTCCGCCCGCTCCGCGATCTCGGCCAGGATCGTGACCCGTTTGGGTTCCACCTGGGCATAGCCCCAGCTCACGGACAGCCGCTTCCATTCCTCGCCCTTGCGATAACGCAGCTCGCCGATCCGGAGCGTCGTCAGAAAATGGCAATGGCCGGGCAGCACGCCGAACTCGCCCTCCGCTCCGGGCGCGATCACTTCATCGACCTCATCGCTGATCAGCAAGCGCTCGGGCGTCACAATATCCATATGAATTTTGCCGGCCATTGGTTAGGCTTTCCCCGTCAACTTCTTGGCCTTCTCGACCACTTCCTCGATCGGCCCGACCATGTAGAAGGCCTGCTCCGGAAGATCGTCGTATTTTCCCTCGACGATCTCCTTGAAGCTCTTCACGGTGTCTTTGAGCTTCACGTATTTCCCCTTCGCCCCGGTGAAGGCCTCGGCGACGTGGAAGGGCTGGGACAGGAAGCGCTGGATCTTCCGCGCGCGCGCGACGGTCAGCTTGTCGTCATCGGACAGCTCGTCCATTCCCAGAATGGCGATGATGTCCTGCAACTCTTTATAGCGCTGGAGCGTCGCCTGGACCTGCCGGGCCACGGCGTAATGTTCCTCGCCCACGATCTTGGGGTCGAGAATCCGTGAAGTCGAATCGAGCGGATCGACGGCCGGGTAGATCCCGAGCTCGGCCAGCTGCCTCGAAAGCACGGTCGTCGCGTCCAGATGGGCGAAGGCCGTGGCGGGAGCGGGATCGGTGAGATCGTCGGCCGGAACGTAGATCGCCTGGACCGATGTGATCGAGCCCTTCTTCGTCGAGGTGATCCGTTCCTGCAGCGCGCCCATCTCGGTCGCCAGGGTCGGCTGATAGCCCACGGCCGACGGCATCCGGCCGAGAAGGGCGGACACCTCGGACCCCGCCTGGGTAAAGCGGAAGATGTTGTCGATGAACAGGAGCACGTCCTGCCCTTCCTCGTCGCGGAAGTACTCCGCGACCGTCAGGCCGGTGAGGCCCACGCGAAGCCTCGCTCCGGGCGGCTCGTTCATCTGGCCGTACACCAGCGCCGTTTTGCTGATCACGCCGGACTCCTTCATCTCGAGCCACAGGTCGTTTCCCTCCCGCGTCCGCTCGCCTACGCCGGCGAAGACGGAATAGCCGCCGTGCTGCGTCGCGATGTTGTTGATCAGCTCCATGATGATCACGGTCTTGCCCACGCCGGCGCCCCCGAACAGCCCGACTTTTCCCCCGCGGGAGTAGGGCTCCAGGAGATCAATGACCTTGATCCCGGTCTCGAACACCTCCGTCCGGGTCTCCTGGTCCACCAAGGACGGCGCCGGTCGATGAATCGGGTAATGTTTTTTCGCCTGGACCGCCCCCTGATGGTCCACCGGCTCGCCGAGGACGTTGACCATCCGCCCGAGGGTTTCGGGTCCGACCGGCACCGAGATCGGCGCGCCGGTATCGACGACGTCCATCCCGCGCACCAGGCCGTCGGTCGACGACATGGCCACGCCCCGCACGCGGTTCTCTCCGAGGTGCTGGGCCGTCTCGAGCGTCAGCCGGATCTGCGGAAGCCGGTGCTTCTCATCCGCCTCCCGTTCCACGCGGAGCGCGTTGTAAATCGCCGGAAGCTTGCCCGGGGGGAACTCAACGTCCACCACCGGACCGATCACCTGAACCACTCTGCCTTTATTCACTGTTTACCTCCATTTGCTTTTAGGCTGCTCAAAAAGCTCCAGATGCGAGGCCGCAGGGACCGAGGAGACCGCAGCGTACTTAGGATGGTACGTGAGGATCTCCGAGGGACCGAGAACGACGCAGATGGACTTTTTCAGCAGCCTGTTAACCTCCGCGCATTGCTTCGGCCCCGCCCACGATATCCATCAGCTCCTTGGTGATCACGGCCTGGCGCGTTTTGTTATAGACCAGCGTCATTTTGCGGATCAACTCGCCGGCATTCCGGGAGGCGGCGTCCATCGCCGTCATCCGGGCGCCCAGCTCCCCGGCCGCCGATTCGAGAAGGGCGCGGAAGACCTGCACCTCGATATATTTCGGCAGCAAGCGGACCAGCACGGCCGTCTCATCGGGCTCGTACAAGTAATCCCCCGTCACGGCCTCGGCCGTCTCCGGCGGCTCGATCGGGAACAGTTTTTCGACCGCGACCCGCTGCTGCATCACCGATTTAAATTCGTTGTACAAAAGGTAAAGCTCATCGAAGGCCACGCCGGCGTACTGCGCGCTGAGGTCCCGGCCGATCTCGGCCCCGTGGGCGTAGCCCAGCCGGTCGAAGATCTGGACCCAGGTCCCCCGTGGGACGGTTCCCCGCCGTCTGAAGAAATCCCGGGCCTTCCGGCCGACGACCGAGACGCCCACCTCCAACCCGGCCGCGCGCTTCTCCCGAATGAACTCCTGCGCCCGCCGGAGAATATTGGCGTTGAACGCCCCGCAAAGCCCGCGATCGGCCGTGATGACGAGCAGCTCGACTTTGCGCGCGGATCGACGGCGGAGGAGGGGATGCAGATCACGGTTGACTCCCCGGCTCAGGCCCTTCAGGACCGCGGCCATTTTCTGGGCGTAGGGCCGGGCCGAGAGGATGCGGTCCTGCGCCCGCTTGAACTTGGCCGCGGCGACCATCTTCATGGCCTTCGTGATTTTTTGGGTGCTCTTGACCGAACTAATTTTTCGTCGGATATGCTGAAGACTGGGCATGGGGGTTCGGCATCCAGGGGGCTAGACCGAAATTTTCTTGACGAAGTCCTGCTTCAGGCGTTCCAGCGCCTTCTTGACTTTATCGGTGAGATCCTTGTCCATGGTCTTCTTCGCGGCCACTTCCTTTTTAAGGTCCGCTCCCTCTTGGTCAAAATATTTGACCAATGCCTGCTCGAAGCGGCGCACCTGCTCGACCGGGAGATCGTCGACGTACCCGTTGATCCCGGCAAAGATCGAGAGGATCTGGGCCTCCACCGGTAACGGTTGATACTGGTCCTGCTTCAACAACTCGACCATCCGCGCGCCGCGGGCCAGCATCGCCTGGGTGGTCTTGTCCAGCTCGGAACCGAACTGGGCGAAGGCCGCCATCTCGCGATACTGGGCCAGATCCAGCCTCAGGGTACCGGCCACCTGCTTCATCGCCTTGATCTGGGCCGACCCTCCCACGCGGGAGACCGAGAGTCCGACGTTGATCGCCGGCCGGACGCCGGAATAAAAGAGATCCGCCCCGAGATAGATCTGCCCGTCCGTGATCGAGATGACGTTGGTCGGGATGTAGGCCGAGACGTCCCCGGCCTGGGTCTCGATGATCGGCAGGGCCGTGAGCGAGCCGCCGCCCAGCGCGTCGCTGAGCTTGGCCGCGCGCTCCAGAAGGCGCGAATGAAGGTAGAAGACATCCCCGGGATAGGCCTCCCGGCCCGGAGGCCGCCGGAGAAGGAGCGACAGCTGCCGGTACGCGGCCGCGTGCTTGGAAAGATCGTCGTAGATCACCAGGGCGTGGCGCCCGTTGTCGCGGAAATATTCCCCGATCGCGCAGCCGATGTACGGCGCCAGAAACTGCAGCGACGCCGGCTCCGACGCGGTGGCCGAGACCACGATGCTGTACGCCATGGCGCCGGCGTCTTCCAGCGTCTTGATCACCCGCGCCACGGTCGAGCGCTTCTGCCCGACCGCGACGTAGATGCAGATCACGTTCTGGCCTTTTTGATTGATGATCGTGTCGACCGCGATGGCCGTCTTCCCGGTCTGGCGGTCTCCGATGATCAGCTCGCGCTGGCCGCGCCCGATGGGGATCATCGCATCGATGGCCTTGAGCCCGGTCTGAAGCGGTTCGCGCACCGGCTGGCGATCGACCACGCCGGGAGCAACCACCTCGACCCGCCGGAACTCCTTGGCCTGGACGGGCCCTTTCCCGTCGATGGCCTGCCCGATCGCGTCGACCACGCGCCCGATGAGCGCGTCGCCCACCGGCACCTCGGCGATCCGGCCGGTCCGTTTGACCAGATCCCCTTCTTTGATTCCGACATCCGACCCCAGAAGCACCGCGCCGACGTTGTCCTCCTCCAGGTTCAGGACGATCCCGTACACGGCGCCGGGGAA